>Ga0335078_10005535_pt1 | contig 18661 bp, 16 predicted proteins | sample Lox_Sample_32_FD_206711 | JGI IMG/M metagenome (GOLD analysis project Ga0335078, IMG submission 206711) | Soil microbial communities from Loxahatchee National Wildlife Refuge, Florida, United States - Lox_Sample_3.2 | ecosystem: Environmental > Terrestrial > Soil > Wetlands | place: USA... | reverse complement strand
CTGGTGCCGTCCGGCATCACACCCTTACCCTGGGTCGCGCGGATGGCAGTGCAGAGATTGGTCTTGCGCGACAGGCAGGATTTGCACTGCCGGCATTCGGGCGTGTAGAGCGGGATCACGTGATCGCCCTTCCTCACCGAAGTGACGCCGGGCCCGACGTCGACGACGATGCCCGCGCCCTCGTGCCCGAAGATCACCGGGAACAAGCCCTCGGGGTCCGCGCCCGAGCGGGTGAACTCATCGGTGTGACAGACGCCACTTGCGCGGATCTCGATCAGCACCTCGCCCGCCTTGGGGCCAGCGAGGTCCAGCGTCACCACCTCCAGTGGCTTGCCAGCAGCGTACGCAATGGCAGCCTTGGTCTTCATGCCAATTCCCCGTTCTTATGGCGCGCGCGGCGAGCGTGAGAGTTTACGCGCCTCAAAGGCGATTGCCATAACCCCTTGTCAGGAAGCGACCTTCCGGAGCGACAATGTGCCATCGAGTCCAGGCAAATGACGGGGCGCTTCATGGCAGACACGGTGTTCGGCAAGATCCTCCGCGGCCAGATTCCCTGCCACAAGATCTACGAGGACGACAAGGTGCTCGCATTCCTCGACATCAATCCGCTCAGCTCAGGTCACGCACTCGTGATTCCGAAGGAAGCCGCGGAGACCATGGACAGGCTCTCGGATGAATCCGCCGCGGCGCTCGGGCGCGTGCTGCCGCGCCTGTGCCGAGCGGTGGTCGCGGTCACCGGAGTACGCGAGTACAACGTGCTCGAGAACAACGGCTCGGGCGCGCACCAGGCGATTCCGCACGTGCACTTCCACATCATCCCCAAGCCCAATCCGCACGAGGGCTTGGGGATCGGCTGGCCGATGGGCCGCTTCGACCATAAAGAAGGAGCAGAGCTCGCCGCAAGGATCGCCGCCGCGATCTCCTGACGCACCGGCGGCAACCGCCGGAAACTTTCCACTCCCCGTCGCGCTCCAAGCGCGGGTGACCTCACGCACGCGGCACGTGCTTGCGCTCACCGGGGTCGCAGCGCTGCACGCCGGCGCGCTGCTCATTCTGTTTGTCGAGACGCGCACGCGGCTCATGCCGCTCGCTGCCGAGACTCCGCCACTCATGGTGATGCTCCTGCCGCCATTCGAGCCGCCGCGTGCTGCAGGACCTGAGTCGGACCGGCGGCGGCCCGCACGGCGCCCGCGCGCGCAGCAACAGCCGGTGCGTCCCGAGGAGCCCACGCCCGGCGTCTCGATTGCGCCTCGCGCATCCATCGACTGGCTCGCGGAAGGCGCGGACGCTGCTGCACGCCAGGCGGAGGGCAGCGCGCAGCGCAAGCGCCAGGCCACGGCACTCGAGCCCGATACGAGCATGTTCGCGCCGGCCCCGCCGAAGCGCCCCGGGATCGCCTGGGACTATGCAGCGACGCACCGCGTCGAGCCGATCGGCGGCCTGACAACCGTCCTTCATGTCAACGACAACTGCGTCGTAGTGATGTTCGTCGTCATCCCGTTCGTCGGCGGTTGCGCGCTCGGCAAGATTCCCGCGCGCGGCGACCTTTTCGACCACATGCACGACAATGGCGACGACGAACGCCGGCGCTAGCGGCCGCAGCGGTGAATTTTCCCTTGCCTGGCCTGACCTTATGATGAGGGCGCGGCGCTATTGCTGCGGCGGGGGTCGGCTTGTAGAATGCGCGCCCTCCTGGTGCGGGGTGGAGCAGTCTGGCAGCTCGTCGGGCTCATAACCCGAAGGTCGCAGGTTCAAATCCTGCCCCCGCTACCATTTGATGGTAGGTCCTTTCCGGTCACATCGCTGACGATTTATACCGGGGACATCGTTGACACCTTAGCACTGAAGGGATTAGGGGCACATTCGACGCGGGTGCACTGGTCGTCGAAGAAGCCCAGATCGTAGTGCATGAAGCTGATCAGCCAGATGTGATCGGTGATTTCCCTGACGCCGACGGCCTGGCCGGCAAAGACCTGGCTGAGGTTGATCTTGCGTCCGCCGAAGCATAGGCGACCGCATTCCGTGACGATCACGGTGCGATCGTGGAAGGGATATTCCAGCGCAGGCAGGCCTGTATATGGGCGGGCGGAAGGTCTGTAGAGCTCGGCTGGGTAGCGCATGTTCAGAGCCTGGTGGGGCCGCTCGTGGTTGTAGACACGGGTGAAGGCATCGAAGCGAGCCTGTTGCTGCAGGAAGTTCTTTCCGGCCGGCTTGGTGGCTTCCTTCTTCAGAGTCAGATGCATGCGTTCGTGCCTGCCGTTCTGCTCCGGGTGTGCTGGCTTGATGCGCTCGAGGGTGATTCCCAGGCGTAGCCACCACACGGACAGTTTGCTCAAGCCGAAGAAGGCGCTGATGCTGGCGAAGGGGACCCCGTTGTCGCTGCGGATGGCGCGCGGCAGGCCATAGTCCTTGAAGGTTCTCTCAAAGACACTGAAGGCGAAGTGTTCGCGGGTGCTCTGCAGGCCTTCACAGCACAGCAGGTAGCGCGAGGCGAAGTCCGTGATGGTTAAGGGATAGCAGTAGCGGTGATCGGCGAGCATGAACTCGCCCTTGTAATCGGCACACCAGAGATCGTTGGGCTGATCCGGTCGGGACAGGCTGGTTCCTTCAGCCTTGAAATGATGGCGGCGCCGTCCGCGGCTGACCAGACCGTGCCGGTCCAGGACGGCGTGCACGGTGCTGATGGCCGGCAGGCTGACTCCCAGACCCAGGCGCTTGATCTTCTCGCGGATCTTTGGGGCACCCCAGCTGGGGTGCTCTCTGCGAAGCTGAACGATCCGGGACTCCAACGCTTCGGGCAGGCGGTTGGCCTGGCGGTAGGGTCGCCGTGAGCGATCGGTCAGGCCCTGAAGGCCCAGATCCTTGTATCGCTTATAAAACTTGTGGCCCGTCTGGCGGGAGATATCGAACTCGCGGCATAGCGCCGCCATCTTCTCCCCCTCGAGCAAGCGGGCGACAAAACGCAGCCTCTCGTCCATCTTCTGACACTCCTGCCAGGGCATCTGCGTCTCCCGCAAAAGCCCAAAAGTGTCAGCGATGTGCCCGGAATACTCTGTAACTTATGTGCCCGAAAGCACTGTATAGCCGCAGCGGCCACCCGGAACCACTCGGCAGCAAGGACAGGATGCAGCGGCAGCGCACTGGCGGACTGTTCGAAGTGCGCCACGTAGTACCGATCCTGCCACGTCCCTGCCGCGATTCCCTTCCCATCTAGAGTCTCGTCCGGCCGTAGTGCGCGCCGCTCTCCGCGCTCCGTACGCAGCCGCAGCGTGATCCGGCCGCCCATCTGTCGTAGGGCTTCCCGCGCTTGCGAAATGTCTGCCCCGCCGAGTGCCTGTCGGAGCGCCCCCGTCCAGCCTTTGAACTCCTCGGCCAGCTTCGTCATATCAACTACCGAATTACCATCGTTCGCTTCGCGCGCCGCCGCTTCGCGCGCGGCACGAGCCCGCTCAAGCGCTGGATCTGCTTCGGCGGCCGAGAGCACTCCCGCCGTGACGAGCCGCTCAAGGTCCGCAAGTTTGGCGTTCGCCTTGGCGACCTCGGGGGTGACACGCCGCGCCGCCACTGCTCCCTTCCTGCTCGCCTTGACCTTGCTCAGCGCCGCAGCAGCGGCTGCATCCGTCACCTGTGGGGACAGCCTCCTCAGCATGGGCTCAATGATCAGCCGCTCAGCAAGCTCGATAGGCACTGAGACTGTGTTCGGGCAGGCCGACTTGCCCCCGCCGTGGTTAGTGCCGCAGTGGTACTTAGTGGCCCCCTTGGCGCCTTTGCCTTTGGTGCCGGTGGCCGTCATCTTCCCGCCGCACTCGCCGCAAATCAGTAGCCCGCTCAGCAGGTATGTCGGCTTGGCGCGGCTCCGGCTCGCCCCGATGTTCACCCCAAAGCGGACCTGTACCCGATCCCACAGCTCTTGCTCGACGATTGCTAGCTCAGGCATGTCATTGACGATCCACTCGGAGGGCGGCGCATCGCGGGCGACGCGTGTGCCCGTCGTGGGATTCTTCACGAATTGGCGGCGACCGTAGACCACCCGACCCCTGTAGGTCTCATTGTGGAGAATCGCGTGAAGGGCCGAGACGAGCCAGCGGCCATCCTTGCGGCGGGTCTGGCGCTTCCACGCGGCACCAGCCGAGGGCACTTTGCGCGCATTCAGGTCCTGCACGATTGACTTCATGGTCTCGCCGCGGGCATAGCGGGCGAAAATCTCCCGCACGACAGGCGCGCTCACATCGTCAATCACGAGGCGCTTGCGCTCATCGGGCTTCGCGGGATCGACGGGCACGCTGCGATAGCCGAATGCTCGGCCCCCGGTGTGATGGCGGTCCTTCGCCCGCGCCCGCAGCGCCAGCCGCGTCAGCACGCGAACCTTTTCAATCATCTCCGCGCTCATGATTGCCGAGAGCCCGACGCGCATGCGAAACGACGCGTCGCGCGAGTCGGTCTTGTCCATCCCCACCAAGAGGACCTGCGCAAACTCAATCTCGCGGCAGATTACCGGCAGGTCCGGGCCGCGCGCTATGCGGTCTACATCGCGAAACACGATGACGTCGAACTCGCGTGCGGCGACCGCGCGCATGAGTGAGAGGAAGCCCGGCCGATTGCCTCTTGAATAGCCGGATATGCCGTCGTCCGAGAACTCGGCGACTACGTGCAGCCCCTGCTGCACGGCGAACGCACGGCATTCCGTCAGCTGCACAGGCACGCTGTCTGACTTTCCATCCTCGTCGTTGGATACGCGAGCGTAAATTGCGGCTCTCATGCGGGCCCTTCAACAGTTTCGAGTCCTGCCAAATGGGCTCGTCCCTGGGGGTGCGTGCGTGGACCAAGGGGGGCCGGTCCCCCAGGGGGCGTCATTTCCCTTGCGCATAGTTTTTGAAAGAGAACGAGCGTGCACATGTTATGCCCGGCCGGCGCTTTGGTGAGGTTGCTCCTGTCGCCTGGTCGTCTCTAACACCGCCAGCCTGTGGACCAGCGTTCCGAAGGTGACTGGGCTCGCGCAAGACTGGCCGAAGCTCCTCCACTTGGCGCGGCACCCCTCTTCCCCGGCCTCAGCTCCTGAATAAAATCCTGTCAGACAGCGGCTGTACTTGATGAAGAGATCTAACCCCGCATCGGTGCCACCGGTTTCGTGGTGAATAACTGCTCCAGCTTCGAGCCACGAGTCGTAGTCGCTCGCGTCGAAGTCCGAATAGTCGGCGAGCGCGCGGGCCAGCTGAGCCATCGAGACAGGTGTCTTCTTGGTCTTGAGCGCTTCGTTATCGGCCAGCGCGCCTTTGAATCCAGGCCCGGGCCTGCGGAACGCGGCTCCAAGCGGTCGACCGCAGCCACGAGTGGGGGCAGACGATGTGCCCCACCGTGCAAGCCGCAGGTCGCAGTGCCTGATGATTTCAGACACCTGCTCGCCGGTCAGTGCCCGCAACCTAGACGCGGGAATACTCAGCGGGTCGGCGCCCCACCACTCGTACGGCTGCTGCGTGCCCGGATGAATGTGAAAGGCTACGAACTGCTGGCCCGTCGCGAGCACTTCAACCTTCCCTCTGAGCCCGCCGCGCTCGTAGACTGGGGTTTGTGCCTTTCGCTGGCCCGGGAGCGCCGCACGGTACAACAGAAGGAGCTTCGGCTTATTACCGACCCGCACCGGAGCCGCTCCGTAGGTGTTGACGAGCCACATGGTCAACTCTTTCACGACTGACGCGTCCGGTATGTCGATATCGACGCCGAGCACATCGCCTGTGAGGATTCCGACACCACAGTCCGCAAAGCGGGCATCGTCGGTCGGTGTGTACACGTAGTGCTGCCACTTCGGCAGCCGCGTCGGAGCCTTCGTGCCTGGCGTGATCGGCACCGGTCTATAGCCGTGTTGGGTCAAGCGGGCTGCGGCTTGAGGGAATCGCAGAGTATTCACTTCACCGCCTCGCGCGCGGCGCTAACAGCGCGAGGCTGTGTCCTCAAAGCTGCCTCTATCGTGCGCCGCAAGTTGTGCGCGGCCTTCCGCACCGCCTCCTCGTCATTGCCCCACAACCAAAAGTATGGGCGCCCAGGCAACCGCTGTTCACGATGTTTCACCAACAGTTGGCCACGGGCCTTCGCTGCAGCCTCCAGGTGGCTCGACCAGAAGTTGTTGCTGCCAACCAGTCCGGGAGGCAATCGGTACCCAGTCGAGAGGACGGCTTCGCTGATTTGCGCAATCGTCGCGAACCCTTGCGACAGCACAATACCGGGCGTCTCTATCAGACGCTCGATGATCTGCTGCGCTTCCGGGAGCGACGCTTCCTTCACCTTCTCGCGGGCTTGGGTTTGCGGCATGAAGCGCGGGTTGAATCCATGCACGTTCCGCCGTCGCAGGTACCAACGGAGCATCGCCCCGCCATCGCCGGCCGCCACGCCGGGCCGCTCCGGCCGTAGCAGCGTTGCGATCCGTGCCGCGACCGCGGGCGGTAGCTGAGATGCCGCGGACGTTTCCTCGATAGCGTAGCGACGGTCCGTGTCAGCTATCGGCAGGATGTCTTCGACCTGATTGCTCGCCGCGAAGAATGTGATGCAGTTAGGCGCTGAGACACCATCCAAGCCCTTGCCAACTACTCGGAGGTCGGAGCCAGTAATCCAATCTCGCAGCTCCAGCTCGAATTGCAGCCCTTCGCGCGTCCGGGGCACACCGAATTCGTCCATGAATAGCAGGCGCGTCTCGCCAATCCACTTGTTGAACTGCGTGAAGATTTCGCGGGCCGTGATCTTCGTCGCGTTCGACAGCGCCGCCCTGGGTAGCTCGTACATTAGAAATGTCTTGCCCGTTCCCATGTGCCGACCTGTCAAAATCATCGCGACTTGCAGTCGCGCATCCGGGTTCTGGTACAGCCACGCAAGCGCGTCGATGTAGTGCTTGAGCCAAGGAATGGAATTCAGCTTCCGGCCACGTTCAACGCTTGGGAACAGGTGCCGCAGTAACCTGATGAACGCCTTCGCGGCGGACAGCGTCATCGGCATTTCGTCCGTCGGCGAGCCCTTGTAGAGATTCCCCCACTTCTCTCGTTGATAATCGATGATTCCGGGTGCGCCCGGCCAGAACATCAAGCCCGCAAGTTGCAGGCGATCCTTTGAGCTCGCGAGTACCTCGACAGCCTGCCAACGCACGCCTCTGTCAGACTTCGGCATGTGTCGCTGCATGATCCGATTAAACGCCGTGACACCGAGTTCTCGATGGAGCAACGAGTCCCAAATAGAGATTCCCGCGCGTGTGGGCAAAAGTGCGAATCTCTTGACCAGCGCACCCTCGGCCGCCTCCCTGCTCTGATACACATAGCCCGGCGGCGGGTTGCCGGCATGGGCCTTTTGGTCCGCTTCGTACCCCGCTGCAGCGCCCTGCTCTTCCGTAGAGGTTTGCTGCTCAATCTTTTCACTGAGCGAAGGTTCGGCCTGCGTGTATTCGACCGCCGCGAATCCCTCCGCAACGGCACTCAGCTCACGGCGCGCCTGCGCCCGCTGTTCGGTTACGTCGGTCGACCCGACGATGTTGGTGCTTCCATCAGCCACGATCTCCTCGGACACTGCCTTTGAGGCTCAGTGTCGTGGTCTTCCTCGTGTGAGTGGAGGGGCTACTTGCATTTTGAATTGATCGCTCAGGCACGCCCCGCACGGCCGCGAGACACTGAGCGATTTCTGCGTCCACTTCTCTCGAAGACGAGGGCCGTGCCGCCGGCGACTCCTTAAACCCCGCCGCTTCGATAAGACGAAGCGCCTCTGACACTGAGCATTGCCCTGGGAGGTAGGTTCGGGGATGTGGATTCGGCTCGTCGATCTGTTCCGCCCGCACGACACGGCGCGTTCCGTCTGGGTAAGGCTGATCCTGAGCGACGAGGCCAAGGAGCCGTAGCAGGATCTCAATATCAGCGCGTGGCGCACCCTTCGTTCGACGCCACTCACGCAATGCGTCATCTAGTGCCTGCTTAGCTTCAGAACACCCATCGAGGCGGGCTAAGCGGGCGCGCAGGCCACCGATTGACCTTACTTCAGTGTGCCCCGCGCGGCAGTCAGCCATCGCGTCTGCCGCGAGATCGCCGACGGCGTCGTGACGACCAGCCTGCTGCGTCAACCATTGCCAAAAGCTGAGGGAATGCCGACTCATTCTCTTGATCCGCCCTCGCGGGCTCCGGGCTCTTGTCGTCCCGTTCTGATCCCAATGTAAGCGCGAAGTGCGAATTTGGCAAACGACTCGCCGCGTGGCGATCAGCGGTTGGCACGCGTCCGGGTTCGCTCGCACGGTCTAAGTGAAAAGGCTGCGCTCGGCCGGACGCTAAGCGGGCAGTGGGTCGGCGTCGCTGCCTGGATGCCGACAAATGCGCGCGGGTCTTCCAGTCGCAGTCTGCGGGATCATGAGAACCTCGCGCATCTCGCGTATCCAGCACCTAGCAGGGGCTTCGTATCCTTACTTGTTCGCGGGCGCCAGCAATGTGCGCGGTTTCGCCGGGCAAGAAGAACCTCATCTCCGTTCGTTTCTGTTGGCGCTAGGTTTGCTGGGTGTGCAGGGTTCCCAATAAGAAAATCAGCCAGTTGGGATTACCCCGCACGCCACCTCGCGCACCCACCACCTTCCCGGAATCAGGAGGTAGTGAACTTAGTGCGTGGTGCACTGAACGCTGCCGTTCCCGCCAACGCAGTCGGTTGTGACTGGCCTTGACGTGCCTAGTTGACGAAGAGTGTCGATTAGTTCTTGTTCGCGCCGTGCCGCGGCCTGACGATCCTTAGCCTCTTGGTCTTGACGTTGGCGCGCATTGTCGTCATCGATCGGCTTTTGCACACTGGCAAAGAAGCTATCAGTAGCTTCCTTGAAGACACGGTCAATCTCGTCCGCTCGACTGTTGAACTCGCGGTAAGTCTCACCGCGAGCTTCAAACTCTCGCCGATTGTTCAGATGCGCGAGCGCGTAATCGGCCTGGATTTCGCACCACGCATCAGTACTCCCGTAAGGGAAAAGAGGGACGGGCGCGCAGCGCGCCCTCCATACTGAAACACATGGCGCGATACCTTGCGTGTACTCTCGCATCCCTGAACGCTGCTTTGCAGTTGGTTCGTGAGACCACGAACCGTGGTAGATAACGAAATCGTGCTCCGAATCGCAGCGTTGCGGGCCTGTCTGTCCCATAACACCGGGCGCTTCACCCTCAATGGGTTGCGGAGGGCGTGGCGGCGGAGCTGGAGTACCAAGACCGACAAGACAGTTGTCCAACGCTGCCAACAACGGCTGGATATCGGTTAACGGATACTTTAGGACCTCGGTTCCGGTGTCGATTGACAGTATTCTTCCGCCTGCCAGGGCCGTGCGCATCACCGCCTCCGGGCCTAGGTTGATCTGTAGTCGCTCGGCGGCTCTTACTACAGAAGTCCTGGTCCCCAGCTCTAAGTCATCGACGCGGACCGTTACGGCGGGAGGAGCTGCGGTCGAGAGATTCCATCCTTTACGCCACAGGATGAGATACATCTTGTGTTCTGGACTTGCACAGCTTCGTGGGGCGCCACTCCGCTCCGTAGGCTTGCACGTTAAGTCGAGCCACACCTTTTGCTGCGGCTCCAGATCCATCTGCGCCGGGCAAATGTTCGCGCCAACGTCCAAGTACCCTTCACCGTGCCAAGGACCAACCGCAATGACGACTGCGTCTCGCGGGTCTGACCAAGCAGTGCCTGCGACGGCACATAGCACCGCGCACAGCAGGAATTGTAATAGATGCCTCACGTGGCTCTCCTTCAAGACGCACACCACGAATAGGGATTTTGTCGGCGGACTCAGCCCCAGACAGGGCCTCTCGGGTCAGGCTCCCACATAAATGACATTCTGGGATAATTCTATGTTGGGATTATACGACCCAGCTCTCACTCGGGAGCTGGTGCCCATTGAAATCCCTACGCAGCCCGCAGCAGAAGGAGTTGCTACGGCGACTAACCGAAGCGCGTAACACGGCGGGTTTGACCCAGCACGATCTCGCCAAGCGCCTTCGAAGGCACCAGTCATTCGTCGCCAAATACGAAGGCGGCGAGCGACGAATCGAGGTCGTTGAGTTTGTCCAGATCTGCCGGGCGATTGGCGTAGCCCCCGAGCAGGTGATTCGAGGCCTTCCTTAGCAAAGCGGGCGCCTTGGCGCCTAGCCCGCCGCTGGCAGCCCCGAGCCGGTCCCGAGCGCTACTACACGCGGACGACTGCCCCGCGACCAGGCGGCATCACTTCGACTTCGGCAGCTTCTTGGGCAGTGACAGACACAGCGGCACGATGACGCGCGCAATTCCCTTAGCAGATTGCTGGATACGCTCGCGACACGCCGACTCGTTGCTTTTCCATTCCTCTGACTTCTTGGCCGAATCGAGCAAGCCAATCGCAGTCAGAGCAAGCCCATACTTGAACACGAACTCTACCGCCGGAGCCTCCTCCTTCGCTCTCAAAGCCTTCGCCTCCTCCATCAATCGCGAGGTGGTGTTCAGGAACAGTTGGAGACGATCCGAGCTTGGTACTTTCTCTATGGTGAGCGGTAGCTCATCGGGCCCCCGGTCAACTTCTTTGATATCGGGACGACTGGGACCCGCCTGTGCCTTCGGCTCTTTCAGTGGCTGCTTTGGCTGCTCCTCACCCTCGTCCTTCTCTTCGGGCGCAATGACCACGGCGTTCACTGTCAACACGAACGGGCCACTCTGTTTCGGATCGGTGATTGTGGCAACCGTCATTAACTGTGTTCCGACGGGTACCTGCTTGGATACAACGCAGGTAAAGGTCAGTCGACCGTTAAATAGGTGGGCTGTCGGCTTGAAGTCTGTCGAGAACTCGCATGTCCCACGAAACTTCTTGCGTGAAAAGTAATTGTTCTTAACGTCTGTCAAGAACGAAGCACGAGCGATGCCGCCCTGAGCAATCTCGATATGCGCCACGGTCGACTTGTCACTCCGATGGAAGAACGTGGGAAACTCAACGCCAGCAAACGGAGCGGGCTTCCCTTCGATCTTGCCTCCTTTTCCATCCGTCGAAGTCTTTGCGGCGACCTTCCCGCTGGCCGTGCTGCCAAAAAGATCCGCAAGCGTCGGGTCCGTCGTGAGCAACTCCTCCAGGGCGCTAATCCCCTCCTCGTCGTCGACAGCGTTCTTGATCTTCTCCTCGTAGCGCTTTCGATTCAGCAGATCTAAGCCCTCGTGATCGTGCAACTCCTTCTGCAGTTTCTTGAATAGCTCTTGTAGCAGCGGGTCTTCTCTAAAGGTCTCACGGTTACTCATGAAGAGATTGTTGCGCGCGTCCTGACCGAGGTCCGTGCAGTCCAGCGTCACCAGAATGCTTCCTGCGATATGCTCCTTGTCCACCGCTTTGGTGCGAAAGAACTGCGCGTCGCGCTTTGCGTGCGATTGACCATTGATAAGTGCACGCAGGCCTGTCTGGGGTTGGTCGACGTCCTCGTCCTTGATGCTCTTTGGGTCTGCCTTGAAGACACGAATTTCTGCCGGAATGGTCTCGCCTGAATCGAGCTTAAGGGAGATGCTCGCACCTTCCTCGAATCCCTCTTCAAGCTTCTTCGTCCAGCTGCCGAATCGGTCCCAAACGGTCACTCCCATGACGTTCGCTTTGTATTCAGGCCTGCACTCAATAATCCGCAAGGGCAACGCCGGCCGAAGCAGATATTCTTCGAGCTTCTTAAACAGCTCGCCGCAGACATTGCTTCTGGGCGCCTTGTAATCGTACATTTTGATTAGCGTCCCGCTGTTCACGAGACGCTCACGAGGCGCACAGATTTCACCCGACTTGGCGTCCTTCTTTGGAACTAGACCGAGGGGGCTCGATCCTGCCGTATAGATCTTCTTGTCAGCTCCCACGAGATACTTCCAAGAGGGATTCTGCTTCGATGCAAAGAAGCAAAACAGCGTGTAGGCCCATTCATGTTTCGGGCTCCCCGCAACGGCTTCAGGGACACGAGAAACAATCAGTTGCAGTTTGTACTTGTCGCTGCAGAACGGGAGAACCCCCGTTCCTCCCATGTTGAATCTTCCTTGAACAAACGGAATGGCTCCCTTGTAAGACCCGTCTCCGCTGCCATAGATCAATGAGCAGAATGTACCCGGGAAGCTCTCAGCGAGTTGCCCCTCGCCTGCGTCGTACAGGGAGATGCAGGGGCGCGCCTTTGAGCCGGTGGCGTAGAGCACCAGATGATCTTCTGCCAGCGGTCTGATCTTCAGTGGATCGGACAGATCTCCGAAGTATTGCTCCACTGCACTCGCCATGTTTCCCGGTGCTTTCGGACCGCGTGGGTCTATGCCCGCACTTTTGCAGTGCTTGAGCAAGATTGCGTCGAGCCCGTTCGTGAATTTCTCGACGAGCGCTGCCGCAGGGCTGCTTTGCTGACCCTGCACAACCGACTGGTTGTTCGGCATCTTGCCGAGGTATTCCCAACGCTCCGGGGTCTGCAGCAGCTGCCGGGCGTTTAGCGCCTCAACAACCTCTTCTTCTGATTCTGCAGCGAGCAGTTCACTCAGCAAGGTGTTGTCTTGCATGACAGTTGTAAACTCCCAGGAGAAGTGGCGAGAAAAGGAATCTTGGTTAGAGCGCGACGGTGATTTTCACGGCATCGACTGACACACCGGCGGCGTCAGCGATTTCCTTGCGCGCCGCAGCTATTACGTCACCTAGCGAAGGGCTGCCGTTTGTTCGCTCTGATCTCTCTGAGCCTTTGCGAGTCGTCATGGATTCGCCGGACAGTCTGTATTTGGCCCAGGTCTTAGCAAATCCTCCGCCGAAATCCGCGTAAGTGTCGTTGAACCACAGGTTCCAGGTCCTGTTGTTCCCCTTGGTGGACGGCTTGGAGGCAAGCCAATCTGCATGCGCCTTTCGGGCTGCGTCGACTACCACCGAAGTCGGCACGAAGTACGCATTTACTGGTCCATCGGTTCGGGGCGTGCGCGGCATGACGATGAGCAAGTGGTCAGTTCCTTCGATGTTCAGCTTTGCACTCGGCTTCGGACTGTCGGCAAGGACAACGAGCACATGGTCATTGCATGTGCGCATCCGCACCGACTCGCCGTTCGTCAGCGCGTACTTCATTGCCCGGCTGCCTGTTTCCACGCGGGTCAAAGGCCGGCCGGAATTCCTCATGAGTTCGAGGCCAGCCTCGACCAGAGCCTCATTTGATACACGAGCTTTCATGGCATAAGGGTGCGTCTATACAGTGGAGTGGGGAGGCTATACCTGTATATATGCCATTACAAGGGGGACCCTTATAGTTTCCATAGGACCTTATCTATGTTAGAACCTGTACTCAGCGCTCCACCGCGATGCACATTGCAGTAAAGTGATGCAGTTAATTGGGAGGCTCACATCCGATGGCCCAGAAGCGTCGTGCTGGCAGACGGCCGAGTGGCAGGCCTCCTTCGGTGCGAGCGACAGCGAGTTTCCCGCCCGAGGTCTATCGAACAATCGAAGCCTTAGCGAAGCAGAAGCGGGTTTCGGTCGCGTGGGTCCTGCGCGATGCGGTTCAGCAGTACCTGACCGCTCAGTGGCCGCTGTTGGGAAACCAACAATGACCCGCCCGCGGACACTGGAGGTCGCGGCTAGTCATGCGGCTTCCTTGATCGCGACAGCTCGTGACGCGTCGCTCGTCACAGGCCTCACTCACAATTTTTATCGCTATCCCGCCCGGTTCTCACCCTTGTTTGTCAAAGCGGCAATTGAGGCGTTTACCAACGAGGGGGACTTGGTTCTAGATCCCTTCATGGGAGGGGGCACAACTTTGGTCGAAGCGGCGGCCCTTGGAAGGAATGCTGTGGGAGCGGATATCAGCTCCCTCGCCGCTTTCGTATCCTCAGTCAAGACTGCGCGGTATACCGACGCTGAACTGCAGGCAGTTAGCCAGTGGGCAGTGAGCGCATCTGAAGCCGTGCATATGCACAGACGACTCGACGCGCGTGGCAACGACCTAACTTCTCAGAAAAACCTCGACGGACCCACTACCTGGCGGTTACGGAAGGCTATCGCCCAAGCGCTCTGCACAACCGGACAACTCCGCTCGCAGGCAGCGCAGAGCCTCGCACGGTGCGTAGTTCTGAAGGCCGCGCAATCGGCTCTTGATGGCCGCCGTCGCCCTGCATCTATCCGGCAATTTCGGACCGTCCTTACGAGGTCCGCGATAGAGATGCTGGATGGCGCCCGAGCGTTTCGATTGCGAGTCGCCGAAGCTGAAGCCGCTTCTGTTATTTGCTTACATCGAACCTCTGTAGGGCTCGAAACCGACCCGCGTCTACTTGCTCTCCCGACGCCCAGACTTGTTGTTACCTCCCCTCCTTACCCCGGCATACACGTGCTCTATCACCGTTGGCAGGTCAACGGCGGGAAGGAAACGGCCGCGCCGTTTTGGATCGCTAACCGACTCGACGGTTCTGGGGCGGCCTACTATGCGATGGGAAACCGGTTCGCAAAGCGCTTGATCCCGTATTTCGACACTCTTCGGTCCTCACTAAGGTCCGTTGCCGCTCTGTGCGATCCAAAGACCGTTGTCGTGCAAGTTGTCGCTTTCTCGGAACCTTCATGGCAGCTTCCCGCGTACCTTTCCGTGGCCGGGGAAGCGGGTTTCGCGGAAGAGACTCTTGCGGAGTTGCGTAAAGAAGGCGACGGCCGCCTCTGGCGCGTTGTTCCGAACCGAAAATGGTACGCGATGCGCAAAGGCCGCACCCACAGCAGCAATGAAGTGGTTCTTTTTCACCGCCTGAGCCGGTGACGACCTGTAACCGAACACGAGCCACGACGCCACATTGGTCAGCTAGCGCTCAGCCCCATGAATCGTTGCCCAATCTGCGGTACGTTGTCGGCGACGCCATTGGATCCGCTTGGCGGACGCGACGCGCTCGGGTACCGATGCCCTCGTTGCGGACCGTACTACCTTACCGGCACGGCTACCGCGGTCGTTCCTTCCCTGGTTCAACAACACAGACTGAACGTATCGTTACTTAGCCACCATCTGCGTATCTGGTTCGATGGGCACAGAAAACCTACAGTAATCTTTGAAAATGACTTGAAACCGTACCAAGAGGATTTGGCATACACACCGCCACAACAACAATTCGATCGGCTCGTCCTTTGGGTGGGCGCGAAGCAGGGGGCACAACACGAGTGGGCCGAAGCAACTGATCACGAACTCGCAGCACGCATCGGCACTCCGGTAGGCAGCGACCAAAACGAGCTAGGGCTGGCGTGGATAGTCGAAAACTTCCAGGACCGGGGCTTATTCACGTTCCGAAGAGGAGATGGACCCAAGCCTGCTCAGTATCGACTCACGTCGAATGGATGGATCCGGTACGGTGATTTGAGTCGGCGGGTCGTTGACAGCCGAAATGCCTTCATGGCAATGCAGTTCGGCGACGGGCAGATGGACCTAGTCCTAAAGGAATGCTTTAAACCCGCGGCGGAGCGAGCCGGGTTTGCTCTTCGCCCTCTAAACGAACGGCCTGAAGCCGGCTTGATCGACAATCGGATTCGTGCCGCGATTCGCACTGCAAGGTTTGTCGTGGCCGATCTAACGCACGCCAATAGTGGTGCTTACTTTGAAGCAGGGTTCGCGGAGGGCCTGGGTATACCCGTAATCTATACGTGCCGTACGGACGTGTTCAAATCGACGGAACCAAAGGTCAGGCCGCACTTCGACACCAACCACATGCAGACTGTCCAGTGGGATCCCAGCAAACTTGAACAGGCAGGCGAGGAGTTAACGGCCACAATTCGAAACACCCTGCCCGCCGACGCAAAGATGGACGGATGAAGACCCCTCACTGAGCAGCAGCGCACCAGCGGTCCGACAACAAAACAGTCTGCGGCCATGCACTGCGACAGCGTCGTATTCGGAATCTGCTTCGTCAAACAGGCAGCAGCGGCGTCGGCATTTCAACCGTCGCTGTTCGCTTTCCCACAGTTCATGTCAGCCCTTGCCCTGCTGGCAGTCGTATACACCGTCACTGACATCCGCTATCGCTTCCGCGTTTTGGTCAGTCCGTTCCCACTATTCGAGCTAACGCTCCCCCTTCTTGTCGTGATCGGGCTCGCCACGCTCCTCACTGACGTCTGGCTGCGCGAAGGCTGGCTAGTCCCCAACATCTCCTTTCTGACCGCAGCACGGTGGGAAGCTCTCTCGGCCGCTCTCTTCCTCGCTCTGGCGATGATGTGGATCTTTTATGGGTACGTTCGCCCGCCCCGATTCGGGAAACTCAACGGGTTTCGCTACGCGCACACTCTCTATCGGATAATCCTCAAAGGCTCCGAGAGTGAGCTTCCCGTGATAGCGGACGAACTTGGCAGGTCCGCCAAACGCTTGATCATGCTTTCTACCTTGGACCCGCCCCGATACGCGCGGCCGCAGCCCGGCGAATCGTCCGGATGGCGGGCTTGGCTTGAGCGCCGCTTGGCCCGCCGAATGACTGCCGGACGATGTGCTCATGACATTCTCCTTATGATCGGCAACAGGAAGTTTTGCCGTTACATGGTCTCGTCCGCACCGGGCACCGCCATCGAATTCTTTAAGTACGCGGCTAAGCGCCGGATGCACGGGCTACCGCTAGGCCAGTTCGCGAAGAACATATGTGCCGAAGCAATCGTTAACAAGGACTCAAACCTCTATCACGAGGATGAGGGCTACGAATCCGGCTATTTCGGCTACGTTAAGCCGTTCAGCGAGGCGCTGTTCGGCAGCTTCGAGCTCGTGGAAAGCTTGGGTGAGCGTTTTGGATCCCCTCTGGACGTTGGGTATGCGTCAACTCGCCGCTGGGACGCAGATCAGGTCGGGGTCTACACGCGGGCCGCGCTAATAACAATTCGGAGCTATTTGAAGGAACGCCGTAATCTCTACTCGCACTCGTTTGCGCTGTCGCGCGCTCTGCATAGCGTGGGAAGCATGTGCAGCGGTATCTACTTACTCGACATCGCTCAGACCGATCCGGTGGCGAAAGACACCCAGGAGAAATTCAGGATCGCCATTGAGTTCGTTGGCGAGACAGTGAAAGCGATTGAGGAAGAAGCCAAAGAGGGCTTAGAGATCGGTAGCCTACGTGTGCGCAATCGCGAGGCCCTGACTCAGAGCTTTCTCGACCATCTTGCCGACTTGGCATTCGACCTTCTATTCAAGGTCGCCACAATCAAGGGCGGCGGCGAAGACTTTGATTTTGCGATGTGGGACCTGCAACACAATACCGCCTGGGTCGGGATCTTTGAACACCACGAATCTGGTGCCGCAAGAAACGCCCTCGCCTTCAAAGTCCGCCGACTGCTGTACGACGAGATCCGCGAACTTGACACTATGCCGCACTACAAGCCGGCAAAAATTCTTGGCCTCTGTCTGTACACAATGGGACTAACCAGCGGACCGAAATCAAACATCGACCGTTACTCTCGGCCCTTGCACAAGGCGGTTCTCAGTTGGACTCGGAGGAACTATCTGCGCCTGGTGAAAACCAGCCCTGATGTAGCGGCCGCTTGTCTCGTAGGCAGCGTATCCTTCGATGGCGCCAACCGCAGACTGGTGAAGGCGTACGCCAAGGGACTCGATCACGAGCCCCAGCGGACATATCTACCGTTAGATCCTATCGCGCAAACGGACATACCTGCTGATTCCGGCTGACCACCCCCGCCACCAATGGACAACAAAACGGTCCTCGTACTCGGCGCTGGCTTTACGCGGGCAATCGTCCCCACTGCGCCATTAATCCGTGGCGACTTCGGAGTTCCGTCCCTGATCGCAGAGTTCGCCAATCTCAAATCAGCGAAATCGGTGCTGGAGCGGGCTGTCATCCCGGGTACCGGCGGTCATGTGAATCTGGAGGATCTGCTTACCCGGCTCATGGGAATGCCGTATGACACGGCAGACGCCCGCCACGAGTTCGCTCTCGTCACCTCTCGCTTACTGAGCGAAGTTGTAACCAAGATAGCGTCAGCAAAAATCGCCGGGGTTGATGACGTGACAGTGCGCCGCTTGGCCAGCGCTATCAGCAACAGTGGCGCTTCAGTCGTGACTTTCAACTATGACGACGTACTCGACAAGGCCCTGTACGAAATGTTTCCGATGACAGATGCGCGGCCGGAGCACTGGCACCCGGACGGCGGCTACGGATTTCTTTGCCTGCCCTCGCGCGCTACGGTTGTAACCGGTCCGATATGGATGAACGTATGCGCCACTCTGCTGCTGAAATTGCACGGATCAATTAATTGGAGGTGTCGACTTGGCGTTGTTGGCCCTAGGAGTCCGAATGATGTGCTACATCATGAAGCGTGGTTCCACGAGGAAAACCGTTTCCACTTGTCACAGCCTGAACTCACTCTCGGAGACCTTGAAGGCTACCTGGAGCACGATGCGCTGATAATTCCACCAGTGCTGCTAAAGCATGAACTGACTCTCCATCCTGTGATGAGGTTGGTTTGGACCCACGCTCGTAGCAGACTGCTCGAAGCCACACACGTAACGTTTGTTGGGTACTCGTTCCCGATCACAGATCTCGCCGCCAAGACGCTTTTTCGTGAGACGCTGACGCACAGAACGGATGTCTCGGTGCGGGTGGTGACCTGCCGGCTTTCTTCGGACCTAAACATCTTTGGAGATGGCTCGGTCGGGGATGGTTGTTGAAAGCTGTTGCTTGAACTCCGCCGGCGTCAGCTGCCCGAGGCTCGAGT
>Ga0335078_10005534_pt1 | contig 18661 bp, 17 predicted proteins | sample Lox_Sample_32_FD_206711 | JGI IMG/M metagenome (GOLD analysis project Ga0335078, IMG submission 206711) | Soil microbial communities from Loxahatchee National Wildlife Refuge, Florida, United States - Lox_Sample_3.2 | ecosystem: Environmental > Terrestrial > Soil > Wetlands | place: USA... | reverse complement strand
CCTCAGCGATCACCCAAAACCGGCCAATAGTTATCACCTGAAAACCGGCCAACGAAAATAGCGTCCGGGACGTTGACGCCCGCAGGAGCTTGTAGGCTCCGGGGGCATGGCCAACGTCTTGAACGAAGAGAAGAAACAGCAAGTATTAGCTCTGGGAAGGCTGGGCTGGTCGCTACGGCAGATCCAGCAAGCCACCCGCATCCGCCGTGAAACCGCCAGTCAGTACCTGAAAGCGGCTGGGATCGCGGTGCGTCCGCCCGGAGGCTGGGGGCGGCGAGCACCAAAAGCGGCCAACGAAGTGATCACCGACTTTGGCGCGGAAAAGCCGGCCTTCGCGGCGATCATCGACTCCGACTGCAACCCCAAAACCAACCCCGAAAACCTTTCCACGAAGGGAAAAACAACTTCAAAACCGGCCAATGAGGTGATTACCGACTCTGAGGTGATCACCGACCCCAACCTATCCCAACGAGACGAAGTGGGCGCTCTTTCCTCAGAGCAAGTTGCTCCTCCACAGCACAGTCCTCGCGCCAGCGCCAGCACGACATATCGGGAAGCCATCGAGCTGGGACTGAGCCAGGGCCGCAACGCCATGGCGATCTGGCAGGACTTAGTCGACCAATACGGTTTCGCCAGAAGCTACCAGAGCGTGCAACGGTTCGTGCGCAAGCTGCGCGGGACGCGAACACCGGAAGCCCGCGTGGTGATCACGACTCCGCCCGGACAAGAAGCACAAGTAGATTACGGTACCGGGCCGATGGTGCTCGATCCCGAAACTCGCAAGTATCGACGCACCCGATTGTTCGTGATGACATTGGGCTGCAGCCGCAAAGCCGTTCGTCTGCTGACCTTCCGCTCCAGCGCCCGCATCTGGGCCGAACTCCACGAGCGCGCCTTCCGCCGATTGGGCGGCTCCACGCGTATTGTCGTCCTCGACAATCTGCGCGAAGGCGTGCTCGTTCCCGACATTTACGATCCCGCCTTGAATCCTCTCTATCGCGATGTCCTCGCTCACTACGGCGCGGTTGCCATGCCTTGTCGCATCCAAGATCCAGATCGCAAGGGCAAAGTCGAGTCGGGCGTCGGCCACGCCCAGAAAACGCCGCTTAAGGGGCTGCGCTTCGAAAGTCTGGAAGAAGCTCAGGCTTACCTTGATCGCTGGGAAGAACACTGGGCCGACACTCGCATCCACGGCACCACCAAACGACAAGTCGCCGCCATGTTCGCGGAAGAGAAACCACTCCTCCTTCCTTTACCCGTCGAGCCTTTTCGCTATTACCAGTACGGCGAGCGTGTCGTGCACCTTGACGGCTGCGTCGAAGTTGAAGCCGCGTACTACGGTGCACCGCCAGGCTGGATCGGACGCACGGTACGAGTCCAGTGGGACTCTCTCTTTGTCCGTCTTCTCGATGGGAAGACTGGCCAGCTCTTACGCGAGCATGTCCGCCAAAAGCGTGGCCTGTATCGCATTCGACAGCAGGATCGCGCCAAACGTACTCCATTGCGGGTGTCACAACTGCTGTGGCGAGCCTCTCGCGCCGGAACCAACATCGGTACGCTTTGCGACGCGATTCATCGCCATCAAGGCGAGGTTGGAGTCCGGAGGATTCTCGGTGTCCTTTCTCTGGCCAAAAAGTTCGGTGCCGCTGCTGTCGACGATGCTTGTGCTGCTGCACTCGAAATGGGAGTACAGGAATATCGTTTTGTACGGCGCTATTTAGAACGTTGTCCCCAAGCCCCCCTTACTTTGCAGCAAGTCGATCCTCTCATCCGCGAACTGGTCCAGTATCGCGATCTCATCAACTACAGAACCAAGGAGCAAGAGAATGAATCTCATTGAGCTGAACCGTGCACTTAAGCAACTGCGACTGGGCGGCATGGCAGAAGTGCTGGAAACACGCCTGCATCAAGCACAAGCCGAGAGCATGGCACCTATCGATCTGCTTTCCTGTCTGGTATCTGATGAACTGAATCGCCGTGGTGAACGACTGCTGGAACGGCGCCGCAAGCAAGCCGCGTTTCGCGATTCTCAGAAGACACTCGACAACTTCGATTTCGACTTTAATAAGAAGATGAATCGTAGTCTGGTGTTTGATCTGGCTACGGGCGCCTTCGTCGGGCGGCGCGAGGACGGACTTTTCATCGGGCCTCCCGGGAGCGGAAAGTCTCACTTAGCGCAAGCCATCGGACAAGCTGTCATTCAGCAGGGCTATCGCGTTCTCTACCGTGAAACACACACACTGCTCGACGAACTTGCGGAAGCGACACTGGACGGCACGCGGAAGGAGCGAATGGAGTTCCTGGAAACCGTGCCCCTGCTGATCATCGACGATCTGGGCATGCGCAAACTGCCATTAACTGCAGCCGAGGAACTGCTGGAAATCATCATGCGGCGCTACGAACGGGCCAGCACACTCCTGACCTCGAATCGTCCCATCGAGGACTGGGGAAAACTGTTGGGCGACACTGCTGCCGTCAGTGCCATGCTTGACCGTCTTCTTCACCACGGGCATGTGCTCAAGTGCGGTCCGCGTAGCTGGAGAACCAAACTTGATGTCCAGGAGCAGCGAGAACACTAACAGCTCAGCAGAGTCAAACTGCTAACTCCTGTGTTCTGCAATCACGTGCCTTCGGCTTATACTTCTATCGTGACTGGCCGGGCTCCAAGAGCATATCTCCTTTCCCGGTCATCAGGCAGAATCGATTGGTGGAAACGCTAGATTTAAGTGCGGAGCCGCACGCTCGCAAAGGGCCGCGCGAGTTCGGGCCTGTGCACGCAATTTGGTTTGTCCCCGCCTTGGCCATTGCTGCGGTGTTATCAATTCCTATCGGTTTAGTCGTAAGGGCCGTGCAGAACAAGCGCGAGCGTTCCTTCAAAAATACGATGAAGGCAGCGCACCGAGTAATGGATCGGCGAGATTTTAAGCGGGCGCTGCAGGAAGGTCGTGGCACCCTCATTGTCGAAAGCTACTCCCTCAAGGGTCCAGTTCGATGGTGGTGGACTGCAGAAAGCATTTACGATGTGTGCCCTTTTCCACTAGTCACTTGGTTCATGACAATGCCGAACGATGAATGCTACCGTCCGTTATCGGAATGGTGCCGACGAGAGTACACCAACTGCGATCAAGGGCGGGCGTTGTTAGTCGATCTAGCGTCGCCAGAAGGAGGAGTCAACATTGATCGCACTGCTCTGCGTTCGGCAAAAATGAAGTGGTTGGAAGTCGCACCCCCGGAGAAGCTGCGCCGATACCGGGAGCTGACGTAGGCATCAAGTTATCGCTTATTGGCGCTATTCGACCGACCATCGGGCCGCAACCAATCACACCAGCCCGCGCTTGGCTCTTTCGTGTTCCGCTTCTTATCTGCTGCCAGCGTTTCAGAAATCAGACTTGCGCGAGTACCGGTAGCAGAGTAAAAGAATCTTACGTCCCCGGCGCCTTCCCTTGGCCGGTTTTGAAGTGATTATCGTTGGCCGCTTTTCAACTGATCACTGAGGCCGAAGACGTTCGGGACGGATCAGGCAAGATGCTTGAGTATCACATCTCTAAGAAGCACTCGGGGCAGTTTGGGTCGCTTACGCGAAGTTAGCCGTCGAGTAAGCATCATAAACAGTCCCAGTCACATCGGACCTCGATCAGTAAGTTCGAAGCCCTCGCCGACGTGATCGTTCCGGTCTCTGTCGCCCTCGAGTTCATATTCAAAATGGGTCTTCCTAGAGACAGCGCGATCCCTACCCGCCTCAGGTTCGTGCAAAACAAACTCCTAACCACATCTCCGGCCGCTCATCAGAGCGGAACCGCGGCCCATTTCGGGAACACGAAGAACAACACTTTGGTATGTCGTGGGTAAAGGAGCGTTCGGTCGCGTGCGATAGTGCGAAGGAGAGAGCCGATTTACGAACCGGCCATCTTGAGTGAGTCGTTCTATTAGGAGTGCAGCGCATGCCACGGAAAGTGCTTTTGGGAGTTCTTGTTCTAGCAGGGATCTGCGCGGTTTTCACCGCAGTTCTCGATCAACCATTGCATGCCGACCAAAAGTCCACACAATCGACCGTCAAAACCGATGGGGACTATGTTGGCTCGGAAGTCTGCGCTGGCTGTCACGCCGATGCCCAGAAGAAATTCGCCCACACCATCATGGGCAACGCAATGACCCACGGCAAGTCGGCCGAAGCCGCGCGCGGTTGCGAGTCGTGCCACGGCCCCGGCAGGGTGCACGTCGAGGGTGGTGGCGGCAAAGATACGATTCCAGTCCGCTTCACTGCGGATTCGCACAACACGGTAGAGGAGAAAAATGCCGCCTGCCTTTCCTGCCATTCTAAAGGCGGCCAGATGTTTTGGCGCGGCAGTTCGCACGAGTCGCGAGGGATAGCCTGCGTGGATTGCCATCAGGTCCATTACGGCAGCGCGGCTGAGCGTTATGAGGCCTTAGGTGCTGAAGCTCGGTATAGTCAGCCGCTCACCGACCGCGTTGGCACCAAGAAAGCCCAGCCCGAACTCTGCCTGTCGTGCCATCAAATGCGGCGGGCACAGCTGCAGCGTTCTTCCCACATGCCCTATCGCGAAGGCAAAATCACCTGCACTAGCTGTCACAACCCGCATGGGAGTCCTAACCCAGCCCAGCTGATCCAGTCCTCCCTAAACGAGAACTGTTTAAGTTGCCACACTGAGCGTCGCGGGCCGTTTCTTTGGGAACATCCTCCGGTCATGGAGAATTGCGCCAACTGCCATGACCCGCACGGCAGCAGCAATCCGCAACTGCTCAAAGTCCGAATGCCGCGGGTCTGCGACACATGCCATGTTTCCAGCCGGCATCCCACGCAGCCGCAGCCCCTCAGCTCCATCAAGAACTTCAACCGCGGCTGTACCAACTGCCACTCTTCGATTCACGGGTCGAACCATCCTTCCGGTGACGCGTTCCTGCGTTAGTACCGAGGAGTTGACCAGCGAGAGAGTTTGGTAGCAATGGAAATCAATATCCGGAGGGAAGAACATGCGACAGATGAAAGCGATCATTTTGGTGGCACTCGTGGGCCTGATGGTGCCGGTCGGAGGACGCGCCCAGGATGTACCCAAAGACACATCCCCTGACGTCCCTGCGCACGGCGTCGCCGAAGCAGGCTCGCGCGGCGTTTGGGGCGACGTCTATGGCCGTCCCGACTTGCCCTTCACGCCCACGTTGAGCACATCTAAGTACGGGGAATATCGCGACCTGCGCGACGGATTCTTCCTGCGTAGCCTACGAGCGACCTTCGACAGCCTGTCGAGAACCAAATACTACCTCGACCTGCAGTCGGACAGAGCGATTTTCCACGACCAAAGTTATCTAGCCACGTTCGGCAAGTGGGATCGCTTCCAACTGCAGTTTCGTTATGACGAGATTCCCCACACCTATTCGAACACAACGCGCACGCCCTATGTGGAAACCCGGAACGGAGTTTTGACTGTCTCTCCGCTTCTCCGCAGCACTCTGGCGACCCTTTCCGCAACTGCGCCGACAACGCTGCCCGGCACAATTCAGACGCAAATAGTTCCTGGCTTGAGCTTCATAGTGCCTGCTTTGGAGCGTCGTGCTGGCACGTTGTCGTTTATCTATGAATTCGACGAACATTGGGACGTGCGAGCCTCATTTAACCGCGAACGCGCCACGGGCAGCCGGCCTCTCGCGCTGTTATTCAACAGCAGTCCAAGCGCCTCTGTCACTGGCGGATACGGAACCGAGGTGCCAGAGCCAATCAACTACTTCAATAACACGGTCAATGTCATCGCCGAGCAAAGACGCGAGCGATGGGGCATGCAGCTCGATTATGTTGGATCGTTCTTTCAGAACTCGACCAGCACGTTAACTTTTGACAATCCTTTCCTGGTTGCCGATTGCGTAGCGCCGACCAACTGCACCGCTGCGACGCAAGGCCCGGCCAAAGGCGAGGTAGATCACTATCCGGCCAACAACGCGCAGTATGTCAGTGCCGCCGGCACAGTAGAGCTCGCAAAACAAACGCATGCGGTCGCCAGTGTTAACGCCGGCTGGCTCCACCAAGATGCGCCCTTAGTCCCCTACACGACCAACTCGCTGCTCGAACCACAGACAGCTGCGCTGCCCGCCCCGAGCCTGCACGGTGAAAAGCAGACGCTGGCTATGAACTACAAACTGATCCAGTCACTCGGAAAAAACCTCGACATCAAATTCGGATACCGTCAGTACGACTACAACAACAACACGCCGGTGCTGAGTCTCACCCCGGTTGAGGGCGATATCAGCGCCCCCAATGTTGCAGCGCCCACAAACAACACTCCCTTCGGCTACAACCGCAAAAACATCGAAGTTACAGCAAACTGGTATTTCGCCCCAAAAAGCTCAGTGAAAGCGGGGTACCAGGGCGAAGTCGTGGATCGCACCAACCGCGACGTCGCGCATTCGCTCGAGAATGGGTTCACAGCAGCGATCGACTCTTCTCTCCGAAGGGATCTTTCGTACCGAGTCTCCTACGAGTACGCCGACCGCAACCCCGACCATTACGTCGATCCCAATGCGCTCATCACCTCCGGTGGCATTACCAACGACTCGGTCTACGGCCGCCGTTTCGACGAAGCGGCCCGGCTACATAGTCGCGGGGACGCGGAACTGGAATATAGTCCCACCGACAGGCTAAGTTTCTCAGGGTTTGCCGGTACCACACAGGACAACTACAACCGCCGCGGCGGCGTGAATAGCCCGTCCGCCCTCAATTACACTACCAGCGTCGCGGCACCGTACTATCTTTACGGCGTTCTTAAAGATCTTTCCTATAACGCTGGATTTGACGGCGACTTTACGCTCACCAACTCCGTATCGCTTTTTGTCGACTATTCCTACGAGCGCTATTACAAGTCGATGGCGTCGCGCTATCGCGCGCCCGGCGGTGCAACGCCCACTCCACTCGATTGCAGCACCGCAGGGCACGGCTGCGACAGTCCTAACAACGACTGGGGAAGTACCGCCGCCGATCATGTCCATATCGTCAGTCTGGGATGGGACCTACATCCCAGCAAGAAAGCATTCATCACGTCGTATTATTCGCTTTCCGCAGCGAAGGGCAACGTTGACAGCTTCGCGCTCGGCGATCCCACGGTCACGACCGGACCGGACAAGTTCCTGTTGACCGGAACCAACGTAGCTGTCAATTATCCTGAGACTACGAGCCGCAACCACGAGGTGGTTGCGATCTTCAAATACAACCTCACCAAGAATCTCACCCCGAAGGTCGAGTACCGCTATCAGCAGTATGACAATCTCGACTATCAGACCTCACCGATGACTCCGTATATGGGATGTGTCAGCCCGCTGCCTCCGGGTACCGCTGTTCCGGGCTGTCCCAGCGTTCTGATCGGAACCGCCAGCCAGTACTACCCTTACTCTGTCGTAGGAGATACCAGCGCGGCCCGCTTCCTTTTCATGGGGGCAGATCAGCCTTCGTACCGCGCGCATTATCTCGCTGCCTCGATGGAGTATCGGTTCTAAGCCATGTGAACGTGGCATGCGAAGTGGGTAGATAGGCTGAACGGTCTCTCATGCGCACATGCGTGCAAGGTTGTCCTCACTCCGCCACGGGCCGCTCCGACTCCAAGAATGTACGTGCCTAATCTGCAGACTCGCCGATCAGTCTAAGCCACTGCTCTCCACAGATAGTCTTCGAAGTCTGCAAAGAGTTGCCGCTGACTGCCACGGGACTTTAGGTCTCGCAGCGTGAACTTAGAAGTGTTATAGAAGGACTGACTGGCCGTGGGGCAGAGAGCGGCCCTTTGCTCGGTAATCCCAGCGTCGTCGAGCGTCTTCTTGAGCCATAGGAAAATCAAAATCGTCGCTGGGCACACCGTAAACGCCGCGCGGGTGGTAACAGCACTGCGCGAGTATGTAGCAAGCCAAGGCACAAGGGTAGGTTTCCAAGAATGCACAATACTGGATTCACCGGGATCGTCCTGACGCAGGCTTTGGTTAAACCGACTGAGGAGCAATTCGCCGAGACCAGGCCACCCGATTGCCTTGGCGATCAAGAAGCGGGTCCCAACCGAAGTCGCGCTTGATCGAGAGACTCCAGCTTAAAGGTCGGGGTCGCGGTTTAGGGCGCTGCCCGAGCATGGTGAATACCGCTGCGCCAGTAGTCGCAGTTGTACGAGGCGCGAATAGTCCGAATGAGCGAACTGCATGTTCGTGCTCGTCGGGGATGTGCTGCATCCAGGCGGCGAGAAATTCTGCCGGGGTGAGCCGCACGGTGATCTGGCGACGTAGTTTCCTGTCCTTCGCCAAGAACGTGATTTCCTCTGTGCTAATACTGGTGATGCGTCGGCGCGCGATTGGAGGACGCCGGGCATACCGCCCCGCATATCTCAAAAAGTGCTCCTTTGAACCCAGGGATTGCAACTTCACGTTCCACCAGCGATTCTCCTGTTGATGGAGCATCGCTTCGACTTCGGTAGGCCTGTCAATGTCGAGCACCCCTTTGCGTATGCTCGCTCGCAGCAGACGAATGACGCCCCTACGCCAGTAGTTAGTCAGCGCCTCTCGGTCATAGTAGACAGTGGAACGCCACGTTCCAGAGGTTTCGAGACCCCCTGCGGTTACCATGACGTGAACGTGAGCGTTGAAATTCATCCTGCTGTTGAATGTATGGAGGATTGCAATGATTCCGACTGATAGGCCGAACTTGGCGCGAACCCATGCTTCGATAGTCTTCGCGGCGAGCACCGGCAGGAGGGTTGCAAGTCGCCTGTTGCGAAAAAACGGCCACAACACGTCCGGCATCGTGAACGTGATGCCCTTGTAACCCACGTCCGGCAGTGCTGCCCAGCGTTCACGCTGCCATCGTGAAGTCGCGCGAACCCCGCAACTGGAGCATGCGCGCCCCTTGCACGTGTGGAAAACTACTCGTTCTTCTCCCTCTGACGCATAGATTTCTGCACCCAACGCGGCGGTTCCACACTCCAGGGCCTTAATGAATACACTACGAACATCGGGGCGTGTTGACTTCACATCCCAGAGGCTCCGATTCTCACGCAAGATCCTCTTGAGTGGGTGCTTATATCTCATGGCAGTGGCAGTCTCATGCGCTGACGGATGTACGTTTGCAAATAGTCTCCAAGGAGGATAGCAGACTGCTTTCGTCGGCTAAGTCGAACCGCGATTGAACCCGGTTGCAGTCGTTCTTGCTGTTGCAACATGTCCAATACTGTCGTGGCGTCCGCGGCGGGCTGTTGTAGGTTCTGGCCAGACAACACCTTTCTTTCAACGTCACTCGCGACGCGGCCGCAGTACTCTTCGGTTAACGCGTCAAGCTGTTTTTGGAGTGGAAGTCTACACATGAGGTGCCCACGGTTGATCGAGATCGATCCGTTCAGCAACTCACCGATGATCCTGGGATGTCCTCTTTCGAGGATTTCTTTGACTTTGCTGACATTGCGTGCTCCTACACCGGCAATTGTCGCCATCTGCTCTCTCACGTCGATGTGAGCAGCGTTCGGCAAAGTTGCCGAACCCTTATGCTTCCCACCCAACTGCATGTTGATCAGCGCGCTCTGCTGTAGTGTCTGTTCCAGCTTAAGTGCGAGTCGAATGCGAATAAACGGGTTCCAGCCGTTACGCCGCCTCTGCAAGGTGAGCATGAACCGCAAGGCGTCTTCCTCGGGGAGGTTATATTCGACGCACTCTAGGGTTGGAGTTTTCTGGTAGACGGCCAGTCGCCAGCGCCCAAAGCCAGCCAGGATCAAGCCGGTGTGCGTCACAAAGATCGGTTCCACTGGTGGCATGTGGTCCTGGGAGCGAGCGGCTTCATTCAGATCGGCAAGAAACGCACCGAAACCGATCTCGGCTACGGCCGGGTGGACACGGAGTTCTTCGAGCACTCGCACGACCGTTCGACCGCTCTCTTGAACGTTCATGTGGCAAGTGTCGCTTCAGATAAAGGCGATCTCAATCAGACCTTAGCCTCGGCGCGAGTAAGTACGGAGAAATAGCGCCATAGTTTAGGGGTCTATAGGCCGGAAGTTTTACTCGCGCGACGCGAGTTGCGCGAGTAGCCAAGGGCAGAGTTAGCTTCTAGAAAGCGTCTTTCGGTTAGTGTAGGGCCGGTGTAGCATGGCTAACTCAAGACCGTAACACTCGGCAGAAAATAGGAGTATCCATCGTGGGACACACGCGCCTGGGTCCACTTCCGAAGACGAAAAGTTGGAACCAAGTTGTAGAGACGCTGACTGGAAGGAGACGGGTAGGATTTCCCGTTCTCAGTTCCGCATCGCCCGTCCACACAATCGCCGCGCAGACCATCAGAGCGGCCAAAGCCACTTTAGCAAAGGCGACCGGCGACGCAGGCGTGCGCTATACGTTCTATCTGCTTACTCAGCTGGCTCTGGCCTCGCGCCGCCCGGATTGGCGGGTGGCGCTTCACGAGTACGGGATTGTCCTCTCCGACCAGAGCAGCGTTTTCGACCTTACTGCAGAGGTGCAAAGCGCAATTGATCGCTATGTCGGTGGAACATCGTTCGGCCCCACAGACCTTAGCGAGATGGCACAGCAGGCCGCGGGCGAGGCCCTCACCAGCCTACTCGCCGCGGAAACACCCAGCATGTTTGGAGATCTCGACTCGAACGACCTCAAGAATTCTGTGCGCGGCCTGTCGACCAAGAAGGGCTTCGGGCAATTGGGCCAGCGTTTTTTCGCCCGTTTCGTAGCTCGATTTCTCAATTTTCACCTTAGCCGCGCCACCGCTGGAGGGCTAGGTGCTCCTCGACTACAGAACTTGGCACAGATCGGTGAATTCAACGAGGCACTGACAACCCACTGTGAAGAGAGCGCACGAATTGTCCGCGACTTCTGCGGCGACTGGTATTCCAAAACTGAATACGAGCGGGGGATTGATCTTGCGAATTCATCTCGTTTTCTGGCTATCGCTGTCAGGAAGCTGCGGGGCGAACTTCAGCAGCAAGGGAGCGTTTCCTGAGTCGCCCTCGCCTCTTCGTTTGCAGTGGCGCGTCAGTGGATGCGCGCGACTCCGCTTGGGCTGGACGACACCGCGTCGAGCTAGACTCTATCAGCCGCAATCACACGGTAAATATCCAGTTTGAAGATGTTGTCCGAAAGATTGAGAGCAACATCTCCCCCAGGTTGATGGATTTCCTGGAAATTGCCTCCTATGTGTTTACTGCGGATTGTTCAACGCAGCGAGGTGAGTGGACCGATGCCGAGCGTGAGGAGCCTTGGGGACGAGATCTGGCCTTCGTAATCGCAGTCAGGGAGCCCGAGTTCTGGGAAAACCCAAAGATAAAAAATCTGATGCAGGACGTGCTGCGCTTTTTGTCGAATGACTCGTATTCTTTCCACTTTGTACCGTTGGGGTTGGATCGCGTACATAAGACTCCATACTTCGATTTTGGCGATCACAAGAGTTGGCCGTTCTATAAACCGGACCGGGTACTGATGTTCTCGGGCGGGATCGACTCGCTCGCGGGAATCGTTGAGACGGCTGCATCTGGCGGTAAGGCCGTTTTGATCAGCCACCGGCCAGTCTCTACCTTGTATGCTCGGCAAAGAGCGCTATTCATCGAACTGCAAAAGAAGTTTCCTGGCCAGCTTATCCACATTCCGGTCTGGATCAACAAGGATGAGGGTTTTGGTCGAGAGCCGACGCAGCGAACTCGATCCTTTCTGTTCACCGCTCTGGGCACTCTCGTGGCGCAATCGATTGGGGCAGGTGGCATCCGGTTCTACGAAAATGGTGTCCTCAGTGTGAACCTTCCAATGGCGGAGGAAGTATTGCGAGCGCGGGCATCCCGTACTACCCATCCACTGGCTCTGCACTTGCTGTCGTCGTTAGCTGCAGTCGTGACCGAACGAGAACTTCCTATTGACAATCCTTTTCTGTTCAAAACGAAGACCGAAGTTGTGCAGAAGTTAAGCTCGCACGACTCGACGGATCTGATTGCGTTGACCTGCTCGTGTTCCCATCTCATGTTCCAATCCGGAGAAAAACGGCATTGTGGCAAATGCAGTCAATGTATTGATCGAAGGTTCGCTGTGGCCGGGGCGGGACTACTTTCCAAAGACCCCGAAGCGGACTACGTGAGCGATGTGTTCATCGGGTCGCGCCCAAAGGAGTTGGAGCGCTCCATTGCGATTGACTATACCCGCCACGGAATTGAGCTCGAATGTCGGTCTGAAATCGAGATCGCGGCGCTGTTCAACGCGGAAATCAGTCGTGCGGTGCGCTACGAAAGCAAGAAGCGAGAGACGGCCGAGTCGCTGATTTCGATGTACAAACGCCACGGAACGATCGTGCGGCAAGTTTTAGAGGATCAACTACGGCGCAACGCCGCAAAGCTGATCGACCGCAATCTGGAAGGAACGTCTCTGCTTGCGCTTGTCATCGGTCAGAATTACCTCCCCGCTAGCGAGCACTATGCTCCTACCGTTTCCAACCAAGAAAGCGCAGAGAAGAAGGAACCGACCGACCCACTGCGAGTCATCTTGACGAAGCTAGACGAGATACTCAGGGTATGCCCAACCGGCGTCCGTCAGGCGGGTTTCACGCGCGAGAGAAGGTCGAGTATTCCGAATAAACGCGACACGGTTCTTTTCGCGGCTATTACCAGCAATCTGGAGGGCACCAAGTATTGCGGTTTCGTTGACAAGCACCGGATTCAGCCGAAATGGTCTGAGGACGGCCCTAAGAGCTACCGGGAAAGCTATCTTGCCGGCGGTTCTTATCGGAAGAAAGTCCAGGACGAAAAGACTCGCGCCAAACAACGGATGAAGGGATACCCCGATTCGGCGATACTTGAAGCTTTTGTGAGGCACCTTCGCAGCGAATTCGATCAACTTAGCCCGCTCCTCAACGCGCGCAACTCGCTCGACGCGAGTAAAAAGTGAGACCGACCAGAACCGCGTAATTCCTGTCAAAGCGACCAAACTCACTCGCGTCGTTGTCAAGGACGCTATCGAAGCGTCGGCAGACCGTTCAAGATAGGGCCGTTCTGCAGTTCCGATTGGAGTCAAGATGCCGATCACCAACAACCACGAGATTCTTACAGTCGCCGAACTTGCGTCGCGCTTGCGGGTAGGCGAGAGATGGGTTTATGAGCACGCCGATCTTCTAGGCGCCTATCGCCTAGGCAAGTATCTAAGATTCGATCTGAACCGTGTAATGGAGCGGCTCCGGGCAGGCTGGATCAGCGCACACTCATTGGGGTCCCAGCCCAACGACCTTCCAGAAGAGCAGTAGATTCAAGGGCTTTCAGCGCACATGGAACAAGAAGGGAACAGAATAGCCTTGACATGTAGAGTAAATGTATATACAAATAAGATGTGCATGGGAAGGCCACCCAAGCCGGAGAGCGAGCGTCGCAGCAAGTTGTTCCCGCTGCGGCTCACGCATGGCGAGATCGCGGAATTGGAGGCCGCTGCTCGTCGCCTCGGCGTGACCGTTGCCGAGATTTTCCGGGAAGGTGCCAAAGCATATATCGAAAAGAGAAGCAAGGACGGGTCAAAACGAAAGGAGAAAAAGAATTGACTCGTCAATCGTACCAACAAGGCTACGTTTCTGATCCCATCCGAACCCGTCGTGGTCCGGTGTTCCGCATCCGCTATCGTCTACGCACCGTCGATGGCAAGTGGATGCACAAAACCGAAACCCTAGAAAACCTGTCCGGCAAGAAGGCCGCGAGAGCCGTTCTGGACCAGCGAATCCGCGAAGCCCAAAATCGGCCCATCGAGGCAGTCGATTTCACCGTGCAGCATATCGTGGATTCGTTGTGGAGGCCATATCTGGAACGCAAGCAGGTAAAGCCGTCCACGAAACGTTCTTACGAATGTGAACTGAAGGTCCATATCCTGCCGTCACTCGGTGGGCTGCGGATCACCGATGTGGCTCCGCTGCACATTGAGAAACTGATTCAGTCGCGACTTGAGGGCGGATCGTCACCCAAGACGGTTCGCAATCTGGTTGGACTCCTGCAAAGCATCTTCTCGTTGGCGGTGGACAACGACCTCATCCCGAGATCGCCCGTCCGTAAGCGCCACAAACCGCGAGTGACTCGATGCGAGAAGCCCGTCTGGAGTCCCGAGCAGTTGAAGCTGATCGTGGATTCAGTGCCAAAAACCTACCGCAGTCTGTTTCAGTGTGCGATGTTGACTGGCGCGCGCCTCGGAGAACTGTTGGGGCTTCAGTGGAGGCACATCGACCTCGATGCGCAAACTCTGGAGATTCGACAGGCTCTATGGGAAGGCGAGTTGGTCTCACCGAAAACTGAAGGCAGCGTCAGAGTGATTTACTTCGGCCCGTCGCTGCTCTCAGCGCTCACTGCGCAGAAGCAGAACTCGAATCACAACGGGCCGGACGACTTCGTCTTTTGCAAGGAGGACGGCTCGCCGTTCAATCCTGATGTGCTGCGAAGAGACGTGCTGTACCCGGCGTTGGATCGGCTCGGTATCGCTCGCAACAGCAGGGCTGCCGGATTTCACACATTCCGCCACTCTGCCGCCACAATCATCAACCAGAAAACTGGAAACCTAAAACTCGTTCAGAAGTTGCTCGGGCACTCCAACCTGAGCACGACGGCAGATGTGTACACGCACACTTCCGCCGACGCTGATCGAAGCGCCGCGCTCGCGTTAGAGCAGGCGATTTTCGGCGATCTGTTCCAAGTTGTTCCAAGTTTTGGAACATGGAACAAGAACACGCCCGCGAACTGAAAATTGCATGCACACGGCTCGACTCGCAACTTTAACAATCCGGAGAACTTGCAGAATGGAACTGCCGGGAGGTTTGGTTGCGGGGGGTGGATTTGAACCACCGACCTTTGGGTTATGAGCCCAACGAGCTACCAGACTGCTCCACCCCGCAGATCGATGATAGCAACCGCTTAGTGTGCCGTCAAACTTCGATTCGCTGTGCAGCGCGTCAGTCGCCCGAAGGCTCGTGGCCGAAAGAAAACCGATTGATCCAGTTTGACCACGTGAGCATCCTGACGCTCGCCGGGCCCGTCGAGTTGTTCCTGCAATCACAGCGCATCCTATTCGAGTGCTCGGCATCCAAGAGCGTGTTACCGACTACTCCGACGTGATTGCCGTTGTGCGATCAACCCATTCCGAGGAGGTTTCTGCTATGTCCAAGAAGGAAACTGTCAGTCGCCGTACAACGCTCAATGCTCAGCCCCGTATTCATCAACACGCCACCGAAATCCAGCCCTATGGGACAGTCTCGCACGCCCTGCCTCTGGACCTGGATGAAGCCGTGAGGTTGGAGATGACCGAGCAGTTGAACCTTTTACTCGCTGATACCATCACGTTGCGCGATTTGTATAAGAAGTCACATTGGCAGGTCGCGGGGCCCACGTTTTATCAACTGCATCTCCTGTTCGATAAGCATTACGGCGAGCAGGTCGAGATTGTCGACGAGATCGCTGAGCGGATTCAACTCCTTGGAGGCATCTCGGTGGCGATGGCCGCTGATGTTGCCGAGACGACCCGCATTGCGCGTCCGCCGCGGGGAAGGGAAGAGGTTCCGGTTCAGCTCTCACGTTTGCTGGATGCGCACCAGATCATTCTTGGACACTGCCGCAAGTTGGCGGAGCGCGCCTCGGAACTCGGTGACGACGGGACGAACGACCTGGTTGTCAGCGATGTCTTGCGCGCCAACGAATTGCAGGTCTGGTTTCTTAGCGAGCATTTGGTCGAAATGCCGCTGGTACACGCGCAAGAACCGGAAATGCAAAAGGCAAGCTAGGGCTCGCAGGAAGTTCTCCTGAGATCGTGAGAGTTCGCCAGAAACAATTGAAATCGCTTTGGGCCCGCGGCGTGCTATCGTGACCGCGAGTCATTTTGATGCCTGGCATCGGCAGCAATCGGGTCGCACCGCCGCTGTATCAGAGTCACGCCAAGCCTCGCCCTCGCTCGGAAGTGAAACGCAGCCGTATCGTGGAGGCCGCAACTCTTCATTTCGCCGAGCATGGGTATCATGCGGCGCGCGTCGGTGACATCGCGTTGTCGCTGGGGATCGCCAAGGGCTCCATCTTTCAGCACTTTGGCAGCAAAGACGGCCTTTTCTTCGAGGTCTACAAGCATGCCGTCCGCTCATTCGCGAAGTATCTGGATGCCCCGCTCGAAGTTCGCCGTCACGGCTTCTTCGCGGTGCTGCGGTATTGGCTCGTGCGTACCGAACATTTCCTGCATGAGGACTGGATCCCTTACCGGATCTCCCTTTTGGGTAACTATGGCACCGACTTGGTACTCAAGCGGGAGATCAATCGCTTTCTCATGAACGAAGATCCTTACGGCACGGTGAACTTCGTGCGCTTTGGGTTGGAACGCCGCGAACTCCGCAGTGATCTCGACATCGAAATGATCGTTTCCATCATTGACTGGATGATGGAGCGGTTTCAGGATGCACTGCTGACCGCGGAACTCGACCCCGGGTTATTCCGCCGCCAGGGTGAACTGGCAGAGAAAAAAGAAGCGCGGATCCAGCAGTTTCTGGACCTTCTGGAGCGTGCAATCGGAACCGGGGATGCGGACAAACGAACAGTTGTCAGATCGCGAGCGAGCAAGAATCATCGTCGCTCGATCTAGAGCCGCCCGGTATACTTCCGAAGCAGAACTTAACAAATTCATACGAAAGCGTGACGATGCCAGCATCGATCGAACAGATCCTCTCCAGCTACAACGACCGCGCACCCTTGCCGGAGGCTTCGACCATTCCTGCTTCCTGGTATGTAGACGCGCGAATCGCCGAACTTGAGCGGATTGCTGTCTTCAGCAAAACCTGGCAGCTGGTTGCTCGGACCGACCAACTGCAAAAGGCGGGGGACTTCGTTGCAACGCGCCTTGCGGGTGAGCCGATTGTCGTGGTGCGCGGCGCCGATGGTGAGCTGCGCGGCTTCTTTAATGTGTGCCGGCATCATGCCGCTGCCGTGGTCACGCAGCCCTGCGGCCGTGCGGAAATCCTGCAGTGTCCTTATCACGGATGGAAGTATGGCCTCGATGGCTCGCTCAAGGGCATGCCTGAATTCGACGGCGTCGAGAATTTTGAGCGCGCCGAAAATGGCTTGCTTCCCATTCGAGTGGAAACCTGGGAGTGCTTCGTCTTCGTCAATCTCGATTCGCAAGCTCGGCCTCTGCGGGAATTTCTTGGCGGCCTGATCGCGCGCGTAGCGCCGCTCGGAATCAAGAACCTGCACTATTTTGACCGTCGCACCTACAATATCCAGTGCAATTGGAAGGTGTTTGTCGATAACTATCTCGACGGCGGATATCACGTGCCGCACCTTCACAAAGGGTTGAATTCTGTTCTCGACTACAAGCAGTACACCATCGAAAACGAAGACCGTTATTGTCTGCAATCGAGTCCGATGGTTGCGTCGACGGAAGACGCCGCGACTGGAGCCACGCGAAAGGGCAATCGCGCCTGGTATTTCTGGCAGTATCCAAACTTGATGATCAATTGTTATGAGGGATACATGGATACCAACTATGTCATCCCGGTCGACGCCGACCATTGCAGCGTTATTTTTGATTTCTATTTCAGTGACGTGAGCGAAGCGCGTCGCGCCTACAACACGGAATCGGTGAATGTCGGCAATCGCGTCCAGGACGAAGACCTTGGCATCTGCGAGGATGTGCAGCGCGGCCTCAAATCACGCGCCTATGGAGCCGGCCGGTTGTCTGTACGGCGTGAGGCTGGAGAGCAGCTATTTCATCAGCTCCTGGCCGCAGACTTGAAAGCCGGACTACACCAGTCGTAGTCGGTCGGTTCAAATTGCTGTTGAATTCAGCTTCGCCCGCCCTCGTATGACTCGAAGTCACTCGGCAGCGTCTTGCTCTCGTCGCAGCGCGCGTAGATCGATTCCGAGTTGTTCCGCTTTCTTGTACAGGTGACTGCGCTCCAGCCCAAGAGATTTCGCAGCCATGCTCATGTTGTGGTGCGAGCGCTTTAATTCAGCCAGAATCACGTCTCGCTCGAACGACTGCACCCGGTCCGCGAGCGGCCCCGAGCCTGTTGAACCAATCTGGCCACCAACACTCGCAACAGATTTCGGCAGTGCCATCTGCACAGTCGCCAAATCAACCTGACCCTCGGTCGCAAGCAACATCAGCCGCTCCACCATGTTTCGCAGTTCGCGAACATTTCCCGGCCACGGGTGCGATTGCAGCACGTCCATAGCATCCGCTGTGAAGGGAACCGGCTTCCATCCGTTCTGCGCGCAAACCTGCTCGCCAAAATGCTCGACCAACGCGGGAATGTCTTCGCGCCGCTCGCGCAACGGCGGAAGGACCAGGGGAAAAACGTAGATGCGGTGAAACAGATCCTGCCGGAACTTCTCTTCACGCACGCGAGCTTCGAGATCGCGGTGCGTGGCCACCAGGACGCGAACGTTCACAGCAATCGGCTTGTCGCCACCGATCCTCTCGACCTCGCCTTCTTCCAGCACGCGCAGCAGCTTGGCCTGCATATTCAGAGGCATGTCCCCGATTTCGTCGAGGAAGATGGTTCCCTGGTCAGCTTGCTCGAATTTTCCAACATGGCGTCCGGATGCGCCTGTGAAAGATCCCTTCTCATGTCCGAACAGTTCCGATTCAATCAACTCCGCCGGCACGGCGGCGCAATTCAAAGTGACAAATGGCCCGCCGGAGCGCCCGC
>Ga0335078_10005533_pt1 | contig 18662 bp, 18 predicted proteins | sample Lox_Sample_32_FD_206711 | JGI IMG/M metagenome (GOLD analysis project Ga0335078, IMG submission 206711) | Soil microbial communities from Loxahatchee National Wildlife Refuge, Florida, United States - Lox_Sample_3.2 | ecosystem: Environmental > Terrestrial > Soil > Wetlands | place: USA... | reverse complement strand
CAGCCCGCGGAAGACGACCCCCCCGGGCACGATCAGGCCGCGGACGCGGCCGCCGGTGATGGTCACGATCGGGGTGGTGCCAGAGTCCGCGGACGACTGCCGGCCGGGCGGTCCCGGCCGCGCTGATTCATGCATGATGCTGCCTCCGTGCTCTTCTCGCGGCGATGCCATGTGCACACCGCCTAGATCGGGCCGGACGGGCCGGTTACTCCGGCCGCCCGGACCACCTCACTCAGCAGCTTTCGCCTTCGGCGTACTCGCCGCGGCCCACGGAGACCTCGCGAAATGACGGTAACCCCCTAACCACTTCTTGGCATCACCCGTTTGGGTAGGAGTTACCTGTCCAACGCCTCCGCAGAAGGCACGGTACGTTACCGGCGCCGCCTTGACGGTAGACGCCGGCAACACCATCCGCTGACCACCGGGCGAGCCAGCCCGGGATGAGCACGAGGCAGTGGCGTTAAGAAGGAAGGGTCTCTTCCGGGGGGTCGAAGCGGCGGATGAGCTGATACAGGACCCGCTCGTATCCGGCCCGGCGGGCCACCGCGGCCGCCCGCCGCGGCGTGGCCGTGGCCCTGGCGTACTGCGGGTGGTCGAAGACGTCGGCGCTGGCTAGGTCGTGCAGGGCCAGGAAGGCCGGCCCGGCCCCTTCGGCCAGTGCGAAGCGCCGGCTGCGGAGCCAGCCGGGGACCTGGGCCAGCATCGGGATGTGTTCCTGCTGGTACCAATCGTGGAACGCCGCCGCGGCGACCGGGGCGGGCTGCCACCAGACGCACAGCAGCAGCGCCCCGCAGATGCCCAGCTCCGCGGGCCCGGCGGCGGGCCCGGCGGCGGGCCCGGCGGCAGGCGCGGTGAGGCGCCGGTAGATCCGCCGGTCCATCGGCCCGATGCGGTCCAGGATGGCCTGCTCGGCGGTGGGCCGGTCGGCGCGCAGGCTGACGTATGGTGGCCGCCGCAGCACGGCCAAGCTCTCCAGGTCGTAGCAGGCCAGGAACTGCTGCGGGTCGTGCACCGCGACATACCGGCGGGCGGTGAGCCAGCCCGGCAGCCGGATCCGGTCCGGCACGTGCTGGTTGTCGTACCACGCGTGGAAGTCGGCGTGCAGCGCGGGCGCCACCTGGCTGCGCACCACGAGCAGGCCGGCCGCGTCGTCAGCACCAGCCCCGGTCACGTGCCCGCTCCGTCACCCAGCCGATCCCGCCCCGCCATCCAGCGCTGGTGATCGCGGATGACCCGGGCCAGCTCAGCGGGCCGCTCCAGGGCCAGCAGATGCGGGCCTTCGCAGGTCACCAGTTGGCTGCCGGGGATCAGCCGGTGGAACTCCGCGGCCGACTCGGCCGAGCTGGTCACGTCCTGCCGGCCTACCACGATGGTCACCGGCTGGGCCATCCGCCGCAGGTCCGCGCGCAGGTCGTGCCCGGCCATGGCCCGCCAGTAGGCGGCGATCACGGCGGGATCGTCGGCCAGCAGCCGGCGCGACGCGTACCGCACACCAGGGTGATCAGGGGAGGCCAGCGCGTCCGCGGTGAACCACCGGCGCAACGTGCCGTCCAGCACGCCGGGCATGCCCGCCTGCTCAGTAGCCGCCGCCCGCCGGTTCATCTCCGCCGGGTCGGCGTACGGCCTGGTGCACACGAGCACCAGCGAGCGCACCTGACCGGGGTGCCGCAGGGCCAGATGCTGGGCCACCATCCCGCCCAGGGACAGCCCAACCACGTCGCTGCCGGGCGGCATGGCTGCCGCCACCGTGTCGGCCACGCCGGCCAGCGTGATGACCGGGCCGGCCGGGCAGTCCCCATGGCCGGGCAGGTCAAGAGCCAGCACGCCGGGCTGATCGCCGGCCAGGCCGGGCCACTGGCCGCGGTCAAGCCCGATGGCGTGCAGCAGCACCAGCGGAGCGGTCACGGCTGACCGTCGCCGTCGTCGCCCGCGGCCTGGCGGCCGGCCCACGCCCGCTCGACGGTGGCCAGCGCCTGCAGGGTCGAGTGCGTGATGACGGCCGCGGCCAGATCGGCGTCCCGGCTGGCGATGGCCTCCACCAGCTGGCGCTGCTCCCTGGCGCCGACGTACATCCGGCCCGGGCTGGACGCGCTCACGTAGCGCAGCACCAGGGTGCGCAACGCCAGCGAGTCCAGCACCCGCTTGAGCGTGCGGTTGCCCGCGTACTCGGCCATCAGGTCCTGGAACTCGACATGGCTGCGGAAATAGCCGTCCACCTGGCCCGCGCCGACCTGGGCTTCCAGCCGGTCGACACACGCGGCCAGCGCGCGAACCTGCTCCCCGGTCACCTTCGTGACCAGTTCGCGCACCATGAGCGCGAGCAACTGGCTGCGCAGTCCGTAGATCTCCCTGATCTCGCCCTGACTCGGCGACGCGACCCGGGCTCGCTTGCGCGCGCTCACCACGGCCAGGCCTTCCTGCTCCAGCAGCATCAGGGCCTCGCGCACCGGTGTGCGGCTGACGTTGAATCGCTCGGCCAAATCCACGGAATTCAGCTCTGCGCCGGGTTTGAGTGTCCCAAAGATAAGGTCGGTGGCGATGACCTCGGCGATGTTGCATACCAAAGGTTCCCGGCGGCCATGCCATTTGATGAGCCGCCGCACCACCGTGTCACGGAGTTCTTCCCGCTGATTGAGGGGGACGGCATTGCCGATACCGGGCTCGCCATCCCCCCCATTATCAATCACTGCTTGTTTCTCCTTCAGCTTCCGGCCGGCCAGTCGACCTTCCCGGTCGCCAGGGCGGGTGGGCTCACCACGACCTGGGCCGGCTCGGTTGCGCTGCCTTCGAGCTGGATGATCGGCGGGATGAATCCCACGTTGTCCTGGCTCGCGTCGAACTTTACCCCGCCGGACTGCGGGAAGGGATATACGGAACCGCTGGAGGATGTGATTCTCAGCTCCCTGGCCGCGGCTGCGACCTGCTGCGGATTGGTGCTGTGTGCGGCGGACACCGCGTCCGCGACCAGGCCCACAATAGCGGCGAGCGAGCCTTGATTGCCGTTCAATGGCACATTGTACTGGCTCATGTATTTCTTGGCGATGGCCCGCACCGACGCGGGATACGTGGAGCTGTCCAGCCCGGCCGTGTAGGCGGCGTCAAGCCAGCCATTGACCGAAGGGCCAAGTGAGGCCTTGAAGCTGTTGAGATCCTGCCCGCCGAATATCCAGCCAAAGCCGTCGTGCGGGCGCCATTTCTGCTGGACGACGGCCTTGGCGAAAAGCACCGCGTCATTAGGATCCTGGTAGCCCACGACGACTTGCGGGTCGAAGGAGGCGATCTTGCCCACCATGGGGGAGAAGTCGGCCGTGGTCTCGTCGTACGTGTCGATCTGGGTGTGCCAGCCGTCGGCCTTGGCGGCCGCCTCGAACGCGCTCGCCACCGACGGGCCGGGCTCCAGGCTCACGTCGACGATCGCCATCCGGGTGATGGGGGCGTGCTGGGACGCCTCCAGCGACTTCAGGTAGCTGGCCATGCTGTCGGCGAACCCGGACGCCCGCTCGATGGACCGGAAGATGTAGCCGGAGTTGTGGTCGGTGATGGCGTCGCCCGCGGCTGGAGTGAACAGCGGCACCTTCAGCTCCTGGATCACCGGCGCGTCCGGCGTCAGCACGCTGCTCAGCACTGGCCCGATGAACGCGCTGGCGCCTTGCGCGGCCATCTGCCGCAGCAGCGTCTCGGCCACCGTCGGGCTGCTCTGGTCGTCGGCCACATCCAGCTTGAGTTTCGCCCCACCGAGATCCTTGATCCCGCCCGCCGCGTTGATGGCCGCCACTTCGGCTTGCGCCGCGTGCAGCTGGGGGACCCCAAAGCCGGCGCCAACGCCGGTCAGCGACAGCGGCGCGCCGATGAGCACCTGCCGCGGGTTCGCGCTGCCCGGGATGCTCTTCGCCGTGCTGGCGCCGCACGCCGTGACCAGCACGGCCACCGTCAGCAGCGACAGCCCGGCTCTCGGTCCTGACCTTAATCTGATCCCACGGGACATCGTCGTACCCTTCCTCTGGGTTGACTTATTGCTGCCGCCGGTGCCCGGCGCCGAAGTACAGCTCCTGGAGGGCGGCCCGGTCGCGCAGCAGCGGCCGGCCACCCGTCCCGACGATCTGGCCGCCGAGCATGACCTGGACGGACGTGGTCAGGTCGGCCAGCCAGCCAATGTTCTGCTCAGTGATCACCCAGGCCATGCCCTGGCCCGCCCGCCGGGCCACCGCGGCCGCCAGCACCCCGACGATGGCGGGCGCCAGGCCGGTCGTCGGCTCGTCGAGCAGCGTCACCGCGGGCCGCCGGACCAGGACCCGGGCCAGCGCCAGGATCTGCTGCTCCCCGCCGCTCAGCGCGCCGGCCGTGGTCCGGTGCTTGCGGGCCAGCACCGGGAACTCGTCGAGGACCTGCGCTTCGAGGTCGCCGAATTCACGCTTGTGCCCGGCCATGTAACAGCTGAGATAGAGGTTGTCGCGCACCGACAGCTGGGCGAACACGTTGCGGCCCTCGGGCACCCAGCCCAGCCCACGGCGCATCCGGCGGGCGCAGGAGGCCTGCGTGACATCGTCCGCGCCCAGCGTGACCTGGCCCGCCCAGGCCCGGCACGCGCCGGCCAGCGTGGCCATCAGCGTGGACTTGCCCGCCCCGTTCGGGCCGATGATCGTCACCACCTGCCCGCGATCCACGTCCAGGCCGACGCCGCGCAGCACCTGCAGCTGCCCGTAGCCGGCCGACAGGCCGCGCGCCGCCAGCGCCGTCATGACTCCACCACCAGGGCGCTGCCCAGGTAGGCGTCGATGACCGCCTCGTCGGCCAGCACCCCGGCGGGCGGGCCGTCGGCGATGACCACGCCGCCGGCCAGCACCACCAGCTTGTCCACTACCGGCGCGACTACCGGGACGAGATGCTCGACCAGGATCACCCGCGCCCCGCCCTCGGCCGCCTGCCGGGCCAGGCCGAGCACGATCGCGTGCTGGTCCTCGGTGAGGCCCGCGAGCGGCTCGTCGAGCAGCAGCAACTGGCGGCCGAGCAGCACCGCGCGGGCCACTTCGGCCAGCCGCCGGGCGAAGAACTCGCTCTCCCGTGAGACCCGCGTGTCGGCCCCGCTCACCGCGAGTGCGTGCAGGATCTGGCCGGCCTGGCCATGCCCGATCGCGGTGCTGACGGCTAGGTTGTCGCGCAGCGACAGGCTGGGGAACAAGCGTGGCGTCTGGAAACTCCGCCCCACCCCGAGCCGGGACCGCTCGGCGACCGGGATGCGGGCCAGGTCGGCCCGGCCGAGCGACACCCGGCCCTGGTCCGGCCGGAGCAGGCCGGACAGGATGTTGCACAGCGTGCTCTTGCCCGCCCCGTTCGCCCCGAGCAGCCCCACCACCTGCCCCGGCTCGACCTGGAACGAGACCCCGCGCAGCACCGCGACCTGGCCGAACGCCTTCCGCACCCCGTCGATGACCAGCGGTCCGCCGCCGTCCGGGGGACGGCCGTCCGGGGACCGGCCGTCCGGGGACCGGCCGGGCGGGGTCCGGCCGGGCGGGGGCAGCAGCACCGGGGCCACCCGGGGCGCGGGCCCAGCCGGGCCCGGCTGGCTGCCCCGGCCCCGGCCACGGCCCAGCCCGGGCACCCGGCGGGCCAGCAGCCAGCCGATGCCGCTGAGCAGATCCCGGTTCCCCAGCCGCGGCACCAGCAGCCGCAGCGCGATCAGCGCCACCGCGAACTCCGCGACCTGCGCGTAGAGCGAGGCGTTGACGCTGGTCGACACGCTGGTCACCACGGAGCCGAGCCCGTAGATGACCAGCGCCCCGGCCAGCGGGCCGAGCAGCGTGCCCGGCCCGCCCACGAACACGGCCAGCGAGACCGTGATGAGCACCGACATGTCGAGCGACATGGTGGCCGACGCGCTGCCGGTGTAGTAGCCCTGGAACGCCCCGCCCAGCACACACCACGCCGCGCTGAGCGCGTAGGCGCCGGCCCGTTCCCGGGTGATCCGGACCCCGGCCGTCGCCGCGGCGGCGGCGTCATCCCTGATCGCCTGCCACCGGATGCCCCGGCGGGTCAGCGATACCCACACGTTCGCGGTCACCGCGACGAGGACCGCGCCGGCCAGCAGTTCGTACTGCCCGTCCGGCCCGATCCCGGGCAGCCGCACCGCGACGATGCCGGTCGACGCGCCCAGCGGCTGCCAGTTGCTGGCCACGCTGGCGCAGATCTCGCCCAGGATCAGCGTGAAGATGGCCACGTACAGCAGACCTTCCAGCCGGGCCAGCCGGATGGCCAGGGCCATGCCGACCCCGGCCGCCGCCCCCGCCAGCACCAGGCCGGCCAGCACCGCGGGCACCGGCAGCCCATGGTTGATGGCCAGGATCACGCCGAACGAGCCGACCGCCCAGAAGATCATGTGGCCGAGCGACAGCTCGCCGAGGAACCCACCGACCAGGTTCCACGCGTAGGCCAGCTGCAAGAAGATCAGGTCGGTGGTGGCGATGGTGAGCAGGCTGGCCGGCGTGACCGCCGGGAGCACGGCCAGCACCGCGAGGGCGGCCGCCAGCACGGTCAGCTGACCGTGCTGTTCCCGCACCCGCAGCCGAAGATCACTTTTGCTCAACGCCAGTGCCCGGCTCATGCCGCCACCTGCCGGCTCGCGCCCTGCTGGGCGACCACCAGCGCCGCCAGGAACACGAGATACGTCAGCGTGGCGGCGATGGCGGCCGGGGCGAAGTAGTCGAGCAGTGCCTGGGCCACGCCGTAGCCAAAGCCCAGCACCAGGCACCCGGTCAGCGTGGCCCGGCCCACGATCACGACCAGGAACACCACGGAGACGAAGCCGAGCCCGAGCGCCGGGCTGACCGGCTGGAACGACACGATCAGCCCGCCGGCCAGCCCAGCCAGCGCGCCGGCCAGCACGAACACGAGGGTGTAGACGCGGGTGATGGACAGCCCGATGGCCCGCGCGCCGAGCTGGTAGCGGCCCGCGCAGTAGGCCAGCTTGCCGGGCACGGTGCGCTTCGCGGCCAGGCTGAGCCCGCCAGTCAGCAAGACCGCGGTCGCGATGGAGGCGATCTCGATGGTGCTCAGCGTGCCCCCGGCGATCGGCACCGAGGCGAAGTGGTGCGCGACGGTCAGGATGTCCCCGCCGAAGAAGATCTCGAAGACGGCCGGCGACGCGATCAGCAGCAGCAGCGTGTAGACGAGCTGGATCCGGTGCCCGGCGGTGGCCCGCGCGGGCCCGACCAGCAGCACGTACACCGGGAGCGAGAGCAGCGCGACCCCGGCCGTGGCCGCGGCGATGGCCGCCGGAACCGGCCAGCCCAGCCCGGCCAGTTCCAGCATCAGGTACATGCCGAGGACGACAAACGCGCCGTGCGCGGCGTTGACGATGTCGCAGATCTCCAGGTCCAGCGCGAAGCCCAGCGACATCAGCACGTAAGCCGAGCCGACGGCCAGGCCGGACAGCAGGGCCTGCATCATCGGCTCAGCCCTCCCGCCCGGCCGTGGGCCGGCCCAGGAAACCCGCCACGCTGGCCGAGAAGTCACCGGTCAGGTGCAGCTTGTGCAGCTCGTTGTCGTACCGGCAGCGCTCGTTGATCTCCCGGATGTGGTGCCGCCGGGCCCGGACCATGGCCCGGATCCCACCCGGCGGATGCCCGGCCAGCTGGCCGGCCAGCTCCATGGCCGCCGCGACCTGGTCACCCGGTGGCACCACGCGGTGCACCAGGCGGGCGCCGAGCGCGTCGCCGGCCTCGATGTAGCCGGCCTGCAGCGCGGCCCGGGTCGCGAAGCCCTCGCCCGCCCGCCAGCACAGCAGTTCCCAGTAGCGGGTCGGCGACAGCCCGCGCGCGGTCTCGGTGATCTGGAACTTCACGTCCGCTGCGGCGACCATGAGCTCGCACTCCAGGGCCAGCCCCACGGCCATGCCGAGCACGTAACCGTGCACCGCGGCGACGACCGGCTTCCAGTGCACGGCCCGGGTCAGCAGCTGGGCCGAGTCCGCGTCCCAGGCTTCCGGGCTGGGCAGGGTGGCCAGCTCGGCCGCCGGGCGGGCCTGCCGTTCCCGGACGTCGGCGCCCGCCGAGAACGCCCGGCCCGCACCGCACAGCACGGCCGCCCGCGCGCCGTCATCGAGGTCGAACCGGCGCAGCGCGCTGGCCAGGTCGCGGACCATCTGGTCGTTGAACGCGTTGAGCTTGGCCGGCCGGTTCAGCTCGATCAGGGCGACCGCACTGCCGTCGCGGGCGTAGCGGACCAGCGGCGCCCCGGTGCTGGTCACCGGATCGCCCCCGCGGCGCGCAACGCGGCGATCTCGTCCGGGGTCACGTCCAGCTCGCCGAGCACCGCGTCGGTGGACTGGCCGAGTTCCTGGCCCAGCCACCGCACCGAGCCCGGCGTGCGGTCCAGCTCGAACAGCAGGCCCGGCATCCGGGCCAGCCCCAGGTCAGGGTCGTTGACCGGGATGATCAGGTCGTTGCTGGCGATCTGCTCGTCGGCCAGCAGCTGGCCGATCTCGTGCACCGGCCCGACGGTCGCGCCGGCCGCCCGCGCCGCCTGCAGCAGGTCGGCCAGCGAGTGCCGGCTGGCCCAGTCCCGCATGGCCTGGTCTATCTCGCCGACGTGCGCGTAGCGCCCGGCGCCGGTCGCGAACCAGTCCTGTTCCGGCAGGTCGGGCCGGCCGGCCAGGCGCAGCAGGGTGGCGGCCGTCTTCGGCGTGGTGCCCGAGACGGCGACCCACTGGCCGTCGCCGGTGGCGTAGACGTTGCGCGGCGCGGTCGTGGCCATCCGGTTCCCGATCCGCCGTGGCGTGACCCCGGTCTGATCGCACTGGATGATCTGCAGGTTGAGCAGGGCGAGCAGCGGGCTGAGCAGGTTGACCTCGGCGGTCTGGCCGTCCGCCTGCCCGCAGTCCCGTGCGCGCAGCGCGGCCAGCACGGCGATGGCGGCGGCGAACCCGGTCAGGTAGTCGGCCAGCGCCACCGGCGGCAGCGTCGGCGGCCCTTCGGCCGCGCCGTTGAGGCTGGCGAACCCGCTCAGCGCCTCGACCAGCGTGCCGAACGCCGGCTGACTGGCCCGCGGGCCACGTCGCCCGTACCCGGTGATCCGGGCGATGACCAGCCGGCTGTTGCTGGCCTGCAGCACCTGCGGCGATAATCCCCAGCGCTCCAGCGTGCCGGGCCGGTAGCTCTCGATCAGCACGTCGGCGGTGGGCAGCAGGCGGAGCAGGACGTCCCGCCCGCCCGCGGTGGACAGGTCCAGCGCGATGCTGCGCTTGTTGCGGCCGAGGAACTTCCACCACAGGGCGGTGCCGTCCTTGGCCGGGCCGATGTGCCGGGCCGCGTCGCCACCGGGTGGCTCCACCTTGATCACCTCTGCGCCCAGGTCGGCCAGGATCTGGCCGGCGGTGGGGCCAGCCACCACCGCCGCCAGCTCGAGGACCCGGATCCCGAGCAGAGGCCCAGACGAACGCGGATGGCTCACTCGCCGTCCTCTCCGACCCATCGCAGCCAAAGTGTGCACACTCTGAAGTGTGCACACTAGGCGGATTGGGAGCTCGGTGCAATAGCCCGGCCCGGACGACTCCGTGGCGGATCAGCTAGCCAGATACCCTGATTTAACGGCGATATAGGTGAACTACCAGGCCGGCAAGGGGTGCTATCGCACGCGCCGATCTTGAGTAAGTGTATGCATGAGCGAGTGGCCGAGGGCGATCTCGGCGAGGCTGATGGCTGCGGCGTCGGCCAGGCTCTCGTTGGCTGAGGAGCCGGTGCCGTTGGCGGGACTGCCGTTGATGAGCAGAACGACGGTGGCGTTCCTGGCCGGGAGGTAGAACATGTCCGCCTGGTAGCCGGTAGTCCCGCCGTTGTGGCCGAGCAGCCCGCCGAAGCTGCCGATGCCGAGGCCGTAGCGGCCGGGAAGGATGGTTGAGGCCCCGGTGTCCGGCAAGGGCGCGAAGGGCACGGCCGGGCCTGCGGGGAAGGTGAGGCGCTGCCGCTGGAGCGAGGGCGTGAGCAGTTCCCCGGTGCCCAGGGCGTACGCCCACCTTTCCAGGTCCCCGAGCGTGGAGACCATGGCGCCGGCAGCGCCGCCGAGTTCTGGGCCGAACTGCGCGTACTGCGACGTGACATCGGTGGCGTTGCCCGCCGCTACCTGATACCCGTGGACCAGCGAGGCGGGTAGCTGCCCGGTGCTGCCCGGGACGGAGGTACCGGCGAGGTGCAGCGGGCGGAGGATCTGGTCCGTGATCAGCTGCTGGATCGTCCGCCCGGTGATCTCCTGCGCGATCAGGCCCAGGATGAAGTAGTTGGTGTTGGAGTAGGAGAAGGTGCCCGGCGGGCCGGCCGGGCCGTGGGCTACGGCTGCGCTGATGAGCTGCCCTGGCGTCACGACCATGTGCGGGTCGCCCAGGAGCTGTTGCTCGAAGGCCGGGTCCGGCTCGTTGTAGATGCCGCTGGTCATGTTGAGCAGGTTCTCAACGGTGATGCTATTGGCGTCCTGGACAGAGGGAACCCATGCGCTGATCGGATCGGACAGGCTGAGCTTGCCTTCCCGCACGAGCTGCAGGATCACGGTGGCGGTGAAAGTCTTGGTAATGCTTTCTATCGGGAACTCACTGCCGACGGACAGCGGGATTCCGGCGGCCAGGTTGGCGGATCCGCTGGCATCGGCCCAGCAGCCCTGGCCTGGTACGTTCACCCCCACCTCGACCCCGGGTATCTGGTAAGTCCGGCGCAGCAGGGTGATCACATGGCGGAGTTGCCGTTGGACGGCCGGGCTGAACGGAGCGCCGCACGGGCTGGGCCGGGCCGCCGTGCTCGGAAGGCCGTAGCTCAGCGGTAACGCGGATACCGGGATTGCCGTGACGGCGGCCAGCGTCATCGCGGCCGCCGCGATGACGATCCCGAGCCGGGCTGGTCGAATGGGCATGGGAGAAACCGTAAACACGAACGACCAGGGCTGTCGTCACCGTGCGAGGCGGTTACGGGTCACTGATTTCGGTGAATTGCCGAGGAGCTTCGTCACCGCAGAGTATGAGCGGCGTCGGCTGGCACGGTGATGCACGCGGGAAAGGCTCTGAGCTAGGTTCATCAGGTGACCGTCACGGCCCGGCGCCTAGTCTTAGACGCCGCGATCGCTCTGGCCCTTCTCGCGGCGGCAGAGGCCGTCATCGTTGCCGGAGGCATGCCGTCCCGGACACCGCAATGGCTCCGCGGGCTGCTGGTGGCGGTCATCGTTGTCCCGCTCGCCTGGCGGCGGCGGGCGCCGGTCGTGGTGTGGGGTGTCTCCTCGGCGGCCACGGCGGCGGCGATCGCTATCAGCCCCCTCGGGCCAGCCGTTCTCGCCCCGCTGGTTGCCCTGTACACCGTGGCAGCCAGGAGCGGGCGCATGGCGTCGATGACGGCGGGGGCCATCAGCCTGGCCGGCTGCGCGGCGCTCGGCATCAGCGGGTCCCGCTCGTCAGTCGTTTTCGACGACTCGCGGTTTCGCGGCGACGGCATGCTGGTCCTCGCGGTCCTGGTCGCGGGCTGCTGGCTGATCGGGGACAACGTCCGGGTCAGACGGGCCTATGTGGCGGAACTCCAGGCCAAGGCCCAGCGGGCCGAAGCCGATCAGCAAGCGGGGCAAGCGCGAGCCGCGGCGCGGGAACGCGCCCGGATCGCCCGTGAGTTACACGATGTCGTCGTCCATCACGTGAGCAGCATCGCAGTTCAGGCTGGAGCCGCTCGCCTGGTGGCCGGCCATGGCGCGGGCGCGGCCGAGGGAGCTCCCACGTGGTCGGGGATCGAGGCGACGGCCCGGCAGGCCCTGTCGGAGTTGCGTCAGCTACTCGGGGTGCTGCGAAACGGCCAGGACCCCCCGGCCCGCAGGCCGCAGCCAGGCCTGCACGATCTTGATCAGCTCCTGGAAGAATCCCGGCGGGCCGGGCTTCCGGTCCAGGCGAGCATCGACGGCTGTCCGGTTAGCCTCCCCGCGTCTGTCAGCCTGGCCGGGTACCGGGTCATCCAGGAGGCGCTCACGAACGTGAGGAAACACCAGGGCCCCGCGTCAACCTCGGTTGCCCTGCGTTACCGGGCCCGCGAACTCGAGATCGAAGTGTCCAGCCAGCGGGCAGCTGGCGCGCCGCCACTGCGGGAGGGACCCGGCCACGGCCTGGTGGGCATGCGCGAGCGAGTCACGCTGCTCGGCGGCCAGCTCGACGCTGGTCCTCGCCCAGATGGCGGTTTCCTGGTCACGGCGCGAATCCCGCTGGAGGGCACCCCGGCGTGACCATCAAGATCATGCTTGCCGATGACCAGGCTCTGGTCCGGGCCGGTTTCCGCCTCATCCTCCAGACCCAGGACGACATGGAGGTTATCGCTGAGGCCGGTGACGGCAGCGATGCCGTCCGGATGTTCCAGGCCATGACCCCGGATGTCGTCCTGATGGACATCCGGATGCCGGTCCTGGACGGCATCGCCGCCACCCGGGAAATCGTGGGCGCGGACGCTCCCCGCCCGGCCAGGGTCATGATCCTTACTACCTACGACCTCGACGAGTATGTCTACGACGCGCTGGCCGCCGGCGCCTCAGGATTCCTCCTCAAAGACGTCCCCCCCGAGGAACTCATCCGGGGCGTCCGGCTCGTGGCCGCGGGTGACGCCCTCCTGGCGCCGAGCGTCACGCGCCGTCTCATCGCCGAGTTCGCCGGGCGCCCCCGGCGCCCATCCCGGGAACAACCCCCTGCCGCGCCCCTGACCGGGCGGGAACTCGAAGTCCTCGGCCTGGTGGCGCGAGGCGGTTCCAACGCCGAGATCGGCCGGTCCCTGCATCTGAGCGAGAACACCATCAAAACCCACCTGACCCACATACTCGACAAGCTGTCGCTCCGGGACAGGGTCCAGGCCGTGATCTACGCATACGAAAATGGGATAGTCGAACCAGGCAATCCCGGTAATTAGCGGCCCGCACCCAGGGTCAGGGCGTCAGGGCCGCGGCAACCTGGGCGGTGTCTTCGGAGCTGCGGACGTAGCACACCTTTCCGTCGCGGAACTTCCAGTAGTGGTGCATGTTCATCGCGACGTCCTTGCCGGTCGCGGTGACGGTGAACGCGTAACGGATGAACACCATCACATCCCCGTCCTCGTTGCTGGTGTAGGCCAGCGGGCTGAACTCGGTGACTGGCCCGGTCTTGCCGATGGCCTCGAAGAAGCTGACGAGCCCGTCCTTGCCGTTCCTGGGGCCGTACCACGGCGCGGACGGGATGGCCGCGTCGGTGGACCAGTCGACGTCGTCGGTGACCCGGTCCAGGATGGCCTGGACATCACCGCGGCCGAATGCCGCATACATCTGCCTGGCCGTCTCGATGTTGTGCTCGGTGGTCATGATGGCTCCTTGACTGAATCGTTGGTGACTGTCTGCCAGGAACCGTAAGCAGCGGGCCTTGCCTGGAGCTATCGACTGTTCAGTCGATTTTCGCGGCGCCAGCCGGACCAGTCCTGGCCGCGAGGCCGTGCCGCATAGCGAACATGGCCAGGCCAGCCCGGGTCGAAACGCCGCACTTGGCGTAGATGTGCACCGTGTGCGTGTGCACCGTTGACTGCGAGATCACCAGATCGGCGGCGATCTGGGGCTTGGTGCGGCCTGCCGCGAGGAGGCGCAGGACGTCCAGTTCGCGCTCGGTCAGGCCGGCCGGCAGTGCCGGCAGGACAGCCGATGATGCCCCCGCGGCTTCCAGTACGGCGCGGACCGCGGCCCGGTCCAGTGGAAGGCTGGCCAGGACCCGTGCTGCCTCGGCAGGCTCCAGAGCAGGCCGGTGCGGGCGCGGTTCGCCGAGCGCGTGGAACACATCGGCCACGGCGAGCAGGCAGGCGGTCGTGTCCAGTTCGGACCCACCGGTGCCAGCTGGGTAACCGGAGCCGTTCACCCGTTCGTGGTGGCGGCACGCTATCAATCCCAATGGGGCGAGCACCGTCGAGCGGGCCAGGATCCGGCCAGTGTGGTATGGGTGCAGTCGCACCTGTTCCCATTCCTCAGCCCGCAGCGGACCGGGCCGTTCCCAGATGCCGGTCGGTACCGCGACGCGGCCGAGGTCGTGCAGCAACCCGGCTCGGTAGGCAGTCGTCGCATCGGCAGGCGAGACCAGTTCGGCTGCCGCGCGGGCCAGGGCGGCGACCCCTCGCGAGTGGCCGGTGAACCACGGGCTCTTCAGGTCGGCGGCGTCCCCGAACCCAGCCAGGACGTCATCGAACGCCGCCTCGTCGCGGAACATGCGCCGGAGCCCTGGCTCCGCGTCGGCCGCAGCCGCCCACAGGTCGTCCGGGCTGGAGACCGCGAGCAGTTCGCCCGGCGCCTCCGCGAAGATGGCGGTGATCTCCGGATCGAGTGCGCGGCCCGACCAGCGCGCCACGGTCCGGGCCGCGACATCGCCGCCACCGACCGCGTCGAACATCACGGCTGCGTAGCCGACAGCCGCGAACCGCGATGCCTCGGCGACCTCCGGGCCAGCCCGGCCTGCCGGGACGCCATGGCCGTCGAAGCGCTCGAAGCTGTCCAGGACAGCCTGCCGGACAGCGTCCGGCAGCCCCAGCCGGGCCGTCAGATCCGCGCCGACCTCGCAGTCCGCCCGCGCGCCCTCGGCCTTCAGCCTGCCGACCCCTTCCGGGCCGCCGAGCGCCCGCAGGCGCGCGGCGTCAACGCCGAGACCGGCCAGGAACTCCAGCGCCTCGCCTGGCTCAGCCGGGTCGATCAGGTCACCACGGGCGCGGACCAGAATGTCATCACCGCCGAACACCGCGGCGAGCTCGTGCGACGTCGCGGCACAGCCGGCGAACCGCATCAACGTCCCGTAGTACACCTCACCCTGGCCACGCTCATCCAGGCCCGCGCGCCTGGCCAGCTCCGTCGCCAGCAGGCACGCGCGTACCGCCTCACCGGGCGGGTGCCCCCGGGCCAGATCGCTCACCATCGACAGTGCCGCGACCACACCCGCCACGCCGACCGATTCCCCCACAGCGCAAGTCTAAAGATCAACCGACGACCAGGCACCTACCTGGGCACCCAGAGCCGCGAGACAGTCGTGGCGTTCGGGACTCCATCACCAACGGCCACAACTCCACCGTGGGCGGCAATGCCCGGTACACCAACGCCCTGGCCGACCGGCTCGTCGCGGCGCACCGCCCGCTGTCCGTCGCCAATGCCGGGATCACCGGCAACCTGCTGCTGCACCAGCTCCTTTGCTTTGGTGAGACTGGGATCACCCGATTCCAGCGTGACGCCCTCGGCCAGCCCGGCGTCCGCACCGTCATCCTGATGGAAGGATCCAATGACATCTGGGCCTTCCAGCACCATGGCTGCGGGGCGACCCCGGCCATCACCGCCGCGCAGCTCATCGGCGGGTTCCGGGCCCTCATCCAGGCGGCCCACGCCCGCGGCATCAGAGTCGTCGGCGCCACCATCCTGCCGGTCAAAGCCAGCTACGAATCCGCGGCCGACTTCCAGCACGCCGAAGCGATCCGCGTGGCCGTCAACCACTGGATCCTCAGCTCCGGCGAGTACGACGCCGGCTACCGGGCCATCGCGGCAACCATCGACCTCGGCGACCTGTGACACGTGGCCGAGTGCCTGACAAGGAGGAACCGATCATGGAACGGCTGAGCGGGCATGAGGTGGTGATCGCCGGCGGAGGTCCGACCGGGCTGATGCTGGCGGGTGAGCTGGCGCTGGCCGGCATTGACGTGGCCATTGTCGAGCGGCTGGCCGGCCAGCGGCTGGCTGGCTCACGGGCCGGCGGTCTGCATGCACGCACGATCGAGGTGCTCGATCAGCGTGGCATCGCCAGCCGGTTCCTCGCGGCGGGGAAGGCGATGCAGGTCGCGGGATTCTCCGGGATCCGTCTGGACATCAGCGACTTTCCCACCCGGCACAACTACGGGCTCGCGCTGTGGCAGAAGCATTCCGAGCGCATCCTGGCCGGCTGGGTCAGCGAGCTCGGGGTGCCGGTCTACCGCGAACGTGAAGTCACGGGTTTCACCCAGGACGGCACCGGTGTCGGCGTCGAACTGTCCGGCGGCCAGTCGCTTCGGGCGGATTTTCTCGTCGGGTGCGACGGAGGCCGCAGCCTGATTCGCCGGGCCGCCGGTATCGACTTCCCCGGCTGGGACCCGTCCGTCAGCTCGCTGCTGGCCGAGGTGGAGCTGAGCGAGGAGCCGGAGTGGGGCATTCGCCGTGACGGCAACGGCACGCACGCCCTGAGCAAGCTGGGCGACGGGAAACGGGCCGGGGTGGTGGTGAGTGAGCGGTATGCCGGACAAACCGGCGAGCCGACCCTGGGTGATCTCAGCCGCGCGCTGATCGCGGTATGGGGAACGGACTACGGCGTGCACAGCCCAGCCTGGATCTCCCGGTTCACCGACATGACCCGGCAGGCCGCGTCCTACCGGAAGGGATGCGTGCTGCTGGCCGGCGACGCCGCACACGTGCACTACCCGGTCGGCGGGCAGGGCCTCAACCTCGGTGTGCAGGACGCGGTGAACCTGGGCTGGAAGCTGGCCCAGGTGGTCAACGGCACAGCGGCGGAAAGCCTGCTCGATACCTACCACGCCGAACGGCACCCGGTCGCCGCGCGCGTGCTGCGTGCCACGATGGCGCAAATCGTGCTCACCCGCTCCGACCCGCGGGTCGACGCCCTGCGCGACACCATGTCCGAGCTGCTGAGCATGGACGAGCCGCGCAAGCGGATCGCCGCGATGATGTCCGGCCTGGATGTTCACTATGACCTGGGTGACGGGCACCCGCTGCTCGGGCGCCGCATGCCCGATCTCGACCTGGTCACCGCCGGCGGCCCGCTGCGGGTCTTCACTCTGCTGCACGATGCCCGGCCAGTGCTGCTCAACCTGGCTGAGCCGGGCGCCCTGGACATCACGCCATGGGCCGACCGGGTCCGGCTGACCGATGCCACCTACGCTGGCCACTGGGAGCTTCCGGTACTCGGCGAGGTCGCTGCTCCCGCTGCCGTGCTGATCCGGCCGGACGGATATGTCGCCTGGGTCGGCGACGGCCAGTGCCTGGGGCTCCCCGACGCACTCACCACCTGGTTCGGTGCGCCGGCTGCCGCTTAGCGAAGGGAAGGCAACCAGCGATGCCGGACGTTCCCGCCGACCCAACCGTGCTGCACCCGGTGCCCGGGCAGCCGCGGGTCGTCCTACTGAAACCCCTGATCACCTCGCCGCTGATCGAGGTTGGGGAGTTCTCCTATTACGACGATCCCGGTGATCCCACGGCGTTCGAGACCCGCAACGTGCTGTATCACTACGGGCCGGAAAGGCTGATCATCGGGAAGTTCTGCGCGCTGGGCGAAGGCGTGCGGTTCATCATGAACGGCGCCAACCACCGCATGGACGGCCCCTCCACCTTCCCGTTCCCCATCATGGGCGGGTCCTGGGCCGACCACTTCGACCTCATCACCGGCCTGCCCGGACGAGGAGACACGGTGGTGGGCCACGATGTCTGGATCGGCTACCAGGTAATCGTGATGCCCGGCGTCCGGATCGGCCACGGAGCGATCATCGCCGCCGGGTCCGTCGTCACCGGGGACATCCCCGACTACGGCATTGCTGGCGGCAACCCGGCCACGCTCATCCGGCGCCGCTACAGCGACGAAGACATCCCCCGCCTGCTGACACTGGCCTGGTGGGACTGGCCACTGCAGCACATCACCGAACACATCCGCAGCATCATGGCCGGCCGCATCGACGACCTCGAAGCGGCAGCACCCACCCGCGGTTGAAACCTCGTTGCGCCAACTAGGCACGGTCGGTAGCGTCCCGGCGTCACCTCGGCACCGCCATCGTTGTGGCGTGTTAACCAGGGAGAGGCATGCTGTCGCCGGCTCAGCGTGACGAGTTCGACCGCCGTGGCCCGCTGCGCCTTCCGGCGACGATCCCGCCAGCCGAGGTCGCGGCCATGCGCCAGCGCCTGGCCCGCACGCACGGGATGCACCCGGACCAGCCCGAGACCTGGACGGTGCAGTCATCATGCACCCCAGACTCAATGCCGCTTACTTAACGGCGTGCAACTGATCGGCCTCGGTGTTGATGTTGGAATAACCGACCCTTCTGTGTCGGCTAAGTCAACATCAACAACTGGGAGCATGCCAGGCAGCCACACCAGCATCAACGGCCTCACCAGGCGCGACCCCGCCAATCGACGCCGGAGTGCTACCCGGCGATCCCTCGTCTGCCCCTGAGCCGGGCCGCAGGCCGGCCATCGCCGACCGGGCGGTCTGCTTCCGCTGCTTCCTTCTGATCCTGAGGCGCGGGCTTGCGCCACTCTCGCAGACCATCGCTTTCACCGTCGACCACGAACGCCTTGACTGCCCGCCACATCGCCTTCTCCTGGTCGATATCCTCGGGAACGGCCAGGCTGAAGAGTTCTGCGAGCTTGCTGCGCGAGACATTCACGATGGCCCGCTCGGCCTTGGCGATAGCTCCAGTACTTCGCACGGCACGCAAATACGACAAACGGCCAACAATCAGCGCAACAAGTACATAGCATCCGAAAACCCAATTCAGCTTCGCCAGCGCCGTACCGATCGTGATAAGTGCGTAGACCCAACTCAGGGTCGCTGCACTAATAAAGAAATCGACCACGCCGCGAGCAGCATTAAGTTCTTCGGCCAGGCCGTCAGGAGTGGCGGTTCCTAGTTCGTACCATAGCGTCTG
>Ga0335078_10005532_pt1 | contig 18662 bp, 13 predicted proteins | sample Lox_Sample_32_FD_206711 | JGI IMG/M metagenome (GOLD analysis project Ga0335078, IMG submission 206711) | Soil microbial communities from Loxahatchee National Wildlife Refuge, Florida, United States - Lox_Sample_3.2 | ecosystem: Environmental > Terrestrial > Soil > Wetlands | place: USA... | reverse complement strand
GATCTCATGGTAGCGGCAGCATCGTGCCCGCCCTTGCACAAAACGCAAGGACGGGGCACCCAGAGTTTCGAAACGGGAAGGGAAAAACCACAAAAGGGTGGGCCACCCGCCGGAGAGAGTGTTATCACCAGTGGCGATTCAAACCACTACAAGTTCACCGGCAAAGAACGGGATTCCGAATCCAACCTCGATTACTTCGGCGCTAGGCACTACGCCTCCACGATGGGCAGGTGGATGATCCCTGACGCTATCAACCTGACTGACGAGCGACTTCTCAACCCCACGAACACACTGAACAAGTACGCTTACGGCGGCAACAACCCGCTGAAGTACATAGACCCAGATGGTCGTGACATCACGGTCTTCTATACGGACACCGGGCGTGAGGGCCATTTCTGGATGGTTGCCTACGACCAATCAAAGAGCCAATCGGCGGTGATGGATTTCGGTCCTCAGAACGGCGAAAGTCAAACTACTCAAGCAAAAGAAGCTGTGGGCATGGATGTGCCAGGTGACGTTAACTACCAGAACCACATGAGCCCGGATGAGATGCGGCAAGACTACACGAGCTTAACCATTCAGACGAATCCCGAGGACGCCCAGAAGGCGATTCAAGCTATCAATCAGTTCAACGGGAAAGCCGAGAATTACAACCTTTATGGGCAGAACTGTACGACGGTATGCAGGGATGTTCTTAAGAAAATTCTTAAGCTCGATAGCACCAGCATCAAGCCAAAGGCGTTATGGTCCGACATCTTCAAGAAGTGGTCCAATCAGGCCCTTACACAACCGCCAGGGAGTAAGCCGCCAACCGTCCAGTCAAACCACGGAACCGACTATGGCCAGCCACGGTATGGAATGAATACGTTCGACTTCGTTCAACTGCTGCTTCGCCCGCAAAGGGCATGTGTTACAACGCCTGGCCTGAACGGTGGTCCGCCGGAAACCGTGTGCCAGTAGGGGGAGACAACAAAATGACAGAGATCCGAAACTACCTAGAGTCACGCAGGAATCTGCGGGTCGCTTTAGTGAGCATCGGTTTTCTTGGCGCGTCGTTCGCCTTGTATATGGGTATGACGCTGGGCTTCCTTGTGCGAGGAGCAGACAATCTGTTGATTGTGTCGTTTATTGTCCTCGCTTTAGCTTTAGATTTCGGGATCGGATGGACGCTCCATCTGCATACCAGAGGACGGCTTTGGGCCACCATCCTGCTTAGTTCGGCCGGAATTCTGGTGGGAGCCGTCTTAACCTCAATCGTCATCTGGCGCGGTCACTGGCTTGAGATGGTCAAGGAGATTTTCGCCTTTATCACTACGATGCGCTGATCCGCATGTACGACTGTTCCTGCCAACACGTGCCCTTCGCCCACAAGTTCACCGGCAAAGAACGCGATGCGGAGTCCGGCTTAGATAACTTTGACTTTAGGTACTACGCCTCTACGATGGGCCGCTTCATGAAGCCCGACGATCCCTTCAACTGGAACCAAAGCGATCCACAGAGCCTGAACCTCTATGGGTACGTCAGCAACAACCCACTAAGCCGCATCGATCCCGATGGACACGATTGTGTTTACGTAGACAACGACTCGGGGCACATAACTGGTTGGAACTCGGGCGACTGCGACAACTCGACCGAGGAAAAAGCAAACTCCGGCTACTACGTCAACGGGACGGTCGACTGGAGCTCGATGAGCTTCGACCAAGCGAGTGGAAGCGTAAATTTCAATTACACAGATGAGAACGGTAACGCTGGCGTCTGGAGCATTCTTGGTGTGTCGCCTATCTCCCTGTCAGATCAGATCTCGAACTCGTGGCAGGACTTTCAAAACAGATGGGAGCAACGAATCGAGGCGCATCGTGCTCCCCCGCAAAAACCCAGCAATCTGGACCCGCTCCAGTACATAAACAACATAATGCTGGGCCTAGTGCCATATACTAGCCGGGGTTCGACTGGCCGCACCGCCCCAAGAGACCTTAAGGAGCAGCTTGCCATGGAGCAGGTCAAAGCAAATCCAGGTGCTGGCAAGAAGCTACCCCTTCAAATGAACGATCCCCGCTGGCCTGCGAGCGACGGATGGGTCAAGATGAGTCAGAATGTAAATGGAGTTGAGGTCCACTATGTGGAAAACACCACGACCGGCCAGGTCGACGACTTCAAGTTCAAATAGTGAAGGAAGATGGAAGCAGGATTCAAGTTCGAGGAGATATACCGAGACACGGACGTGCTGGAGGTCCGCGTCTCAGGATGGAATGGAGCCTTTGGCGGCGTCGCTGCCGTCTACGTCGGAGTCGGACGCCTCGGCGAGGTTGCCACCTTGATTCAGGGCTTCCCCTCGTCAGTTACCGACAATCGCGAGTTCACTCTCGGCGCATTCGGTGGCGAGTTTGCTGGGGGTGGCGTTAGCCTGCGTTTCCGCACCTGTGGTGGTGCCGCTCAAGTCGTGGTGGAATCGAGAATCGAGGCAGACTCAGATTCGACAGCTCCGCGACAGTCAGTGGTGTTCGTCATGCCAACCGAAGCCGCCGCAATCGACTCCTTTGTCGAAGAGCTTCGCAGTATCGACCGCAGTCAAGCTAAAGCGGCACATTTAAAAGGGACGCTGGGTGGATGAGTGAGCGAGTATGCTGCCCTTGACACCAAAGGTGGGTGATAGTGGTTGCGGTGTTCTGGCCTGCCGATCCCTGCCCTGATCCGGGTTCCGAGTACCGGGCGTTCAGGGGTCGATTAGCGGAGCTTTCCGGTCCTGATTCCGGGGCCGATTCCCAGGTCGTCAGTGTGGCGATTCCGGGCGGGTGGCCCACCCTTCGTCACCTCGATGTTCTATTTCCCCCATAACAGAAACGAGGGTGCCCCACCCTTGCGCTCTTGGCAAGGGTGGGCGAAACTGCAATAACTGTCCTCAGAACTGAAACGAGAGCAGGTTCCGGTTCTTTCCCTTTCGCCAGCGCCGCCGCGCGCGGCCCCCGCCCACCAAGGTCCAAACCAGTGGAGGTGTAGCATTTTCCCCACAGGTCATAATACCCCCCCACCAAATTGACGGGGTATTACCTATCGAGGGGAAAATGCTCCATCCATACCCCCACCGGGTATTGGCCCACACAGGGCCGGGATCGCCCGCTCGCCTGATAGTAGGAAGGGCCCGGGCCGCGCGCGCTTGCTAACCTAGAGGGGAAAGGATGCGACACTTGGGGCAGCTTTGAATTATCGCTGACTTTCGATCAACGACATGCTTCGAGTAGAAGTTGAGCAAAAAAGTCCCCTGCGTCATCGGTAAAGTTGTATGTGAAGGCGTGCATCATACCCGTTGCGTATTGAATTTGATCGTAGAAATACGCGTCACTGAAGCCAAAGGGCAAAACCGTTTGTCTCGTGATCCCATAGCGGCCAATAAGCTTGCTGGCATCAACTATTGCACTGATGCCTATTTCGCAAATGACCCATCGGCCATATAGGTCATCCGCGCCATCTTTTAACAAAACAAGGTTCGCGCTTCTGCCTCTTGAAATCCCAATCCATCCCCCGCCTATCACTTCACCCCCTCTGACTTTGATTCGCGCGAAGTTGGGTTCAAAGAATGTGATCGTTATTCGGGGCCCAGATGGAATTTGGTACGTGGTGAATGGGCCTGTTCGTCTATCAACCGTGATCTTCCCGTGCTGAGAGTCACGGTTAAACTGCTCTACTATGGGTTGTAGCTGCTTTAAAAGTGATTCGCAGGAATAGCTGTAAATTGCAACCTGCTTAGACCTTTCATTCTGTTTTTGCAGTGTCCTCAGGTTTTCCTGTTCTTCTTTCTGTCTTCTGGCTATCACCGCATCAACAGCTGCTTTTACGGACGGGTGATCGGTTGCCTGTTGAGCGTCTGGTTGACTGAGAATCTTTAGAACTTCGTCCCAGGGTGGCCTGTCACTCGGGCGTTTGCCTATCATTCGGCTCAGCAGTTGTGCGATGGAAAGCGGTAGGTCGTGACGGAGTGTCCGAACATCCGGGACCGTTTGATAAAAGTGTGCTTGTTGCCAATCAAGAAAATTGTTTGCATCCTTAACGCTGTCGGCCAGAGGATGTTTCAAAATCAATATCTGATGAAATACCAATCCCACAGAATAAACGTCTATCTTGAAAGTATTCGTCTGGTTTTGCCAAGCTTCCGGGGCCATATAGGCTATGTGTTGGCCGCCCTTGAATGTTTGGGTACGCGTGCTTTCATCAGCAAACTTTGAGATACCGAAATCGCTAATTTTGAGAACAGTTCCCTCGATCAGGATGTTATCGGGCTTTATGTCCCGATGAATCAACTTCTCGTTTATAGCGCGGGCTCCCTGAGCGATGTCTATCATCATTTCAAGCGCTCTTTTGAAAGGAATCAGAGTTCCCGATTGAGCTTGTACTCGCAGCAGCGTGCTTAGGGTTCCCCCGGAGACATATTCCATGAGGATGTAAGGTCCGATTGGGGATGAAGTTCCGTCATTCACATCCAGGACACGAACAACATTCGGATGGCTGATCTGGTGAGCAGCTCTAATCTCGTTTATGAGCGCGATCTTGGAATCATTGGTTGCCAGAGATGAGACTGGAAGAAGCTTCACAGCTGCCACGCTCCCTGTTACCTCTCCAATTGCGCGATAGACCTCTCCGAAGGCACCCTTGCCAAGAAAATCGGTGATCTTAAAGGTTTCGCCGCTAGGCCCGAGAAAGGAATTGCCAATCGTTATCAAAGGCATTAGGAATCAATTTTATTCCAGTCTCGAAGTACAAGGACCCAAACAAAAACTCGAAAAAACTCCAGGCACCTAATTTTGGATGTTGTCGATCACTTTCAAACATTTTTCAAGTTTCATCGTTCGTACTGGTTCCCGAGCGAAGATTTTTTCCAAAGTGTGCTGGTTGATTCCCCTGCGTCTAAGTTCGCGTTTCGAAATTCTTGCGATTCTCGCCAATTGCTCATCCGTCGCGATGACATTGCTTTTGTCCCTGTACTGAATCGCCTTAAATTCGAGCAAGCTGAAATCCTCTCCCTCTTCCCAATGCTTGTCCGATTCTTTTCCGATATAAATTGGTGGCCAATTAGCGATCACGTGCCCTCGCTGCAATAATCCACGTGTGTCGACTTCGCAGGGCCTTCCGTCCGGGCTAAGGCTTTTCGCTTCAGGATGATTCTGATAAGAGTCCAGCAGCATGTAAAAGTTCTTCACGAGCGCGCGGCGACCATCATAATCGTCGGCGAGGCCGTAAATCGGCGACTTGCAATCATGGATGTTAATGCACTTTGACTCCATCCATTGTTCTCGCTCGGACGAGAATTGCGTTATCAGCGTGAATTTTGCGGGATCGACATTCTGCGGATATCCGAAATGGCAAATTTGCGGCATCATCATGAAATTGTTTGGCCGCGTGAGCGGGCTTTTTGCAACATTTCTTAATGCGTTATGCGGCGTGCTTAAAGTCAGCTTCATCATTACAGGGAGGTCAAACCATTTCGGTTTGGTGCGTGGTAAACCGAGAGTCCCGCGTGTAATCCAATCCCAGGCCTCGAAAATCCACTGCGGAACCTCATGTTTCCAGTTTTCCGGGGAATCCTTCGGCGGATAGAAATATCCAAGGCCGTGCGCTTTCGGCTCAACTATCTCAATGTCATTTCCCGTTTTTGTGTAGAGTGCATACCTTTTAGCCGCGACGCTGCGTCCGTACAGTTGGCGGCGTTTCTTATTACCGTCAAAATTTAGCTTGGGTACTTTAAGGATGGATTGCGATGCCAATGTGCCGTGATAGGGGTTTAGCGATTTGAACCTATCGACAATCGCATCCACCTCATCCCAGGAAAGGGCCGTTACTGGTTGTGCTCCGTCCGGCATCTCGATTTCCTGCCTACGCTCGGTCGAAACGATCGCTGCGCTATCCGTGTCGCAAAACAAGTAGCTGCCTCTATCGTCTGCTATGCACTTTTCGAGCATTGCGAGAAGCAGGCGGCCGCCGGATGTAATCAGCGAAGCGACGTGAGGCGCAAACCAGTCGCCCGGTTCTTCAAGTACGTCTGAGGTGGTGGGAAATGACTCCTCGCCAGAAAATACTTTTAATTCTGCCCGGTTTGCGTCAGTCGGGTTCAATTCAACGAACAAACCGTAAGAGCCACTGTTGGCCAGAATTTTCAGCCAGTAATGAAGCGCCGGATTAGATTCGTTGGCATCCCTTTGTTCAATAACGTGCCTGAAAAAGCTGTGTTTTCGAGCATCAACTTCCACCATGCCTCGCAGGGATGTCGAACCCAATCCGGCTTGCTTGCCGCGTGGCACAACACCGATTGCCTTTTCTATGATTGGGACCTTGCCGGTAAGGAGAATGGATGCAATGACATCGGGACCCGCAAACCACAGTCCTTCTTTGCAAGTCAGATAGTTAATCCCAATATTTTGAGTTGTACCGTTGTAGACAGTACGGACTGGCAAAATATCCTTGTCGGCTCGAATCAGCGCGAAAAACCTAAACTTAGGCCAATATTTCCGGCTGAAACATTTTTCAAGCGTAATCGTAGACAAGAGATTGCGAACGGCATCCGTAATAACAGGAAATTCAACCTTCCTCGCAGTCAACACCTTCCAGTTTTCGAGAAGCTCGTTGACCGTTGGATACTGAGACATAAAATCGACCGGGCAAACGGGCACTTCCCAATTACGAATCCTGCATTCCGCGCGTCCTCCGAAATAGCTCTGCATGAATATGCCGTACTCATAATCTGAATCTTTTGCTTTTTCGCTTGGATACTTCAGGTTGAGCTTTTCAAGATAGGCTTTTGCTACGCTTGCGGGACTGAACATCCGGTCAGGTCCGGGCTTAATAGGATGCAGGTCGAATTCCTGCTTTGCCACATTGAGCAAATTAACCGTGGCGCGCACATCCTGTCTGCAATATTCAATTTCTTCACAATCGACGTGTCCCGTTGGCTTGTGGTCTAGCTTGCCGGGGATTCCGAATTCCTTGCATGCCGTTTTGAGCGAAAAGGATTTGTTGCGAAGCGCCCAAAGTAGCGTTCGAAGGTCAAGAAATCTGGCAGTTAGCCAGAGCTTTGCTCGCTTGCTTTCCTTTCCTGGCTCCGACATTGGGGCTTTGGTGGAATGGATTATTGCCGTCTTGCTGTTCAGAGCCTTTATGACAATTCGAGGGAAGTATTTGTTGGGCTGAAGTTCGCCTGTTTCTGGATTTCGCCACTGCGAGAGAATCAGCGACCAACCACCATTGTCGGCAGGGGTCCAATCCAAAGCGAGCCTGCTTAGATCAAACCCCGCGTTGAAGCAAACAATTAGAGCCTTAGCCTGAATCGCGATACCCAGCACTTCGGTTACGAACTTAGAGTGGGAATAGAGGCGTAGACGCTGACAGCCATCTAAAGCGGTTTCAGGCTTGTTGGTCCTCGAAAACTCACGAAGAGCTCTTAGTTCTTTGAGTCTTAGTGACTTGTCGTGAAAAATTCCTTCTTCAATGCAGATGTATGTTTCGTCTCGCAGTTCGCAGAAGCGCCAAAAGCCGAAGGTCAAACTCTGGTCTGCCGTGATCCGAGTTTCGCAGTCAAAGATCAAAGCATACTTTGGCCACTTCGGTTCGATGGGCATGGACAAAACATCGTTCTGCTTAGGAACCGTGGATTTCGTTGCGGTCTTGCGTGCTGCATACGCGCGAACGTAGACATCGGAACTCATTCTTGATCCTCCAATAGGCTGGCAAATTTCCTGTACGACGAGGCCAGTGAGTCAAACAGTACAGCCGAAGCTCGGAACTTCAGAGCCGCGAGCTTGCGAACATTCCTCTCGGGACGCATGCTCACACCTTCACGTGCAAGTCCTTCGGTGATCTCGCGATGGCAGTTAAGACAAAGGGTTATCAGCAAATCGAGATCGTGTGCTTGTCCGATCACGTGATGGCGTTCAAACAAGCGATTCAATGTTGTACTCGACACGCCTTTGCTTTCGAGCCATTTGCGTGACACACGAGTGAGGCACGGTAAAGACGCATACCCGCAAAAGAGACAGAAGGCATCAGAACCAATCCGTTCTTCGCGAAGACGTTCGCGGCGTGCGGACTTGATCGGGTGCCGGTTGCTCACTCAGCGGCTCCGTTGAAGGTGCGGTACAGAGAGAATCCAGACAGTGCGGGTTCTATCGCCGCGATTGTTCGGCCTGCGGTGACTAGCTCGACTCCGCCAATTCGCTTCCCGTGCCATTTCGCGAGAGCATCCCCGTCGCCGCGCAAATATCGTCCTAAGTCTCTAAGGTATTCACTCACTGCTTTGCGCTCTTTCGAGGACCGTGTTCTCACCGGAACACGATTACCCTGTGCGTCTGGGACATAGAGCATTGCAGCATAGCGATCACTTCTAGTTGCTCGGAGTTTCCCGTTAGATTTTGTGAGGGCTGCTGGAAAGTACTTTTTGACAGTCTCCGGTTTAACGCCTTCCATCTTGGCGACATGGGTGAGTGAAAGCTTCGGGTTCCGGCGCATTTCGGCGAGCACATGCAATGCGCGGTCTCGGGCTAACCGACTACGGTGGGACAGTGATGAAAGGGGAAATAAACGGCTCCGCTTACGTCGATAGTTGTGCGATTTTCTAGTTAAGTTACGCATAATAATACCGAGCGTAATTATGCACTACGATTGCTGCTTAATTATTTTTTAGCAATTAGTTACGTCGAATATCATCATTTCTATCCCCGCAATATTGTTGTGTATTCTCAGCATTTCTACGTATAATTAAGTTTGGATTTTCGCGAATCTACGCAGAATCGCAACCTCGGAAACAGGTACATGAAAAGAGCGAAAAAGGGACTTGACAGCACTTTTCCCAAACGGGGTCCAGGTCGCCCTAGGGACATCGATCCGGTAGCTGCTTGGGGGCGAGCTGAAAACCAGCGAGGCATCTTGAGAAATGTGTGGGAGAGGTTGTCGCCGAATCTTCTCAAGGCGGAACGCCAAGAACATGTAGTGCAGGCAATCCAGGAAGCAATACCGGGCGAGAGCGAATTCACGCCTCTAGCTCCCCTAATATTCAGGGTCATCAAAGATGAAGATTTCCCAACGACGCCGAAAGGGCAGATCAGTTTCTTGGCTGATTCAATAGCTGCATTGGGATTAGTGAGCTTCCGTCGTTCACGGGACATCTGCGCCGAGGAAAGAGCAAGGCGGAAGCGTGCTCACAAGATTCTGCGCGCCGAACTCTATATCGTGTGCTCTTGTGGATATAAAGGTCATTCACTCAACCACGCTTGTCCCGACTGCGGCACGGTAATTCCCGAGTGGTTGATTCCGGGCTGGTCGTTGTGAGTTGAACGAGACAGAAACGGGCCTGCCGACTGTTACGAGCAGCCGACAAGCCCTAACCACCATCGGAGGTATAGTCCAATGGCAGCTACGCAAAACCTACCGCTACTACCGCATTCCCGCAAATGCCCGATCAACAAGTCCGGTGTTCTCACACTCTGCGGATTCGGCATTCGCATTCAGATGCAATCCGGTCACCTCGAAATTGAAGACGGTGTTGGTCCCGAGCGTCGCAAATTCAGACTAGCTCGTGTTGGGCATAGCCTGAAACGGTTGGTCTGTATTTCTGAGGATGGATTCGCGACACTTGGGGCGTTGAAATGGCTAGCAGATGTGGGTGTCTCATTTGTGATGCTGAACCGCGATGGAAAGGTCCTGCTAGTGACGGGACCGACCGCGACTAGCGATGCGCGATTACGACGTGCCCAAGCTCTGGCACTCGGTAACGGCGTCGGACTTGAAATCTGCCGGAAGCTCATCGATGCAAAACTAGACGGTCAGGAACGCTTAGCACGGGACGGACTGAAGAATTCATCAGCCTCGCAAGAAATTGCAAGCTATCGAGAGAGGCTATGCACAGCAGATACATTCCCATCGATCCGGGTTCTAGAAGCACACGCGGCGGTAGCGTACTTCGCGGCGTGGCGAAACTTGCCTGTGCTTTGGCCGAAGGCCGACTGCAAGCGAATCCCCGATCACTGGCGCACAGTTGGAAGCAGGCACTCTCCGCTATCGGGCGGTCCCCGTCTCGCCGTAACCCCCGTTCACGCCATTCTCAACTATTGTTTCGCGTTGCTCGAATCCGAAACAAGGCTCGCAGTTGTGGCCTTGGGGCTTGACCCATCTTTGGGGCTGGGGCTACACACTGACAGACCTAACCGAGACTCGCTGCCTCTCGATGTCCTCGAACCGGTGCGCGTGGAAATTGAACGATGGGTACTCAATTGGATCACGCGCGAGCCTTTGCGAAAGTCAGACTTTTTCGAAGCCACTTCCGGCAATTGCCGTCTGACCTCACAACTCTGTTCCAAACTTGGCGAGACCGCGTCTGTATGGAGCAAACTTGCTGCGCCATGGGTTGAATATGTAGCACGAACTTTGTGGGCTTCCACTTCCCCAGCTAAGAGTGAGCGCAGACTTTCCACACCGCTCACCCAACAACATCGCCGACTGGCAAAGGGCCGACCGGCATTCCCAAATGTAATAACCCCAAAACCGGAACGCCTGTGCCGTGGGTGTGGGAAAGCGATTCGAGGCGACAGGACGCAATGTGGGGAATGTGCAGCAGATATTCGCGACAAGCTGTTTTTGGACGTGGCCAAGCTGGGACGCATTGCTGGACATACGACGGAAGCAATCGCCAAAGAATCGGCAACCCACCGAAAGCATGGAGAAGCCCGACGCGCATGGAGACCCAGCATGCAACCGGCATGGCTTACCGAGCAATTGTTTTCGGAGAAGATTCAACCGGCCCTTGCGACCACGTCAGCTACTGCTATCGCGAGACGACTCGGAATCTCAGTCGCGTATGCGGGTAAGATTCGCAAGAGCTATCGACCGCACGCGAGGCACTGGCAAAAACTAGCAGAGCTGGTTGGGGTTTTTGGGTCGGATGGTTCTCCTATGACGCAATCTCAAGTTATAAATCCATGAACGAATTTCCCCCGAGCAAACAAAGATGAAGTAAGCCCGGCGTGCTCGCCGTCACACATTCGCGTGACTACTTCACTTTGCTCTTGATTTGCACAGGTAATTTCCGGTATAGCTGGCCCGTAACACCGAGGGGGAACAACCTAGAGTTTTCATAAGGAGATTTATGCTTCTCCCGATTGTTGTGTGTCTCTCGCCCGTTTCTCACGAGCTGGCCCACGCGGTTAAGAACCTCTAACCCATCGCGGTGAAAGCCGTTCATAACCTTGCAGGCAATTGGGGTGACGTGTGTCTCTAATCCCCAGAAAAGATGCGTGACGAATGTCGTGGAGACTGTTCCGTGATGCATGAGGAGGGATGAACAACAATGAAATATGGTACGCCACCTTGCAAGAACCGATCACGCCGACACTCTCTGGCACATTACCTATTCGTGTGGTGCTTGGTGTGTTGCGCGATCTTTCTCTGGGAAACCCCCGCACAAGCTCAAGGCTCTCAAGGCTACCAGTACAGTCAGACAATAACTCTGAGCCACACGCAAGTTCCGAATACCGATCAGACTGATTTTCCTGTCCTAATCTCAGGTACATATCCATATCTCGCGACAGTGGCCAATGGCGGCCAAGTGACAAACTCTAACGGGTACGACATCATCTTTACTTCCGATGCGGCGGGTACAACCCAGCTCGATCACGAAATCGACAGCTACAATCCGGCTAACGGCACAATAAACTTTTGGGTGAGAATTCCAACACTCTCGCACACAACGGATACCGTAATTTACCTGTTCTACGGAAACCCGAATATCACAACCTCACAAGAAAACAAAGCCGGAGTATGGCAGAACAATTACACGGGGGTTTGGCATTGTTCAAACGCCTTGGATTCGCTTGGAGCAAACAATGGCACGGCCAGTTCTGGGGTTAGCTTCCAGACTTCACCTATTGGGGAGGCCGCGACCTTCGCTGGCAACGCATCGAGCTACACGAGTTTTCCAAACGTGATGTCGCTATCGCCCTCGTCAACACTCACAGAATCCGTCTGGGTGAACGCAGCAGGCGTTCCCGTCTCCTCCAGGGAAGATGCAGAATTAGGATCAAGCAGCAAATACGGTCAATTTGGATTTAGCTTCCAACTCAATGGTTCCAGCTTTTCTGCTGGGCCAGCGCAGGCTGGAGTAGCCGATCAGTTGATAACTGGTGCGGCTGCGATAACCGCCGGTAGCTGGCATCGACTCACGCTCGTTTTAAATTCGGGAAGTTTTAGTTTTTATCAAGATGGTGTACAAATCGGCTCTCAGGCATATAACTCGACGACAAATTCCGCTTCCGCAAATACTGGAGGCTGGGGACTGGGCGAGGTAACGTACCAGGGGACGCCTTACTTTCCGTTCAATGGGGCCGTTGATGACGTAACCCTATCGTCAGTGGTTCGCAGTTCAGATTGGATCGCGACGGAATATGCAAATCAGTCGGCTCCATGGAACTTCTATACGTTTGGTGGTCTGCCCACCCCCGTTATTTCCAGCATATCGCCAACCTCGGGTAGGCCTGGAACCCAAGTCACGATCCAGGGTTCGAATTTCGGTTCGTCACAGGGAAGCAGTTCGGTCACTTTCAACGGCGTACCTGCGTCATCCATTGTCAGTTGGAGTAACACTCAGATCGTGGCTGTCACTCCGTCTACCGTCACTACCGGCCCGGTCTTAGTTATTGAGAATCCAACGACGAGCAATAACAACGTAGTGTTTACAGCGATAACTGCATCGGTTACATACGTCGGAACCGACACAACTACGCAAGGAAGCTGGCATGGTACCTACGGAAACGATGGTTATTCGGTAGCTCAGGACAGCCAGAGTTTGCCTGGCTATGCGACGTTCTCTCCTCAAAATCAGTTGAATTGGACTTGGGCAACAAACCCAACCGACCCGCGGGCATTGCAAACGGGAACAGATTCGGGAACGATTGCCGCGTGTTGGTACAGCAATCCCGAATTCAACTTCGACGTGAACTTTACGGACGGAAATACCCACCAATTTGCGCTCTATGCATTGGACTGGGACTCGCAAGGCAGGACAGAAACAATTCAAGTCGTGGATGTAAGTAGCTCAACCGTCCTGGACACTCGGAACATTTCGAGTTTTAACAATGGAGTGTACCTCGTCTGGAACATCTCCGGGCATGTCAAGATCAATGTCACTTTAACAGGTGGGCCAAACGCTGTTATCAGCGGCGCGTTCTTCGACCCGGCTGGAGGAAGCTCAGGGAGTGCTCCCCGCGTTTATGGCGTGTCGCCAAGTTCAGGACCGGCTGGCATCCAAGTAACGATTGCCGGAGTGAATTTTGGTCCTGCCCAAGGGAATAGTTCCGTCACTTTTAACGGCGTGCCTGCCGGGATTGCAAGCTGGAGCAACGGACAAGTCGTCGCCGTCACTCCTGCAACGGTTTCAACGGGGCCGGTTGTGGTCGCGGTGAACTCTGTATCAAGCAATAACAATGTGGTGTATACCGCCTACAACCCGATAATCAGCAATCTCTCGCCATCCGCTGGGACTTTCGGGGCGAGCATAACGATCAACGGTACCGGGTTTGGCGTAAACCAAGGCAGCAGCTATGTTTCGTTCGATGGGTCCCCAGTCAATCTTCTGTCGTGGAGTAATACATCCATCCAGGCGGTGGTGCCCGGTCTCGCAAATGGTCCGGCAACAGTCACAGTCACAGTGCAGGGAGTGACCAGCAATGGCATCACGTTCACTATTGAAGGACCACCCTCGATCAGCGCGATTTCGCCAACCAGTGGCACCGGCGGTACACTCGTGACCATCAATGGAAGTGGTTTCGGCTCGGTGCAAAGCAATAGTACGGTCGCATTCAACGGACTTCCTGCGGTGGTGAATAGCTGGAGTGACACGCAGATTATCGCGGCTGTGCCCGAAACCAGTACGGGCCCCGTGTCTGTGACGATCGGCGGAGTTGCCGGTAACGGTCCGACTTTTACCCTCACTACGGTTGCAGTCCTAACCAACTCCCAAGGCAATCAAACCACCTATACCTCCACGATGGTCGGCGGCGTATGGGTTCTCTTGAGCGCGCAAGGGCCAGGGTGTTCCACGTGCTCGGTCCGCAACAATCAGGTGAACACCTACGATTCGAATGGCAACCTGTTGACCAGAACCGACGCAAATGGCAATACGATCACCTACACGTATGACAGCAACAACAACGTGCTCTCGAAGTCAGCGCAGCTGAACGGAACAGCCGTGACGACGAGCTATACGTACAACAGCTTCGGCGAAGTGCTGACAGTGACCGATCCGTTGGGGAACACGACCACCAACACTTACGATGCTCACGGCAACTTAACCTCGGTCACGTCGCCTGCTCCGAACGGTCAATCATCGGGGGGCGTTACGCAATTTGCCTACAACGGCCTTGGCGAATTGACCCAAATCACCGATCCTTTGGGACACTCCACCACTTTCACCTACTACTCGACCGGGCTGGTTCAAACGCTTACCGACGCTCAGAACAACACCACCAGCTACACCTACGATTCTCGCGGCAACCGCACCAGCGTCATCGATCCGATCAACGGTAGCGCACACCCCACGACGTTCAGCTACGATGTAATGAATCGTTTGCTAGGGATTACCTATCCGAATGGCACCTCTGTGACCTTTGCCTATGACTACAGAGGAAGGCGCGTCTCCGCCACCGATCAGAACAACCATACGAGCACATTTGCATACGACGATGCCGACCGCCTGCTCTCAATCACCGACCCGGCGAATAACTTTACCCAACTCGGCTACGATACCGAGGGCAACATCACCAGCGTCACCGACGCCAACAACCACACAACATCGTTCACATACGACGCCTTTGGCCGCGTCATTCAGACGACGTTCCCATCGTCGCTCATTGAGACCTATGGCTATGATGCTGTTGGCAACGTTATCTCGAAAACCGACCGGAAAGGCCAGACGATTCAATATGTGTACGATGCGCTCTATCGGCTGACCAACAAGATCTATCCTGATTCAACTAATGCCAACTACGTATATGATCTGGTTGGCAAAATTCGCCAAGTGACCGACCCTAGTGGCAGCTATGGTTTTGCCTACGACAATATGAGTCGCCTGATCGGGGCGGTTACACAATACTCATTCTTGCCGGGCTATAACCTCCAGAATAGTTATGCCTACGATGCGGCTTCGAACCGCACGTCAATGACCGCACCGGACGGAAGCACGAATACCTACAACTATGACACGCTTAACCGATTGAGTACACTGACCAGCTCGCTGACGGGTCAATTTGGCTTTAGTTATGATGCGTTGAGTCGGAGAACGCAACTCAATCGACCAAATGGTGTAATCACGAATTATAGCTATGATGCCGTATCTAACTTGTTGAGCATACTTCACCAGACTGGCTCCACGACTTTCGACGGCTCCAGCTACGGCTACGATAACGCTCGTAACCGAACGAGCAACACCAACTATCTCAGTACAAGCACCTCGAATTATGGCTACGACGCGATCTATGAGCTTCTAAGTGCGTCGGGCACGGGCGAGAGCTATACATACGACACAGTCGGAAACCGGCTGAGTTCCGCCAATGTGTCCAGTTGCAGCTACAATTCATCGAATCAGCTGGTTTCTAGCTCGTTGGGCAGCTACACCTATGACGCAAATGGAAATACCCTCAGCGATCCTTCTGGTAAGCAGTACACGTGGGACTTCGAAAATCGACTGACGCAGGTAGTCGTTCCTGGAACAGGAACGGTGGGCTTCAAGTATGATCCGTTCGGACGCAGGATTTACAAGAGTTCGCCAAGCTTTGTGGGAGCGTTTGCTTATGATGGGTTCAACCTGATTCAAACGATGAATTCCGCTGGGAGCGTGTTGGCGCGCTACACGATGACACAAAATATCGACGAACCGCTAGCGATGCAGCGATCCAGCTCAAGCACTTACTACGAAGCGGACGGTCTAGGTTCCATCACATCGCTGACGAGTTCGACGGGATCGGTGGCGAACACCTACACTTACGACTCATTCGGCAATATCACAAACCTTACGGGAACGCTCCGCAATCCATTCCTCTACAGTGGTCGTGAATACGACAACGAAACCAGCCTTTACTTCAATCGCGCCAGATACTACAGCCCAGTCGAGGGCCGATTTATCAGTGAGGATCCGATAAGGTTCCGGGGAAGCGGAACTGACTTCTACGCTAACGTGCGCAACAATCCGGTAAATCTAACCGATCCGCTTGGGCTGTGCACGAAAAAGACCAACTTGCAATGCCTCAAGAGTGCTGTCCAGGCAAATGCAATCCCAATCATCGCAGATTTTGCAGGCACAATACCCGGTGAAGGTCAGGTATTAACCGTGGCGCAGTATCTAGCAGGTGGGGCAGGCATCGCCTATAGCCTCGCCACGGTGAACAATGAAAATAGGAACATGAATGCGGCGAGCGCTGTTGGTGGCATTGTTACGATGCTGTTCCCTGTGATTAACGCTGGACTAGAACAGGCTGAACTTTCGCGCGGAGCACTGCAAGTTCTTCCTGTTATCGGCAATGTTTATTCAGGTCTGAATTACATAAATGACGTTTACCAGATGGGTAATGACTATTATAAATGTTTGCTCCAGAACATGAACTGAGCGAGCGACTTACGACAATAAGATGAGCGACATGACCGGCAAGTCAGTGTTCTTCATGGTGTTGCTTACGATGCCTATATTAGTAGTGTTCATTGTTCTGGGTAGGCTGCAACAAGGACTGGGGTCATGGGCATGTCTGGCAACCGTTTTCATTGTTGCGCGATATCGATGGGAATTACGGAAGAGTATTTACTTTTGGATTGCTATTGCCGTTATGCTTCTTCTGCAAATACCAGTTGTGTTGTATGTGCCGTGGAATGCCAAGGGGTGGCACGGCTGGGCAAAACCCTTGGCTTTTGTAAACGGAGCTCTTGGCCTGGGACTTTTGAAGCTCGCGGAGATAGTTATCGCTAAGAACAACGATAAACCGGATACGAGAAGCTGACGTGGCGGGGCACTCAACTGCACTTTGTCCTATTTGTCATTTTCGGCGGGCGGCCAACTCAAGCCCGGCCTCTGTCTCGGGTTTCGAGTGGCAGTGACGACAATGGAGGTCAATATATGGCAGCAAAAATACTGTCCCTGCTCCTGCTGATGGGGAGCCTACCCGCGCTCCTCTGGGCGCAAGGCGGGTCTTGTACTCAGTACCACACCTGGACTCTCAGTGGATGTTCTAGCGTCGATCCGAGCGAGGAAACCACTGCGTACTGGATGTCGCTGGTGGAACTTGGCCAAGAGCAATATGGGGGCGTCGGACCAAATTGCAGCTACAAATGGCTTGGTGCCAACTGGTACGGGGATTGCTACTCCACTGCATGGACCTGCGACCCGCCTTCTCCCCCTGTCAGTGGATGTTCAAACCCCGATGCTTGCGCGGGCGAGCCGATAAGCTTGGCGAATGGGAATGTTTCTATTCAGGAGACAGACATGCAGCTTCCGGGTCTGGGCGGGGGCCTGTCGCTGACCCGAACTTGGAACAGCACGTGGCCTTGCTATTTTCTTTGTTCGCCTCCACAAGGCCTGTTCGGGGCGGGCTGGCGCTCGACTTATGAAGAATCATTGTCGGTTGGTCCTAACGGGACTATGACGTACTCGCGGTCAGACGGAAGCATGTGGTCGTTTGCGGCAATCGGTAACCCCAATAGCGGAAATCCACCTGTGTTCCAGCTTATTGCGCCCACGAACGTTCCGCCTGTCAAATTAGCAGAACAAGGCGTTACGAGTTCCCCTACATGGACATTGACCTTCGAAAATGGGGAACAAAGGGTCTTTAATGGATTAGGTGGCGGTCCGCTCTCTGCGATTATTGACCGCAATGGCAACACGACTACTTTGACATATACACCCACGACCTACGGGAGTCTTACGGTCAACCAATTGACGACAATCACTGATCCCGCCGGGCGTCATCTGAACTTCACTTACGGAAGCCCCACGAATAACCTGGTCGTTTCGAACGTTGCCTCCGATCCGGGAACCGGACTCAACGTGACATATACATACGCAATGGACCAATACGAAGATCAGCTATACGGCAATTCCGTTTTGCTGACAAAAGTAACCCAGTCAGACGGCACATTCGTGACCTTCAGCTACGACCAAGACTCTCGTGGCATCACGAGTGTGAACGACACAAACGGCAAACTTTTGGAGTCGCATGTCTATGCTGACGACGGCTGTAATGCGGGGGCGAGTTCCGCGCGGGCGAACGGCGTGGATGCTCTCACGATCGTCTTCCCGAACATGTCGTCGTATTGCTCACCCGGAGGAGTCGGCTATCCACTGGCTCAGTAGATTTGGCAACCAACTAAATGCACAGCGGAGTTGGTCGAATCTGGATTGCCAGCAAAGTAGGTAAACACGATGGCGATCCCTAGCGAGTCGCATCACCCACCAGCTCGCTCATGGGCGCAAACCGGTCCCCTCTGGCTAACCAGCGCGTCCCGGCCCCTTCCTACTATCAGGCGAGCGGGCGATCCCGGCCCTGTGTGGGCCAATACCCGGTGGGGGTATGGATGGAGCATTTTCCCCTCGATAGGTAATACCCCCCAACCAAATTGACTTGGCTTCGCTTCCCGCCTAACATAGCCCG
>Ga0335078_10005531_pt1 | contig 18666 bp, 10 predicted proteins | sample Lox_Sample_32_FD_206711 | JGI IMG/M metagenome (GOLD analysis project Ga0335078, IMG submission 206711) | Soil microbial communities from Loxahatchee National Wildlife Refuge, Florida, United States - Lox_Sample_3.2 | ecosystem: Environmental > Terrestrial > Soil > Wetlands | place: USA... | reverse complement strand
GGATTTCTCCCGGGAATCGCCGGAGACGCTCGCCCTGTACGGCCTTCACGATGCGAAATCGGGTTCCCAGTTCGCCATCAACTGCCTGCTGGCGCGGCGGATGGTGGAGCGCGGCGTGCGCTTCGTGATGCTCACCCACGCAAGCTGGGACGATCACAGCGATCTCAATCGCAAGCTGAAGAAAAACTGCGATATGGCCGACCTGCCGACGGCGGCGCTGATCAAAGACCTCAAGCAGCGCGGCCTGCTCGACAGCACGCTGGTGGTGTGGGGCGGCGAATTCGGCCGCACTCCCATGGTGGAAATTCGCGATCCGCGCGACGTAAACAACGCCGGCCGCGATCATCATCCGCTGGCGTACAGCCTGTTTCTCGCCGGCGGCGGCATCCAGGGAGGGCAGGTCATCGGCAAAACCGACGATCTCTGCATGAACATCGTCGAGGATAGAGTCCACGTGCACGATTTGCAGGCGACCATCCTCCATTGTCTGGGTCTCGAACACACACGCCTGACGTACCACCACATGGGGCGCGATTTCCGCTTGACGGATGTCAGCGGCGAGGTGGTGCGGAAGATGTTGGCGTAGCGGGTTACTACTGCGGGGAAGCGGCGATTTGGTTGCTGATTTCGGACCGCGATGGGTCAAGGCGCGCCGGCTTTCACCCGATCCAGCAGCGCCTTGGCGTGGCGCGTGAACCATGCGTCCGGACCGTAGTACGAATTCAGATTGTCGTAGGCGGTTTGCGCGAGTGGCAGCGCTTCGCTGAGTCGGCGCTGCCGCGCGAGGCATTCAGCTAATTCCCCCTTGCAGATTCCCATGGAAGGACCCGCTGGCGACAGGATCGCCGCACCCACGCGGAGCGCCTCCCGGATGAGAGTTTCGCCGCGCCGCGGCTGGCCGGCCAGGGTCAGCACGTAACCGTAAGAGTGCAGCGCGTGGAACAAATCCTCGACGTTGGAGCGGGATCGGGCCTGTACCAGGCACCGGTTCAATTCCTCCAGCACCTGGCCGGGCTGGCCGTCGAGCGCCTTCTGATAGGCCAGTTCGATCCGCACCGGCAGGTCCAGAGGATCGTCCGGACCGAGAGTCTCGACCACGTCATCGCGCGCCTGCTGGTAGGCGGACAGCGCGGCCGCCGGATGACCCAGTCCGCGCTCGGCGAAACCCAGGACGCCGAGAGCCTCGGCCTGGGAAACCAGAGTGCCCGGTGTTGTCGAAAGAGCCGCTACCGATGTGATCGCCGAGCTTCGTGCGGCCGCAAGGTCGCCGACCTTGGTATACACCAGCGCAAGTTCGTCCTCGATGGCTCCGCGCTCGCCAGGCGTCACGCCGGACGGGCGGGCCATCAAGCGTTCGGCACGGCCCGCCGCCGCGCGCGCTTCGTCTTTCTTGCGAACATCCGCCAGGACCGCGGCGAGTGTACTGAGATACGCCGTGTGCAGCGGCACGTCGTCGCGCAATTCCGGAGTCCGCTCGCACAAATCCACAGCCTGGCGGAGTTCCTGTTCCTCCTCCCGATAATGCGACAGGCGGAAGTCCAGAAGGCCGGCGGCGAACAGCAGCTTCGCCCGCTCCACCGGGTGATCGGACAGAGCCGGAAGGCGATCGCGCGCCGCCTGGATTTCCGCTTCCGCGCGGGGGAATTCTCCCAGGCGCGTGTAGACGTAGCCGATGACGGTATGCAGGCGCGCCTGCGCCACCGGGTCTTTGGCAAACACTTCACCGATCTTCTGGCTGGCGGAAGGCAGCAGGTCCACCAGTCTCATCCCCGCCGAACTGCGCGGCGTCGCGCCCTGTCCGAATGGCTCGGCCGAACCGAGGGTGTCTTCCAGAAAGCGCGTGACCCGCTCGGTGCGGAGGCGTTCCTGGTTGGCTACCCGCGCGGCGCGTACCGAAAGCCCCGCGGCCAGAGCGAGGGCGAATGCCACCGCCAGGACCATCGAGACGCCGATCCAGTGCCGGCGGACGTACTTCTTGACGCGGTATGCGGCGGTGAGTGGCCGGGCAGCCACTGGCCGCCCCGCGAGGTAGTTGGCGATATCGGCCGACAACCGGTCGACCGACGGATAGCGGCGCTCGGGGTCTTTGTCCAGCGCCTTCGCCAGGATGGCATCCAGGTCGCCGGGCGCCAGCGCCGGCACGCCGTTGCGGCGGACGCTGCTGGCACGCGCTGGTTCCCGCGTGGAAATGGCCGCTACCACTTCGGTCAGGTCGTCCGACGCAAAGCTGTAGGGGAGCGATCCCGTCAAGAGTTCGAAGAGCAGCACCGCGAGCGAATAGACGTCGCTCGCCGTGGTCACCTGTTCGCCGCGTAGCTGCTCCGGGCTGGCATAACGCAGGGTCAACATCGGCAGGCGTGTAGCCGCTTGAGTTCCACCCTCGGTCAGGCGGGCGGTGCCGAAATCCAGCAGCTTGGGCGACCCGTCCACCGTCACCAGCACGTTGCCGGGCTTGATGTCGCGATGCACGATCAGATTGCGGTGCGCGTACTCCACCGCCGAACACAACGTGCGGAACAACTTCAGGCGCGCGCCCGTATCGAGGCGATGGTGTTCCGCGTACTCGAGGATGGGTTCCCCCTCGACGTACTCCATGGCCAGATAGGGCCGTCCTTCGGGCGTGATGCCGCCATCCAGAAGGCGGGTAATGTTCGGATGATTCAGGCGGGCCAGCAACTGGCGCTCGCGGCGAAAGAAAGCAAACAACTGGCCGGACGGCAGACCGGACCGCACCACCTTAACGGCCACCTGCTGCTCGAACTGCCCGTCAGCGCGGCTCGCCAGCCAAACCTCGCCCATGCCGCCCGAGCCGATCAGCCGCTCGAGCCGGTACGGGCCGGCGAGGTTGGGCGCGGCGTGTTCATTCGCGTTCTCATGCGCGGCGAGAAGCGAGCGCACCTCGGCCTCGAGATCCGGGGAACCTTCGGCGGACTGGTGAATCCAGGCGTCGCGCTCGTTTTCCGGCAGTCCGAGCGCGCCAAAGAACAGCTCCTCTATCTCATCCCAGCGGGGGCGGCCTTCAATCATGGCGAATGTTCCTGCAGGCCCGGCGGGTACGCTTGAGCCACTGAGTTATTTAAAACAGGCAACCAAAATCAGCGCTCCCTGCCGCCTGCCGGCAGCCGGACCAAACACAACATGGGAAGACTCCATCGAAAACCCGTACGGTCTCAGAATAGTACCTGTGCGCTACGCCACCTTCTTCAACTTCGTGACGCGCCCGACCTCCACCCATTCGACCACGAAAACATTGCCTTCGTGGTCGAAGCAGGCGCTGTGCGGGCAGACGAATTTGCCGGGTGTGAACCGGTCGCGCGAAAGCTTGCGGGTGTCCTGCCATTTGCTCGCGGAATCGTCGCCTAAATGCTCGATCACCTGGTTTTGGCGATCCATCAGCGTGACGCGCGCGCCCAGGTCGGGGACCACCACGTCGCCATTGCGGAAATAGTGGAAGTGGCACGGCAGGTTGGTGCCGGAAATGAAATCGATGTGCTCGCCCGCGAGGGTGAATCGCTGGATGCGATGGTTGGCGCGGTCGGCAACGGTCAGAATGGGCGAGCCCGTCCGCACATCGACCGCGATGCCGTGCGGGCAATCGAGCTTGCCGGCGTCCTTGCCCTTGCCGCCGAAGGTACGCAGATACCGGCCCTGGGAATCGTACTGATTGATGTAGCTCGATCCGTAGCCGTCGCCGACATACAGGTCGCCGTTGGGCGCGACGGCGAGATTGGTGGGGCTGTACTTGGGGAGTTTGCCGTCGGGTCCGGGCCGGTAAGCTTCCGACCGGTCGGGATAGCCGAGCGTGAAGACCTCTTCGCCATCGAGCGTGGCTTTCACCACCATCCCGCGCTTGGTATCGCAAAGGTACAGGAATTCCGTGCTGCCTTCGCGCCGGATATGCAGACCGTGGGCGCCGCCTTTGAACTCCTTGCCCCACGATCTGACGAACTTGCCCTGGCCGTCGAACACCACCATCGAATCCGAACTCTCGCTGGTGGACGCGACGGTGTGGTGCACATAAATCCGGCCCTGTGAATCCTCCACCACGCCGTGGGTGTTGCCGTACTGGATAGAGGCGGGCAAATCGCCCCAATCGTGGTAAGCCTCGTAGACGTGGTCGCCGGAGCCAAGGACGGGCCGCTTGGTTCCGGACTTGTCGTTGGCGTGAAGAATCAGTGGGGCTATGGCGCCGGTCCCCAGGAAACGGCGGCGGCTGACATCAGACATCCCGAACTCCTTGGGGATCAGTATATACCCTGAGTCCAGCCGCGGCGGCAAACGTATCAGCGGTCTTTGGGCGTGATCCGCGCCTGCGAGAACGGCCGCTTTACACCGTCGTTACGCAAACTTGGGCCCGGCTTCGGATGGCGGATGAGGCGCGGCTGAATTGCGGCCTGCGGCTCGATGGCGCTGGTGGTTGCTGTTGCAGTGGCTTGAATTGGAATCAGCGCATAAGACATATACGAATCGGGACCCGATATGTCGAAGTAGTTGGGGCCGACGGTGATTCCCGTGCTCGGAATGGTGAAGTTGAGCTGATAAAGCCCCGAATAGGTCGGCGCGAGGCCGGAGAAGTCGTTGGTTCCCGCGACGTGATCGAAGTCCACGTTGATGGTGTTGGTGGTCTGGCTAAGCGTGCTGCCCGACGGTCCGGGTGCGCCGTCGGAGATGCCCGGCGAGACCGCGCCCAGGCCGGTCAGATATGCCGCCAGGGTCTCGCCTTCTATCGCCGGGTTGCCGTCGGCTACCAACGATCCATAGGCCGCCACGGAGTTTCCGATGTCCAGGTGCTCGATGCTGCCATACCCCAAACCCGTCTCGTTTTGAGTGAAAACTCCCGGCGCAGTCGCGCTGATGTATTCGGTGACGATGTTCGACATCGTGCCGTTGTTGTTCACCTGGATTTCCGCGCAATAACACGGCGCGGCCGATTGGATGCCGTACGGCACAATCGCCGACAGTTGGCCGGAGCTCACGTAATAAATCGCCGCCGGCAATCCGCCGATGGTCACCTGCACTCCGCCGAGTCCGGTAGTGGGGAACGGAATGTCTGCGATCGTCGTGGTGCTCGCCAGGTTCGTGCCGTAGAGCGTGATCAGTTCTCCCGGAGCGATCCCGGCTGTGAATGGCGCATTACTGGCGGAATTCTGTACGCGCGTGGGGTCGATGAAGACCGAACCCGCCGGAGCGATCTTGGGCGCCTGCAACGATACACTGATACCGAGGTAGGGAGTGATCCCCGACGAAATCAGTGCGGCGCCTCCCACCCCGGCGATGAAGCGCGTGGCGCCGTTGGAATAGCCGCTGCCCGACAGGCTGATCGGGTTGGTGTACGTGTAATCGTACACCGAGGTCCCGGCATAGTCGTTTACCCTCTGGTGCCCGAGGTAGGTCTGTGAGGGTGCGGTGCCCGAGATATTGAAGGAGCCGAAGTAGGTATCGAGATCGGCGGTCGACGAATTCGAGTCCACACCCACCTGGTAATACAAGCCGGAGAGGGTACTTGTCGATGCGGTCTTTACCCCAACGATAAAGTCGAAGGGGGTGCTCGACGTTATCGGCGATCCGCCGAACATGAAATTGCCGTCCTTCGAAAAGTAAAAGTATTTTTGGCCGGACATCAGCGTGCCGTTCACCGGAAAAGTGGCCACGGCAGCCCCGTTGCTGAAAATGTATTTGAGGCCGGTGGCTGTCTGGGTGTAGACCTGCGAGCTGCCGCCCACGTATCCGTTCACAGTTTGCAGGTTGAGGTTCCCGTTTCCGTCGGGACTGACCGAGAACACATAGCTCAGCTCGTATTGCGGAGAGCCCTCGGTCATGTCGAGAACGGCGCCTGTCCACGTGCCCGTAAAACTGGCCGCCGTGGGCACGGGGCTGGCGACGGGCGCCGCCACCATCATGTCGTTATAGCCGTACGTCGTGTCCGTGCTGCTGCCGACAAAAACCCCGTTTGCCGCGACCAGCCCGTAAATCAAATCGCCGGTGGCATAGGGACTGGTGATGTAGCCGTAGCCCGAAGCCGCGATGGCATAGGTTCCAGCTCCGGTAAAAGTCCCGTCGGCCACCGCTTCCTGGTACTCGTAGGAGTAGTCCAGGATTTGCGCATTGCTCGATGCGGTGATGCTATAGTTGCCGTTCCCATCGAACGACATGTTGCCGTAAATGGTGACCGCTTCGGCCAAATCGCCATAGTCATCCCCGAGGACATAATAGATTTGCCGGAAATAATATGTGCCGTTCAGCATGCTGTTACCGCTCGTGTCCCAAGCGGCGTTCGTCTGGGCGTAAATGGAGCCCACTGCCGCCAGCAACATTAACCAACGCGCCGATCTCATGTTCGCAAAATTGCTCCTGCATATGATTATGGCTGGGGAGCGCGGAAAGTTTCGCTAATTTTCGCCGATGACTCCGCGGCTTGCCAATTCCTGGAAGATTTCTTCCGCCGCCCTGCGGCACTGTCCGAAAGATTCTCCCGCGTGAAGGACAATTCGACATGCACGGCGGACTACTACCGGATGGCCTTTTTCGACCGCCCGCCGGGCCAACAACCAGAGCGCATCGGGGTGGTGTGCGATGACCGGCCCCTGCCGCCTCAACCGTGCCTGCGGAACAACGAACGGCTCACCATGGGCTGCATAGCAGATCGTCCGCGATTCGGCCGGGCTACCATGAGCGTATGCCCTCCACTCGACCGCTGGCCGCCATCACCGGCGCTTCCGCGGGTATCGGCGCCACTTTTGCCCGCACGCTCGCCGCGCGCGGCCACGACCTGATTCTCATCGCCCGGCGAAAGGACCGCCTGGAAGCGCTCGCGGCCGAACTCGAAAAGCGGCATGGCGCGAAATCGGATATCATTGCCGCCGATCTGAACCTGGCGGACGATCTCGAGCGCGCCGCGCAGCATTTGAGCGCGCTCCCCGATCTTGCCATTCTCGTCAACAACGCGGGCTATGGCGTCGCCGGACTGTTCGCCAAATCGGCATATCCCGGGCAGCAGGGCATGCACCTGCTGCACGTGATGGCGACGCTGCGGCTGACGCACGCGGTACTCGCGGGGATGGTGGCGCGGGGATCGGGCGCGATCATCAATGTAGCGTCGGTGGCTGGTTTTCTTCCGGCGCCCGGCTCGGTGAGCTACGGCGCCAGCAAATGCTGGATCAACGCCTTCACCGAGGGGATCTGGATGGAATTGCGCGGGACGGGATCGCCTGTACGGGTGCAGGCGCTGTGTCCCGGCTTCACGTACTCGGAATTTCACGATGTGGCGGGGATGAATCGCGACAGGCTGGCGCCGAAATCGTGGTGGTGCCCGGCCGAACAGGTGGTGGAGGAATCGCTCGAGGGGCTGGATCGCGACAGGGTGTTCGTGATTCCGGGATGGCGCTATCGCGCGCTGGTGCGGATGGCGATGGCGATGCCGCGCGGTCTGCGGCGGCGCCTGCTGATCGGGATGTCGCGCCGCAACGGACGGATGACACGGGCGAAATAGGCGCTTCCGCACTAATTTACGATTTTTATCGTTGACATACGTTTTTTATCGTAATAAGCTTCAGGCATGGATCCTCACAGAGGGAAACCGCCGCTTCCCACCGGCGCCGAGCTCGATATTCTGGCCGTGCTTTGGCGTCTGGGGCAGGCGACAGTGCGCGAAGTTCACGAGGCGTTGGGTAAGGATAACGGCTACACCACCACGCTCAAGCAGATGCAATTGATGGCCGAAAAAGGGCTGGTGGCGCGCAGCGAGCGCTTTCGCTCGCACATCTATGAAGCCGCCGTTCCCAAGGAGCGGACGCAGACCGAAATCGCCGGCGATCTACTGAAGCGGGCGTTCGACGGGTCGGCGCGCAGCCTGGTGATGGGCGCGCTCGCGGCGCAGCCGGCATCCCAGGAAGAACTGGCGGAGATTCGCAAGATGATCGATCGCTTCGCAAGAGGCAAAGGGGGGACGCGATGAATACCATGCGTCTGGGTTGGACGCTGGTGCACTTTCTTTGGCAGGGCGGGCTGATCGCGGCGGCGTACGCCGTTGCGCGGCGCTTCCAGAGGGGTTCGAACGATCGCTATTTGCTCGGCTGCGCGGCCCTGGCACTGATGTTGGCCGCGCCGTTGGTCACCTGGCGCGTATTGGCGCCCGCGGATGCGCCGTACGTCGCATCGGCGGACCAGACCGCACGAGTCGCGAGCGCGGTTCCGGCGGCGTTGCCGGCGATGGTGAGGGCCGAAGTGCCGGCGGTAAAGGATATCCCGTGGTTGCGCTGGGCGGTGACCGTCTGGCTCGTGGGAGCGAGCCTGCTTTCGCTGCGATTGCTGGGTGGATGGATGACCGCCGCGCGCGTGCGCGCCGGCGCCCGCCGCGCGCCGGCGGTGTGGTGCGCAACGGTTGAGCGCCTGCGCCGGCAGCTCGGTGTTTTGCGGTCGGTGAGTCTGCGCGTTTCGGCGATGGTCCAATCGCCAGTAGCGGTGGGCGCGTGGCGGCCGCTCATCGTGGTTCCCGTGGGGATGCTCGCTGGCATGCCCGCCGCGCAGGTGGAAGCGCTGCTGGCGCACGAACTGGCGCATATCCGGCGCCACGATTACCTGGTGAATCTGCTGCAAAGTCTCGCCGAAGCGCTGCTGTTCTATCATCCGGCGGTGTGGTGGGTATCCGGGCATATTCGCGCCGAGCGCGAACGGTGCTGCGACGATGCAGCGGTGGCGTTGAGCGGAGACGTGATCGGATACGTGAATGCGCTGGCCGAGCTGGCGGGCATGCGGCAGGTGCGCCTGGGGGCAGTGGCGGCGAATGGCGGGTCGTTGGCTGACCGGATCGCGCGGCTGCTGGGCGAATCGCGCCCGGCGGCGAGAAAGCACGGCACCGCTGCGGCCGCGGTCTTGTTGGCGGCCGCTGCGTTTGGTCTGTACGGGCAGGAAACGCCGCGTCCCAGCTTTCAAGTGGCGTCGGTGAAACTGAATACGGAAAACCCGCCGAACCGCATTCTGCGGCCCATGCCGGGAGGCCGGTTAACGGCCCGGAATGCCAGCCTTCAGCAACTTATCGTGGTGGCGTACCGCGTGCAAAAGTACCAACTGATCGGCGGGCCGTCCTGGATGGAGACAGATGGCTTCGATATCGAGGCCAAGGGCGACGGGGACGCGAATCCCAATCAGACGATTCAAATGCTGCAATCGCTCCTCGGCGATCGATTCAAGCTGGCGCTGCACCGTGAGACCAGGCAGCTTCCGGTGTACGATGCGATCGGTGCCAAAGGCGCCTTCCACCCGCCGGCGCCAGAGGAGAACGGATGCGTGCCAATGGATCCCACCGGGCCTCCGCCGCGGGGCGCGCTGCCCTGCGGCGTGCCGCGAATCGGCATGTCCGGCGTGATCGATGCGGCCAAAGCCACGATGCCCCAATTGGTGATGACGCTGGCCATGGTGCTTGGCCGGCCGGTCATCGACCAGACGGGTTTCAAGGGAACGTTCGACGTTCATCTGAAATTCGCTCCTGACGGGAACACCCAAGGATTGCCGGGCGGGGCTCTCGGGGCGGCGCCGCCCGATCCCGACCCCAGCATGCCCAACATCTTCGGCGCTCTCCAGGAGCAACTCGGGCTGAAATTGACCTCGTCGAAAGGGCCGGTGGAAGTGCTGGTAATCGATCACGTGGAGCGCCCGACAGCGAATTGACGGGCGGTGATTTTTGCGCAAACCGATCCCGGGTATCGGCCGCTGCCTGTAACTCCAATGCTTGCAACACGAAAAAATCAAAACCGATCCCGGGGATCGGTCGCATTCAGGAAGGTGTGCCCAAAGGCAGCAGCGAGACCCCGCCATTTTCATCCGCGGTGGTGAGCCGCGGGTCATGGCGGCTCTGTAGTCCTGGGGGTATCATGGAGTTCCGGGAAAGGAGCCGCATGGAACCCACCGCCGCGGTCGCACCGTTTGGGTTGTCCAGCATCGGCCAGATCGGCTTGACCGTCACCGACGTGGCGCGCGCGATCGGTTTTTATCGCGACGTCCTCGGAATGAAGTTGCTGTTTCAGATGTCCAACATGGGGTTCTTCGCCTGCGACGGCATCCGCCTCATGCTGAGCGCAGCGGAAAAGCCGGACGAACACTACGGATCGGTGATCTATTTCAAGGTGGCGGACATACGGCAGGCGCACGCGACGCTCACGGCGCGCGGGGCGGAGTTCGAAGGCGAACCGCATTTGATCGCCCGCATGCCCGATCACGAGCTGTGGATGGCCTTCTTCCGCGATCCCGACCGCAATTTGCTGGCTTTGATGAGCGAAGTGCGGGCGTAAGCCGGCGCGGGCTACGACTTCTTCCGCGGCCGCTCCAACTCGTCGAGCAGCCGCGACATGCGCGGCGCCGCTCCGGCGCGTCCCCCATAGCGCACATCGTTATACGCCGCGGTGAATTGCTCCACTGTCTGCGCCAGCGGAGTCGCCGGCAGGGAGCGCGCGAATTCCAGGGGTGTGAACCAGACCGGTTTCTGATATCCCTGCCGGCGGAGAACCTGCAGCATGCGCTCATACAGCAGCGTGGCGTCGGCGCCGCTGGCCTCGCCGCGACGCACCCGCTCCACTCGCCGGCGCATGCGGAGCGCGCGCCAAAGCTTGGGTCCGCGCGCCCAAATCAAACCGATCGTCAGCAGGGCCGCCAGCGCTGCCGGACCGAATCGCCGCAGCCACAGCCTCCCTCGCGCCGCCCACTTCGATCCGGCGCCCGCGAGCGAGTCGGACCAGCCGATCCCCAACCGCCGGACCACCTGCTGGATGCGATCCGCCAGCGTTCCCTGGTGATGCGGATCGTAACCCACCACCCACTGCTGCCAAAACGTCTCCGCTGCGTCCAGATATAAACCGAATTTCGAAAAGACAGAACCCGAGTGCAACGAAAAATCGGGCGGCGTGGGATCGAACGTGGCCCAGCCATGGCCGGGAATCCAGGCTTCCACCCAACTGTGGGCGTCGGACGCGCGCACCACCCACAGGTCGGAAATGGGATTGTACTGGCCCAACTGGAAGCCCGTGGCCAGGCGCGACGGAATTCCCAGTGTCCGCAACATCACCGCCATGGCCGAGGCGAAATACTCGCAGTGCCCTTTACGGCGCACAAACAGGAAGTCGGCCAGCGGATCTTTCACCGGCTTTCGCGGCAGTTCAAGCGTGTACCCATAGCCGGAGCGCAGCCCTTGTTCGAGAGCGCGAGCGCGCGCCAGATCGTTGGCTGCGCCCGCGGTCATCGAGTGCGCCAGCCCGGCGATTCGCAGGTCGAGATCGGGCAGACGCAGGTACTGCGCGCGGTGCTGGAAATCGAGAGCCGGAGGAGGATACGCGGGCGGCGCGGTCTCCGGCGGTTCCCCGAGCACGGCGAAGACTTCATAGTGGAAGCCCGATGGCGGGGTTTGCGTCAGGCGAAAGCAGTCCGTCCTCGGATCCACCTCGGTGGCGTCCGGCAAGCCCTCGACCGTTTCCGGCGCGCCCGCGAAGAACAGGTTCCGCGAGTCGAGATCGGCAAATTCCACCCGGTAGCTGCGCTGCTGGCCGGCGCGGACGCCGAGCGAGATATGGCCGCGCCTGGACAGGATGGGGTGGTCGCCCGGAAGGACCGGCGCGGGCGACCACGTCCACCCGTCGAAATCGCTCAGCACGTCGCCGCGCCATTTGGCCGGGCCCATCGACTGATTGCCGTAGATCGCCACGTGCATCACGGCGCGCGAGCTGCTCTTGAATTCGCCGATATCGCCCAAGGTCACGTGTTCCGCATAGCCCGGTACGTGAATGCGCCGCGAAGTCAGCGTGGACAGCGCCGCGTCCGCGGTGCGCGGCAGCAGGAAGAACATGCCGGCGGTGAGCGTCAGGATGCCCAGCGCGATCCACGCCGCGAGCAAGGCGAGGCGCGGATGGAAATGCTTCATCCCGGCGCGCGACGTGGCGGGGGCTTTGCGCATGGAGCGGCGGATCTCGCCGCTCGAAAGCGCGGCGATGGCGAAAAGCAGAAACAGCGCCAGGCAAAGGAAGAAAGTGAAATTGATGGAGACCAGGGCAGCCGCCAGCAGTTCCAGAAAAGCGATCGCGGCAATATAGAGGTTGTCGCGGTTGCTGCTGGCGGTGAGGATTCTCAGGATGGCCAGGAAGAAAACCAGGTGAACGGAGGCTGTCAGCAGATCGCGCGACAGCAGGAAGTAGTCGGCGGGGAAGAACGCGGCGTATCCCAGCGCCGCGAGCGTCGCGCTGCGCTCGGAGATGTTCAACCGCACCACGCCGGCCACTACCAGGGCGCGCAGCAGAATTCCGCCGCCGGTGAGGACGATGGTCGGGAGGTCGAGGTAAGCCGATCCCGCCACTGCCAGGTAGCCGCTGGCCAGCAGGCCAAGCAGCGAAAACTGGAAGAAGCGCTCCACCGGGAAGGCGCGCGCGCTGGCATCCGGCAGCACGATCCTATTATAAGCACCGCTCCCTGTCGCGGCTCGGCGCGGGCCTGCGAGGACGGTTTCCGGGCCGCGACCGCAGGCAGTCGCGATTTCGCGTTCGGTCCCGGGAGGTCTCAGGGTCGTAAGGGGCGGTCAGCCCTTATCGCTTCTTGAACTTATCCGCCAATGCCGCGAGCGAATCCTCGAAACTGGGCTTCGCCGCGGGCGCAGGGCGGAAATTCTTTCGCTTCGGCTCGGGCGGCGCCGCCTCCTCAGCCTTCATGGAGAGCGCGATGCGCTTGGCCTTCGGGTCGGCGCTGATCACCTGCACTTTCACGATCTGCCCCACCTTTACGACGTCGCTCGGGTCCTTCACGAAGTGGTTAGCGAGTTGGCTGACGTGCACCAAGCCATCCTGATGCACGCCGATATCGACGAAAGCGCCGAAACGCGTGACGTTGGTCACCACGCCTTCGAGCGTCATCCCCGGCTGAAGATCGGCGATCTCGCGCACATCTTCGCGCCATTTCGGCGCCACAAACTGCTGGCGCGGATCGCGTCCGGGCTTGCGCAATTCCTCGCGGATATCGCCCAGCGTGTACATCCCGACGGTTTCGGTCTGGAAGCCTTCCAGCTTCACTTTTTCGATGAGATCGGGCCGGCCGATCAGTTCCTTCACTGAGATCCCCAGAGAAGCCGCGATTTTTTCCACCACCGGGTACGATTCCGGATGGACCGCCGTCATGTCGAGCGGATTTTCACCGCCGCGAATGCGCAGAAATCCCGCCGCCTGTTCGAAGGTCTTCGGCCCGAACCCCGAAACCTCGCGCAACTCTGCACGGGAACGGAAGCGTCCTTTCTCATCGCGATGGGCCACCACTTTCAGCGCGACCCGCTCCGAAATTCCCGCTACGTACCGCAGCAAAGCCCACGATGCGGTGTTCAAATCCACGCCCACGCGATTGACGCACGATTCCACCGTGGCTTCCAGGCTCTGCTTCAGGCGCCGCTGATCGACATCGTGCTGATATTGCCCGACGCCGATCGATTTGGGATCGACCTTTACCAGCTCGGCGAGCGGATCCTGCAAGCGCCGCGCGATGGAAATGGCGCCGCGAACCGTTAAGTCCAGGTCTGGAAATTCCTGCCGCGCGATCTCCGAGGCGGAATACACCGACGCGCCCGATTCGCTCACCGAAACGCTGAAAATCTTGGTGAGATTCGCCTCGCGCAGGAAATCCTGCACCAACGCCGCCGATTCGCGCGAGGCCGTTCCGTTGCCGATGGCGATGGCCTGCACGTTATGCCGCGCGATGAGCGACGCCAGCGTTTTGCGCGCGCCGGCCACATCGTTTTTCGGCTCGAATGGGTAAATTACCGAGTTTTCGAGGAATCGGCCGGTGTCGTCCACCACGGCGATCTTGCATCCCGTACGAATGCCGGGGTCGATGGCGAGGACCGTCAGCATTCCGGCCGGCGGCGAGAGGAGCAGATTTTCCAGATTCTCGCGGAAAACTTTGATGGCCTCTTCGTCGGAGCGGTCTTTCAATTCCAGGCGCACTTCGGTCTGAATGGAGGGATCGAGCAGGCGATCGTAGGAGTCTTCGATGGCCTCTTCGAGGTGCGGCACCCAATCGCCGGGCGCGCGCACCACCTGCGAGCGCAGCCACGCCAGCGGCTTGACGCGATCCATCTGGATTTCGAAACTCAGAATGCCTTCCTTGGCGCCGCGCCGGATGGCCAGCATGCGATGCGAAGGAATCTTGCTGGCCGGCTCGCTGAACTGGGCGTACATCTGGAATTTGCCTTCGGGATCGGGCACACCTTCGATGGCACGGCTGACCACCAAGCCCTCGGCCATCATCATGGCGCGAACTTCCTTGCGGAAGGCCGCGTTCTCACTCACCATTTCGGACACGATGTGGCGCGCGCCTGCGAGCGCCTCCTCGACTGACGCTACGGCCTTTTCCGCGCTCACGAAGGTAGCGGCGAAATCGGCGAGCGATGTCGTGCCGGTTTGGTCCCAGAGGTATTGTGCCAGCGGTTCGAGCCCTTTTTCGCGCGCGATCGACGCCTTGGTGCGCCGCTTCGGCTTGTACGGCAGATAGAGATCTTCGAGCTCGTTCTTTTCGAGCACGGCGTTGATGCGCGCGGCGAGTTCGGGCGTCAACTTGCCCTGCTCGGCGATGGTATCGAGGACGGTTTTCCGGCGCTCCTCGAGCTCGCGGAAATATTCCAGCTTCTCTTGCAGATCGCGAATCTGCACTTCGTCCAGATTGCCGGTGACTTCCTTGCGATAGCGCGCGATAAACGGCACGGTGGCGCCGCCATCGAGCAGTTCGATGACGGCGTGCGCGCCTTTCAGCGGGACATTGGCCTGCTGGGCGATGTGAACGAGTACGGGGGCCGATAATGCGATGGGGTCGGGCATGGAATGATGTAACCATCATCCCAAATGCACCGCTCCCTCGCGGTCGTAGCTCCGTAACGGCCGCCGACCCGGCCTTACGCTTGCCGGCGACGCCTTAGCCCGCTCCAGCAAAGCCCCACCACGGTCAGCGCCAGGGCGATTGAGGTTGGCTCGGGTACCTGCGCCGGCGAATTGTTGAATCCAATGGTCACCGAAGGATCTTGCAACAAGGGATCAACAGGCACAGCCGATAACGTCACCGCAACGTCATCGCTCGGACTCCAGCCTAAACCAAGGAAAGAAAACCCCAAATATTCGGAGTTTTCAAATCCGGTGGCCGTCGGGCTGTAGGTCATGGTTTTGCCACCATTCCAATAGGAGTCGTCCAACTTGGAGGGATCGGCCCCGGCGGCGGCAAAATCGAAGCTCTGTCCCGAGGTCAGGTCGGTAACAAGAATGTCGTAGGTGAAATCGCCTATGGTCAAACCACCCGAAGTCGCCACCGACCATTCGAAGTTGCACTGCTCCGTTCCGGAACAGGCGTAGTCGTTATTTCCGGTCGGGGAAATCGGACCCACAAACCTCTGTGCACCTCGAAGCGAGAGGCCGATACTGCCATCGGCACCGTAGTCGGCGGTGGTGGTCGTGAATGAGCCGTCTGAATTACCCGTCCCATTGTAGAATCCGTTGCCGCCGGCGGCATTGGTGTTGTACGTTGTCATGACGTCGGCAAACGCGACCTGCTGCGTCGCCGCGAACCCCAAAGCAAGGGCCGTAGATAGAAGGAACCTGATCTTCATCTCTTACAATCTCCTTGGAGAATTAGAAGCTGGAGACGACCAGGCCTCCGGGCTTCCGGCAATTCGAAATTTCCGTGAGAATCGACACAGATGCATCCGGACAGAACTCACGTCCTCGGGCCGAAATTCAGGCGGGGGGACACTCAACACAGCCATAGCTTGCGACCGGGCAGCACCTCATAGGCCGAAACGCGCCACAAGGAGTTATGGACTCCATATCGTTCGCTGGGCGCAATTATTTTTCAAAATAACCCAAATGTTTGGTCGATTGGCCGTAGAGGACTGGCAAACTGAGGGTGTCCGATTTGCGAATTGGTCCACAGGATGGTGCGGATGCTCACGTTATGGATCGCACGGGTGAAACGCGCGGCATTTGGACATTCGACTTGGGCAATCGCCTAATTTCCGCCGCACCCCTTTGCACCGGCAAGCATCGGACGAATGACTAGCGCCCTCGGCGCCGATGACGTGCTGACCGCGGAAGGCAGTTGCCAAGGGCTTCAGCAACAGGTCGGTGTCGGGTTTCGGCTATTTGATCTCCACTTCGTCAATCTCGAATTCGAATTTTCCTGGAGATTGCCCGCGCGCGAAGATCAGTTGACCGATGTCGGACCCGTCGGTGCCGAACGCGGTGAACGGAAACGAAAACTGCTTCCATTCCGCGCCCGGCGTGAAGAACTGCATCTTGGGCATGCTCCCCTGGTTGGACTCGGTGCTCACCGCCAGAATGCACGGCTTGCCATCGCCTTTGGCCCAGAAGCTGATGGTCTTCTTGGCCGACAAATTCGCCGGATCGGAAGAGAAGCCCTCTCCGCCCGGCGAGAAGATCACTCCACCGAACAGGAAACCGGCACCGGGAACGAGTTCGCCTGTGACCTTCAGCGCACCCTTGGTGCCGTTCGCTCCCCCTTCGACCGCCGCAATCGCGACCGTCGATTTTCCGCCGTTCAGGCCGTCCGACGCGCCCATCCACGATCCGTAATTCGCGCTCACCTTCAGATCGTCGAAGTTGCTCACCACGCCGCTCTCCGATCCCTTGGGCGCCGGCGGCAACAGGGGATTTCCGGTCTCGCCGTGGGGACCTGTCACCGCCAGTTTCACCGTGGTCGTTTGATCGGAGCTTGGCCCCACCATGATGTCGAAGTTCCCCGGTTCCACCACCTTGTGCATGTCCATATCGAGCATGGAAAGCATCGCCGGAGTGACCGTGAATTCCACTGTCCGCTTCTCGCCGGGCTTCAACGCGATCCGCTGGAATGCCGCCAACTGCATCAGCGGCCGCGTCACCGACGCCACCCGCTGGTGCACGTACAACTGCGGCACTTCATCGCCCTCGCGAGCTCCGGTGTTGGAGACGTCCACCGTGACTTTCGCCGTTCCGCCCGTCACGATAGTCGATGGCTCGATTTTCAGGTTGTCGAATTTGAAGGTGGTATAGCTCAATCCATAGCCGAACGGATAGAGCGGCTTCTTGTTCCCGAAGGCGTAGCTACGATCGGTGGAAGGCTTGCGATTGTAGAAATCGGGCAGATCGCCCACCGAATGCGGGAAGGTGATGGGGAGCTTTCCGCCCGGATTGACGTCGCCGAAAAGCACGCGCGCCGCCGCCGTTCCGCCTTCCTGGCCGAGATACCAGCCTTCGACCACGGCCGGAACGTGCTCGGCGATGTAGTTGATGGAGAGTGGCCGCCCGTTGAGCAGGAAGACCACGGTGGGCGTTCCCGTCTCCACCACCGCCTGCACCAGGCTGTTCTGGGCGCCCAGCAGATCGAGCGAATCGCGGTCTCCGAGGTGGCCTTCCGACCACGCTTCGCGGTTGGTGCTTTCGTTCTCGCCGACCACGACAATCGCGACATCCGCTTTCTTGGCGGCGTCCGCCGCGGCGCGCACCGATTCTTCCTGCGCCTTGGCGTCGGCCAGTTTCACGTTATCGTCGAACCAGCCGCGGAATCCCGGCCGCGCGGTGGTAATCTTGCAGCCCTCCGCGTAGACTACGTTGGCCTTCGTGCCGACGCGCGCGCGAATGCCATCGAGCACGCTCACGCCATGCGCCGGCTCGCGGCTGTATCCGCCCAGGTGGACGTCGCCGGCGTTCGGCCCGATCACGGCGATGGTTTTCAGCTTGTCCAAATCGAGGGGCAGGGTGTTCTTTTCGTTCTTGAGGAGCACCATCACTTCTTCGGCGGCTTTTTCCGCCAGCTTGCGATGCTCCTCGCTGCCTGTGATCTGCTCGGCCTTGTCCGGATCGACATAGGGATTGTCGAAGAGCCCGAGGCGAAACTTCGCGGTGAGCACGCGCGCGGTGGCGCGGTCCACTTCGGAAAGCGGCACGATCCCTTGCTCGACCTGGTGGATCAGCGTGCGATAGACGGAGCCATCGGAGAGATCGTAATCGACGCCCGCCGCAATCGCCCGCCGCGCCGCCTCCGCTTTGTTGGCCGCCACGTGATGCGTGCTGACCAGCATCTGGAGGCCATCGCCATCGGACGTCACGAAGCCGCGATAACCCCACTCCTGCCGCAAAACCTTATCGAGCAGCCAGGGATTGACGTGCGAGGGAACGCCATCGATTTCGTTGTACGACGCCATCACGCTGCCCACGCGCGCTTCCTGGACGGCCGCCTGGAACGGCACCAGGAAATTTTCGCGGATGATGCGCTCCGAGTAATTTCCCGGCGCCGTATTCGTGCCGCCTTCCGGCTGGCCGTGCACCGCGAAATGCTTGGCGGTGGCCATGACGTGGTGCCGGTCGATCGACCAGGTATCGCCCTGCAATCCGGTGATGGCCGCCACGCCCATGCGCGATGCCAGGTAGGGATCTTCGCCGTAAGTTTCCTCGGTGCGGCCCCAGCGCGGATCGCGCGCGATATCGAGCACGGGCGTAAATACCTGTCCCACGCCGCGCGAGCCGGCCTCATCGCCCGCGGCGCTGAAGACCTGGTGCACCAGGTTCGGGTCCCACGTGCTCGCGAGGCCCAATGCCTGCGGAAAGCTGGTGCTGTGATATTCCATGAAGCCGTGCAGCGCTTCCCCCATGAACAGGTTGGGGATGCCGA
>Ga0335078_10005530_pt1 | contig 18668 bp, 18 predicted proteins | sample Lox_Sample_32_FD_206711 | JGI IMG/M metagenome (GOLD analysis project Ga0335078, IMG submission 206711) | Soil microbial communities from Loxahatchee National Wildlife Refuge, Florida, United States - Lox_Sample_3.2 | ecosystem: Environmental > Terrestrial > Soil > Wetlands | place: USA... | reverse complement strand
GTGTCCATCTGCTTATGGAGACCTTCGGGGCCGGCGATCGCCTCGGGCATGGCCGAGCGGTCAATGGTGAAGCCGGGCGCTACCAGTTCGTTGGCAATTGCGAAGTTCCCCTTGATCAACAACTCCTCGATGTAGCGACGGACGTGCGCCTTGTTGGCTTCCACCACTTTGTATTCCGTACCTTCTCCCGCCGGCGGAATCCCACCAACCTGCCTCACGAGGCTGAGCGCTTCATTCTGCACCTGGGCAGTTTTGATCTTGCCATTGACGAAACGAAAATGGGTCATTCCCTGAATCGAAACGTCCTTGTTGCTGGCAGTGAACCCAGCCCATGGCGCGACGTGTTTGGCAGTCATCGTCCAGGGGGCTACGACTTTGTCCCCCTCGGCGACGGTGCCCTCTTTGTCAGCGGTGTAGGTCAGTCCCTGGAAGGCAGTGCGGTTCCTGGTAACGAGTTGATTGAAGTTTTCCGGGCCCTCGACTTTGTAGGGGGGAACGCCCAGGAGAAAGACAAAATCCGGAGTCAGGATTTCGTTCGAAACCTCCAACTTTCCCTTGCTCCAAATGTCGTCGAGGAAACGGAACGTAGTAGCTTTATTTTCTTCCAATGACATTTACGGCCTCCTTGGTGTGCGTGACTCGGTTATGGTATGACTCGCCTTTCGCTGAGCCCTGTCTATATGTGCTGGCAGCCTGACCGCTAGGCGACTCGCAGCCTTCAGTTGCCATTCAAGATCATGGCTGCAGCTTTCTCGCCGATCATGAAGCAGCCAGCGACGGTATTGCCGCTGGTCACGGTGGGCATCACCGACGCATCCGCGACCCGGACGCCTTCGACCCCGCGGACGCGCAACTGCGGATCCACGACCGCCGCACGGTCGCGGCCGATCTTGCAAGTACCCGCCGGGTGCCAGAGCGTTGACCCCTGCGACCGAGCGTGGCCGGCGAGGTCGGCATCGGCGCCGGGGAACAGTTCGCCCCCGTTCATCACTGAAAACGCTTTCGTATTCGCGATCTCGCGACACAGCTTCACCGCCTTGACCAGCGCGTCCACATCGGCGCCGCATGCCAGATATTGCGGATCAATCTTGGGTGCGTCCTGAGGATTCGCCGATCGCAGCGTGACCGCACCGCGGCTGAACGGCTGCACCAGGATGGGCAGGAAGATGCAGGCGGGCCCGCCAAAGTTCAGCATCGGCATCAGCGGCTTGGGCACGCTGGGCGTGAAATTCAGCTGCAGATCCGGCGGCGCAGCGCTGGCCCCTTCACGCGTCTTGACGAAGAGCACGTTGCCCGTCAGCAGCGTGGTGTTGGGTATACTGAGCTTCGAGCGGAAGACCACGGGCAACTGGATGTGGTCCTGCAAGTTCTGGCCGACCCCAGGCACGTCAGCGACGACAGGCACGCCCATGGCCTTCAGGTGATCGGCCGGGCCCACGCCCGACAGCAGCAAGAGCTTCGGCGACAGAAATGCTCCCGCGCTCAGGATCACTTCGCGCCCGACCGGCACTCGCCGGACCTGTCCGCCCTGGCGATACTCGACCGCGACAACGCGCGTGCCCTCGAACATGAGCCGCTCAACCTCAGCTCCCATTTCGATTTTCAGGTTGGAACGATTGGCTGCGGGCGTCAGGAAGGCCTTAGACGAATTCGCGCGACTACCGTCGCGGGCGATATGGAACTGCAGCAGGCCGGCCCCGTTCTCCTGGCGCGCGCCATTGTAGTCCCAGTGGGGGCCGTCATAGCCGAGTTCAGTTGCACCGCCCAGGAACTGCTCGCTCCGCATCGGCTCGTCTGGGCACACGCGGATCTGCAGCGGTCCGCCGGCACCATGGTATTCGGACGCTCCTTCTTCGAAGTCTTCGGACTTCTTAAAATACGGGAGCACGTCCGAATAGGCCCACCCATCGGCGCCCAGGGCGTTCCACATGTCGAAGTTGCGCGGGTTCCCGCGCACATACATCATGGCGTTGATCGAGGTGCTGCCGCCCAGCACTTTGCCCTGATTGATGGTGATCTGCCGTCCCGACATTCCCGGCTGCGGCTCGGTGGAAAATTTCCAGTCAACGTCCGATCCCCATAGCTCCACGAATCCGCCCGGGTCCTGGATGTTCTTCCGCGAGTCCACTCCACCGGCTTCGAGAACCAGCACCGAGTTCGCTGCGTTGGCGCTCAAACGGTTGGCAACGACGGCGCCGGAAGCGCCGCTGCCGACGACGATGTAGTCGTACTCAGTGACCGCCATTGCCTCTCCTCTGAAAAGCGAGATCGCTCGAGTTGACCGCGCCTTCGTTGATCATTGCTCGGCTCATCGTTGGTGCCACGAAATCGCCCCGTACTTCAGGACGATGGAGCTGTGGGCTAGAACCGCACGGTGGTGCCCACCACCAGGTCCCAGAGCTTAGGGCTGTAACTCGGGGAGTGAACCCCGGTGAACTTCAACCAGACCTCCTGGGATTCCGACACCTTGTAGTTCACGAAGGAGTACAGAGTCTCAGTGGGATCGTAGCGTCCCAATCCGGTGCCACTGGTGCCAGTGAACGGAATACTCGCGAACACGCCATAGCGATATTTGCCGGTCACGTACACGAAGTCGGCATTTACCGAGGCCGATTCAAAATTGACCGGGCAATAATAAATCTGCACGCCGAAGTTGCAGCTGTCCGCCTGGTAGGAAGCGCCGATGCGGAATATTGGCATCTGAGACTGGCCGTGCGGCAGCACGCGATACATTACCTGACCTTGGGCAACCCGCCTCTGATTGCCGTCGGTGTAGAAAAATTCACTGAAATATGGGATCAGGTCGATATGCTTGCCCACCGCAATCTGGGCCTCACCCCCTACGTTGCGGTTGAGGATCTTTTCCTCGACCTGCGGATACGACTCGGGCGCAAAAAATTGCGCCAGATCGGTCTGCAGGTAGGAATCATGCTGGCCGCTAAAGATCGAGTAGTACTCGCGTCCCGGCTTCCGGTTCCAGGTGCCTTTCAGATTCCAGAGTGTGCGATCGGGCGCGTCCGGGTAGAAGGTACGATTGAGGTAAGCGTAGTAATCAAAGTTCTTGTAGTACCCATCCCAAATACCATTAATCGTGACCTTTCGAAGGTTAAAGCCATCGCTTCGGAAGAAACCGTCGCCCACCCAGAAAGTGGCCTTGCCATACGGGGTGTAGAACGACGGCCCGCCGCCCCAGGTGGAGAGCTGAGTGTCGTACTGGATCGCGTATCCGTGAGCGAGAAACGTCCAGGAGACTCGCTTGGCCCGTTGGGCGCGGTGCAGCCCGTCAAGCGCGTGCCCATTTTTGGGGTCCATGGAGAGCACAGCCTTGAAGAGCTGCTCGGCTGCGTAGGGGCGATCCAGGATGAGCATGAACTCCGCCCCGCCCAACATGGCAGCAATTTGCGCGGTTGGTGGCGTTGTGGCTGCCGGTGTTGCAACCGTCACACTGTTCGGCGATGCCTGCGGTGGGGGCGGCGGCCCCTCATTCTGCGCCTTAGCCATGCTGGCGCTCGCGGCAAGGATGCACACCGCCAGCAATACCCGCCACCACTGCCGTCCTTCACGGTTCAAGGTCACTTCTCCTCCTAAAATGATTCCACCCGCGCGGCCGAAATTCTGAGTCTCGAATCCCGTTTGACAGTCGAGCCCGCTATTTGCCTACCCCGAGCTGCTTCATCAACCCGCTTTCGTCCCACACATCCCAGAGCTCGGCCACTTGCCCGTTCTCCACGCGGAACATGGTCATGCCGAGCATGTTGACCTTCTTGTTCGTAGGCGGCAATCCGAAGAGATTTCCAGTGTGGGTTGCGGTGGCCGACCAGCGTACTGCGGCACGATCTCCCACCTGCAGCGAGTCCTCGACCGAGTAGTGAATATCGGGAAAGGCGCTGATCAACGCCGCGACAAATCCCTTGCCGACCTCGCGGCTCGGGATCGTCTGACCGTTCACGTGTCCCACATAGGAGGGCGCCATCGCGGTCTCCCACAGATTGGTGTTGTGATCGTTGTAGACCTGGTAAAACTTGTTTACCGCGTCCATCAGTGACATCGCGTGCTCCTTTTTGAAGCTCGCCGGGTAGAAAGAAAGACGTTCGGCGCGCTCTTCATGTGGAAACCTAGCTGCCCGGCGGCGGGGGGACGACGCCGAGTTGCTGCAACAATCCGAGTTCGTCAACGTTCGCCCAGCGCTCGACGATAAGCCCTTCTCGCATGCGAACAATCGTCGTGCCGGTAAAGGTCAGCACCTTGCCGCTGGGCGGCATGCCCATCACACCGCCGGTATCGGTCCCCTTCAGCGACCAGCGGTGCACCACTTTGTCGCCGGCGTACACCTCTTGTTCGATAGTGAGGCGGATGTCCGGCATGGCTTTCCGGAACATGGTCACGATGGCGCGGAAGCTGGCACTTCCTTTTTCCGTCTTCGCCTTCCCCCCCACGGTCGAGTGGTCCACAGCGTCGGGCGCAACCAGAGTGTCGAGCACGCTGAAATCGCCCTTGCTCCACACCGACTCAAAGAAGTGCTCGGCTATCGCGTTGTTCTGCTCGGATGTGTACGAGATCGCCATCTCCTCTCGCTCCGTGCGCAAACCGTGCGCCCGGGGCACTGCTTCGTCACTGTCGTTCGCCTAGGCTGGCGGTGGCGGCGCGATGCCCAGTTGTTGCAGCAATCCGAGCTCGTCCACGTTCGCCCAACGCTCAACGATCTTTCCATCCCTCATCCGCGCCAGCGTGGTGCCCCCGAAAACCACGCGCTTGCCGGTCGCGGGCCGCCCCATGAAGCCGCCGGTATCGGTGCCGGTCAGCGTCCAACGATGCGCCACCATGTCGGAGGTGTAAACTTCGTCCTCGATCTTCAACGTGACATCGGGCATGGCCCGTCGGAAACTCGAGACAATCGCGCGGAAGCTCGCGCTGCCCTTCTCCGATTTCACCGCCCCGCCCACCGTCGAGTGGTCAACCGCGTCCGGCGCAATCAACGTGTCAAGCACGCTGAAGTCGCCCTTGCTCCAGACCGACTCGAAGAAGTGAACGGCTATGGCGTTGTTCTGCTCGGGCGTAAGTGCTGGCGCAACCCGATGGGCGGTCATCTGATTGGTCAGGCCCAACTGGTTCGCCACCACGTGGATCGTGCGGATCTTGCCATTCCAGAACTCGAACATATCAATCCCGTATTCATCCACGGGGTTACCCGATGCGGGCAGGCCGTTGAACTCGCCAGTATGCGTGCCGGTGAGCCGCCAGCGCAGCGCGACCAGGTTGTCGCCGGCTGCCTCACGGACGATATCGAACTTGAGGTTCGTGAATGCACTGCGCAGGAACGCAATGTGCCCGCGCAGCGCGTCCCTGCCAATCAGCGCCGGCTGCGTGGGGATGGTGAACTCGAAGTCTTCGGCGAGAAGTTCGTCCATCGCCGCAAAGTGCCCGTGATTAAGTAACTCGTCTACATAGCGGCGCGCAACCGCCAAATTCTGCGCGGGCGTGGTGGTCGTCCGCGGACTCGGCATAATGCCAAGCTGCTGGAACATCCCAATTGTGTCTTCGTGCCCGGTCACTTCAACGATCCGCCCCTCCTTGAGCCGGAGCCAGCTCATGCCATCAATCTCGAACCCGCGCCCGTTCGCCGGAATGTCCCCCGCCACCGTATGGATGGCTCCCCCGAGGTGAGTCCCGCCGCCGCGCCACCGCACGACGACCATGTCGTCGAACGCGACCAAATCCTTGGGGTGGATATAGAAGTCGGGGAAACAGCCGTGCAGCATCGTCACCAATTCTTTGAAACCATCCGGCCCGCGGTACGGCTCGGGATGGGTTGGAAGGGTGAAGATGAATTCCGGGGCAAGCAGCTCATACACCGTGGCGAGCTTGCCTTCCGTCATTATTTCCTGGAAATACCGGAGCGCGATGTACTTGTTCGAGTTGACCGGCATGATGACAGTTCCCGTACGAGACTACGACCCCGCGAACCTGGGTGCGTGCGCGAAGAGTGCGTCCATTGCTTGTACAGCGGCTAATCACGATTCCGAACCCTGGTTCACTGGGGAAGCGTCGAGCGGTGTCCGCTTCGCCTTCGTCGGTGTTCGTAAAGCGACGACAGGATCAAGAATTTAGAGTTTTAACGGACCCTGGTTCTCAGACCCGCGCCACACAACGCAGATTGGAGGGTTCCATTATTGGCACGGGTCGGTGAATTGTCAAGAAGCGCAGAAAGCTGGGCGGTGAATTGTCTCCCAACGGTCGCTTCAATCACAAAAAAATAAATCTTAGCAATCACTGAGGGTGCGACGAACTCCTACCTCACGCAGCGCTCAGCCGAATGCAATGTGCTTTCCACACGTAAAGTTTTGTCGTTCTACGCAAACGCGCCCCGCGGCCTTGACCTGCGGGCGCCTCGGGGTGTAGCCTTGGCGGCTCAGAAAAGAAATACGCGACAGTTCGCTGTCTATGGAGGGGGAAGTGAGCAAGAAGGTTCTTGTGGTCCTGTCGGGATACGGTTTCTGGGGGGAAGAACTCATCGGCCCGCTGGAGGCGCTCGAGGGCGCCGGATACGAAGTGGTTTTCGTAACGCCACGCGGCCAGCGCCCGGTTGCTTTGCCGCCCAGCATGGATGAAAAATACGTTGATCCGCCGTTGGGCCGGGGTGTTACCAGTGCGGAAATGGCGGGCAAAGTTCGCGCCATCAACGCTTCGCCCCGGCTGGACAAGATGATTAATTTAAGCACCTGGTTTCCGGAGCGGCCCTACTTCAGCGCTCCCTCCCTGGTGCGCGAGCTCGAAAGCTATTACAACAAGCGTGACGAGGCGTGGAAACAACTGGAGCCGTACGCGGCGTTGCTTCTCGTCGGCGGCAGCGGCCCCATCGTGGACATGGTGAACAATCAGCGGGTCCACGATGTAATTCTGGGGTTCTACAAATCGGGCAAGCCGGTGGCGGCTGAGTGCTACGGTGTGGCCTGCCTCGCATTCGCGCGAGACCTCGAAGACAGAAAAAGTATCATCAAGAACAAACACGTCACCGGGCATTGTCTCGAATACGACTACCACGACGGCACCGGATTCGTCGGCGTAGACTTCAACATGGGGCCGCCGCCATATCCGCTCGAGTACATTCTGCGTGATGCCACGGCGCCGGATGGGGCATACATCGGGAATTTTGGTAAGGAAATCTCGGTCATCGTTGACTTCCCCTTCGTCACCGGGCGGTCCACCGCGGATTCCTACACGACCGGCCGCAAGCTGGTGGAAGTGCTGGACAAGGGCCTGACTCGTTACGGTTGGTGACATGCACTCGATCGCACAACGCGTCGCACCTGGGCGGAAGACCTCTCGCCACGTCATCCTGGAACAGTTCCTCGCCGACGGCATGCGCTATATGTTCGGCAATCCGGGGACTGTCGAGCAAGGCTTTCTCGACGCGTTATGGGACTATCCGCAACTGCAGTACGTTCTCACGCTGCAGGAATCTGTGGCCGTGATGATGGCGGACGGTTATGCGCGTTCCACGCACAAACCAACTTTAGTGCAAATCCACAGCACGCCAGGGTTGGGAAACGCAATCGGCGCGTTATATCAGGCGATGCGGGGCCATTCTCCACTGGTTGTGATCGGCGGAGACGCCGGCGTGAGGTACCAGGCGATGGATGCGCAGATGGCCGGGGACCTCGTGGCCTTCGCCAAGCCCGTCACCAAGTGGTCCACCATGGTAATGGACAGCTCTTCCGTGTTGCGGGTGCTGCGGCGGGCTGCCAAGATCGCCGCCACTCCGCCCATGGGCCCGGTCTACGTTTGCTTACCGATGGACATCCTTGACGAACCGGGAGTTGAGGATGTCTACGCAACTCCATTTCCCTCGACTCGGGTGGTCCCGGAGCGCAGCCAGATCCGCGAAGCCGCCAAGATGCTCGCGGGAGCTTCCCGCCCGATGATTTTTGTTGGCGATGGCATTGCGTATTCCAACGCTCAGGAAGAACTTGCCCGGGTGGCCGAAATGCTGGGCGCGGAGGTCTGGGAAGCCGATGCCGGCGAAGTCAACATGTCTTACAGTCATCCTCTTTATCAGGGAATGACCGGGCACATGTTCGGATATAGCAGCCTGCCCACGACCACCAGGGGTGACGTGAACCTGGTGTGCGGCACCTACATGTTGCCGGAAGTGTTCCCCGAGTTGGGGAATGTTTTCGCCGAGGGTGCAAAGGTCATCCACATTGATCTGAACGTCTACGAAATTGGCAAGAACCATCACGTTGACCTGGGGCTGATGGGCGATCCCAAGCTGTCGCTGGCGGCGCTTGCCGAAGAACTGGAATCGTCGCAGTGGCCTGACCTGAAACAGGCGGCCAAAACACGCTCCGCGCAATTGGCGCATCAGAAGGAAGAGAAGCGCAAACTGGAGCTCGAGAAGGACAAACAGGACCGTGATGCCGCTCCCATGCACATGGCGCGTTTCATGGAAGAACTTGCGCCCATGCTGCCCGACGACGCCATCATCTTTGACGAGGCACTGACATCTTCTCCGGCTGTGTCCCGATACTTTGCCCCCAAGAAGGGCGGGCAGTATTTTCTGACGCGCGGGGGCTCACTCGGGGTTGGCATTCCGGGCGCTATCGGAGTCAAGTTGGCGAATCCCAGTAAGACCGTGTTCGGGTTTGCCGGCGATGGTGGGTCAATGTACACCATCCAGGCGCTTTGGACCGCGGCGCGCCACAAGATCGGCGCCAAGTTCGTGGTTTGTAACAATCGCTCGTATCGTTTGCTGCAACTAAATGTTTCCGCCTACTGGAAAGAACGCGGTATTCCACAACATCAGTTTCCGCTCAGCTTCGACCTGTCCCAACCGGAAATGCAGTTCGCCGGCATGGCGCAAGCGATGGGAGTGCCAGCGAAGCGGGTCGAGACGCCGGAACAGATCAAACCTGCCATACGCGAGGCCCTGGCTACTGAGGGGCCTTATCTTATAGACCTTGTGCTCGAAGGAGACACCAGTCCGGATCTGATTGGCGTCAGATGCGGGCAATAAGTCTCGAGAATTATAAGGGGGAGTTATGTCAACAGTTCGCCAGATGCAGCCTGCGTTGACCCAGCAGGAAGTCTCAGAGTTCGCGGCGCAGTGGTACCGCAAGCTCGATGTTCACGCGCCCATGGTCGAGATCCTGCCGTTGCTGGCCGAAGACGGATTAGTAATGAAGTTTCCGGAGGTGACGGCCCACGGCTTGGCTGGCTTCGAAAGCTGGTATCAACGCGTGATACGGATCTTCTTTGACGAGGTTCACACCGTTAAGGAAGCCACGGCAAAAATCTCCGGAGGTGAGGCGGATGTGCACGTGGTAGTGCAGTGGGAGGCCAGTGTATGGAATCCCCCAGCCCCAAGTTCGGCGCGAATCAAGCTGGACGCCGACCAGACGTGGCATGTTCGGCGTTCCGCCAGCACCGGCAGCCTTGAGATCACGTTGTACACGGTTGACGGTCTCAAGTATCACCCTGGCTCGGCCAGCCTGTAGTCGAGAGGAGAATCTATGCCGGAAACCGTTGCCCAGCGCACCGAAAAGGGGGTCCCCGACAGCCCATTGGGACGTCTGTATCGCGAGCACATCGACCTGATTCTTAAGAAAGATATCGAAGCGATTCTTGACCAATATGCCCCGGACGCCCTGTTGATCAGCAGTTTCACCGCCGACCGGAAACCGGTGTACTACAAAGGACGCGAGCAGTTGCGCGAGCATTTCAAGGGGATTCTTGGCTTGCAGGGCCTGAAGGTTGAAATCGCGTTCTGGGGCGAAACTCCCGATACGCTGATGATCGTAGAAGCCATTGAGATGACCTCAGAGCAAGGCACCGCCAAGATGCGATTCGCCGACAGTTGGGTGCTCAAGGGCGGGAAGATCGCAATCCACTTCGCGGGAATGACGCAGTACCCAGACGGTTCCGTTGCTTAGAAGCCGGGAAGCGGCAAGGCGCCACGCCGGAAGCAACATTGGGAGTAGACTTGACGGGCGAATACGAGCGTGGCAAGATGTCGCGGCTGGAGAAACAAAAGTTGTGCAAGGCAAGAGCAAGAAGCCGGTGACCCGGGTCTCGATGTGGGGCCGGCATTAGCTGTCACAATTTGCTGCTGTAGCAGCGCACGCGCGAACGCGCACTATTGGCCAAGCGGACCCACCGCCTCTGCGTCCGCGAGTTCGTCCCAGTCCAGCGATAACGGGGAATAGCAAATGACCACGCCGCCTAAGAAGGTCGCTGTCCTCATCGAAAGCGACTTCTACGAGAAGGAAATCTTTTACTACGAGCACCGCTTTCCCGAAGAGGGCATAGAGGTCCACTTCCTGTCGCGCCTTTGGGGGCAGCCCTCGATCACGTTTCGCGGCCACGAAGAACATTACCCGTTCGAGTGCCACGAGAGTTTCGAAAATATGAGCGATGCGGAGTTGCGCAGTTATTCAGCAGTGATTGTGCCTTCAGGAATCGTCTCCGACCGGCTGCGCTGGACGGAAGACATTCACAAGCTGCCTCCCGCGGTGGAGTTCCTCAAGCGCGCTTTTGCCGAGAAAAATATGATCAAGGGCATTATCTGCCACGGATTGTGGCTGGTTTCGCCGGTGCCCGAATTAGTCCGCGGGCGCCACATTGTGGCCCACAACAACCTGCTCGGCGACGTTAAGAACTATGGCGCCATCTACGAAGACAAAGATGTAGTCGTGGATGGCGACCTTGTGACCGGGCGAAGCGGAGGACATTGTCATCTGTTCGCCCGCACCATCATTGACATGATTTCGTCGGGCCGTCCGGCTGGGAGCGCCGCTAATGTCTAGTGTTTTCTTCAATCATATCGCGATGAACTGCAAGGATCCGATCCTGATCGAGCGGTTCTACGCGAAGCACTTCGGTTTTTCCCGCAGTCGCGTATATTTACCCGGACCCGATCAGGTAGTGGTGATCAAATCCGGACCTGTTTCCCTCGAGCTGTTTCCTGCGAAGGGCCAGCGCCCCTCGCCGGTTGTGCGTGATGGAACGGAATATCCCGGTGTTCGGCACATTGCCTTTCTCGTGGACGACCTCGATGCCAAACTGGCTGCCATGGGACCGGAGGCAAAGCTATCGCTGGGACCGCTCGACATGGGTCAGTTTATTCCGGGCATGCGAGTGGCATGGATCGCCGATCCGGAAGGCAACATTGTGGAACTTAACCAGGGTTATGTCGACGAGCCCAATCCGCCAGCGCTTGTTTGAGAGCGCGGGACGGCCAACCCGCGAAAGGGCACGCTATGCAAATCGATTTTACTTTCTCCGATACTATGGCAGGCTATGTCAAGTCGTTTGACAGTGCCAAGGGATCCTTCACTCTGACCATGATGGATGGCCGTGAATCCACGGTCTATCTCACTCCCAGTACGTTCGCCAGATTTAACTACAACCTGGATGAACCTTATAAAGATGCCACCGGCCAGATCCCAACGCTACTGGCCCTGCCTCGCCAATTCGTCTTTGCCTACGGCACGTTCTACCCCGGCACGAACGGCAGCGGCGGCAGGTTTGAGGCGCAGTGGATGGTTTTCCCCGGCCAGGGCCCCGGCGTGTACCGTCAGGAAGAGCCGGATTGGTGGATTCAGCAATCCGACTCCATCGGTCACAACTACCTGCGCTGGCAGTTTGACTATCCCAAGAAGGACATAGATTTCAAGAACTACCGCACCATGCTTCACCTTGCCGGCGCCAAGAAGGGCGACTATCTACAGGAGACCGACACCATCAGTCGTCTGATCTTTGGCTTGTCCACCGCCTACATGATGACCGGCAAGGACGAATTTCTGGAAGCGGCCGAGATAGGGACCGTCTATCTCCGCGACCACATGCGGTTCAACGACGAAGAGAACAACGTCGTTTATTGGTACCACGGCATCAAGGTCGAAGGTGAGAAGGAGCACAAACTGCTCACCTCTGAATTTGGCGACGATTTTTATTCGCTCCCCATGTACGAGCAGATTTACGCGTTGGCCGGTCCAACCATGGTGTACCGCATTACCGGCGACGCAAAAATCCGCTGGGACATCGAACAGACTATGTCGCTTTTCAAGAAGTACTACCGGGACAACGAGCAGGGCGGGTATTTCTCTCATCTCGATCCCATCTCGCTCGACCCGCGCGCGGAATCACTGGCGCATAACCGCGCCAAGAAGAACTGGAATTCCGTCGGCGATCATGCGCCCGCGTACCTTATTAATTTGTACCTGGCGACGGGCGATCCTGCGCACGGCGCCTTCCTCGAGGAAACCTTCGACACAATCGCGAAACACTTCCCCGATTATGAGAACAGCCCCTTCGTGAATGAACGTTTCTTCGAGGATTGGAGCCACGATCAAAGCTGGGGTTGGCAGCACAACCGCTCTGTGGTTGGGCACAACCTGAAGATCGCCTGGAACCTCATTCGCATGAGTTCGCTCAAACCGAAGGATGAGTATTTTGCGCTGGCGCGCAAGATCGCCGAGCTGATGCCGGAGGCCGGCTCCGACCGGCAACGCGGCGGCTGGTATGACGTGGTCGAACGCGCGACCAAGCCCGACGGCGAGCACTTCCAGTTTGTGTGGCATGACCGCAAGGCATGGTGGCAGCAGGAGCAAGGCATCCTCGCGTACCTCATCATGTACGGGGTGCTCAGGGACGATGCGTATTTGCGTCTGGCCCGCGAGTCGGCGTCGTTCTATAACGCCTTTTTCCTCGACCATGACGATGGTGGCGTGTACTTCAACACTCTCGCCAACGGCTTGCCTTACCTGCTGGGAACTGAGCGCTTCAAAGGCAGCCACTCCATGAGCGCCTACCACTCCATGGAGCTGTGTTACCTGGCTGCGGTTTACACCAATCTACTCATCACTAAACAACCGATGTTCTTTTATTTCAAGCCATACCCCAATGCATTTGGCAATAACGTGCTTCGAGTGGCTCCGGACCTTCTCCCCGCCGGCAGCATTTTTCTCGATGAATGCTGGATCAACGGCGAGCCTCACGACGACTTTGACCCCAAAGAGTTGACCGTGCAACTGCCGCAAAGCGATCGCCGGCTGGAAGTGAAAGTCAAAGTTTCGCCGGCTTCGTGGGTGCAGCAAAAAGAGTTCGAGCACGCTCCGGCCAAGGTAAAGGCGGCGGCCAAGGAAACTCGAAAGGTGCCGGCCGCTGTGGTATCGGGCAAATCGAAATAGACAGGAAGGGTGGCACTATGAAGGTGACGATTTCCTCGGAAGGCGACCTTACTCGCGTGGAGGTGGAAGGAAGCATTGACGGAAAAACTGCGCCGCAGGTCCGCGAAGAGATTCAGCCCGCTTTGGAAAAAACCCAGAAGCTGATACTCGACATGTCGAAGGTGGATTACCTGTCAAGCGCGGGCCTGCGCCTGATCTTGATGTTGTACCGGGAGTTTACCGCCAAGAATGGCAAATTGGTGTTGATTGGTGTCTCTCCGGAAATTCGCGCGGTGATGTCGCACACCGGCTTCTTGAATTTTTTCACCCTGGCCGATTCGCAGCAGGAGGCACTGCGGGCCATTGCATAAAGGAGAGTCAACCATGGAACCGCGCATCGACTACTACCCGACTCACGAGTCCCAGGGGTACCGCTTCCGGCGCGGGCATACGCTCCCGTTTGGCGCGACGGTTGTGGCGAGCGGCGTCAATTTCTCGGTGTTTTCCAGCGCGGCAACTTCGTGCACTCTGGTTTTATTTCGCAAACACGAACCCCAGCCCATGGTGGAAATCGAATTTCCGCAGGAGTTTCGGATTGGCGACGTGTACTCCATGATCGTCTTCGATCTCGACTATGAGGAACTGGAGTACGGGTACCGTTTCGACGGCCCTTGGCAACCGGAACGCGGCCACCGCTTCGACCGATCGAAGATCGTGTTCGATCCCTACGCGCGGGTGCTTGGCGGGCGCGACGTCTGGCTGCAACAGCCCGACTGGAACGACATCTATCCCCACCGCTCCAGGCTGGCTTTCGATGACTTCGATTGGGAAGGCGATCGCCCTCTGGAACATCCCATGCAAGACTTGGTCGTTTATGAAACCCATGTCCGCGGGTTCACCGCAGATCCGTCGTCCAAGGTATCGGCGCCGGGCACCTTTGCCGGGTTGCGGGAGAAGATCCCATACCTGAAGGACCTGGGTATCAACTGCATTGAGCTGCTTCCGATCTTCGAATTCGACGAATGGGAAAACAGCCACCGGCACCCCACTACTGGGGAACTCCTGGTGAATTATTGGGGGTACAGTACGCTGGCGTTTTTTGCGCCGAAGGCGGGATTTGCGGCGACGGGCCGGTTCGGCATGCAGGTTGACGAAGTTAAGACCCTGGTCAAAGAGTTACACGCTGCCGGCATCGAAGTCATTCTAGATGTGGTGTTCAATCACACGGCGGAAGGCGATCATCGCGGCCCGACCTTCTCGTTTCGCGGTATTGATAACCGGACCTACTACATTCTTACGCCCGACGGCTACTACTATAACTTCTCGGGATGCGGCAACACCCTGAACTGCAATCACCCCGTCGTCCGCAGTCTGGTGCTGGATTGCCTGCGCTATTGGGCGGCGGAATACCACATAGATGGGTTCCGGTTTGACTTGGCCTCGATTCTTGGCCGCGACCAGAATGGAGCCCCGCTCGCGAACCCGCCCTTGCTGGAGGCGCTTGCCTATGATCCGGTGTTGAGCAAGTGCAAGCTCATCGCCGAGGCATGGGATGCGGGGGGCTTGTACCAGGTGGGATCGTTTCCGGCATATGGCCGGTGGGCGGAATGGAACGGCAAGTTCCGCGACGCCGTACGCAAGTTCGTGAAGGGAGATACCGGGCTGGTTGGCGAAATAGCTGGTCGCATCCAGGGTTCTCCCGATCTCTACTATTATCGTGGCCCCACCGCCAGCATTAACTTCATCACCTGCCACGACGGCTTCACGATGCACGATATGGTTTCCTATGCCGGCAAGCACAATGATGCGAACGGCGAGAACAACAACGACGGCAGCAATGACAACGATAGCTGGAACTGGGGTTGGGAGGGGGAGTCGACCGATCCTGGGACACAGGCTTTTCGTCTGCAGTTGATGAAGAACGCATTCTGCCTCCTGCTGTTGAGCCGTGGCGTTCCCATGATTTTGATGGGAGATGAATTTGGCCGCACTCAAAAGGGCAATAACAATGCCTACTGCCACGACAACGAGATTGCCTGGGTGGACTGGTCCCTGGCCAACAAGAATGCAGAGCTGCTGAGATTTGTCCAGAAACTGATCGGCTTTCGCAACACCCATTCGGTGTTGAGGGGCGGAGACTTCTACCGCCATGCGGGGATGAACGGCAATGAGCCGGACATCAGCTTTCACGGCACGCAAGCCTATGCGCCGGATTTTTCGCCCGGCAGCCGGTGCCTCGCCTTTATGCTTTCCGGCAGGTATGGCAATCCCCAGCACGACAACATCTATGTGGCCTTCAATGTTCACTGGGACGGCTTGCCGTTCCAACTGCCACGATTGTCTGACGCCGGACCGTGGAGGGTAGTGGTCAACACCTCCATGCCTGCGCCGCAAGACATCAACGACCCTTGCAGTGCGCCTCCGATCAGTGACCGAGACCAAGTTATCGTTGGCGGCCGTTCGGTGATGGTTTTGGTCTCAAGCCGAAACAGAACTTAGGAGAAATCGATGCCTTTGGAAATTGCTTCCTCGGTGCAAGAGAAAACTGCTCGCTTGACATTGTCCGGCGAACTTGACAGTAACTCCGCTCCGGCGGTGCGGCAGGCGGTAGAGAGCGTCCTCGCCGGCATGCCGGAATCTCTGGTGCTCCAGGTGGAGAAGTTAACGTTCATGGCCTCCGCCGGACTGCGCATCCTGATTTTTGCCAAACAAAAACAGCCCAGCTTGAAAATCTACATGGTAAAACCGCAAGCGCTCGTGGTGGAGACCCTGAAGAAGACAGGTTTCTACGACGCCGTTTACGTCACCGACACGGAAATCGGTCCCGAGGTGAAGGCCCGTTGAGGCGTCGGTCTGAGGTTTTTCCCGGTTGAACGGGAGAGATTCAGCACAAGGATACATCTGCGTAAGCTCCGAGACGCGACGATGCCAGAGAAAACATTTCCGGGAACCTTGGATTCGCTAGAGCCTGTCCGGGACTACGTGGCCGACGCGGCCCGGGCTGCGGGACTCGACAAGAGCAGGACATACCGGTTGTGTCTTGCGGTGGATGAAATCGCGACCAACGTCGTGCTGCACGGCTACGAGGAAGCCGGCCTCACCGGTGAGATAGTCATTGATGCGGCCCAGGAACCGGACAAACTGGTGATTCGTCTGGTGGACCACGGACGGCCCTATGATCCGGACACCACCCGCACTCCTGATCTGGAAGGTTCTTTGCTCGACAGGGAGGAGGGTGGGCTGGGCGTTTTCCTCGCCAGGGACGGGGTGGACCACTTCGACTACACCTCCGGCGACAACGGCAACATTCACCGTTTCGTCGTGCTTTTGTCCGCCAACAATTCCGCAAAAGCACCATGACCACTAATTCTCAGATCGTGCAGGTCAACGAAGACAAGCGACAGCTGGAGATTCTGCTCGCGGTTGCAGAATCACTGGGCCGTCAGATCCATCTCGACGAGCTGCTGAAAACCATGGTTTCGGAAGTGACCGCTGCCATGCGTGCCGAGCGCAGCTCGCTGCTGCTCTACGACAGCGAGACAGACGAACTCTATAGCAAGGTGGCGGAGGGGATGCAGACCCGAGAAATCCGCATGCCTGCGAGCTTCGGGGTAGCGGGAGCGACGGCAAAAACGCGCACCACGATCAACATGCCTGATGCCTATGACGACCCGCGATTTGATCGCAGTTTCGACAAGGCAACCGGGTTCCGCACTCGCTCTCTCCTCTGTACCCCCATCATCGGCGAAAACCAGAGACTGATCGGTGTGCTGGAGGTCCTCAACAAGCTCGACGGCACCGTATTCACGGCGGATGACGAGGCCCTGCTGCGTGCGATGTGCACCCATCTCCGGCTGGCCATTGAGCGCGCCGAGTTGGTTGAGGGTTACGTGCAGACGCAGAAGATGCAGCAATCCCTGCAGCTGGCGCATGAGATCCAGATGGGGATGCTTCCCAAGTTTCCGGCGTTTCCCAACAAGACTGACATAGACGTATACGGCACCATCAAGCCCGCGCTCGACGTGGGCGGAGATCTATACGATTTCTTTCTGCTGGATGACGACCATCTCTGTTTCGTGATTGGAGATGTTTCGGACAAAGGCATCCCGGCGGCGCTCTTCATGGCGGTCGTCCGCACCGCGTTTCGTATTTCCGCTATGGCCGCCCGGCAAACGATTGACGCCGTGCTGCGCACGGTCAATGAATTCGTCGCATCCGACAACGATTCGCAGATGTTTGTCACTATGCTGGCGGGCATTATGGATCTGCGCACCGGAAAAGTCGAATACGCCGACGGCGGCCACGAGCCCCCGTTCGTGCTGCGGCGGAACAACGCCGTCGAAATCGTTGATATGAAGCCTTGCATCGCGCTGGGGGTCATCCCCGGGGCCGAATATCGCACCGGCAGCATCCAGCTCCAACCTGGCGATGCGCTGGTACTTTACACCGACGGTGTGAATGAGGCGATGAATATAGACCGGCAGCAGTACCGCACGGCTACGATCGGCGAGACCATGGCAGCCTGCTGCAAGCTGAACGAGGCGTTCGATCTCGATTACCGCTCCGCGGCCATTATCTCCCACGCCCTGATGGAGAGCGTCGGCCGTTGGGTGGGCAGTGCCCCTCAGAGCGACGACATCACCATCCTTGTGATTCGCTATTGCGGCCGCCCGGCCGCGTAGAACCTCATTACCAACCGAGCCGCGGCGCTTCGCAGAGGAGCGGCCCATCACCCGTTTGTGGGTCCCCGATGCGCACGCGTCAGACGGCTGGCATGATGGGGTGGAATCGCAAAATAGAAGGCCAGCAAAATATTCATCACCAAGCTCGCCGCAACGCTTACCCAAGTCAGAGCGAAGCAAACCAGGTACAGCGCAGGCCCTACCGCGTACTGTGCAGTGATGTGCGCTGCTGCCTCATGCCGTTCCGTGTCCTGTAAACGGAGTTTCGCTGAGTGCCGCCAGAGCACGTTGAAAAGAATTGCAATTGCAAAGAAAGTGCCATTGAAGAGAGCGGCTGCGGTGAGTTGCCCCGGTTTTCCGAGATGGTTGGCGAGAACTGCCGTGGGAAAGGGCACGAAGGTGACACCGAGCAGCAGGAAAAGATTGAGCATGATCAGCGTGTTCGCAGACCCGCGAATCAGACTGAACAATCTGTAATGATTCATCCACATGATCCCGATAAACACAAAGCTGACGGCAAAGGCAAAGTAGTGAGGCCATTGCGCCAGAAGTGCAGATGCTAGGTTCCCGGAGCCTTGCGTGGGAGCTTGAAGGTTCAAGACGAGGAGGGTGGCTGCGATGGTGAAGATGCCATCTGAATATGCCTCGATGCGAGCTGTTTCACCTTGCAAGATGAATCACCTGTCGCCGCTTCCCGCAGCGCATCGCCATCATATCCCTTCGCCCGCAAACCCGAAAGCTCAAGGATTAGCGGTTGAAGATATGTGGATTATCGCCGCAACAGTGATTAGCTGGGTTACAATGTTCTACCCTTGCCCTG
>Ga0335078_10005529_pt1 | contig 18668 bp, 15 predicted proteins | sample Lox_Sample_32_FD_206711 | JGI IMG/M metagenome (GOLD analysis project Ga0335078, IMG submission 206711) | Soil microbial communities from Loxahatchee National Wildlife Refuge, Florida, United States - Lox_Sample_3.2 | ecosystem: Environmental > Terrestrial > Soil > Wetlands | place: USA... | reverse complement strand
CTGCCGGCGGCGGGCGGAGTTTTCTACGTCAAAGGCGGCTACACGAACACGATGGGAATAATGCCAGCGGATCCCGACGCCACGGTGCAGAAGAACTTCCTGGGCGACGATGATCATCCCGCCTACTCCGATTCGCAAATCAGCGAGGCGATGGTCGCCACAGCGATCAACGCGATCGCCAGCAGCAAATACTGGTCACAGTGCGCGATTATTGTCACGTGGGACGACTCCGAGGGCGATTACGACCACGTACCGCCGTCCTTCCTTTATAACGGGCCGGACCAAACGCCGTACGGTTATGGGCCGCGCGTCCCGCTGATTTTCATCTCGCCCTATGCCAAGCTCGGCTATATTTCGCATGATCAGGGCAGCCATGGGTCGGTGGTGAAGTTCGTGGATGCGGTCTTCGGATTGCCGCCGCTGGCCACGTTGCCGGACGAACTGCTGGGCCGCTACCTGGGCATGGCGGAGATGGGCGAAGACGATCTAGGTCCCGACGATGCGATCACACCCAACGTTTCGGACCTGATGGATGCGTTCAGCACGTCTCGCTTGATGGGGCTGGCCGCGCCCTTGACGCCGGATTACGTAATGGTGGATCCGAACTACATCACGAATATCCCGCAGAAGACCGGCCTGGGCTGCGCGAACCTGGGGATTCTGACCACGGACCGGCAGCTCGGCCTCACGAACATCGTACCCTCGGACTTCAATCCGCGTCCAAAGACGAACCCAAGCCCGACTCAATAGAACACTGTCGCGGCTGATGCGCTGATCGAGCACCGTGCCACAGCGGAAGCTGTAGCACGGTGCTTTGCTTATGGCGGGGGGAATTTATTGTCCCGTCATTACGCTTTCACATTTGTTCGCTAACATCGGGATCTGGAGCAATGTTCGTCATGCGATCCTATTATCTGTTTATCTTTCTCGTATCTCTTGGTCTCCGTGCACAGGTGGCTCGTACGTCCCTAAACGGCGCTGTGACTGACCAACAGGGCAGGCCTGTTCCATCGGCCAAAGTGAAGGCAATCAGTCTGGCCACCGGCCTGAAGCGCGAGGCTGAGACGGGGATACAGGGCACTTATACATTGACGGATCTCGGTGCAGGAACCTACCTGATCGAGATCGGCAAAGAAGGATTCGGGACCTTGCGCGTCCAGGGTGTGACGCTGGAGGTCGGTCAGATCCGCACCCTGGATGTGACGATGGGCGTGGCAGAGCGGAACGAGCAAGTGACTGTAACGGAAGCTATGTTCCAGTTAGACCGGGTTGACGCCACGGTCGGAGCGCCGATTGAATCGGAGCAGGTGGATGAGTTGCCGATCAACGGCCGCAACTGGTCGACGCTGACGTCACTCGTGCCGGGCGCGGTGGATACCGGCGCCAGCGACCAGCGCACCATTCGCTTCGCGGGCCATGGCTTGGACGACAACAACCTGACCCTGGACGGCGTGGACGCAACCGCGGTGTACAATCAGATGCAGCGCGAATATGTCCGGCTGACGATTCCCCTGGAAGCGATCGACCAGTTCGACGTCAAGGACCAGACTTTCGGGGCGGATGTGGAAGGCGGCACATCGGGCGGTCAGGTTTCGGTGGTCTCGCCTTCCGGTACCAACAGCTTCCATGGCAACGCTTTCGATTACTTCCGGAACGATGCCATAGAAGCGCGCACGCCTTTCAACGGGGCCTCGCCCAATCCATTCCTGCTGAATCAGTTTGGAGGAGCCGTCGGCGGTCCAGTCCGGAAGAACAAGCTTTTCTTCCACGCGGCCTACGAGGGACTGCGGCAGCGCCTGGATGGAACGCAGATCGGACTCGTGCCGAGCCCCGGCTTCACCGCCCGGGTGGCTGACATATCCCCTGCCCTGCTGCCGATCGTGCAAGCCTATCCCGCCGGGACCTCGGCGACTTCCAATCCCGACGTGTGGAACTACCAGGGACTGGGACGCCAGGTCGACAACGAAGATTCAGGGATGATCCGGCTCGATTATCACTATTCCGACCGAACGACTGCATTCGTGCGCTTCAATTCCGACGAGGCCGTCGAGACCACCCCCGCCGGCCAACTTATCGCCAAGACGCTGTGGGACACGAAATTCAACAACGGGGTTTTCGAATTGCTCCATGTGTTTTCGCCGAAGGTGGTGAACGAACTGAAATTCGGAATCGACCAGGTGTTCTATCACAGCGGGACGTTGTCGCCACTGGCGTATACGTTCAGCGTGTCCGGTTTCAGCTCTCTCGCAGGAACGAGCGGTTCCGACTACCCCTCGAAGAGCATCAGTTTCCTGGACGACTTGTCGTGGCAAAGAGGAAATCACACGCTGAAATTCGGCGTTGAGATCAAGCCGGTTTTCCTGAACCAAGGAACGGCCAGCAGCGGAAGCCTGACCTACACATCGACATCGAACTTCTTGAATAACGAGGCCGGCACCGCCTCCTACACTGCGCCGTTGCCGCTGGTGAGACAGCGCAAGACTGAGTATTGGGTGTATGCCGAAGACGAATGGAAGGTGCGTCCCGGTCTCACCATCAACGCGGGCGTTCGCTACAATATCTTCAACGCACTGCACGCTCTGAACAACGATGCAGTGCCCTTCGATTTTGCGACTTGCGGCGGTTTCTGCCCGCGGACTGATTCGTTCTTCAACCCTCGCTACGACGACGTAGATCCGCGAATCGGCATTGCCTGGTCGCACCGGGGCACGGTCGTCAGGTTGGGCGCCGGAACCTACCACACCGATGGCCAACTCGACGATCAGAATCTGCCGATCTCCAACACGGTCGATCGTTACTCGTTCAAGAACACCGCATTCCCGGGTTTGTCGTATCCTCTGGATCCGTTCCTTACCTATGCCATGAACGGAGGGATGGGCGTCGTTTCGCCCCGGGACCTGGCTCGGAACTGAAAGGACGACTACGTAGCGGCCTGGACGGTATCGCTCGAACAGTCGCTGCCCATGAAGCTTGTAGCCACGCTGAGCTACTTGGGCAACAAGGGAACCGATGTTCTCACCACGACCTATACGAACCTGGCGGTGCCGCCGGCGAACACGGTCCCGTATCCGGCCTTCGGTGTGGTTTCGTGGCGGGGCGACGTGGGCAACAGCACGTTCGAGGCGATGCAATTCAACCTGCGGCGCACGTTTCAGAACGGCTTGCTGCTTTCGTCGAACTACATGTGGTCGCACTCCATCAACGACGGCAGTATCGGCGGGGGGGACTCGGATACGCCACAGGACTCGTTTTGCCGCTCCTGCGACAAAGCCAGCAGTGACTTCGATGTCGCGCCAGCTCTTCAACGTCTCAACGGTCTACGCGCTGCCTTTCGGCGCCGGGAAGCGGTACCTGAGTTCGCCGGGAGTCCTGCGAGCGCTGGTGGGTAATTGGGAAGTCAGCGCGATCGGCACCGCTCAAGCCGGTTTGCCGGTGAACATCACGGTGGATCGGACCAATGCGTCCGTGCCGGGTCTCTACGCGGAAGCGGCTCCGAGCGTCCGGATTACTTGCCCGGTATTTCGCTGACTCCCGCCGGAGGGTCGAATCCAAATCAATGGATTAACCTTGCGGCATTCGGCGCGCCGGCGAGCGGCACATTCGGGAATCTCAGGCGCAACGCATTCCGCGCGCCTGGGATCGCGCAGTTGGACCTGGGTGTTTCCAAATTCATCTCCATCACCGAACGGACGACCTTCCGGCTGCGATGCGATCTGTTCAACGTGTTGAAACGAGCTCAATACGGCGCGCCCAACGCCGACATCTCGCAATCCAGCTTCGGCGTCATCACTACGACGATCAGCAACTACGCAACCGGCCGAGGTACGCCGCGCGAGCTGCAGATTTCGGCGAAGATCGTGTTTTAGCGGCACTAGGCAACGGCGTTATCCTCGAAGGAGGAGCGAGTCGCATGCAACCTGCCCAAGATCTGCAATACGGTTACGTTTCGGCGGTGGATGTGCCGTTCGAAGATGCGGTGAGCCGACTGGAAGCCGGCCTGCAGATGGAAGGTTTCGGCGTTTTGTGCAAGATCGACATCCAGGCCAAGCTGCGGGAGAAGCTGGGAGTTGAGTTTCCGCGGTACGTGATTCTGGGCGCCTGCAATCCTCCACTAGCCCACCAGGCACTGCAGGAAGAGATCAACCTGGGATTGCTGCTGCCGTGCAACGCGGTCGTATACGAGCGTGAAGGCCGGGTTTGGGTGGGAGCGGTGGATGCGGAAAAGATGCTGTCGGTGACCGGCAATGCGGGCATGGCGCCCATGGCCAGGGAAGTTACCGAGAGACTCCGGCGGGCGGTGAACTGCGTGGAGGGCGATCTTCCTGGCGCCGAGACTCGGCGTCGCACGAGTTAGACATTCAAGTCTTGACGCCGAACCGCGGCAGGACCCAACGCAGCAGGATAAAGTACGCCGTGAAGAGTAACAGGACCCAATAGCCAGACATAGTATCTATTTCTCAAGGTAGCACGACTGGCTACTGGATGTGCACGGTCAAGGAAGACTGCGCGGCTCCATCGCTGGTAGTGGCCAGCAGCCGGTAGGAACCGGCGGGCAGGGGAACATTGGGCGTGGAGTACAAGGGCACCTGGATGAAGGTCACGGCCGCGGTGGGGGAAGCATCCAGCGTCAGCGATTGATCGAACGCCGCGGAGCCATCGGGCGCCATGAGTTGCAGGCGGACCGAGCGGCTCGCGCCTTCGGGCCAGTTGCTGAGATCCAGGCGCGCCTGGGCACACGGCTTGTAGGTACCCGGCGGGTCGGCGCCCGGAACCAGGTAACAGGCAGCAAAGTAACATGGCACCGCACAATTCGTCACTTGGCCGCCAGCCACGTCCAGAGTTAAACTCTCGATGCTCAGTTTCAGGCCGGGCAAGAGAGCGGGAAAATGGATGCCACCGGCGACCGTCGCCTCCACCAGCGTGCGAATTTGCGTGATCCCGCCCGACGATCCGGTCAGCAAGTTGGTCATCGAATTGAGCAACCCCAGGCCGCGAGCCAGAACTCCGGTCTCGCGGGTGAGAAGCATCGGATTGGCGTAGCTCAGTGTGTCCGGAAACGTGCCGAGCGCCGCGGTTACTGCGCCGGGAAAACCGGTAACCTGCAGTTCGGCGCCGGGAGACGGCTGGCCGCTAGGATCGAGAAAGAGCTGGTCCTGGTCGCCGGCAAGCACGTAAACGCGGCCGCTGGAGTCGGCGCGAAACCAGGACTCGTAATAAAGCGTGCCCGGCTGTTCGATGGCAATGATGGAGTATGTCAGTCCGTTGTGCACCTCGGTCCGGTCGATGCGCCAGGTTTGATATTGCGCCGTGGAGAGGCGGCCGTCGATACGGTAGACCCAGCGGTCTCCCACATCCAGCGGGAAATAGGAGCCGGTGGCGAGCGCCGCCAGGACTGCCTGGGACTGCGCGGGAAGGACCGAGACCAGCAGGAACAGTAGAGACACACATCGCATAGCACGGCATCAGCAACTCGCCTGCCAGACGCAGGCCTGAAAGGAAAAGAGCTTCGCGGTGCGGCGGTTCGTTCTGTCGTGGCAAAACGGCGGGTGTGTGAGACAGTCTGCCACACAGATCCGCGCTTTTCAGATTCGGGTTCCGTTTCAACGTTTCCGCTACTTGACCCGTCATGGGTAGTTGGAATGCGCCACCTAACGGTCGCCATTGTAGCTGTAGCCGCTTTGCTGTTTCTTCTAGTCCGCCTGGTCAGCGTCAGACAGCAGACCCGCAGCCGCAAGTACGCATTGGAGACGGCCGCGATCAAGGCGATTCAGACCCTCAACACCGCCCAGGTCCAATACCGCTCACAATATGACCGTTATGCGAAGACTCTGGCGGATCTGGGTCCCTCGGCTGCGGATCTGATCCCCGCCGATCTGGCCTCCGGCGAGAAGCAGGGCTACCTGTTTAAGCTGACAGGCACTCCTGTGGGCTACACAATATCGGCAGTCCCCAAATCGCTTGGTTCGACCGGTTCGCGCACGTTCTACTCGGATCAAACCTTGGCGATTCGCGAAAACTGCGGATGGCTGCCCGCCACGCTCAACAGCAGGGAAGTCGGCTCGGCCCGGCGCTAGGCCGGGCGGCGCCGCGGCCCTTTTCAGCTCATGCAGGGGACAGCGGGCGACGGCTGGCGCTCTAGCAACTCGGCGATTTCCCGCGCGATTTCGCCGGGCGCGCCGGTGGCATCCACGCGATGGCAGCCGTTGTCCTGGTAGTGGGCGATCACCGGGCCGGTGGCATCGTGATAGGCCTTCAGGCGGGCCAGGATGACTTCCTCGGTGTCGTCTTCGCGGCGGATGAGCGGCGCCTGATCGTCGTCGCAGATTCCTTCCCGCTGGGGAGGCTGCGAAAGCAGGTTATAGATACGGCCGCAGTAGCCACACTGGCGGCGGGCAGTGATGCGCGAGACCAGCACCTGCGCGGGCACGTCCAGGAAAATGGCGACCGGTTGGGGGAGGCCCAACTCCGGCACCAACCCATCCAGGAAGCGGGCCTGCTCCGGGGTGCGGGGATATCCGTCCAGCAGGAAACCGGCGGCGCAGTCCGGCCGGCGGATTCTGGCGGCCACGATCTGGTTCACGATGTCGTCGCCGACCAAGCCTCCCGATTTCAAAATAGCGCACGCCTGGCGGCCCAACTCGGTGCCGGCCTTGCATTCGGCGCGGAACATCTCACCGGTGGAGATGGCGGGAATGTGGAAGCGCTGGGCGATCAACGTTGCCTGCGTGCCTTTGCCACAGCCGGGCGGCCCGAACAGCAGAACGATCATGGTATCCTCCGCAACCTGAATAAGATCTACAGGTCCGATAATATTTTACCATCGCGCGAGATGCGGAGCTTCTCGCCGCGCCATTCGACAGCGCTGCCGGCCAGGCCGCAGATCCAGATGGCGAAGCCCCAAAGATCGCGCAGGGGGATCAGAAAGGCGCGGCGCACGGCGGAGGAATCGCGCAGCACGCCCCATGCGACCCAGGTTCCGGCCAGCAGACGGACAGCGAGGGACGCTGCGGTAACCGGCCAGGCGCCGGCGGCTGCGGCAACCAGGGACCAGAAGGTGGCATGCGTCACCAGGTAGCCGAAATAGCCCTCCGGCCGGGAGACGCGGATGCTGCGAGACCAGCGCAGTTGGTGGCGCCAGACGACGCGCCAGGTCTCGCCGCCGAGGTGCGTTTCCACGACGGCGGAGGAGAATGCCACGCGCAGGCCAAGATCGCGGATGTGGCGTCCAAGCTGGTAATCGTCGGCGAGATAGCTGCCGATGGCCGCGAAGCCGCCGATGCGCGCCAGATCGGCGGCGCGGAGAAGCATGGTTGACCCGAGGGCGAATTCGGCGGCGCCGAGCAGGCGCGCCACCAGCACGCTGGGCGCGAATTCAGTCGCTACGCCGAGAGCCTCCCAGCGGGCAGGCGAATTGTCGGCCTGCGCGCGGTAGAGGCAGGTGACCAATCCCGTGCCTGGCTGCGCCAGCGTCCTGGTGATTTCGCGGAGATAGTCCGGCTGGACCTTGATATCGCTGTCGTTGATGAGCAGGAGCGGGTGGCGCGCCGCGACGGCCAGGTCAGCCAGTACACCGACTTTGGCGTTGGGCAGGCGGGTGGAAGTGACGATCAGGCGGATGTCGCGCGCGGGGAACTCGGCGATGAGGCGGCGGATGTCGGCGGCGGCGGGATCGTTCGGGTCGGCAATGCCGAACAGGATTTCGTACTGCGGGTAATCGAGCAGGGCATGCGAGCGGATGGCCTCGTAGAAGCAGGGATCGCGGCCGTGCACGGGTTTCAGGATGGAGACTGGCGCAGCGGGTGATGGGTCATCGGCCGTGGGCGACCGGCTGCGCCAACGAATCGCGGCTACCAGGACCAGCAGCCAGTAGACGGCCGCGGCGACAGCGGGGAGCGCCAGCCAGGTCACGAGACAACATACCGCTTGCTAGTGCGCGCGGCTCTGAAGCACTGATTCCGAGCCGCGACCGTCAGGGAGTGGTTGTCAGTCACCGGTACTTGCCGCCGCGGGAGCGCTCGCCGGATCCTTGCGTTGCGCGGCTACGAACTTTTTCCGCTTGGAGCGCAGGGCGAGATATTCGCGCGCCTCTTTCGTCAGGCGCTTCCGCTCACCGGAATCGAAGATCGCCTTGCGCACCACGCGCCAGGCGACGCGCGGGCGGAAGTAGTATTCGCCGTAGAACCGCTCGACCCATTCCACCAACTCGCCGCGGTCGAGTCCCGCGTAGCTGATGTTGGGGAGTTGGTGGCCGGTCTCGTCGGTCATGGCGTCGATGGTGATGAGGCCGTTGTTCTTGACGTAGTTGTAGAATTCGGTGCCGGGATAGGGGTGGGCGATGGCCACCTGGATGGTTTCCGTATCCAGGCGCTTGGCGAAGTCGATGGTCTTGCGGATGCTTTCGCGCGTTTCGCCGGGCAGGCCGATGATGTAGTCGCCATGCACCGTCAGGCCGAGCTTCTTGCAGTTGTCCGTGAAGCGCATGGCCATATCCACGGTGGCGCCCTTCTTGATGTTTTTGAGAATCTGTGGGTCGCCGGATTCGTAGCCCACGATCAGCAGCCGGCAGCCGGATTCCTTCATGGCCTTCAAGGTTTCGTAATCGGTGGTCACGCGCGACGTGCACGACCAGGTCACGCCGAGCGGCTTCAGCTTCCGGCATAGCTCGATGGTGCGGGCCTTCTGATAATTGAAGGTGTCATCATCAAAGAAGATCTCTTTGACGTACGGAAAAGCCTCCCGGGCGAAGGCCACTTCGCGCGCCACATCGTCGGACGAGCGCAGCCGCCAGCGGTGGCCGGAGTGCGTTTGCGGCCACAGGCAGAAGGTGCACAAGGCCGGGCAGCCGCGCGAGGTGTAGAGCGCGATATAGGGGTTCAGCAGGAACGGGACGTTGTAGCGCTTCACGTCCAGGTCGCGCTGATAGACCTTGGTGACCCAAGGCAGCTCATCGAGGTTCTCGATGACCGGGCCTTCGGGGTTATTGACGATGTCTCCGTTCTTGCGGAAGCTGACGCCGGGCAGATCCGCAAGGGGCGTTCCCTTGGCGTAGGCGGCGATCTGGTGATCGAACTCGCGGCGCACCACGAAATCGATGGCGCGCGAGGCCCGCAGCGATTTTTCGGGCTCCACGGTGACGGGCGGTCCGACGAAGGCGACCTTCAGAGCGGGGTTCGCATCCTTCATCATCTCGGCCATCTTCACGTCTACTTCGAAGCCGGGCGTGGAGGTAAACAGGACCAGCAGTTCGAAGTCATTCGCCATGGCCACCGTCTGGCCGATGGAAATCTTGTGCGGCGGAGCATCCACCACCTTGCTGTCGGGCAGCATGCCAGCCGGATAGCAGAGCCAAACGGGATACCAATAGGATTCGATTTCGCGCGTGGCAGGCCAGCGCGAACTGGCGCCTCCGTCAAAGCCCTCGAAGGAAGGAGGGTTCAGAAACAGTGTTCTCATTGGGCATCCACGTCCACTACACTGGCCCGCTTGGGGCTTTCGGGCAACGACACGTTGTGGAAGTCAATCGTCATCTCCGCCGGTCCCACCAGCCGCGTGTAGACAATCGTGCGGATTTCACGGGGAACCGAAATGCCGTCTTGAAGATCGTAGTATTTGACGAATTCGATCTTCTTCAAGAAGAAGGAGGGGGACTTCACCAGGCGGCCGGATTCGCGGACGCGGAGGAAAGTGCGGGCATCGATCCAGATTTCGCCTTTGAAGAGGCCCACGACCTTGTGCCTGGGCTTCACTTCAAAGACATACACCGGATCGCTGCCGTTATCCCGGAGGCCCTTGTACTTGAACTTGTAGTTGACGGGCGTGACGGCCAGCGAGGAGGATCCCTTGGATTGCGCGTCCGCATCGGCGGAGAGATATCGCGCGATGACGTGCTTCTTCACCGTGTTGTCGCCCTCGAAGCGGAGCGCATCGTAGGTGATGCGGCCCAGCCGCGAGATGTGGCGAAGGGCGTGTAGGCGGCCTTGCTTCTTGAGCTTCGGCAGAGAGGCTTGGATATCTACTTCCATGGACGCGCCCTCGAGCGCGTGCTCCTGCTGCTGCGAGGCTACCCAGTAGTTCTCCACGATGGAGTCGGGCGCACTGGCCGGCGCGGCGCTCAGGGCGGCGCCGAAGGAAGCCACAATAATGCAGAAAAGAAAGCGTTTCAGATCAGATCGCAAAGTATGAATCCAGGATACCAGAATGTAACATTCAATAGATGCTGGCGGGCAACCAAGGTTGCAGGCCGGCGGACGGCCATCTTCGATCATTTTATCTGAAAGCGGACCACGGCTTTGCCGAAGTGGATTTCGTCGCCGGGTTCGAGCCTGGTGCCGCGCGCGCTGCGATGCACTTCATGGCTGAGGCCATCGCGCACGATCCAGGTGGCGGGGCCGGGGGTCTGGGCTTCCTCGCGGTTGTACCAGCGGTCGTTGAAGAGGCGGTATTCGCCGGCGGCGCGGTCATGAATAATGTGCGCATGCTCGCGGGAAACTGTACGATTGATCTCAGTATCGGCGGTGAAAGCCAGGTCGTTGCGGCGGTAGAGGCCTTCGGAGCGGTAGACGTCCACGGTGCGGCCGATATTTGTGCGGGCCTTGGAGAGCGCGATCTCGGGCGCATTGGCCCGTCCTTCCATCACCACCAGCCTGGCGGCGCGGCGGGGGGCGGCGGCGCGGTCTTGCGTCTCCATCTCCACCTGGACCCACTGCTCGCCGGGCGCCGGCAAAGCGGATGTGACGTCGACATCCACGCGGAGGTCTTCCGGATAGCGGATCTCGTTCTTGTCCAGGTGGGAGCGGAGCTCCTGCTCGAAATAGGCGCGGAAGAATTTGCCGGTGAAAAGCGGCGCGCGGCTCTCGGCAATACCGCGCACGCGGATGTGGACCACGTTGGAAGGAAACACCCGCTGGCCGCCGGAACGGTAACTGCCGGCGCGCACCTGGTCGTGGATGGCGAGGCGGATTTCGGCCACTTCGGGCGGCTCCGACGATGGTCCCTGGGCGAATGGAGCTTCGAAAACGGTGCGGCCGAACTGTTCGAAGAACTCCGCGAGCTTCATCTTCACGGCAGTAGTCCCAAGTCCTTGGCAGCCTCCATGATCTCACGGGCGACGGGGGCCGCGATCAGACCGCCGTATCCGCCATGCTCGACCACTACGGCGAAGGCGAGGCGATGGGCAGGGTCGCCATCGTAGGGCGCGAATCCGGCGAACCAGGCGTCCGGCTGGCCCTCGCCAAGCTGCGCCGTGCCGGTCTTTCCCGCCAGGCTGAGGGACGTACCGGCCATGGCGTGCCGCGCGGTGCCCTCGGTCACGACTTTGCGCATGGCACCGGCGATGAAGGCGGCGGTTTCAGCGGGTACGATTTGAAGCGGCGGATCGCGGCGCGGATTGCTGCCGTCGAGCACCCAGCGGCCCTGGGGCATACGGCCGCCGGCGGCGATGGTGGCGGCGACGCGGGCCATCTTGAACGGAGTGATCAGGAGCGGCCCCTGGCCGTAGGAGGCGAAGGGCATGCTGGCTTTGAGCTCCGCCAGAGTGCCCGAGGAGATGCCCAGCAGGCTGGCGGTCTCTGCGAGCGCCTGCGGTCCCACGCGGTAGGTTCCGAGCTGGGCGAAGTACGCATTGCAGGAAACCACGATGGCGCGCTCCATGGTGAGGGTGCCATGGGGGCGATCTTCGATATCGTCGCGAACCGGGCGCCGGTAGCCGGCCACCACCGCGCCCACGCGACCGTCACGCAGGCGGCGGCAGGTGTAGGCCTGATTGCGCAGCCCCGGATCGAGGTGCAGGGCGGCCATGGCGGTGACCATCTTGAAAGTGGAGCCGGGCGGATATTCGCCGTAGCGGGCGCGGTCGAGCAATTCATCGTCCGTGGGCGGCGCGGTGCGATCCTCAGGCGGCGCGGGTTCGGGCAGGGAGACGATGGCGAGCACGTCGCCCGTCTGCGCGTCCATCACCACGGCGGCGCCGTTCTGTTTGTGGGCCTGCTGGAGCCGGCGGCGGAGGATCTCCTCGGCGCGCAGTTGCAGGCGAATGTCGAGAGTGGTGCGCACATCGCGGCCGCGCGCCAGCAGGCTGCGCAGCGCGGGGTTGCCGGGCTGATGGCGATAGCGCACCAGCGATATGAGCTCGGAGTATTGATAGCCGCGCAGGCGCGCGTCGGAATCGTGCTCCACCAGGGAGGCGTTGGTAGCGTGGAAATTCTCGCCCGTGCGCAAATCGCCGAGGAAATGCTCGGTGGCCGCGCCGAAGGGGTAGTGGCGCGACTCGAAGCGGGAACAGGCCTGGTCGATATCCACGCCCAGCGCCTGATACTGCGCGCGGCGCTGCTCCAATTCGTTCCAATTGCTGGTGGCCAGCAGAATGCCGTTGCGATCGAAGATATCGCCGCGAGGAATTTCGCGGGCGATGGAGTTGATGCGCGGATTGCGCTGGGCGCGCTTGACGCCGTCGTCCTCGATGACGCGCGTGTCGCGCGCCAGGTACTCGCGGCTGCTGGCGATCTGGTAGCGCGCGGCGAATCCCAGGAGCACCAGCGCGGCGGCGGCCAGCACGAGGCCGGACCAGCGCGCCGGGCCGCGGAAGAGCGCGTGCCGTTCCGGCGCGGGCCGGCCGGCGGAGATGGCGGCGAGCAGCGCGAAGATGAAGAAATTCGCGAGCATGGCCGTGTCACCGGAGCTGAGGAACGGCGACACCACGCCGGAAAGCGGCAGCATGCCCAGCACTCCGGAAGAGATGAGCAGCATCTCGTAAGCCAGCAGCGACGCCAGGCCCAGCGCCAGGAAGAAGGCATAATCAGACACCGCCCGCAGCGCGATGCGGAACGCGCGCCAGACCAGAAAGCCGAAGAGCAGGAACACGGTGAGCACCCCCACGAAGCCCCACTCTTCACCGATCGCCGGCAGGACCAGGTCGGTGCTGCCGGCAGGGATCATGGCGGGATCGCCATAGCCCGGCCCGGACCCCCAGAGGCCGCCGGTGGAGAAGGCCCAGATGGCGTGCGCCAGTTGGCTGCCGCCGTGTACGTTGTTATCCCAGGGCGAGAGCCACATATCGATGCGGCCCACGACCGTGCGCGGCTGGCCGATCCGGTAGCCCACCACAACGGCCGCGACCATCATGGCGATGCCGAGCACTGCCAGCACGGGGCGTCCGCGCGCCACGGAGAACATGGTGAGAAATAGAAAGAAGAGCACCAGCGCTGGTCCCAGATCCTTCAGCACGAAGAACAACACGATGGCGGCGGCGGTGGCGCAAACCACCGGCAGGAGATGCGCGAAGCGCGGGACGCGGAGCCAAGCGAGGCCTTTCTGCCGCAGGTCCCGCAGGCGCTCCCAGTTGCGCGCAAAGTAACCAGCCAGGAACAGAACCACCAGAATCTTGATGAGCTCGACCGGTTGAAACGGCCCCAAGTTGACCTTGTTATCGCTGGCGCCGGGACCCGTGCCGAAGCGCACGAGCAGCGCCAGCAAGGCAAATGCGGCGAGCAGCGGCGTGTAGATCCAGTCCGCCAGGCGCCGATAATCGAAGCCGCGGATGAGGGGCAGGATCAACAGCAGACAGCCGGCGAAGACTCCCAGGGCGAATTTGCGGAATTCGAGCGTATCGCGCAGCGGATCGCGGAGGCTGACCATAAGAATCAGGCCGATGGCGGAGAGCAGGTGCAGGGCGGGCAGCAGGGTGGGATCGCAGGGGAAGCGGCGGAGACGCCAGGCAATCCAGACCAGGTAGAATCCGGCGAAATAGAGCGCCATCCAGGTGATGTAGGCGCGCCGGAATTCGTCCGGCGTACGAACCACCCACAGGGGCTTGAGCGTGGCCAGCGGCAGCAGCGGCCGGGAGTCCTGGCGCAGGCGAGCGAGCGTCCCGATGTTGCGTAACGGGCGGGCGGTTTCGAGAAACGCGAAGGTTCTTTCGGCTATGGCTTGGCGCTGGCCGCTGTCCTCGAAGATCTCCAGATAAGGCGTAAGCTGATCGGCGCTCGATACGCGGTTGAGATTCAGCAGATCGCCGTGTGCGAGGCGGGCCGAAACATCGGGGAAACTTTGTGTTTTCGCGAGATATACATAGACCAGGCCGCAGGCGGCCATGCACGATGCAGCCAGAAGCCAGCCGAGTCCGGGAGCGCGCGGCGATGCCCTGGCAGCCGTTTCCGGCGGCGCGGCAAAAGGCTGGCGCGCCTCCCAACTGCGGGTCGGCGTCATCGGCGCCGTCTCCGGTAGCGGCGGGCGGTGGCGCGCGGCGCGGGCGGCGGCTGCAGGCTGGGGATCTCGCTCAGGCGGCTGGCGAGGCCTGGCGTGGTGCGATACAGGCTGCGCGCGGCGCTGAAATCGTGACGTGCGGCCTGGTCGTCTCCGTCTTCCAGTCGGTCGAAGCCACGCAGGCGGAGAGCCTCGGCCACCGGCTCCACTTCGGGGGCTTGCAGCCTGTAGCCGAGATGCGCGGCCTGGCGGAGCTCGGCCAGCGCACCGTCAATGGTGATGGGGGGGAGGAGATCCGCCTGCGCCAGGCCCAGGTGCGGATCGGGCCATTGGGGCAGGCTGCCGGCGGCTTCGGCGAACCACCGACGGGCCGCCTGCACGTTGGCGGGATGCGCGTTCAATAGAGCATAGCCGCGCGCCAAGGCCAGCCGGGAGAGCGTTTCCGGGCTCGTTGCGCCCAATTCGGTGGCCCGCGCGAGGCACAGCGTGGCTCTTTCCCAATCGGATTGGTTGACGGCCCGCGTGCCGGCTTGCGTATATGCCGCACGCAGAGGATCGCACAAGTTCTTCACCGGCGAATAGCCGCCCAGAAAGGCGAACTGGCTGGCGAGGTTCTGATAGAGCGCCCAATCGGCATTGATATCCGCCACGGAACGCCGCGAATAATCGAGACCCGCGCGCAGCCGGTGGCTGCTTCTCCAATAGCGCGAGCAGAAGCTGGTGCCGATGAAGAGCAGCATGCCGGTTAGAATGCAGGCGAGCGCGGCCCCAATGCGCGCGGTGATCCGTAGCGCCCGGCGGAGCAGGCGGCGCTTATGGGGTGCGGCGGACAGCCCGCGGGCAGCCTCGAGCGTGGGATTCGGCTTCCACGAGCCGCGCTTTTCCTGCTCGGCGGCAGTCTCGGCGCCATCGAGCAACGCCTCGAGGTCACTGGCGAAGGCGGCGGCCGATGGATAGCGCCGTTGCGGGTCGGGCGCGAGCGCTTTGCCGACGACCGCCTTCAGCGCCGGCGGGCAGCTCGCCGGGAGCGCGCGCGGCGGACGGCGGGACTGGATCAGTTTTTCGAGCTTGCGCGTGTTTTCGGCCTGGTAGGGCGGCGAACCGGCCGCCATCTCGTAGAGCGTCGCGCCGACGGCCCACAGATCGGCCTGCGGGTCGATCGCCGAGCGGCCCAGGCGCTCGGGCGAACAATAGCTCGGGCTGCCGAAGTTATGGAGCGTGGAGTCGCGATCCGGCCGCAAGGTCTTGGCGATGCCGAAATCCAGCAGGCGCACGGTTTCATGCGGGCCCAGGTGGATGTTGGAGGGCTTGATATCGCCGTGCACGACGGAGGTCACGGTGCCGTCGCCGGGCCGGAAGGCGTGGAACTTCTCAAGCTGGCGGCAGATCTCGAGCGCGATGCGCGCCGCGCGGTCCGCACCGAGGCGGCCTTCGCCGGCCAGCACTTCGGAGAGGCTGCGGCCTTCCACATACTGCATGGCGACAAAGAAGTAGCCATCCAGCGTGCCGTAGTCGTAGACCTCGATCACGCGCGGGTCGAGCGCGCGCAGCCCCTGCTGGATGGCCGCCCCGCGCCGCTCCGCCTCCATGACCAGGCGCGAGACGGCATCCGGTCCGGACTTGACCAGCTTCAAAGCGGCCTGGCGGTTGACGCGCGTGTCATGCGCCAGGTACACATCGTTCATGCTCTTGCCGAGGCGGCGGATGATCTCGTAGGGTCCGAAGTGGGTGATGGTCGCCATGGTCAGCCCCTTATCGCGTGCAGCGCGGCATACAGGGCAAAGCCCAGCAGGATGCCGTAGAGCAGGAAAGCGATGCGGCCCTTCAGCAGCGCGGCACGGGAGCGCGGCCGGACGGCCAGCATGCGCGTGGTCGCATGCCGCAGGCGTCCCCGAAATTCGCTGCCTGCCACCAGCAGGGCGGTGATGTTGTCGGTGCCGCCGGCCTCGTTGGCGGCTTCCACGAGTTCGCGGGCGACACGGGCGGGATCGCCATCGTAGCGTTCCACGATGCGGCGGATGGCGGCAGAGGGCAGCAGATCACTCAGGCCATCGCTGCACAGCAGGAAGGCCGCATCGGGCTTGAACTGGCAGCGGCGGACCTCGATGAAGCCTTCATCGCCGGGCTCGTGCGGACGCGTGCCCACGTCGCGGAAGACCTCGTTGCGGCGCGGGTGCGACATGGCCTGCGCTTCGGTCAGCGCGCCAGAGTCCTCGCCTTCGCCGACCGGCGAATGGTCGGAGGTGAGTTTGCGGATGCCGCCGTTCCAGATGAGATAGAGGCGCGAATCGCCCACGTGGCCGATGACCATTTCGCCATCCTCGATGATGGCGAGTGTGAGGACGCAGGCCATACCGTGCAGGTCGCCCGATTCGCCGGCCATGTCGTAGATGCGGTTGTTGGCGCGGGTGATGGCGCGGCGCACGCGGAATTCCGCAGTACCTTGCGGCTCGCCCAGCAGATCCTGGCGGATCGTCTGGGCGGCGGTTTCGGCGGCGGTTTCTCCCGCAGCATGCCCACCGACGCCGTCCACGACGAGGAAGATGCCGTTTTCCGTGTCGATCCAGTGGCGGTCTTCGTTGGCGTCGCGCACCAGCCCGGCGTCGGTGGCCGCGCCCGCGCGCCAGATGGACACGCTTCGCGTGCCGGGACTAGGGGCTGGGGGTTGGGGGCTGGCCATGCTAGTCGCTTCCCTTTTTCACTTGCACGGCTATGAAGCAGACTACCAGGGCCAGGAAGAGCAGGACGAAGGGAATGTGGAAAGTGTAGGCTTGCATAGCTGTTATGGGCACGCTTCGCGTGCGGGGGCGGTCATCTTTTCACCTCGAAGGATAAGGCGATCACGTCGGCCACCTGGATGCGCGCGCGGTCGGGCAGCGGTTCTTCCACGCCGCGCGGCAGCTTACGGCCGTTCAGCCAAGTGCCGTTGCGGCTCTGGTCGGCCACGGTGAAGCGGCCGGTGGCCGGGTCGCGGCGCAGGCGCAGATGCTCGCGCGACACTTCGTCGTTGGTATAGAGCGGCAGGTCTACGGAGAGATCCTCGCCGCCGCGCCCGATGGTGATTTCGTTTTGCGTGACGAAGTAGCTCTGCGGGCCGGAGTCGTCCTCATAGCAGATCTCGGCGAAAACCTGGTCGGCGCCGCGCCGGGTCAGGGTGCGGTCGCGGGCCACGCGCGCCGAGGTGATGGAGGTCTCGCGGTCGATGAGGCTGGTCTTCACGCCGCGATAGCCGGGTTGCGGCACATCGTTCAGCTCGGAATGGATCTCGACGTCGCCGGGCGGCACGACGTTTTCAATGTCGGCGAAGAAGCCGATCCACCATTCGTTGCGCGCGATGCGGTAGAGCTTCTGGTTGCGGCCGCGTTTGAAGAGCGGCTTGGCGTTCCACTGCGAGAGGCGGGCGGACAGGGCGCGGCGGGCATCCTCCTGAATCAGGTGCTCGATGCCGGCTAGGCGGGCGTAGTCATCGGGGTGCAGATAGACGCTGAAGATGCAAGGGACCAGAACGCTGTAACCCAGCTCGAACTGGCCCAACTCCGCGTTGCGGATAAGCTGCTCGATGATGATCTGGCCGCTAATACGGGCCGGCCGGGCGGATTTCCCCGTCTGCGCCATCCGAGGCACCTCGCAAACAGAACCATAGACGCCCGGATGAGTGCGGCGGGTTTCCAAAGCCTTGGGTGCAAGGCGTTTCACGTTGATTTGGCGCGCACTGGGCCGGGGACGCCAGTTAAGTTATTTTAAGGCAGGATCGCCTGTTTTGGGATGGCTGGCCGGCGGAAGGAGGGCCTGCTTTTCGAGGGCGCCGTCATCAGTTGCACCCAGACTCTCTTTCGGCCGTAACTATTTGAATATAAAACTGTTATTAGAGTATCTGTGAACTTTGTATCGCAAAGTAATACCCCCATTTGGGGGTATGGCAATACCCGCAAAATTTGGGTTCGTCGGTGAAAAACTGGTTCTTGATTTGACCTTCGGGCCGCGCAATTCCGCGGACGGCCTCAGCGCTCTGGGCGGCATCCTCCAAGTCGCTCGCCCTTCCGGCCGGCGTGCGCCGGAACTGCGCGATCAGCAGGGTCAAGTCGACGCCGTACTTCCGAGCCGCTTCAATCCGGCTACCGGGCGCCGGATTGCGCAGCTTGGCCTACGGGCGCGCTAGTTCCCCCGGGGTGAGCGCCCGCTGTTCCTTCACACCTTGAGTTTATCGCGGGGCGGCACGGGTCGCCCCGTTTTGCGCGGCGACGGTTCAAAATACCAGCATGAACCATTTGGAAAGCAACTTGCGCAAAGAGGGAATCCGCGCATTGATTCTGGACTATGGCGAGGTTCTGTGCCGGCAGCCCACTCCGGACAAGCTGGACCGGATGGCGCGCATCGCCGGCCTGGACATCGAGACGTTCACGGCCCGCTATCACCACGAACGAGGTCCGTACGACCGGAGCGATCTCAGTCCTGCGGAGTATTGGAAG
>Ga0335078_10005528_pt1 | contig 18669 bp, 17 predicted proteins | sample Lox_Sample_32_FD_206711 | JGI IMG/M metagenome (GOLD analysis project Ga0335078, IMG submission 206711) | Soil microbial communities from Loxahatchee National Wildlife Refuge, Florida, United States - Lox_Sample_3.2 | ecosystem: Environmental > Terrestrial > Soil > Wetlands | place: USA... | reverse complement strand
CGTCCGCCCGCTTGCAGAGGCTCCGGGGATATCGCGGCTGAAGGACCTCTGCCGGGGCTTTCCCGCTCTTGTGGTGGCGGGAGGCCCATCCCTGGACGAGGTTCTGCCTTCCCTCGCAGAGTTGCGCGAACGGCTTGTGATCATTTCCGTTGCTACGCCGCTCAAGCGCTGTGTCCAGGCGGGCGTGCGTCCTGACTTTGTGGTGGTGGTCGATCCCCAGTACTGGGCCTCCCGCTTCATGGACTGGGCCCTGCCTCCGGCAGGGCAGGCATCTGCGGTCAGGGGGGCGGCATCTGCTGTCGGGGAGCGGACCCCCCTACCCGTCGTAGTTGCGGAGCCTTCTACCCACCCGCGCCTGTTGCGCAACGCGCCCGACTCCGTTCTCTACCTGTCGAGCTCTCTCTTTCCCCTGGGGGAAGCGCTGGAAGCCGCCGTGGGGGAAAAAGGCAAGCTGGGCGCGGGAGGATCGGTGTCCACGGCGGCCTGGGACCTCGCGCGGCATCTGGGCGCCGGGCCCATCTACGCGGCCGGCCTGGACCTGGGATACCCCGGAATGCGCACGCATTGCCGGGGAGTCTTCACGGAAGAGCTGTGGCTCTCGGCGTGCGGGCGCCTGCATCCCGTGGAAACCAGCTCGTTCGGCTATCTTCGGGAGATCGGGCTTTTCCCCGTCCGGTCCGCCGGCGGCGGCCTCACGCTGACCGACCGGCGGATGCTCCTCTACATGTGGTGGTTCGAGAACCAGCTCTCCATGCAGCCGCAGGCAAGCACGTTCACGCTGTGCGCAGGCAGCGTAGGCATTACCGGCATGCCCCTGGTGCCCGTTTCCGACCTCAGGTCCCTTCCGCGGATCCGGGACCGCATCGACGCGCGCCTGGGCGCCGAGCAGGCCGCGGTGCAAGCGCAGGCTCGCTCTCCGGCCAAGACTCCCGCGCTCACGCGAGCCATGACCGGCCTGCGGGACGGGCTGGATGAGCTAGCCGCGCTTTCCGAGCGGGCGCTTGCGGCCAACGAGGCCCTGGGCCCCGCGCTGCACGGCACGGGAAAGGGCGCGGCAAGGACGCGCGCGCTCCTGGAAGAGCTGGACCGGATTGATGAACGCATCCTGGAGGTTTCCCAGAGGGGAATTGCAGGGTTCCTCATGCAGGCCGTCATCCGCAGGATCGAAAGCCGCGGGGACGGAGAGACCTCCCGGGAGCAGACTCTCTCCGACGGAGAGCAGTTGTACCGCGCCATCCTGGAGTCAGCCAGATGGCAGAAGACCGTCATCACAAGGGCCCTCTCCGAGCTGTAGTCCCGGGGGGCCGCGTTTGTCCTCAAGGGTTCCCGCGGGTTGGCCGATGTTTTGAGTGAGGACTCGTTCCTCAGTTCGAAATACGGTATGCTCTTGACGTCCAGGCATACCGTTTTTTTTTTGGAAAGGCGGCCGAACGGCCCTTGTCAGGCTTGCAGAGCCTTGTCTATGGCGGAGAGGATGCGCTCCGGCTTGAAAGGCTTCACGATGAAATCCTTGACCCCCGCCCGAATGGCTTCCACGATCAGGCTCTGCTGTCCCAGCGCTGAGCACATGATCACCCGGGCCTTGGGGTTGATGGTGAATATCTTGCGCATGGCTTCCAGGCCGTTCATGTTCGGCATGGTGATATCCAGGAGGACAAGGTCCGGATTCAGGGCCTGAAACTTGTTGACCGCGTCCAGGCCGTCCGTGGCTTCACCGACGATGGTGTATCCCCGCTCCGTGAGAATTTCCCTCTGGATCATTCTCATGAAGCTGAGATCATCCGCGATGAGGATTTTCGCTCCCATGACTTCCCTTTTAAAAATTGTCGCGTCTGACGAATGACGTGTCAAGTATGAAAACGAGCCGGCCGTCCTCCAGGATGGAGACACCGGAGAACAACCGGAGGGGATTCACAAGATCATCCACCGGCTTGATGACGATCTCCCTCTCTTCCATCAGCTCGTCCACGATCAGGAAGGCGCGACCGTCCCCGTGGCGAAGCACCACGGCAAAGTATTCATCCCGGGAAGGACGATCTCCTCCCAGGAGGCCGGACATGCTGTGGACGCGGATCACCTCCCCCATCCAGGGCGCCACCTCCGCACCGTCTTCCAGGGAGATATCCGCGGCAGGCAGCTTGGCCGTGCTGTCGAGGTCCGAGAGCGGGACGGCGTACAGCTGCCCCTGGTCCGCCAGGAGCAGGGAGTTCACGATGGTCAGCGTGAGCGGCAGGCGGAGGATCACGCGCGTGCCCCGTCCCGGCTCGCTGGCAAGCTCGACGTCTCCCCGAAGATCGGTGCGGACGCGGGTGGCCACCACGTCCATTCCGACGCCCCTCCCCGACACGTCCGTGACCACGTCTTTCGTGCTGAACCCGGGGAGGAAAACGAGCTCCCGGACCTGGGCCTCCGTCATGGCCGACGCGTTGGGAACTCCCATGTCCATCCCCTTGCGGCGGATGCGCTCCGTGTCCAGTCCGCGCCCGTCATCCGCAAGCTCAATGACGATGGTCCCTCCCTGACGCCGGGCGCTGACGGTGATCCTGCCTTTTTCCGGCTTTCCCAGCCGCACCCTTTCTTCCGGGAACTCCAGGCCGTGGTCCACCGAATTGCGGATGATGTGCGTCAGCGGATCGGAAAGCGACTCCACCAGGCTGCGGTCGATCTCTGTGTCCTCTCCCTCCAGCGCCAGCTCGACGGGTTTGCCGAGCTTTCGAGAAAGGTCGCGCACCAGGCGGGGGAACTTGCTGAAAATGATGGAGATGGGGATCATGCGCGTGTCACGCATGGCCTGCTGCATCCCGCTGGAAAGCTTCTCCAGGGAATCCGCGGACTCCAGCAGCTCTTCGTGAATCATCGCGGCTTCCATTCCCCGCGCAACGCCGTCGCAGAGGCGCGAGATGTGCGCCTTGTGGATCACCAGCTCGGCCACGAAGCTCCACAGCTCATCCAGCTTCCGGGTATCCACGCGGATGGAGGACTTTTCCGCCGGCCGAGCCTGCGGCTCCGTGGGAGCGCCCTCCCCGGCGCCCTCCGCCGCAACGGAGGCATCCACGCCGGCCGCCGCGCCGGGGAATCCTATCCGCTCCACGGCGGTGGACTCAATCTGGTCCACGCGGGAAGCGCCCTCCAGCAGCTCGTCACCCGGGGGCGCGGTCAGATAGAACACCGTCTCCGCGTATTCCTCGTCACGCGTCGGCAGCCCGTCCATGGGGGGAACGGCACGAATCACGTTGACGACCTGTTCAAGGTTGCTGAAGACAAGGAAAGCGCGGGCGAACTTCATGGGCTCATCCGGAAGGACCCGGACCGTCAGCCGCACAAGGGATTCTCCGCGGTCCCGCGCTTCTTCGATCCTTCGGAGCTCCACCGCGTCGAAGGCCGGCTCCCCGCGAGCCGACGCCAGCGTGCGCGCGGCGGCCGGCCCTGCCGGCGCGCCCGGAGCGCTCTCCTTCCCCACCAGGACGGCCAGGCTGCCGACCAGGTCCTCCACGTCCGCGCCATCCTCCGTCCCCGTGCGGGAGATATCCGCCATCATGACGGCGGAGCGATCCGCGCCCGCCGTGAGCAGGTCAAGAGCTTCACGGCCCAGCGACAGGCTGCCGCTCCTTACCTTGCCCAGGACGTCCTCCATGGCATGCGCAAGGCGGGATAGCGACTGGTAGCCCATGAGCGCGGATTCTGACTTCAAGGAGTGCGTCAGGCGGAAAACCTCATTGACGAGCTCCCGGTCCGCGGATTCTTCCATGTGGGCCAGGGATTCGCTCAGGCGCTGGACGATCTCTTCCGCCTCCTCAAGGAACGCCCGTCGGAGACGCGCTTCATCCGGGCCGTTCACCATGACCGGCATGTCACACCGCCCCCGCGCCTGCCAGGTCCCTGCCGGCGGCAAGAACGCGCTGCAGGTCCAGGATCAGGAAAGCTCCGCCGTCCTTGCGCGCGGCCCCCCGGACGAATTGCCGCCGGGCGGGCTCATCCTCCGGTATCCCGTCGCTGTCCAGGGATTCATCGATGTCCACGATCTCCCGAACTTCGTCCACGGAAAGGCCGCAGGAGCGGCTGCCGGCCGTGATGACGATGATCCTGGCCCGGGAGGCGTTTCGTCCCGGGTTCTCCATGGCTTCCCGGGTGATCCCCAGCCGCTCCTTCAGGTCCACAACGGGAATGACGTCACCGCGAAGGCGGATGACGCCGGTAACGAAGCGCGGCGCCGTGGGCACGCGAAGGATGCCGTCCGGGCGCACGATCTGCATTACCTGCTCAACCGGCACGCAATAACGGCCCGTTCCAAGGATGAAGGAAAGGTAGCGCGCCTTCACCGGGAGTCCCCCGCGACATGCTCCCCCGGCCGCGCGTCCTCCCGAGATGCACGCTGACGCTCCAGGGAAATGATCAGCTCCACCTCTCCAAGGGGGACCCCGACGCGCGCGGCAATGAGAGCGGGACTGAACCCTGAATGGCTCAACATCACCACCCTCTGGCGCATGTCCTGCCGGGATTCCGCCGGTTCCTCTCCTGGTGACGCGGCAACAGGGCGGCTTCCCGCCGGCGCGCCGGGGCGTCTGTGCTCGGAAAGCTCCACGGCAAGAGCCGGCTGCGGCGGGGCAGGCTCCGGTGCCGGGGCCTGCGCCGGAGCTTGTCCCGAGGCCTGCACGGGGGCCAGGCGGCTGTAGACCTTTGCGCCTACGTCGTGCTTCTCGATCTCCCGGGCAAGAAGCGCCATCTTCCTGTCTGCGGCCCCCAGGAGCTCGCTGAGGCCGGATATCCTGTCCTCAAGGAGCGCAACATTTCGTTCCGTGGTCTGGTTCAGCTCCACCACCAGCCGGCTCACTTCGTCCCGAAGCTCGGCAATCTGCGTGGCGGCGCTGGTGGCGCGCCGCACGCGGTCCCGGAGCACGGCATACAGGAGGAGAAGCCCCCCGATGTCCACGACAAGCGTGATGAGGATGGTGTACCACATGCCGTCAGCCCGTCACGTCGATGTTCTTCCCCAGCGCCGGGTCCCGGAACACCTCGGGCTGCTGCGCAGGCTTCTGTGCCTGCCTGCCCCGCTTGCCCCTCTCCCTGCGCTCTCCGGCTTCCCGCCGTGAGCGCGCCTTGACCTGCTCAGGTCCTTCCTCCTGCTGCTGTGCTGCGTTCACGTCGTTGTCCTGCTGCTCTGTCTTCTGGACCATCTGGGAGCCCTGCAGGGACTGCGCTTGGGGCGTCGCCTCCTTCTGGACGGCCTGCTCCTTTCCCACCTGGTTGGTCTGGGAGAAAAGCGTCTGCAGGTCGATGGGCAAAAGCGGCATGGCGTCAGCGCCTCTTCATCAGCTCTTCGTCAAATACCTCGTACTTCGTCACTTTCACCTCTCCGCCCTGGAGGAAGAACGTCACGAACTTGAACTCCGTCCGGACGGCCAGGTTCGCATTCTTGATGGCCAGCTTGACTCCCGGAAAGACGCGTTCCGACGCGGAGATCTTCCCGATGGTGTTGAGAGAGGCGAGGTACGTGTTGACCGTGGCGATCTCCCGCGTTGATTCATCCAGCTGCGTCAGGAGGAGGGACCGCTTTTCACTCTGCTCCGCGAGGTACTGCGCCTTTTCCGGCGGGAGCTTCCTCTGCGCCTTCTGCAGCGTCTCCAGCGTCTTGATGTTCAGCTCCACCTCTTCCAGGGCCTTCTCCGATTCCCGCCGGCTGCTCTCCAGCTGGACCAGCCGCTCCTTGCTGCGGGGATCATACCCCACCTCCAGGAGCGTCTCCGTTCCCGCAACCGAGCCCAGGATCTTGGAGTTGATTTCCTCAGAGGCGCGCAGCCGCCCGCCGACGATCTGCGCTCTCTTGCCCTGGCAGAGAATCATCCTGTTTGCGTCCACGAAGGAATGCACGATGCCGTCCGTGACCACCACGTTCTCCCCGGCATCCACGTGCGCGTGCTCGATGAACTTGGAGTACAGGGACTTGCCGCAGCGCACCTTTCCTTCCGTCTTTGCCGCAATCCCCTGGTGCACCACGATGTCGCCTTCCGCGTCCAGGGCGCACTTCCCCACGCTTCCGAAAACCTCGATGTTGCCGGCGGCTTTCACGGAGAAACCGTCCTCCACGTTGCCGCGCACGACGACGGTTCCGAGGAAGAGGATGTTCCCCGTTCGCAAGTCCACGTTGCCGGCCACCGTGTAGATGGGCTCCACGTTGATCTTGCCGGCAAGGAGAAGGACCTGGCCGTTTGTTTCCGCCATTGCCGAAAGCCCGTCCTCGGAAAGCTTCACGTTCTTCCCGACGGCGATATCGCACTCCTTCCCCTTCTGCGCGGGGATCTGCTTTCCGGTGACGGTCTGGCCGGGCTGGCCGGGCTCCGCGGGGATCTTGTTTGCAAGAAGCTGCCCGATTACCACGTTTTCGACGCGGGAGATGTCCTTGAAGTCCACCCTGCCGTCATGCTCCTTCAGCTTCACCGCGTCGCGCTGCCCCTTGAAACTGTATACCACGTGGGCATCCGCCCCGTCGCGGGCCTTGATTCCCTCCGCGACAACCACCGGCCGCCCGTAGCGGGGAGAGGACTCGAACTCCTGGAGCACGTCCTCCTTTATCCCGGCAACCACGCCGTTGGACTGGAGGAAGCTGCGAAGATAGTCAATGGAAATGTCCGCGCCGCCCGGGCCCGGCTCGCTTACCACCACCACGGCCTTCATCTCCCCGTCCGTGATCTCGATGGAGACGCTGGCGTCATGCGAGGGGTCATAGCGGATGTCCGCGACGCGGATATATTCCCCGTCCGCGTGCTTGACCACGCGGGCAACGAGCGACGTGTCGTAGTTGGAAACGCCGCGGAGGGAAAGCTTCTCAAACGCCATGATTTCCGTGGCGCGCGGCCCCTTGCCCAGCGGCTTGGTGACCTTGAGGAAAGCGCCCTCGCTTCCCATGCGCACGAAAACCTCCCCGGGAACGTCGCGCTGCCGCTCGGGCTCCCGCGCAGCGGCTTCCGTCCGTCGTTTCTCCTCTTCCGCTGTTTCCACGGCGGTTTTCACGGACCGGGATTTTTCGTAGACGGCGACTTTCCAGGGCTTCTTTCCAACGCCCAGCGTCCCCGGGCTGCCCTTGGAAAGAACCTCGTATTCGAGGTCCCGGACGGGGAGCGACAGCTCTATGGACGCGCGCCGCAACGCCTCCTGGACGCTGTCGGCTTCCAGCGTCAGGGTGCGGTTCCTGGCATCCTCCGCCAGCTGTCTCCTCATGTAATCCTGGAGCTGCTCCAGGTTGATGGTAACGGCCATGGCCTGCCCCTTACACGAGCCCCCTCTTGAAGCTCGTGAGCTTGGCCCGCAGGCGCATCACGGCTTTCGTGTGCAGCTGCGAGACCCTGCTCTCCGTCACGGCGAGCACCTCTCCGATCTCCTTGAGAGTCAGGTCTTCATAATAATACAGGACAAGCACCTTCTTCTCTTTGTCCGGAAGCTCCTTGATGGCCTCCACGATCACGCGCTTGATCTCATCCTTCTCCACGATGGTGTCGGGGTTGAGGCTGCCGGGGCTTTCAATGCTTTCCGCGATGGAAATCTTGTCATTGTCCTCTCCCGTGTACCAGATGTCGTGGAGGGACAGCATGGAGGTGCCGCTGATCTTCAGCATCATCTGCTGAAAGTCCTTGAGCCCCATCTCCATGCCGGATGCGATCTCTTCATCCGAGGCGGCGCGCCCCAGGGAGGACTCCAGCCGGCGCACCGTCTCTTCCACTTCCCGGGCCTTCTGCCGCACGGAGCGGGGAACCCAGTCAATGGTGCGGAGCTCGTCGAAGATGGCCCCGCGGATCCGCGTCACCGCGTAGGTCTTGAACTTCACGTGCTTTCCCGGGTCGAACTTGTCAATGGCGTCGAACAGGCCGAAGACGCCGAAGCCCACAAGATCGTCAAACTCGACGTTCTGGGGCATCCCCAGGGCTATCTTCCCCGCAACATACTTCACCAGGGGGGCATACTGCCGGACGAAGAAGTCCCGCAGCGCCTGGTCCTTTGTCTTGCGGTAGATCTTCCAGAGGTCCTCTTCCGACTTACCATCCCAGCGGCTGTCAGCCATTCTTGCTCTATCCCTTTTCCTCTCGTTTCAAGACGGTGCGGATTGCCCGTGCCAGCGTCGCCGGGTCCCGGCCGCCGAGGGCTCCCTTCATTGCATCTTCGGGGCTCTGGTTGGCTCTGGGCTGCGGCGCCGCCCGGGGAGCGGACGGCGCTCCTCCCAGGGAGGTGATGTCGGGGAGGCGTCCAAGATCGGCGTCCATCTCGAAGCCCGGCTTTGCCTCTCCCCCTCCGTCCGACTGATCTTCGGGAACGCTCTCCGCCTCTTCAACGGAATCCCCGGAAGGCTCCCCGTCCGGGGAAAGGTCAGTGTCCGTGAGCGGGGGCAGCTCGTCATCCAGCGCGTCACCGGGGATGTCAGAGAACTCCCCGGGCGCCGGCTCTCCCGCGCCTGATGGCTCCCGCGCATCCGACGGTTCCCCAAGCTCCTCTCCGCCAAGGTCTTCCGCCCCAGCGTCGTCTGCTTCCTGCAGCCTGTCCGGGCCCCCGGACGCGCGGGCGTATGCCGCAGCCCGTTCCGCGGGCGCAGGACCCTCTTCCGGCAGCGTGATGTCGATGTTTTGTCCCGGGGCGCTTTCCGGGGGTTGCGCCTGGGCCAGCCCGGCCAGGTATTTCATGAAAACATACCGGGCGCCCGCCGCCAGGCCTGCAAAGAGCAGCGCGAAGAGCAGCGCCCTGCCCAGGGCCACGCCAAAGGCATTGCTGCTGGCAAGGCCGACGACCAGGGAAATGAGAAAAGCGCCGGCCGCGGTCATTCCGGCAATTTTTCCATTTTCCCTTACGAAGTCCTTCACGGACCGACCCCCTTCCTTACATTAGGGGAAACAGGGCCCAGAGTCAACAAACCGCCGCTCAAGCTCCTCCTATTTCCCGCTTCCAAATAGCTTTTTCAGGAAAACCGGAATCCCTTTCCCGTCACGGTAGTCCACGTGCTCCAGCCGTCCCAGCAGGTGGCGGATGCACACCGACGCCTTCGACTTGGGATCAAACACCAGGAATGGCTTCTGGCGAACGACGGAGCTGTGGACGATGGGATCATCGTACACGAAGCCAAGGTAATCCACCTTGAGATTGAGGAACTGGCCGGCGATGTTGATGACGCGCTCCGCCACCTTCTTCCCCTCCACCACCGACCTCACCCTGTTGACGACAAGCTTGAGACCGAGGTCCAGGTTCTCGATCTCCGTCGCGATGATCTTGATGATGCCGTAAGCATCCGTGATTGCCGTTGGCTCGGGAGTGGTCACGATCAAGGCGTCGTCCGCGGCGGCAATGAAAGAGATGACGTTGTTGGAAACGCCGGCCGCGCAGTCAATGATCAACACGTCCGCATTCGACAGGGCCGCAAGCTCCGCAATGAAGTCCTTCCGTTCCTCCTCCGACAGGTTGGCGATCTTTGAGAACCCGGACGCGCCCGCAATGATCTTGATTCCGTACGTGGTCTCAACAAGGATTTCGGCAAGCGTCTTCTGCTTTCGAATGAGATGGTACAGGTTGTAGCGCGGGATGACCCCCAGGACCACGTTCACGTTTGCCAGGCCCAGGTCCGCATCCATGACGATGACCTTCTTGCCCGCCTGGGAGTACGCCAGGGCAAGGTTGATGGCAATGTTGGTCTTGCCGACACCGCCTTTTCCGCTTGAAACGGCAATGATCCGCGTGGCCTTCCGCGCTTCTGAACCGCCGCCCCCTTTTTCCTTCCGCGGAGAGCCCGCGGACGCGGAACTCCCCACCAGCTCCCTCAGCTTTTGCGCCTGGTCTGCCATTGTCAGCCCCCTCTGCCCAGGGTTCCCGATGAACCGGCCCCTGCCAGCGCGGAGGAAGACCGCCCGGGGCTGAATCTCGACTCCAGGGCTTCCCGGTCAACGCGGAAGCCTTCCATGTTCATGAGAAGCCGGACCACGCCGGCTTCCTGGATGTCCTGGGGCACTCCCTGCCCATCGCACAGGTATGCAACAGGCTTGCGGTGCCGAGACAGGCAGGAAATGATGTTTCCGATCCTCATCGTTTCGTCCAGCTTGGTGAGCACCACGGCCCGGTAGCCGAACGGCTCGAATTGGCGAAGGATCTCCTCCGTATCGCTCCCCTTGGTGGTCGCCGCAAGGGCCAGGTACACGCACGCCTGGCTCCCGCACGCAGCAAGAATCTCCTTCATCTCGGCGAGTTTTGCAAGGTCGCGAGGGCTGCGTCCAATGGTGTCGATGAGAATCAGCTCGGCGTCCTGGTTGAGGGCAAGGCATTTCTGCAGGTCGGAGGCGCTCTCCACCAGGCTGACGGGGATCCGCATGATCTCCGCGTACGTCTCGATCTGCTGCTTGGCCGCGATCCGGTAGTTGTCAATCGTGATGATGCGCACCTTGCGGGCCGGCTGGCGGCCGTCTCCGATCCCGTGGATTGCCGCCAGCTTTGCGATGGTGGTTGTCTTCCCAACACCGGTGGGGCCGACAAGAATCAGGATCCGGGTCCCCTTGCCCGTGATCCGCAGGGGCGGGTCCACCTCGATCTTTTCCCCGATCCATCCCACCACGGCGGCCATGAGCATGGGGTAGTTCTCCAGCGCTTCCAGGGAGAACTCCCGCTTTGCCCGGTCAAGGACGGCCGCAATGAAATCCGGGGAAAAATCGTTTGCCAGCATCAGGTCTTCAATCCTGGCAAGAGAGGGATGAGGCTCCCCGTTCGGCCCGGCGGTCTCCGCTGCGGCTCCGGGCAGAGTGCGCTCTTCCAGGGTTTCCCGAAGGCTCTGGATCTCCTTCAGGAGGGTCTGGAGGCCCTGCTCCTTCTTGACGGATTCCAGGATGCGCCTCTTCTCTTCCTCCACCTCCACCTTCCTTTTCCTGGACCCGTCATCCGAGAGGTAGCCGGTGACCTCGACGCCTTCCTGGGCAAACATTCCCAGGAAACCTCCCACGCGGACCGTCCGGTGCGTGAGGATCCTGGCCTCATCCCCGTAGGTGACCTTCATTTTTTCTATCGCTTCCCTGTTGCTTCGCGCCTGGATCGTGAAGTATTGCATGCTCCTCCCCTCGAGCTATCCTTCCAGCCGTATCTCTCCAAGCGCCTCCACGGCAATGTCCGGGGACACCTCCAGGCTGGAGATGACCGCCAGGTGCGGGATCTCCCGCATCGTGCTCGACTTCACGAGCGGACGGGCCGCTTCGGAGCAGAGAATCACCTCGTGATGCCCCGCTTCCTGGACTTTCTTGACCGCGTTGGAAAGCGCCGTGATCCACCGGCGGTGGGTGGCGGGATCCAGCCCCGCCGCAATGCCGCGATTGGTTTCCACGCGGGAATCAATGATCTTCTTTTCCAGAGCCGGCTCAACAGTCAGCACGTGGAGCGTCTTCCTGTCGTCGCTGTACTGCAGGCAGATCTGCCTCCCCAGGGCCTGGCGCACCTTCTCGATGAGGAAGCCGACGTCCTTGGTGACGGCGCCGTAATCTGCAAGCGTCTCCAGGATGACAACCACGTTACGGACGGACACTCTCTCCATGAGCAGGCCCTGAAGGACTTTCTGGATCTCTCCCACGGAGAGGACCTTCTTCACCTCTTCCACGACGGCCGGGTAGTCCGCCTTCAGGGCGTCCAGGATGGACTGGACCTCCTGGCGTCCCAGGATGTCCGCCGCGTAGCGCTTGATGATCTCCGTCAGGTGGGTGGCAATGATCGACGGAGGGTCCACCACCGTGTAGCCCAGCCTTTCCGCTTTCTCCCGGTCCTCCTCCGCAATCCACACGGCAGGCAGCCCGAACGCGGGATCTTTTGTGGGCTCCCCGAGGACTTCCTCTGCCACGCGCCCCGGCTGGATGGCCAGGTAGTATCCCGTCTTGATTTTCCCCCGGCCCACCTCAACGCCCCGGATCTTGAAAGAGTACTCCGACGGCTCCAGCCGCATGTTGTCGATGATCCGGATACGGGGCACCACGAGGCCCAGCTCCAGGGCGGATTCCCGCCGAATGCGCGTGATGCGGTCCAGGAGCTCGGCCCCTTGTTCCTTGTCGACAAGCGGGATGAGCCCGTAGCCGATCTCCAGGGACAAAGGATCCAGCGGAACCACCGGGGAGATCTCCACCGGCGCCGCCTTTTCTTTCTCCGCCACTTCCCGCGTTTTTGTCTTCTCCTGCTCCGCGATCTGCCGCCGGGTCAGGCTGAACCCGAGCACGCCAATGAGGATAGCCATGGGAATCAGGACGTACCAGGGAAAGCCCGGAAGGAACGACAGGAGAACGAGAAACGCCGCGGCAATGAGGTACGGCCGGGACTGCGCGGAAAACTGCTTTGTGATGTCCTTGCCGAAGGAAGAGTCCGAGATGGCGCGCGTGACGATAATGCCCGTTGCTGTTGAAATGAGGAGGGCCGGAAGCTGCGTGACAAGCCCGTCTCCGATGGACAGGGAGATGTACGTGTTCAGCGCCACGTCCAGCGGCTCCCCGTGGAGCGTCATCCCGACAATCAACCCTCCCACGATCTGCACCACGGTGATGAGGATGCCGACCCTGACGTTCCCCGAGATGAACTTGGAGGCACCGTCCATGGATCCGTAGAAGTCGGCCTCCCGCTGGAGGTTGTTCTTCTTGCGGGTTGCCTCTTCCTCCGTGATGAGCCCGGAATTGTACTCCGCCTCGATGGCCATCTGCTTGCCGGGCAGCGCGTCCAGCGTGAACCGCGCGGCGACCTCCGCCACGCGCGTGGCGCCTTTCGTGATGACGATGAACTGCACGGCAATGATGATGATGAAGATGATGAGGCCGATGACGTAGCCTTCCACGCCGCGCGTTCCGACCACGAACGTTGCGAAGGCCCGGATGATGTGCCCGTTGAACTGGCTCCCCTTGGACAGGATCAGGCGCGTGGAAGAGACGTTCAGCGCAAGACCGAAGACCGTAGCGATCAGGAGCAACGTCGGGAAGACGGAGAACTCCAGCGCGTGGCGCGTGTACAGCACCGTCAGGATGATGAGCAGGGACAGGACAAGGTTGGCCGCCAGGAGGACGTCCAGGAGCACCGCCGGCAGCGGGATCAGCATCATCATGATGACCACCACCACGCCGATGGCAACCAGGATGTCGCTTCTCTGCTGCCAGAGATTCCCCACCACCGCGCGGGCATCAGCCATACCGAGCCTCCTCCGTCTTTCCGGCCAGGCGGTACACCTCGGCAAGGATCGTGGACATCACCTCGTAGAACTTCTCCGGGATGACGTCTCCGATCTCCACCTCCCGGTAGAGAGCCTGCGCAAGCGGCTTGTTCTCCATGATGGGAACGTTGTTTTCCGCGGCAATATCCTTGATCCGCTGCGCAATCATGTCGGCCCCCTTTGCCACCACGGTGGGGGCCTGCATGAGCGCGCGGTTGTACTCAAGGGCAACGGCGAAGTGCGTGGGGTTGGTGATGACCACGTCCGCCTTCGGGACCGCCTTCAGCATGTTGCGCCGCATGATCTCCCGCATGCGCTCCCGCAGCCTGCTCCGCGTGAGGGGGTCCCCTTCGTACATCTTCCTCTCTTCCTTGACTTCCTGGCGCGACATCTTGAGGCTCTCGATGTGCTGTCTCCGCTGGAACCAGTAGTCGATTGCGGAGAACGCCAGGAGCGCAAGGGCGGCTTCCAGCATCACGCGGAAGGCAATGCCGGCGATCACCGAGATGCCGGAGAAAAACGGCTCCATGGCCAGGCGGGTGAGGTGCGGGATTGCGGCCCTGATGTTCAGGAACGCAATGACGGAGATCAAGGCGATCTTGACGATGGATTTCGCCAGGTTGAAAAGCGCCTCCGGCGAGCCGAAGGACCGGGACAGCCACCTCCCGAACTTCGGCGTCACGCGCGTGAAGTCCGGCGTGATGGGTTTGGCGGTGAAAAGGAAGCCGACCTGGATCACGTTTCCCAGGAACGCCGTCACAAAGGCCACGGCCAGCACGGGCACGCCGATCTTTGCCCCCCAGCTCAGGAATGCCAGGAAAACGCTGGCGTTGAACGCTCCCGACGTCCCGGAAATGGAAAGGAAGAATCTCAGCATCTCCGCGGATGACCTCAACATGTGGTCTCCCAGGAGCCCGAGAGCGGCGATTGCCGCCACCAGGACGAGGGAGCTGCTGAACTCCGCGGATTTCGCAACCTTCCCTTCCTCCCGCGCCTTGCGGATCTTGTGCTCCGAAGGCTCCTCCGTGCGGCCTTCATCCTCCGCGGCAAACCACTGGAGGTGCACGTCGAAAGGCGTGGCAAGGGCAAGGGCAAAAATGTCCCGGTCAGCGAATGCCAGCCTCATTTCCCGGCCCCCATGATGAATCCCTGCAGCGTGGCAAAGCTCCCGTCGATGATCCGCTCGAACGCGGTCATGAGGAAAGGAAGAGTCCCGAAAAGGATGATGAAGGACGCCCCGATGGAAACGGGAAAGCCCATGGTCAGGACATCCATCTGCGGCGCGGCCTTGGCAAGAAGACCCATGGCGATGGAGACGAGAATGAGCGTTCCGAGGATGGGGAACGAGATGACGAGCGCGCTCTGGAACAGCCCGCCGAGCCCGCTCACCAGGAGCGAGATGATGGCGTCCCGGTGCGTGACCAGGTCGATTGCTCGAAGGTGCTGGAAGGAATGCAGCACGCCCACCAGAAGGAACTTCCCTGTCCCGGAAATCGCAATGAACACCAGCATGGCGATGAGGTTCAGGAACTCTCCCATGAGCGGGACTTCCACCTGGGACAGGGGGTCGAATACTTCTGAAGCCCCGAAGCCCATCTGGAGGGAGAAGAAGTGCCCCGCAAGCTGGAACGCGGAGAAGATCAGCAGGAGCAGGAACCCGATGAGAAGCCCGATGGCGACTTCCCCCAGGACCAGGAAGAAATACTCCACCGCGTTTGCGGGGATGATGTACCCGGACTGGAGCACCCAGGGGAAGACCGCGGCCGCGGTGAAGAAGGAGAGCCCGATCTTTGCCGCCTGGGGGATGGAGGAGGACGACAGGAGCGGGGCAACTTCCACCATCGCAATAATGCGGAAGAAAACGAGGAGGAAGAGTCGGACGTTGGTGACCATCGCTTCTATCATTGCGCTCCCTCTGTGCTCCCTTTGCGCTTCCTCAAATGTGCGGGATCATGTCGAAAAGCCTCCGCGTGTAACCGACCAGCGAATCCAGCAGCAGTCGTCCCAGCAGGATCAGCCCGAGAAGAATGGCGAAGATCTTGGGGACGAAGCTCAAGGTCTGCTCCTGGATGGACGTGGTGGCCTGCAGGATTGCAATGACAAGGCCCACCAGCATCCCGATGAGAAGGAGAGGGCCGGCCAGGATCAGGGTCTCCAGGACGCCTTCCCGGATGATGGCGATTGCGGTTCCCATGCTCATCGGAAGCTCCTCACGAGCTGCATCGTCAGCAAGCCCCACCCGTCCACCAGCACGAACAGGATGAGCTTGAACGGCATTGAGATCATGACGGGAGGCAGCATGATCATTCCCATCGACATGAGCGTGGATGCGACCACCATGTCGATGATGATGAACGGTATGAACAACAAGATCCCGATTTTGAATGCCACCGTCATCTCATGGATGACGAACGCGGGAATCAGCACGTAGGTGGGAACGTCGGCAAGCGTCTGCGGCTTGGGCAGCCCGCGCATGCTCATGAAGAGCCGGATTGGCTCCGCATCATTGCCGATCTGTCGGTACATGAAGATGCGCAATGGCTTTTCCGCGTTTGTGAACATCTCCTGCAGACCGATCTTTCCGTCACCGAACGGCTTGAGCGACGTCTCGTAGATCGTGCTGAACGTGGGCCACATGATGAACAGCGTGAGGAACAGCGCCAGCCCCATCATGACCTGGTTGGGGGGCGCGGACTGCAGGGAGAGGGCCCGCTTGATGAAGTCGAAAACGATTGCGATCCTCAGAAAGCACGTGGTCAGGATGAGGATGGAAGGGGCCAGCGCAAGAACGGTGAGCAGCAGGAGGAGCTGGACGCTGAGGACCACCTCCTGGTTGCTCCGCGCCGTGCGCACGTTGAAGTCCACAAACGGGATGGGAAGGCTGGCGGCGCCCGCAACGCCCGTGCGGGGCGCTGCCGGGGCAGGAGCCGGCGCTGCGGCCTGCGCAAGCACGGCCGCGGGGAAGAGTGCGGTGATCATGGCCAGGAGCAGGACCACGGAGAAAAGCTTCTTCATAGCTTCCTCAGCTTGTCCCGCTGGTCCCGCAGGAACCCTACGCCGTCTTTCAGGGACACCGGGTGCTCAGTCGGACGGAAGATCTCGGAGAGGACCTGCTGGAAGCTCCGTCTTCCCGCGGGCCCTTCCTCAGCCGCCTTGAGCCGCACCGCGTCCAGGCTTTCCTTCTCCGTGATCTGGGAGATCAGCTCCACGCCGCCGTCGGAGGCTCCCACCAGGAACACGGAGGAGCCGACCTCCACCAGGTGCAGGGCCCTGTTGCCGGAAAGGCTTCGCGAGCCCAGAACCCGGATCAGATCGTTTTCCGTGATCTTTTTCCGGGTGCCCCTTTTCAGGACCCAGAACAGGAGGTAGATGGCCCCGACGACCAGCCCCAGGACGACGAGCATCCGGACGAAGTCCCACGCGGAAACGCCCGGGGTGCCGCCCGGGGCGGCCTGCGCCGTCCCCGCCGCACCCCCCTGGTTTCCCGCGGGCGCGCCGGAACCCGGAATGACAAGCTCGGACTCGTTCAGATTTGTCTGAGCCCCTGAAACGCCCGGCGCCGGGCCTCCGGCAGCCGAACTTGTGTTTGCCTGCCCAAGAACGGGCATGGCGGTGATCGCCAGCGTCGCGACGACGCAGGCGAGGATACGCATCAGAGTTTTCAGATTCCCCCTCCCAGTAAAATCTGAAAAGAATGTGATGCGCTGTCTGAGCGTGCGCTTTACGCACGCGAAGCAGGCTTTCGCCCGCAGGACAGCGCTATGTCAACTCGTTCATCCTGTCCATCTGCGAGACAATTTCCGTCACGCGCACCCCGAAGTTTTCATCAATGACAACGACTTCTCCCTTGGCAATCAGCTTGTGGTTCACAAGGATGTCCACCGGCTCACCGGCAAGCTTGTCCAGCTCTATGATGGTGCCTTCTCCGATCCCCAGGATGTCCTTGATCCGCTTTCGCGTCCGGCCGAGCTCCACGGTCATCTCCATGTACACGTCCATGAGAAGACCGATGTTCCCCTGCTCCCCTCCCGCCTGCGCTCCCTGGAGGTTTGCAAACTGGATGGGCTGGACGTTGGGGGGCGCCATGGCGGGACCCTGCGCCTGTCCTCCGAAGGACTGGCCGAACGTCTGCTGGAACCCCGCGGGGTCCGCCTGCGGCGCCGGCCGCGCCGCCGCCCGCGCCGGGCGTCCGCCCGCGGGCGCCGCCGCGCTGAACGCGGGGGCGGGCTGCGCCTCGCTGGCTCCCGCAAGGGAGACGATTTCCGATGCCAGGGACAGAGCAAAGATCTCCGTCATGGTTGCGGTGGGAAAACCCTCTATGGAGATGGGGTAGTCCACCGTGACGCATACGTCGCCCTGCGGCACCCGCGCCTGCTGCCGCTTTGCGCGTCGCAGATCCGGCGGGGCAGTCTTCACCACCCTGCCCACGCGGTTGCCGATTGCCGTGGCGGCGGTTCCCGTGATCTGCGAGATGGCTTCCGCCACCGCGGACAGGGACGCCTCATCCAGCTCCCCGCCGGCCTGCCCCATCATGAGACCGGCCACGGTCCCCGCGATGGTTGCCGGCACGATGTAGGAGTGCTCTCCCTGGACGCCGTCGGTGAAGTCCACGCGCACGTCCACCACGTCGTCCGGCTGGCCGCCCAGCACGTCGGAAACAGGCCGAACGCGGACGTTGGGATCCCCGATGGCAACCGTCTTTCCCGTCAGGATGGAAAGGTTGGAGCCCTGGCTTTCCGTGACGCCGCGAAGCATCTCCTGGAGCGCGTTTCTTTCCGCCTCCGACATGGGAGACGGACCCGCGCCGGCCGAGGTGTCCATCTCAATGGTGTCCGTCCCCTGCAACAGGGCGTCTATCTCGTCCTGCGAGAGTGATCCGTCACTCATGCTTCCTCTCCCTCATCCATGACGAGCTCTTCGAACTCCGCCTGTTCGATGTCCTCAAGCTTCTTCAGCACCTGCACGGCTATCTTGTTTCCGACCACGCCGGGGCGGCAGAGGAACTTGCGGCGGTCTCCGATCTTCAGCATCATGGGGTCGCTGACGCGCACGTTCTGCAGCCGGATGATATCTCCCAGGCGCAGCGCAAGCACGTCCCGCATGGTTATGTCGATTGAGCCTACCTCGGCAACCAGCGTGATCTCGATGCCGGCCAGGCGGTCCCGGAGCAGGCTCAGGTTCTCCGTGGTGGTCCCTCGCCGCATGGAGGAGTACACGTACTGGGCGGAAAGCTTAGGGATGATGGGCTCAATGGTCAGGTACGGGATGCAGAAGTTCATCATCCCTTCCACCTCTCCCACCTTGGTCTCCAGCGTCACCAGGACCACCATCTCCGACGGGGGGACGATCTGCGCAAACTGCGGGTTGGTCTCAATCTGCCCCAGGCGGGGACGAAGGTCGATGACGGTTGCCCACGCCTCCCGCAGGTTGCCGAGGATGCGGACGATGATCCCCTCAATGACGGACGCCTCAATGTCCGTGAGCTC
>Ga0335078_10005527_pt1 | contig 18669 bp, 16 predicted proteins | sample Lox_Sample_32_FD_206711 | JGI IMG/M metagenome (GOLD analysis project Ga0335078, IMG submission 206711) | Soil microbial communities from Loxahatchee National Wildlife Refuge, Florida, United States - Lox_Sample_3.2 | ecosystem: Environmental > Terrestrial > Soil > Wetlands | place: USA... | reverse complement strand
GAAGACCGAACTGCTCGGATTGAGCGTGAGCGACCCCATCGGGAGCGGCCCTCCCGAGAGGTGCGCGATATCGATGGTGGGACCGACCAGGGAGGGGTTGAGGGGGTCGGTCGGGTAGCAGTTCGGGTGCGGCGGCGGCGTGTTCGCGGGGTAGGTGCAGATGGCGTTGCACCCGAACGTCGGCGCCGCGCTCCCGGCCGTCCCGGTGAACGACCCGCAGTAGTACTCCATCTGGGTCGAGGAGGCGTTGTAGAAGGCCGCTCCCCAGATCGCGACCCCGATGAAGAAGACGAGGATGCCCAGTCCCACGATGGCGAGGGTGTTGCGGCTCAGGAAGTAGAGCGTCCGCCGCAGCTGGGCCACGCGCGGATTGGGCCGTCGTCCGCGTCCGGGTGCCTCCCCTCTCGGGGCCCCGAACGACGCGTCGTCCCGGCCTTCCTCGATGCTCGCCATGGTTGGGTCTCGTCCCGGAAATGCGGGAACGAGCCCGACCCGGGGTGCCCTATTTATCGATTCAACGCGGCCGGTCCCACCTGCCGTCAGAAACCCCGAGGCGCGAGCGCCGTGGCCGGCCGGGGCGGGGGACCGATCACTCGAGGAGGACCGTCTCTGCGGACTTCGCCTTGAAACCGATCTTCTGGTGGGTTCCATCACAGACGGGCTTCTCGGAGGAACCCCCGCACCGACACAGTTCGACCACGAACTTCCCGTCGACCAGCACCACGTTCGGACCGTTCTCGATCGACTTCACGACGACCCTCGGCATCGACCCCGCTCCGTGCGAGCGGGGGAGCCACGCGGTGCGCTCACCGCGGAGAATACCCGCGCGCCTCGAGGCCCGTCCAGGGCGACCGGGTCTATGAGGTTTCGGAACTCCCCGAGCCGCGACGCCGGTCGACGAGGTCGCGAAAGGAGGGACCCCGTCGGCGAGGCGCGGGCCCAAGGGCCGCGTCGTGACCGCGTCCAGGTAGGCGCGGGGCCCGACGCTCGCTCAGACGAGCTCCCCCTGGTCGACCAGAGGGTCGCCGTCCACGGTGAGGGTCGCACCGCGGATCGACTGGTAGGCGGTGAACCGGGGAGTGCGGGTCTCTCCGCCGAAGTGCGAATTGCGGCCGATGGCGAGGGTGATCACGCCCTTCTCCTGGTCGAAGAGGAGCGGGATCGAGGAGATGTTCGGGTTGAGGCCGATCGAGAGGAGGCCCGGCCGCTCCTTCCCCGGACCGAGGCGCGAAAAGCTGCGCCGGAACTCGTCCCCGGCCGAGCCGATGGAGTGGCTCGCCACGCGGCCCTTCTTGAACTCGAGCGACCCGGGTCGAAGCGGCGTCTCGACTCCCTGGGCGAACATGACGCCCGGGATGTTCGCGACGAACGTCCCCTCCGCCACGCTCTCGTCCACGGTGACCGACACGACCCCGCTCGGCACGATGCTCATCAACATCCCGGCGCGGACGTCGTTGTCGTCCACGACCCCATCCTCGATTCGGGGAGCGCGACCCGCAAGGCGAAGCGTGAGGTGGGTGCCGTTCGGGTGGGTGATCACGACCTCGCGACCGCCCCTAAGCGGGCGGGCCACCTTGGCCCCGTCCTTCTGGAGGGTGCGCGGGTCCACGGTCGCCCCTTCCACGAGCTCGCGGCGCCACGTCTCGAGGGCCACGCCGTAGTTCCGGGCCCCGGCTTCGTTCGTCCGTCCGAGGTCGAAGCGGGCGCTTCGGACGCCGCACTTCTCGATCAGGCGGAACCATTCGTGGTCCTGGGCGTTGATCCGTGCAAGGAACGATTTCGGGAGCTTCTCCTCCCGAGCCGTGTCGAGGGGGCCGTACAGGTACACGTGGATGTCGGCGTCCTTGAGGGCCGCCCACTCGTGGCTCCCGATCCGACCGACGTTGGCGATCGGGGCCTCCTCCACGCTCTTCCACAGCGTCTCCTCGTCCTCGACGATAAGGAGGGGCCGCGCCCCGAGCATCCGGGCTTCGAGGACGAAGCTCTTCGCCCAGTCGAGCGTGGCGCTCCAGGTCTCAATGAGGAGGTTCTCCCCTCGTCGGGCCCGGAGCGTGTTGACGAGAACGTTCCGCGCAAGCTTCCGCCGGGTCGACTCGGGATAGGTGGGAAGCATCGGGGCGGAATCGGGGACGGTCCTATTTAACCCCCATGCGCTTTAGTCATCTAATTCCCGTGTTGCAGGTGGGGGGCGCGAGATGAGGCTACGGAAGGTCGTGAATCGGGTGTACGAAGGGACGACCTACTACCGGTGGGTCCTGAGCCTCCCCCCGAAGAACGTCCGGGAGCTGGGCTGGGTCGACGGCCAGGAGCTGCAGACGGTCGTCCGCGGTGGCACGCTCTGGGTCGAACCATCGTTCAGCGCCCGGACGACCCGCCGGAGCCGGCGGGCCGGCACTCTAGAGTCCGAGATCCAGGAAAAGAGCGTGGCGCGGCGGTAGGGCCGCCCCCCGTCCCAAGGGCCGAAGGATCGCCCTGCCCGAACGGGGCGACCGGGGAAGACTACCCGGGAGACGTCCGCCCGGGGGCGGAAGCGTCTCCCATCACGGTCCGACGAAACCGGCCCAGGAACCGTCGGCCCTTCGGGCGGGGCCGAGGGGCCGGCACGTCGGGCGCGGCGTGGAGTGGGTCGGAGGGTGCACCCGAGAAATCGTCCTGGGCGTGGACCAGCATCTCGGGGTCCGCGGCGGTCGGGCGAACGCGGTCGGCGATCAGCGCAAGCTCAGGTCCCATCACGGACATCGTGTCGGCGTACATGGGTGACGGAGAGGGGACTGGCTACATAAATGGTAGTAAGTTTAGAATACTAAATGTCATGTGTTACCGAACATTAGGGGTCTAATCTTCAGGCGATAGCCTACGGGGGTGGTCGCGCGATCCTCCGTTGCTGGACCGGGTGTTCTGGCCCCTGAGAGCCCCTTGGGCCGGGTCGGGTTCCGTGGGACCGTCTGCGGGCCTCTCGGGGCGGTTCCTCCCATTGAGGGGAGCGCGCGGCGAACCCGAACGGCGAGGACTCCGGTCTTCCCCCGGTCCGAACCCTTTCCCGGTCGAAGCCTACATTTGGTGGACGCCGTTCTCCCGGTCGAGGATTCGATGCCCCCGCGGGGAAAGGCCAGTCGGTACACGATCCGAGTTCAGTTCAAGGCGCCGATGTCGTTCGTCTATCGCTGGTGCACGGATTACTCTGCGGAGGATCCCCGACTGGAGAAGGAGCACTTCACCCGACGAGTACTCCGTCGGACGCACCGTGAGGTCGTCTACGAGGACCTCTACGACAACGACCGAGAAGGGTGGACCTGGAGCCGGTCGGTCGTCACACTCCACCCGCCGAACCGCTGGCGGGCCCGCGCCGTCGGGAACTACCGGGAGTGGACTCTCGACTACCGGCTCCGGAAGCTGTCGGAGGACCGGACGGAGCTCGTCTGGACGGGCGTCCGCCGGCCGGTCTTGCTGGGGGACCGGAATCCTACCCAGGCCGCGATGGCGCGAGAGATGCGCACCATGTGGACGAACTTCCGTCGGTCGCTGGAGCGCGACTGGCGCCGACGTCGCCGGTCATAGCCCACTCGCCGCGCCGCGGCGGATTGACCAGAAGTCGCCCGGGCGTGTCAGCGCAGGCCCGGGAATAGTTGAAAACCCCGACCATCCATAGGGTGGAGGAGGAGACGCCATGAAGTGTCCCGGATGCGGCGCGGAAGTCGTGGATGGGTCGAAAGCCTGCCCCAAGTGTGGCCGAGAGCTGGGGATGGGCGCCCGAGCGGTCGGTGAGACGGAGCACCTCGCGAAGGAGACCGGGGCGGTGGTCGGGAAGATCGGCCGAGGCGCCCTGGGCGGGGTCAAGGGGTTCGTCGCGGGGGCCCGGAAGGGCGCGAAGGGCGAGGACTCCGAAAAGAAGGAGTGATCCTCTAGATCCCGACGCGGGACCGTACCGCCGCCCAGCGGGCCGGGTCGACCTTCGCCGACGCGATCCCGACGACCGTCTTCACGAGCTCGGGTGGGGCCCCGCGGGTTAGACCGCCCAGGAGCTCCGAGAGCTCGTTCACGTTGAGGGACGGCAGCATCCATCCGAGGACACCCGCGAGGCGCTCCGGCGGCGTGCCCGCCATGATCCGACCCCGCATCCCGGCCATCTCGGCGTCCGTGAAGTGCTCACGCATGAGCGGCACGAGGTCGACCTCCTCGCGGTTCATGTGGGCGAGGTAGAGCGCGAGCAGGTCGTTCAAGGCTTGGTTGAGGCGGACCCCCGCGCGGACCCTCTCCTCGGGGGTCGGCATCGCGAGGATCTCGCGGCCGGACTTCGTGATCCCAAGCTCGCGGCGGGTGAGCTCGTGGTGTTCTTCGATGAGGGCCTGGACGAAGCCCGGATTCTTCGGGGAGACCGACCCGAAGATCGCGGTCTCCTCGTCGTCGGCGTGTCGATGGAGAACGCAGAGGACGCACCCCGCGGAGCGGGCGATCGCGAAATCGGTCTCGAGGTCCGTCATGAGGGCGGTCGTGGCGGCCACGTCCGCAAAGTCGTGCGTCTGGAGACGGCCGCTGAGGTGGTAGAGCATCGATCGGAGCGCCTTGTGGATCGGAGTGAACAGGTCTTCTTTCGCCGTCATCGTCGATTGGCGCCTCCCGGAGGGCCGAGCGCCGACGAAGGTCCTCCTACTTGAGGGCATTGTCGCGGAGATCCCGCGGGACGCCGGCTGAGGGCACCACGCGCTCTCGAGCGACCCCGTTCGTGGGAGGACGGGCGGCCGGTCGGAGGCTCCCGGCGGGAGTCGGGGCCGCGAGATGGTCGGCGGGGAGGTGGGTCAATGGCACGATCGCAACGTCGACCTCCGCGCTCGGCGCATCGCCGAGCGCCGGCCCGGTCGCGTTCACGGTCAACCGGCCGCCCACGGGGAGCGCCGAGTACCCGACCGGGGCCGTGACCGAGTAGGTGAACGTCCCGTTCGGCACCGCGAAATCGATGTACTCCCCGTTCGTGGTCTCGGTCGTCCCGTCGAAGGTCGCGCTCCAGCTCGTGCCGTTCGGCGCGCCGTTCGTCCCGTAGTAGTAGAGGTCGAACTCGGTGAAGAGGACGATGTGGTAGTTCGCGGCGATCGCCGTGAAGCTCGTGTGCACGACCTGCGCCGTTCCGTTCACTTCCACGGAACCCGACATCGGGGAGGCGAGGTACCCCGGGGTCACCGCATAGACCATCCACGAGTAGTTGCCGTCCGCGAGCCAGACGGTGAACGTCGACGACGGTCCCACGGTCGTGTTGCAGGCGTACAGGAACCCCTCGCTCGGACAGACCTCCGCCGCCCACTCCGTGGCCGCCGGGAGGCCGGCTTCCGTGATCGTGAGCGGCGAGGTCGGGATGGGGGTGAAGTTGAGCTCGACCGAGACCGGCAGCCCGCGGGCCGTGACCGTCCCGGTGGGTGGAGCGGCATTGTAGCCGTTCGCCTCGGCCGAGAACCCGTAGGTCCCGTTCGCCACGAAGATCGTCAAGGGACCGGGTCCGAACTGGGTAAACCTCTCCGCGTACCCCGAGCCGTTGAGGAAGACCGTCCACGGTACCCCGTAGGCGGTCCCGTTCCCGACGAAGGTGAGATCGGTCTCGTACGTGAAGACGACCGTCTGGCCGGCCGGCGTCCCCTCCACGTTCACGTCGCCGTAGACCCCTCCTCCTCCGAATCCGGGTGCGCTCGCGGAGGCGTTGTAGTAGTACGACCCGTTGGGCTCGGTGTAGACGATGGGAGAGCCGGTCGGGGCCGACCGGCTCGACCCGTCGAGCGTCGTGAACCAGGTGCCCCCCGAGGGAAGCCCACTTTCGGTCAGGGTGACCGAGTAGGTGGTGGCGGTGGGCGCGATCGTCTCGAAGGTCACTTGGGCGGAGGCGGGTCCGCCCGAGACGTTGAGCTCCGCCGCGGTGGGCGATGCCAGGACGAGCGCGCCCGCGGGCGCGGCCGGGTCGCTTCCCGCGAGCGCCGCCGCCCACTCGTAGGTGCCGTTCGGAAGGTCGACGCTCTGGTTCGGGCCCTCTGACAGCTGGTCGACCTCCGGGTAGCCGGTGACGTTGAGCGCGAACGCGAACACCTCCCAGGAGACGTTCGCGAGAAGCCCCGACTGGGTGAACGTGACCGGATAGGCGGTCACACCGCCTGCCGAGGGAGTGAAAGTGACGTTCACTGATACATCGGACCCGGTCACGTTGACGGAGCCGCCATCCGGCGACGCCGAGTAGTACGGGATCGCGCCGACGGCGAACCCGTACGAACCGTTGGTTACGGCAAAGAGCAGGGACGCGGTGGTGGAGTTCCGTTCGGTCGCGTTGAGGGTCACCGCCCACGACGTGCCCGCCGGGAGCCCCGATTCTCGGAAGGTGACCAGGTAGGTCGGCAGGGTGTTCGGCTCGAAGACGACGGTGACGTTCGTGTCCCCGTTCGCGACGGAGACCGTCCCCGCGCTCGGGGTGGGGTGGTAGCCGGCCACGAGGTCCACCGTGTACGGGTAGAACCCGTTCGGTCGGGCGAACTCGATCGAGCTCGTCGTGGCGGAGCCCCGGGTCCCGTTGAGAACGACCGACCAGTTGGTCCCGGCGGGGAGCCCGCTTTCGGTGAACGTAACGGCATGGGGGATCGGTGAGAACACGACCGCGACCGACTGGTCCGCCCCGCTGACCACGACGCTCCCTCCCGAGGGATTGGCGGCATGACCCGTGACAGCGTCGACGTTGAACACGTAGGTGCCATCCAGGACGACGAACGAGAGGGTTGTGTTGGTAGAATGGCCCACTTCGACGTCCAGGGTCACCGCCCAGGGAGTTCCCGGTGGGAGCCCGCTCTCTTCGAACGTCACGACGTGCTGCGCGGTAGAGGGCGGAGGACCGCCCCCGTGCGAGAGAGGTGAGAATCCCGGGATCACGCCCGACAGGGCGACGGACGCCACCAAGAGGAGTGCGAGGAGGATGACCGCCCAGGCGATGCGGCGAGAACGCCCCGGTGCGGGGGAGGGTGGGACGACCGAACCGCCCCCCGACGAACTCGCAGGGGGCGAGGGCCCGCCGGCGGAAGGGCGACCACCGGGCGCCATCGAATCCCCGAAGCGAATCCCGAGATTACGCTAGCCGCTCGAGGCCGGAGTGGGCGAACGGAGCGGGTCACGAGGTCGACCCGCGCCCGACCGGGGGATTCGTCGTCGTGGGCCCGAGACTCGGGGCCGGCGACCTTCGCACCGAACCCTACGAGCGGCCTCCCCAGCGCCCTCGAGTCTGCTCCCGGACAGGGTCCGCCGTCGAGTGGGAGCGGCGACCGTCGAACAGCCCAGTCCGATCCCGATGACCTCCGGGGTAGACCTCGCGATCGAGGAGGTCCCGAACTCTCCCTCGAACTCGAGGGGACACGGGCCTCCATGCCCGAGGACGACGAGTTGAGGATGGATCTTCTGTACCCCTGCAGGGCGCGGGGGGGCGGGGTGAGGCTCCCGCTCGCAAGGGTCAGACGTGCCCTGCCGGCGATAGCGCCGCCCGTGAAGGGGACCTCCACGGACCAGCCGCTCTGGCTGGTGTCGAGCTTTGGCAACAACCGTCGCGTACCCACCGCCCCGTCCCGTACCATACTTTAATGTGGGACCCCGTTGGCCCGCTCGTGCGCCGGGTCACGCACGGGGCGGCAGTCCTTGTCGCCGCGGTAGCCATCGCGGTCATGGTGGGGGCACCCACCGGACCGCTGGTCGCGCCAACCGGCGCGCTCGAACCCGTCCGCGCGCTCGCCGTTCCGGCAACCTCGAGCACGGATCCCATCGACCACGTGGTGATCGTCTTCCAGGAGAACCACGTCTATGACAACTACTTCGGGACGTACTGCCTCAATGTCGGGCCGTACTGCTCCACGAACGCGACGGGCATCCCGCCCGGGACCTGCGTTCCGATGTACCCGACGAACCCGGCCGCCGGGTGCGTCCGGCCGTACCTCTTCACTTCCGCGAACGTCACGAACCCACAGGACCTGGTCCACGACTGGGACCCCGCGCACGAGGCGTACGACAACGGCTCGATGGACGGATTCTACCTAGCGGAAGGGAAACACCTCTCCACTTTCGGTCACTTCGACGGGACTCTCATCCCAACGTACTGGGACCTCGCCGAAGAGTACGGGCTCGGCGACAACTTCTACGCGAGCGTCCAGAGCTACTCCACCCCGAACCACTGGTACCTCCTCGCGGGCCAGTCCCCTGCGATCGGGATCAACCAGACGCTGCACAAGAACTCCGCCGACCCTCTCGAGCTGACGGACGACGAGGAGGAGTACCTCAACGAGTCGAACTCGACGACCACGATCGAGGACCTCCTCGTCAACTCCTCCACCTCCTGGAAGTACTACGACTACTCCCTCTCGAACTACACCCACGCCATCCACCAGCTCTCGGGCGCAGGAGCCCAACAGAGCGCCTTCGACTTCTGGAACCCGCTCGCGGCCCGCGCGGAGAGCTACCAGCCCGGGGTGATCAACCACTTCGTGCCGAGCTCCCAGTTCTTCACCGACGCCGCGAACGGGAGCCTCCCCAACGTCTCCTGGGTGCTTCCGACGTTCAACCAGTCCGACCATCCCGGCTCCAACCTCCGGAACGGCGAGACCTGGGTCGGAGGGATCGTGAACGCCGTCGAGAACTCTCCCGAGTGGAACCACACGGTCGTCTTCGTGACCTGGGACGACTACGGTGGGGACTACGACCACCTCCCCCCGCCGGTCCTGGACGGCGACGGCGTTTCGTTCCGCGTGCCGCTGCTCGTCATCGGCCCGTACGTCCGGGAGAACTTCGTGAGCCACCATTTCGAGAGCTTCGACTCCCTCCTCCACTTCGTCGAGTGGCGGTTCGGCCTCCCCTCCATCACCGCGCGGGACGCGGACGCCGCGCTCCCGCTGGAGTACTTTGACTTCAACGCGACGCCGCGGGCGCCGATGCGGTTCCTCGGGCCGTACAACGCCGTCTACCCGATCCCGCTCCAAGGGGCAGGCCCCCCGCCGCGCGTCGCGTCGCTCTCGGCGTCCGCGGGCCCGGCGTCGGTCACGCTCAATTGGTCGCTGGCGGAGAGCGGCGCCTCAGCGACCGCGCTCTCGCTCACGTACGGACCCGCGGGCCAGCCGAACAGCTCCCGCCTCCGGATCGACCCGAGCGGATCGACGACGACCGTGGGGAACCTCGCGGGCGGCGTGCCGTACGGGTTCTGGCTCTCCGCCCTCACCGGAACGACCGGGTCGACGCCGGCGTACGCCGGGGCGACCCCGAGCAGCAACCGAACGCTCCCGGTCACCTCCAACGCCACGTCGTGGGTCCCGAACGTGCCCCTGGGGAACGGAGGGCCACCGCTGCGGCGGAACGCGACCCTCGCGTTCGATGCGATGGACGGCTACTACCTCCTGTTCGGGGGCCGGGCCCGGAACGGGTCCTTCCTCGGGGATACCTGGGCGCTCGTGAATGGGGTCTGGCTTCCGCTCTCCTCGCCGGTCTCTCCGGCTCCCCGCCAGGGGGCGGTCATGACCTACGACGCGGCGGATGGCTACGTGCTCCTCTTCGGCGGGTCCGACGGTCGCGGTCCGATGGGCGACACGTGGGAGTTCGTCCACGGCGTCTGGACCAACGTCACATCGACCGCCGCCGGACCGCCGTCGGCCCGAGCCTTCGAATCCCTCACCTACGACTCCACCGACAAGGTCGTCGTGATGTTCGGGGGGCTCGGGGCGGGGTCGAACCCGCGGTCCGACACCTGGAAGTTCACCCACGGCAAGTGGACCGCGCTCACGCCGAAGACGAGCCCGGGCGCGCGGTGGGCGGCCACGTTGACCAACGATCCCACCGACGGGTACATGGTCCTGTTCGGGGGGAACGCGAGCGCGGGCGCGGTCCGAAGCGACACGTGGAAGTACCTTCGGGGGGTCTGGACCAAGCTCGCTACCCCCACGGGGCTTCACGGCCGGGCCGGCGCCGAGGCCGCCTTCGACGGGACGGACAACTACATCCTCCTCACGGGCGGGTGGGGGGCCGGAGGGTTCGCCAGCACGACCTGGGCCTTCCACGCCGGCGCGTGGACGAACGTTTCCGGGCCGGCGGGACCCCCTCTGGACTCGTTCGGCTCGGCCGCGTTCGACTCCGTCCACATGGTCACCCTCCTCGGGCTCGGCGTGACGCCGACCGGCTGGATGAGCGGCTGGTGGATTGACGCTACCCCTCTCGTCGTGCGGACGCTCGAGACCCCGATGGACCTCCCGGGCCCTGGGGCCGTGGTCTTCACGGCGTACGCCTCCGGTGGCTCGGGCTGGTGGACGTGCCTCTGGACGTTCGGGGACGGGGCGAGCGCGACCATCCTCGACCCGACGCACGTCTACGCGACGCCGGGGAACTTCACCGTCCTCCTCACGATCACCGACCACCTCGGCCAGTCGGCGACGATCCCGATGTACGTGGAGGTGGCCGAACCGAGACGGCGCTCCTCCGTGGGGTTCACCCGGTCGAGAAAGCCCTCGAGAACCCCAACCTTAGGTTCAACTACCGGGACTCGCTGGACCGGGCATGCCCCTCTACATGGACACCCATCGCCACGTGAAAGGCGTCACGGCCGCCGCGGTCGCCGAGGCCCACGCAAAGGACCTCCAGGTGCAGGGTAAGCACGGCGTGGACTACCGGAGCTACTGGGTCGACGAGAAGTCGGAGACCATCTATTGCCTCGTCGAGGCGCCGAATCCCGAAGCCGCGGCCCGCGTCCACAAAGAAGCGCACGGCCTGGTCGCGGACGAGATCCACGAAGTGAAGCAAGGGTAGACTCTCGGAGGCCCCGGCGGGCGCCCGACCCCCGGCATTGGCGTCGACGGGACCTCAACGAGACTTCGAGCGGCCCCACCGCTCGCGGTCACCGCAAAGTGCGACTAAAGGACGAGGAGCGGCCGCGTAAACTGGATCGTGTAATTCACGTCCCAGCCAGGAAGAACCGGCGTCAGCTCCGGGTCCCAGTGACCGGTCAGGATGAGTTCGTAGCGGTCGCCGGCCGAAACGAAGGAACAGCTTCCACTGGTGTCGTTGTACCAGGGGCAGGCCGCTCCCCCGTAGCCGTGCCCCGCGACCTCGAACAGGACCGGTTCGTGGTGAACTTCGAACCAGTTCACGTGCACGGTCGCTCCCACCGGCAGGTTGATCTCGACCGTCGGTGGTTGCGGGGTCGGGCCGTAGGTTGACCCGTAGTAGTCGTGCGACACCACCCCCGACGTGCTGGTCGGGAGAATCGGGACGAACAGGAGGGCCGCGAAGAGCGCGGCCGCGGCAGCCGCCCCGGCCCCGAGTCGAAGAGAGGTTAGGTCGCCGCGAGAGGGGGGCATCTTGGGAGACGCTTCGACCGTAGGCATCCCTCCTCCTTCCGCGGGAGGGACACGGGTTCATCGAGGACGGCAGTACTTGAACATCTCCCGCAGCCGCGATCCTCCACGCCCGGTGGCGGACCTGTCCATCCTAAGCGAAGGTGGCCCTGCTTCACCACGGTCTCAATGAAGGTCTGTCGAGATCGGTCCGCGCGAAGGCTTCGTCCCGCAGCGCGTTCCGATCGCGCAGGAGATGGTGGGGCGGGGCACGCGTGGCCCTATGGACCACCCGAATTCGCGATGGCAGGATAGTTCGAGCGGCGTCGACCGGTTCTAGTGGGAAGCAGGGGCCACCGCTGGCGGCGGGGCATGGGAGAGCTCGTCGAAGAGGTCCCTCAAGTGGCCGTTACACAGGACGTAGGCCGCGCCCGGCACCGGGGTCGCGGGGTAGTCGCGGACCACCGGGGGCTCGGGAGAGCAGAGCGACGCGGCCTCCCGCGTATCGGACCGGGGGTGCCCGAGGAGCTCTCGGAACGCCCGATCCACTTCGCAGACCGGGCGTGGGGGGCGGGGCGCGGCCATGGTCGCGCTCAGGTCGCGCCGGCCCCGTCGTGAACTTCGACGTTGTCGGGATGCGTATCGAAACCGAGCCGAGCAAGGGACGTGAGGCTGCAGTCGAGGCACGGCGGCTGGGGCCGGGAGAGAACGAGGTCGAGGTGGGCGATTCGGATGTGGTGTGGCCAGATGTGAATCTGTTTCATGCCGTTCCTAGCCCGGCGGGAGCACTTGAGCTAGCCCATCGTCGGTGGAGCGCCCCCGCCTAAGCGAAAACGATTCGGCGCGCGGGGATACATCGGTGTACGGTATTCGTTCGAACCCGGCGAAGGTGTATCGCCCCGCGGACGGGGGCCGCGTTCCCTCGCGTGGCAGTGCCGGGGGGAGCGAGAGCGCGCGCCCTCGCCGCCGCCCTCGTCCGAGAACGAGAGGTCCCCCTCGGACCACGTGGCTAGCCTCGCCTCACGTCCATCGTAGGCTCCGGCGATTCCGCCGAGATGTCACTTTATCGGCCGTAGGTGTTTCCTCATCCCCTCACGATGGTGTCCAGCGCGCGCCTCCGTCCACCCCTCCTCTGGCGGTGGGTCGTCGTCAGTGCCGTGGTCGCGTTGGTCGTCTCTCCGGTCGCCGCGCGCTGAAAGATCCGAGTTCTCGGCTGGCGGTCGCACCCCGGGCCGACGGCCTCGGGATTGTTTCGCCGGGGCCCGTGTCGGGGCCGCGCGGGATCCCGGGTCCTCGTTCCGGCGCCCCCGAGGTGACTTTACTCAGCTCTATCTCGCCGTCCTTTCGAGTCGCGTTGGCTCGAGAGATGCGACGGGCGACAAGATGAACCTACGAGAACCTACCTCAACCGAGTTCAGACGGCGGGCAAGCCGGGACGGTTGCCCATCCCGGTCGCAGGCCGTGGCAAGTGCGGTCATTCGAGCACCCCCGGCCAACTTCATGATCAGATCGTGAAGTGGCGGACCGAGAACCGCACGAGCATCCAAGGGCTTTCCCCGCTCCTTGAGTGTCGGCTCGTAGTCGAACTGAGGATGGACTTGGCCGTTTGGAACTAGCTAAGTAGGGTCTACTCGAAGTCTCTCGGTTAGTTGTCGTCCCAGCAGCCCGTCGCTTGCGGGCCCTTCATCCCGGGCGCACTCGATTGACCCCCGATTCTCCACTGAGTTGAAATCCAAGACGCACCGTCGCCGCGCCTCCCTGACGATTAGAGGGCCCGCTAGGCACACCTCGGTGCACCGGCCGGCCCATCGGCCCGCCCGAGTGGACTTGAGGCGCCGGGGGCAAGGCGACCCGAGCCTTCTCCCTCGAGTCCTATCCGATGATCGTCACAGTGTCGTCGTTGAAGTCGGTCACGAACGTTCCACCGTAGATCGTTTCGGTCGCCATCCCGCTCGGGTACGCCCCGACCTGGGAGATCCCAGCGAAGGAGTTCGTGGGGTAATGGTACCAGACGATCTCGCCCGTCGTCCCAATCCCCGCGATACCGACCTCTCCGGACACCTGTCCGGAGTCCACGACAACGATCGGGTTGGCGTACGTCGGCGAGGCGCCGCCCGGATAGGCGAAGGACGCCGTCACGTAGGTGAGTCCCCAGTTGAGCTTGTCGATCTGGCCCGACCCAGGGCAAACAACCCACGAACCGTTTGACCAATCCGAATTGGAAATGCCCTCGGGGTTCGCGCAGACGGCGGTGTTCCAGTAGACGAACGGGCCCCATCGGCCGCTGCTCCACCCACGTTCCTCAACGGCGGAAATGTTGCTATCGTAGTAGTTGCTCACCGCAATCAGGCCCAGGTTCGAAGCGCCGCCAATCGCGAACGGACCGTTTCCCACGCCGAAGCTCCAGAGCACCGTGTTCGTCGAGGCGTTGATGTAGCTGACGTTGTTGTCGAAGAAGTTCGCCACCAAAATGGAGCCGTCGTAGCCATAATTGTCGAGCCCATCGAAGATGATCCCTAGCGGCTCGTGTCCCACGCCGATGCTGGTAACGACCCGATTCGTCGTGCCGTTGATCACGGTCACGTTGTCGCTGAGAGCATTGCTGACGTAGATGTAACCGTTGGCGGGATCGTAGGCCGCCTGCCACGGATTAGAGCCGACCGGGACCGAGGTGACGTAGCTGAGGCTCGCCGCGCCGACGTGGAGCACGGTCACTGTCGCATTGCCCGTGTTCGGAACGAACAACTCGTCGCTCCCGGCGTCGAAGGCGGGGAGCTGAGGGCCGTTCAGGACCGTCGAGTTGCCGAAGACCGTTCTTATGTTGGCCCATCCGGTGTAAACGGTGAGGCTGGCTGAGCCCTGATTCACGGTGACGAACCCTTTTGACGGAGGGGAGTATGACAACGCCATCGGCGTGGTATCGGTCGTGACCTCGCTGGTGATCAACACCGCGAACCCGCCGGTCGCCAGCGGAGTCGGCGCTGAGAGGATGGCGAGCTGCGCGCCGCCCGACTGGGTGACACCGACGTACTGGTGTGTCGGGTCGTAGGCGACCGCAATCGGCTCGCCGGTTACGCTTGCCGTCGCTTGGACGGAGAACGTCACGGGATTGAGGACCGAGACGGCTTCGGCGCCAGGACTTGCGACGTACAGCATCCGGATGGCGGAGTCGAAGGCGATGCTGGTGGGGCCGAACCCGACGGTCCCCGGGAGGGAGTTCGGGATAGGAACTGTCGCGACCACCGAGTGGCTCCGGCTGGAGACAACAGAGAAGTTCCCGCTACCGGAGTTTGAGATGAGAACCGAACGGTCGGACGGGTCGTAGGTGACCCCCATCGGGCCGGTGCCGACCGGGATCGTCCGGCTGGCCGCCGCGGCATGGTCGGGGATCTCGGAGACGTTGTTCGAGCCGAAGTTGGCGACGAACATGCTCTTCGTGATGGGGTCGTAGGCGAGGCCGGCCGGCGCGGTCCCGACTGAAACTGTGCCGTTCAGGGTGAACCCGGGGTTGATCATCGTTATCGTGCCGTCGCCGCTGTTCGCGACGTACATCTGACCGGTGGCAGGGTCAAAGGCGAGGCCGTCGGGGGCGAGCCCCACCGGGACGGTCTTGATCAACGTGAGGGAAACGGGGTCAACCACGGCGACCACGTTTCTCACTTCGTCAGCCACGTACAGGTCGTGGTTCTGCGGATCGTATGCGATTGCCGACGGCTGGAGGAGATGCAGCGGGCTGCCCGTTGTCCCCCGGGCGCTCGCGGAGGAAGGCACGACAACCCCGGCCACGATGAGCAGGGCTAGCGAGGTGACGACCCCCGCGATGGTCGAGAGCCGTCGCGATGAGGCCGTCCCGTGCTCTCGGAAGGAGGTCGGGTTCCCGTAAGTTGAGTCGGGCCGAGCGGCTGTCACGCGATTGGAAGGCCGAGTGGCGGGGGACATGGCGGGCGAGGAGCCGCCCCCCATATCAACACTTGCAACGGCACCACCTGAGAATTCCGTAGGCCGACCCCGGGACTTCTTCGGAGAATCGGATCGCACGGTGAGCAGGCTTTCTCCGTACCGGCCGCCTTCGGCTGCAACCAGTCGACACGTGGGTGCGTTGCGGCTTGCACCCAGCCGTGCGCCAGAATCCCCTGGGCAACCCCCCGTTCTTCCCCGATCAGGACCTGCGGCTCGGGGGAGACTCGGAGGTAGAATACTGGGCAGCTGTTCCTCGGAATCGAGGAGCCCCTGTGGTCGACGCCGAGTTCGGTCAGTTTGGGGGGGAGTGGGAAAGGCTCTCGTGGGAGCAGCCCTCATCCTCCTTGGGGTCTGGGTTTGGGGTCGGGTCGTGAATCGCTTCTACCCGGCCACGTAGATGGGTCGTTAGCTGCGGGAGGTGGTTCGGGGGCCAGCGGTGATTGGGAGAATTGGATGGTCGAGCAGAGCAGGGTCCTCGGGCTCGCAGCCTTCAAGGGGCGCCCGAAATGGTATGTCGACCCGGACCCGCGATTGGGTAGCGCGACGGAGGTGGCGAGGAGGCTTGGGGTGAGCAGGAGGGCGGTGTTCAATAGACGCAGAAGGCCTTGTTTGCTCAGCACTCACCCGTCGAGCGCGGGGCCTCGGGGCTCGAAGTCCGACACATTTTCGCCGACCGAATCGAAGCGAAACGACGAGGTAGCCCGTCGAGCGCGCCGCAAGGCAGCGGACCGTCCTCTGGCGGCCGATTCTTGAGCAAGATCATAACGACCAGGCTATCGAACGAGACTGGGGAGGGCCCCGAGAACGGCTCAGTCGAGGCTGAGCCGCGCATGGCCGTAAGTATTGAAGTCTTAGGCTCCCTTCGCCCCGGTCACGGGAAGCGAGAGTCCATCGAAGGCCGAGTTGTGGACCACCCTCCCGCCGACAATCGTCAAGACCGATACGGTGCGTGGCAACTGCTGAGTTGGGACACTGAAGATGTCCTGAGAGAGGACGGAGACGTCGGCCAACTTCCCCGGCTCCAAGCTGCCCTTCTCTCCTTCGGCGAACTCGGCGTAGGCCGACGTGTGAGTATACGCCACGACCGCCTGCTCGCGGCTCACGGCCTCGGAGGGGTGGTTAGGGTGGGTGGTGGCGAGCATGATGTTGAGAAAGGGGTTCATCGGCCCATCCGAGCCCAACGCGACCGGAATGTTTGCGACCAACAGGGACCGCAGCGGCTGGACAGATTGCATTATCAAGCCGGTAGATGAACTCAGTCCGCTGAAGTGTCCGGGGTTCTGTACGACAACGACCCCCAGCTTCGCAACCCGTGATAACAGTTCGGGAGACAGCCCGTCCCCGTGCTCGAAGCGCACTCGTTTGGACGCCCAGGTCTGGGCTCCACCCGATGCCTCCATGGCAGCCACCACGGAGGCCGCTGTCGGGCGCCCGCTGAGGTGGAGCATCAGCGGATCCTCGTCCGCCAGTGACTCTTCCAAGATGACCGGTATTTCGTCCTCCGGGAAGGTGGCGGGGAATCCCCAGGCAAGCTCCTCGAGCTGGGATGGCCCGACGCTCAGGGCGTTTGCAAACCGTTCGCCACGCGCGAGTCGGGGCTCGAATGTTCCTTCGACTGGCGTGCCATCGAGGACCCACTTCGTCCCGTCCTGGGTGACTAAGGGCAGCCGACCCCGCTGAGGGGGTCGGCCCTCCTCGACGTCCCGGCCCCTCGGACCGGTCATGGGCATTCGAATAACTCGAACGCGAATCGGCGTTGGCACCTGCTCGAGTAACGCCAGGCAACGTTCTGGAGTCATCGCGTTCGACATGTTCTGGATCGATGTGATGCCGAATTCCGCGGCTTTGGCGAGCCTGGCGCGCAGTCGGGGAACGGCTTCCGAGTCCGAAGTGGAGTCGCCAATTCGACGCATCAGCTCAAAGACAGCGTACTCGCGCAAGACTCCGCTGAGGCGGTCATCGGCGGATCGTTCGAGCCGCCCCCCCAGTGGGTCCGGATCCTCCTTACGAAATCCGAATCTTGACAGAGCGACACTGTTCAGGATAGCCGCATGTCCCGTTAGAACCGTCAGGATGATCGGATGGTTTTCGGAAAGGAGATCGAGACTCTCTCGATTGGCCCTGAGATCGCAGAAGGTCGACGGCCCGATATCCCCGAGCAAGATCGCCCCTCGCCCCGCCTTGGCTACCGCCGCGGAAACGGACCTGCTTACGGTTTCCCAGGTCGGATTCAAGGAGCCGAAATCGAGTTCTACGGAATCCCGCGGGACGATGTCAAAGTGCATGTGGGCGTCATTGATTCCAGGAATCACCGTTCGCCCGCCAAGGTCTACCTGTGCGGTGGGGGGCCCCGCGAGGTCTCGGATCGGGTCCGACTCCCCTACGGCGACAATCCGATCGCCTCGTATCGCTATCGCTTCGGCGTAGGGATTCGTCAGATTGCTGGTGAAGATCTTGCCGTTCCACAGAATTAGGTCCGGAGGTGGGATGGATGACCCGCCGGCTAAGGTCGACATGGAGATCCGTCTGTCGGAGGGCCGAAGCAGGAAAGACTTTTCGTAGCCGGGTTCTCGATTGCTCGAGGAATCCCCGGATTGTGAGTGGCCGCTTCCGCAGTCGGTTTCGTGCCTAGCTCATTCGAGAGCGCCCGACCGCATCTCGTCGTCGCAGTCCAGGAGTCCGACGCAGGCGAGTTCGGGTGGGGGGGTCTGCCTTAGCGCGGAACGCCGGGTACTGCTGCAGTCGACCGACACGACACGCCGCAGGTGTCAGATGTATTCCCGGCCCATCTGCCCCTGACCTGGATGGCCGTGGTCGACCGAGCGAAGAGGTCGAACCGTTGCCTCACTAACCTAGCTCTGGGTTCATTCTGTGCGGACCTCCGGAGCCGCTTCAGACGGGAAATACGGGGGCTGGTGCAATTCCGGCCGAATCGGTACTACCTCTAGATCCAATCGGGGTAGTGCAATTCCGGGCGAATTGGTACAACCCCTCGAGAGGGATGGGGGGGTAGTACCAACTGCCCCTCAAACGACACCCCCCCTTGCCCGGCCTTTTAATACCCTATACCCGGGTTGCTCGCCGTGGCCCTTCGAAAGCGGAGGAGGAAGTTCCGGCTTTCTCGCTTCTGGGCTGAACTACGGCTTCCGTTCCTCGGGGTCGGCGGGGAATGGAAGAGGAAGGCACCGAGGCGAAGGAGGGTCCCGTCTCAGAAGGTACTCGAAGCCAGGATCCGGGCCAACCTTCAGGAGGAGCAGAGGGAGACCGAGACCCCGATGGACCAGATGCTCCGCGAGGTCGAGGAAGCCGCCGGACGAAGGTTCCGGGGCTCCCTACGAAGAGAGGACCCCGTCGAGATTGGGACCTACGGACTCATCCGGTTGATCGCGGGGAA
>Ga0335078_10005526_pt1 | contig 18671 bp, 14 predicted proteins | sample Lox_Sample_32_FD_206711 | JGI IMG/M metagenome (GOLD analysis project Ga0335078, IMG submission 206711) | Soil microbial communities from Loxahatchee National Wildlife Refuge, Florida, United States - Lox_Sample_3.2 | ecosystem: Environmental > Terrestrial > Soil > Wetlands | place: USA... | reverse complement strand
AACCCACTTTTTAACCCTCTGGAGTGAACCCCTAGAGTGAGACAGTTTAATCTTGCACACTTTGCGGGAAAGGAGCCGCAAAGTGGAACGAAAAAGGGGGCAACGGTATAGCAAGGAATTTCGGAAGCACGCTATTGAGCGGATGAATGTCTGCGACAACATCTGCGTACTGGCCCGAGAGCTCGGCGTCGGTCGCAGACTGCTTTACAACTGGCGCGATAGATTCGACGAAACTGATCCTCCGCCTGCCCGGTCCCGCGAGTTAATCCTGCGCAAGCAAATCCTCAGGCTCAAACGCCTGCTGGCAAACAAAACTCTGGAAGTGGATTTTTTCAGACGTGCCTTGCAAAGAGTAGGGGCTCGACATCCCATGAGCAACAATCGTGGCGACGAGGCATCTACGAGGAAATAAGAAGAGAGATGCCATTGCAAGGGCACTTGAGCGTCGGGCAAATGTGTCAGTTGGCTGGCGTAAGTCGAGCGAGTTTCTACCGTTATTTACGGCATCACTGGCAGAACGAAGAGGAAATGGCGATGAGATCCGCGGTCCAGGACATCGTCATGCACCATCAGTGGCGCTACGGTTACAGGCGGATCACGGCCGAGTTGCGGTCGCAGGGCATGGTCACAAACCACAAGCGAATCGCTCGAATCATGCGGGAGGACAATCTGCTTGCTGTTCGCCATGAATGGCAACAACCTGTACGCCATCGGCTTCGTGGTGTGCGGATTTACCTCAACCTTGCGAACCGAATGACTCTGTTAGGGCCAAATCAACTCTGGGTCGCTGACATAACCTACATCTGTGTGGCTTGCGAGTCTGTGTTTCTCGCGGTAGTCCTGGATGCCTTTTCTCGCAAGGTGGTGGGCTGGGCGCTCGAGCGAAGCCTCAAAGCCCAGCTTCCCGTTCGTGCTTTGGAGCGGGCCATTGTTAATCGGAGGCCACCTCACGGAGTTGTGCATCATTCCGATCAGGGAGTTCAGTACGCAAGTAAAGAGTACATGCAAACACTGTGGAAACACGGCATGCTCCCCAGCATGAGCAGGCCCGGCAACCCGTATGACAACGCGACATGCGAAAGCTTTCTCAAGACGCTCAAGCGCGAGGAGATTTACGCGACTACGTATCGTGACTTCGAGGACCTGCAGAACCGGCTGGAGGAGTTCATCGAACGATACTACAACGAGTGCCGATTGCATTCGGCGCTGGGCTACTGTTCACCTGCGGACTTCGAAGAGGAAGCTCGCGCCGAACGAGCGACGGTACATGCAGCGGCGGCGATGACGTTCATTGACGGGTAGTGTGATACACAGGTTTGTCTCAACGAGGGGTTCGCTCTCTGAGACCGCGTTGAACACGGGACTGTGCACGCACTGAGTACGAATGAGTTGTCTTCCGACCTCTTGCGATCAGCTTCTGAGCGACAGCAATCGACCTCGGATTGAATAACATATCGTATTACGAGATAATCCCTGACGGAGGTCAAATTCGTATTTGAGTCCATCCAACGTGGCTTGATTTTGGAGCCCGGAAGTGCGAGTACTGCGTTCAAGACACCCGCCTTGCTATAGAAGTTCTTCCGGGCCCGACTCAATTGCTTTGATTCGCCCGCAGGTAACGGAGGACTACCAATGGCTACCGTCCAAACAAAGATGACCCGACCGCCCGGTTCCGGGCACGAGTCTATCGAGGGTACTCTGAGCAGACCGCTGCTCCGATTTAACCTGGTTAACGAACTCGATCAACTGCATCAGGATGACTCGTGGAAGCAGGCTTCTGGGCGAAGTTCCAAGACACTCGTAAAGCATCCCGATCTCCGCATTGTTCTGATCGCCATGAAGGCAAACACTCGCATGCATGAGCACACGGCGGCGGCGAGAATCTCTGTGCACACTTTGAGCGGTCACATCCGGCTCCATCTGCCAAAGCAGGTGGTGGAACTCCCGTCCGGACACTTGCTTGCTCTCGATGAATGCGTACCACATGACGTGGAGGCAACCGAGGACAGCGCCTTCCTGCTCACGCTGTCGTGGCCGCCAGAGACAAAGCAAGAGGAATCCAAGACGGCCGGGAAGCGGACTGGTCGAAGTAAACAGGCATAGCTGGAACCTCCCCGGTCAGTTTGCCAGAAACACGGTTTCCGCAAGGAACTCGGCTTCGCAGAGAATCCGTGAGGAGACCGGAGGAAACCGCAATGGACATTCTTGAGAAGCTGGCTATTGAGATCCCCTGCAGTGCCTGCGGCGGTCGCTATGAGGTAACCCTCAAACAAGTCCTGCTCTCACAGGAAATGTTGCATGAGGGATGCCCAGTTCAGATAGTTGATGAATGCCCCCCTCTTGCCTATTCAGGACTGGTGGATCGGGAGATCATCCAAGAACTTCAAACAGTATGGGGCCGCCTCGAAGGAAAGGCGCGTGGGGCTGGTGGAGAAGTGAAATTGCGATCGAAATAGACCTCGGCGTGTAATGCGACACAACGAAACAATCGCGAATAGCGGAGGCGGCCAAAGATGAGTTCGCAACAGTCACAAGGCAAGCGTGAAATGCCTGCGGGAGAAGTGGTCCGTTTGACAGAACTCGTCAATTACCAAGAAGGAGCCGTTGTCAGCCGGACGCTCCTCAACCGTGGTACGGGAACAGTCACTCTTTTCGCTTTCGATGAGGGGCAGGGTCTGAGTGAGCATACGGCACCTTTTGACGCCCTCGCACATTTGTTGGAGGGGAAGGCGGAAATTGTAGTTTCGGGCAAGCCTTTACTGCCGAACGCAGGCGAAGCAGTTCTGATGCCTGCAAATCAGCCGCATTCTCTGAAAGCTCTCACCAAGTTCAAAATGCTCTTGACGATGATCCGTTCGTGACGCAAGTCGCGTTCACAAAGAAACGAGGAACTGGTGCTAGAGAGTGCTCTCTTCCCTGAAGAAGCAATGGATCCCATGAAGTTGAGACTATGATTTCGTTCGATGCCCCGCACGCGGCAGTGCACTACCCACAGGACCGGCGGTTTCGCATTTGGATTCGTCCCTCTATCCTGATAGGAACCGGAATCGCGATCCTCTCCCTAGTCGTGGCCGCTTGGATCGAGGTTGCCCTTGCCGGAATGCCTCGGGTTCCACCCGTTCCACAGATCTATCCGAGCAACTTCGCAGGGCCACACGGATTTCCCGGATGGGTGCGCTACTGCCATTTCCTCAACTTTCTTTTCGTGATGCTGCTGATTCGCAGCGGACTATCCATACTCATGGATCATCCGCGTCTTTACTTTAATGATGACTGCACACCGGGAAGCGAATGGATTCGATTTACGCCACTAAAAGTTCCGCGCGACCGCATTTGGACCGCGAAGGACGACGCTCGATACATTTCGCCGCTGGTTGGGACGCCGGGCTATAGGCACACGATTGGTGTCGCACGGGTTTGGCACTTCATCGACGTGCACGGCTTTATTGCTACCGGCATTGTGTTCATCGCACTGCTCTTGAGTACGGACCAATGGAAGCGGATCGTGCCGACTTCCCCCTTGGTCCTCTTGCAGGCTTGGAACACGTTCGTACATTACGCTACGTTTCATTTGCCCCCTGAGCCGAACGGCTTTTACGGCTACAACGCCTTGCAACAAATCGCTTATTTCACCGTTGTTTTTGTCTTTGGCCCCCTAGCGATCATGACGGGAATCGCCATGTCGCCGGCTGTCGTGAACCGTTTCCCATGGTACGCACGTATCTTTGGTGGGAGGCAGTCGGCGCGATCAATCCATTTCTTGACCATGTTCAGTTTCCTCGCATTTCTGGTCGTGCATGTGACACTGATCGTCATGACCGGATTTGCCCGCAACATGAACCATATCGTTATGGGAACCGACGATCAGAACCTGATGGGGATGTATCTCGGATTCGTCGGAATAGGAGTGGTCATCCTTTCCTGGATCGTGGCGCACTATTTCTCCTGGCACCACCCCCGCGGATTGCAGCACGCGCTCAAATCCGTAACCTATCCGATGCAGCTCCTCACGTTGAATCGTCTGACGCCACAGCAGAAGTACGCGGAGGATGAAATCTCATCGTATTTCTGGCCCAACGGGAAAATGCCGATCCGTGACGACTGGAAACGCCTGGCAGCGAATGGGTTCAAGGAGTTTCGGCTCAGAGTGGAAGGGCTCGTCGAAAACCCTGTGGAGCTTTCTCTCGCCGATTTGGAGCGGTTAGGTGAGGTCGAGCACATTACGATGCATCATTGCATCCAGGGGTGGAGCGGGATCGCGCAGTGGGGCGGCGTCCCGATGAAGGAGCTCATCGAACTCGTGCGGCCAAAACCAGAAGCGAAAGTCATCGCCTTTTACTCTTTTGGCGAAGCACTTTACGGCGGCCATTATTACGACACGCAGCGCCTTGAGAATTTGCTGAAGCCGCAATGTTTGCTGGCAACGCATATGAACGGCAAGCTGCTCCCCGAGGTATACGGAGCGCCATTGCGGTTGCGCGTCGAGAACCAGCTTGGGTACAAGATGGTTAAGTGGATCGAGCGCATCGAATTCGTGGAATCGGAAAAATCGCTTGGCAAAGGAGAGGGCGGCAAAAACGAAGATGATGAATATTTCGATCTGCTGCCCAACATTTGACGCGAAAGCCTGGTGGAATCCGATTAGGTTGATTGCAATGGCGAATGTGCCTCCAAGTACCAGTCAGCGGCCTGTGTGGCTCGACGACCAGACAAGGTCCATCATGGACCGCGCGATTGCGCGTGAGCAATCTCTGTCGCGCCTGCTGATGACCTACATCGTGACGGGCGTGGTCTTTATGCTCTTGCCCGGCACATTCCTTGGCGTGTGGAATCTCATCAAGATCAGCAGTCGTGAAGCGGCGGAATCCATCTCGCCAGCCTGGATTCAAGCGCACGGCCACGCGCAACTGTTCGGCTGGGTAGGCACCTTTATCTTGGGAATTGGTTTTTACTCGATTCCTAAGCTGCGAAAACTGAAGCCGTTTGCTCTCTGGGAAGGGTGGATGTGCTGGGGACTTTGGACTATCGGCGTTACCATGCGCTGGTTCTCGAACATCGACCCGTGGCATTGGCGTATCCTGATGCCACTCTCGGCTGTACTGGAGCTTGTTGCCTTCCTGATTTTCTTCCGGGCCGTTGCGAGCCATCGGCCTTCAGGTGGGACACCCAAACCTTGGGAATCCTGGATCTTTGTCGTGATTGCAGCGACCTTGGGGCTGTTGGCGTCACTGTTGCTTAATCTAGGGGCTTGTATCCAACTGGCTCTGAATGCAAGCTCTCCTGCATTCCCGCACGAATTCGATCAGCGCTATCTAATCGTTTCCACCTGGGGTTTCCTCATACCGATGGTATGGGGGTTTAGCTCTCGCTGGCTCACGGTGTTCATGGGCTTGCGCCCAATTCGGAGCGCGCTTCTTTTGGTGGCACTGGGATTGAATACTGCCGGTGTGGTGGCTGGTTTCATCGAGCATTTCTTTGTGGCAACGGTGCTTTTGCTGGGAGGCTCGGGGACTGCGATTGCAGCAATCCGCTTCTTCGAACCTTCGGCCAAACCAGCGAAAACCATAAACGTTCATCGAAGTTTTCCTGTATTTGTCCGCTTAGCCTACGGGTGGCTGCTAATTGCGGCGGCTCTCGGCATTTGGGCATCGCTCATGAACGAAGCCCCCGGAATCTGGGGGGCATCACGCCACGCACTGACTGTGGGATTTATCGCGGCGATGATCTTTTGTGTAGGGCAAAGAGTTCTACCCTCCTTTTGCGGGATGCGCGTTCTGTGGAGTCCGAGGCTGATGCTGGTGATGTTGGTCCTGCTGATGACTGGATGCATGCTCCGGGTTTCAAGCGAAGTCCTCGCTTACCAGGAATATGCGAAATGGGCGTGGAATATCTTGCCGATCTCTGCGCTCATCGAACTAACGGCTGTGACCTTGTTTGCTCTCAATTTGATCGTTACTTTCGCGCGTCCACCAGTGGTTGTGACATCTCCCCTTACGATGACGACCGAATAGGGAGCGCCTTGCGACGGATGCACCTGCTCCAGAGGCACGTGCCGCGAGCAGGTGCTCTGGCTGTGTCAGTAATGTGTCAAAACCCTATCTGTTTTGGCCGTTGGGCTTAGCTTTCGAGCGAAAAGCAGATGCCCCAAGTTGTTGTTAAGAAAGAATAAGTGAGGGAACTGACGGAGGGTTTGGAGAGGTCTCGGCGGCTTGCAAAGCAGGTGCTCTCCCAGCTGAGCTACACGCCCACAGTTGAGACTCACTCAATTTTAGACCATGTCCTGCGATACACAAACTATCAGAACTCGCTGTTTGCATTGGAATAAACCGAGGCTGTTTGCACCGGAATAAATCCCGGAATCAGCCGGCTGATGCGGCGCACGCGGCGTTATGCCTCAGCTTGGCTCGGTGCGCTCCCCGCTTTTCTGGCGAACGCAAACACGGGCAGCGCCAGGAGCTGCAGCACCACGGAGAAAAGAACCAGCGCCGCCAGAGACTTCTCGTACAGCAAGCCCATGATCGCGCTGCCGGCAAACCACGCCACACCGAAGCCCGTGTCAAAGACGCCGAACCCGGTACTTCGCCTTCCGGGGGGAACCACCGCAGCAAGCACCGCTTTTAGGCAGGAGTCCTGCGCTCCCATTCCCATTCCCCAAAGAATCATCCCGGCGAACTGCATCTGTGCTCCCTGCAGGAAAACTAGCGGCGCAAAAAATGCCGACGCGCCAAAGGCTGCCAGCAGGATCGGCAGGCCCACTCTGTCCAGCAGTTTGCCGAGCACCAGCGAAGCGATCGCGCCTGTAGCCATGGCAGCGGCGTAAAACACCGGAACAAGTCCCGGCGAAACGCTGCGCGTCTTTTGAAAATGAAATGCAATCAACGAAAAATCCGCAAATCCAGCGGCGATCAACGCTCCGGCGGCCACATACAACCAAAACGCCTTTGAAAAGCCCTTCGTCGCGACGTGCGGCGCCGAAACTCCTTCCAATTCCTGCGGTCTTTGCTGCAAAACACACGCCACCGCGAGAACCGCCAGGCATAGTAGCGCTGAAACCAGCAGCACTGCAAAGGCGTGCTGGTACGTTCCACGGCGATACAAAATAAATGCGGTAATCAGTGGCCCCAGCGTCGCGCCAGTTTGGTCCAGCGCTTCGTTCAGGCCGAACACCCAGCCGTGTCCGATGGATTTTCCGGCGTAGAAGAGCATCGCCTCCATGGATGGCCGCCGTATCCCGCGCCCCGTGCGCTCCGCGACGACCAGCGCGGCGGCCACCGGCCAGTTTCCTGCCAGCGCCAGCGCTGGAACCGCCAGCATGTTCACGGCGTAGCCGATAAAAGCAAATATCCAATACTTGAGTGTTTTGTCGGCGAGATATCCCGTGACGGAGCGCAGGCCGTAGCCCAGCAACTCGCCGAGGCCCGCGACAAAACCCACGATGGCGGCGCTCGCGCCAAGTACTCCCAGGAAAGGCCCCACAACGGACCGCCCGCCTTCGTAAGTCAGGTCGGCGAAGAAGTTGACGATGCCGATGATCAGTACAAATCGGAAGGCGAGCTTGGCCACATCCTGCTTGTGTGCATCCATTTTCATTGGTCGCGTATTTTGTCAGCAAGCTAAGGTCAAGCGCAGCGCATCGGGATGCTCGGGCGCGAGTGCATCTCTCAACGAATCCCGATGTGAATCTCTACCACGGAGTCCGCGGGATTTTGCGCTCGCTGGTCGTATAACTCGAAGTCCGTTTTGTAGGCGCGGTCGCCTCCCGGCGCATCTTTGGGCGTGGCCCAAATGCGATTCCACGTTGCGACCACCGCTTGCTGTACCGGCCCGCGGTCCGACGTAAAGACGGCGTAGCGCCCGGCGGGCACTTCCTTCGCAACCATCCCGGCGGGAATGTTCTCCGCCTTCGTCACGCGCGCGCCCAAGACGTAAGTGTATTCGCCGTCTTTGTCGCTGGCGTAATCGGTGTAGACCGCCACGATGTTACGGTCCGCTTTGTTCGGAATTGCCGCCAGCAGGTTTTCTTGCATCAGCCGCGCCCATTGTTTGCCGATGATTCCGTCCGGCGTCGCCTCCTTCGCATTGCTGGTGCGCACCGCAACGCCGACCACGGTGAAGGCCTCCTGATGCTCCACCTTTGCGTTCGTTTCGGCGCCTGCGCTTGCCTTTCTGGCAGCAGCGAGCGAACACAGCAGGCTTGTTAACGCAACCGCAATCAGCGCCGCGCTCCGGCGCGAAACACGAGCCCTGCGTAAACTCATCCCATCCCCCTCTAGTGTGTTCGCCGCGCCGCGCGCTCCACGCCCGCCAGTATCTTCTCCAAATCTTTGCTGGAGTAATAACGTCCGTTCACAATCACCGCAGCGATTTTCTGTGTGTTGGCAACATCCTCCAGCGGATTCGCGCTGAGCAGCACCAGGTCCGCGAGCTTTCCTTTCTCGATCGTACCCGACCGTTCTTCGATGCCGAAAAACCGTGCCGGGTTCAGCGTGGCCGTCTGCAGCGCTTCCAGCGGAGTAAAACCCGCAGCCACGAAGCGCTGTAGTTCCTCATGCAAACTGAAACCAGGAAAGACATAGACGCCCGGCGGCGTATCGGTGCCCGCCAGAAATGGCACGCCGGCCTTGTGCAGCAGGCCTACAACTTCGAGCTCTTTCTCCAGGAATCTCTTGCGCACCGTGATGTCGTCCGCGCCGTACCCTTGCGTGATTTCCTCCGTGAACCTCTTCCACGTTTTGTCTTTCCAGGATGTCGGCACATATTTCGCGCGCGTGTCCTTCGCCAAGTCCGTCACGTCCAGCAAATTCCCGCCGCGCTCCCAAACCAGGGTCGGACATTGCCAGGTCTGATTTTTTGCCAGCAGCGAAGCAAGAGCGGCGGCGCGCGCCGGATCGTACGTCGCGAGAAACTTCGTTTCGCTCTTACCGCCCTTCAGGAATTCGTCCTCGTTCGGCGAACTGCCCTCAAAAATGCCGATGAGATGCTCGAAACTCTTCATGCCGCGCTCGGACATTTCGCTGGCGCGCACGGAATCCGGAACATGCCCTTCGAACGCGATCTCCTGTTTCTTCGCTTCCTCTGCGATGGCAAACACCGCTTCGCGCGGAATCAGCGATTGCAGCTTGATGAAATCCGCTCCGCGGTCTTTCAATTGATCCACGGCGCGCCGCCCGTCTTCCGGCGTGGCGATGGCCATCGAACTTGGGAAGCGCGGCTTCGGACCGTCCAGCATCGGACCGGCCGTGTAAATCCGCGGCCCGAGCATGCGCCCCGCCTCGATTTCGTCCTTCCAGTTTTGAAGCTGCAGCAACTCGCTGCCCATGTCGCGCACGCCGGTCACACCATTGGCAATGAACATCGGCAGCGAAATATCCGCCGCATCGGGAAACCAGTCGCCAAATACCAGGTGCACGTGCATGTCCCAGAGCCCCGGGATCAGGAAATATCCCCGCGCATTAACGCTCGGCGCATTCCGCGGATACTTCGCGGTTTTGGTCGGTCCGACCGACGCAATACGATTTTTCTCCAGGGTCACCGTCTGGTCTGCCAGCAGCGCTCCGGTGCGCACGTCCACGACGGTCACGTTGTTGATGACCTGCAGGTCTTGCATTGCCGGTTTTTGCGCAACGCAAACCCCGCTGCTCAACACAAGCAGCAGAATCCCCAATGCGCCGCGGACAAAACGTTCAGTTTTCATAGCCGCGCATTTTATCCTGTCCGCACCCGAAGTGCATGACTCCAATCGCACAACCCCACCGTGCTCCGTCTCAGCGCCGTTAGAGCTATCATGAAAGAGTGCGGCTCATCAGCGCCGCACGAGGGTAGGACCATGCCATCGAAATGCTTCCTTCTCGCGACACTGTTTTGCGCCGCCCCGCTCCTTGCACAGCAAAATTCCGCGCCTCCCCCGCACGATATGGAGCACATGCAGCATGGCGGTTTCATGCAAGGCGGCATGCATCACGCCATAGCCAAGGGCGTGAAGATCGAACAAAAAATCGACGGCCACACCATCATTGTCCGCGTCGGCCCCATGAATCTGCCCGCGCACACCAGCCACATGAAAATGCCGCAGCCGCCCGATCTGGAATGGCAAATCCCCATCAACGGCTGGCTTCTCGGCTACACGCCGAGGCTCGTGGACGCCAACGGCAACGCTGTTCCCGGTCGCGTTCTGCATCACACCGCGTTTTGGAATGAAAACCGTGCCGACTTTCTCTGCCCGAACAAGGAAGAGCATATCTTCGGTGCCGGCGGCGAACTGACCAACTGGGCGGAAATTCCCGGCTACGGCTACCGCGTCCAAATGGGTGACAAAATTCGCGTCGAAACCATGATTCACAACCCCACCGACACTTCTTACGATAACGTTTATCTCGAAGTCAGCATTCCCTACCAGGAAGCCAGTTCGGGTGCGCAACTGAAAAGTGTTTATCCCACGTGGATGGACGTAAAATCCTGCGGAAACTCCGGCTACGATCTTCCCGCCGGTCCCAGTGAAAAAACCGGAACCGTCACCGTCAAATATTCGGGCGTGCTTCTCGGCGTTGGCGGCCATATGCACGATTACGGCAAACAGCTCGCCCTCGAAGACACCACGCGCAGGGAAACCGTCGCCACGCTCGCCGCCAACGTTGATGCCAACGGCCAACTCATCAGCATGCCTACTGTGCTCTTTCTCGACAAAGGTGGCTACAAGTTTGCAGCCGGCGATATCCTGAAAATTTCCGCGACGTATGACAACACTACCGGGAAATTGTTGCGCGACGGCGCCATGGGCATCGTGGTCGGCTATTTCGTCCCCGCCGACGATTCCGCCATGGCTGCTCTACGCCGTAATCCTGCCGCTCACCACATGGCGCAGATGTCCCACGACCACTAGACTCCTTGGCGCGTCGGCCACGCGTGCGTTGGCCAGGACAACAAATCCGGCTCTTCTCCGCCTATCTAACCTTTGCGCCGTGAAGTCGTCCAAACGTCATTTGAGCTCGTGCTCGCAGCGCCGGTGTCCTTAAACTCCATGTACAATGCCTCCGCCTCGCAACTCCTGCATCCCTAACTCAAGGAGTGATTCATGCGCACGGAAGATTTGACTCCTTCGCCGTCGGAATCGCTGAATTTACCCGTCGACGCACCAAAAAAACTCCTCTGGCGCAAATTCCGGGACTGGTGCGCCGGTCAATGGGATGCCATCAAGCCTGGCCGTGAGGCACGCCGCGGAGCGGTGTGGGGCACGCTGGCTGCCGCTGCGGTCAGCGTCGTCATCGGCGGTCTGTACATCCACACCGGTTTTGGCTACCTCTTCGATTTTGCTCTTTGCATCCTGTTCGCGGGAATTCTTGTCCCGCTGGTTATGCTGCTCGTTGTTTTGCTGCTCAGTATTTTGCGCAAGTTGCCGCGCTACGCCACGGGAGTCATCGTCGGCTCCTGCACCGTGGTGATGATGTTATGGGGACCGCCGGAACTGGGTGCGTTCATGGCCATCGGTATGGGCCTGTCCGCAGGATTCCTGGGCGCCACCATCGCCACTTTTTTCTGGGGCCATTTCGGCCAGGCCACACTACGCAAGAAACTTGTCGTCACCGTTCTCTTCCTGCTCTCCCTTTTCGGCTGCGGCTATTTTATCTACCTCTTCGCCCACGCCGGCTCGCTGGACAAGCTCCTCACCTGGAAGCCTCCCGCCGATTCCATGCCCGCAAAGATTTCCGCTCCCGATCCCTCCGCAAAAGGCCCCTATCGCGTGCTCACGCTCTTCTACGGCGTCGGCAACGATATTCGCCGCCCGGAATACGGTCCGAGCGTGGCCATCAAAACCCGCACCGTCGATTCCTCCGATTTCTTCAAGGATTTCGCCGGCTGGAAAGCCTGGTCGCGCAAGAAGTATTGGGGCTTCGGTATGGACAAGCTCCCGCTGAATGCCCGTGTCTGGTATCCCGAAGGTCCTGGCCCGTTTCCGCTGGCGCTCATCGTCCACGGCAATCACGACATGTCCGAATTCTCCGATCCCGGCTACGCCTATCTCGGCGAGCTCCTCGCTAGTCGCGGCATCATCCTCGCCTCCATTGACGAAAATTTTCTCAACAGCGGCCTCTTCCACGATCCTCCCAAGCAGCAAGCCGTGCGCGGCTGGATGCTCCTCGAACATCTGAAGCTCTGGCGCGAATGGAACGCCGCGGGCGGCAATCCTTTCCAGGGGAAAGTGGACCTCACGCGCATCGCACTCATGGGCCATTCGCGTGGCGGCGAAGCGGCAGCCACTGCCGCGCTCTTCAATCGCCTCAAATACGCACCCGAAGACGCGAACATCAAATTCGATTACAACTTTCCCATCAAAGCCGTCGTAGCCATCGCTCCCGCCGACGGTCAGTACAAGCCAGCGGGAGAAGACCGCACCATCGAAGACGTCAGCTACCTCACGTTGCAAGGCGCTTACGATGGAGACGTCTCTTCGTTTCTTGGCAGCCGCCAGTGGGACCACGTCCGGTTCACGCAGCCCGGCCCCTGGTTCAAGGCTGAAATCTACGCGTACCGCGCGAATCACGGCCAGTTCAATACCGTCTGGGGCAACGACGACGCCGGCAAGCCGCTCGGCTGGCTGCTGAATCTCAAGCCGCTTATGCCCGGCGAAGAGCAACGCCGGATTTCGAAGACGTACATTTCGGCGTTTCTTGCAGCGACGTTGCAGGACAAACGTGAATACCTGCCGCTGTTTGAGGATTGGCGCGTCGGCCGTGATTGGCTTCCGGACACTCTCTACATGAATCGCTACCAGGATGCGTCTTTCATTCCGCTGGCGACGTTCAACGAGGACGCCGACCTCACCACGACCACCGCGTCCGGCGGGACGATTGCCGGTGAGAATCTTTCTGATTGGAGTGAAGGGCGCATTCCCTGGCGCTGGAAGTCCGAAGATCGCGGGTACAACGGGGTATTTCTCGGCTGGAATCGTGCGAAGGATGCTCCTGCCGCGACCTACACGTTGACCTTGCCCACGGGCGCTGCGGCAAGCTGGCATCTCGCGCCAACGTCGACGCTGGAACTCTCTGTCGCGCCGATGGACGAAGACGTGGATTTACCGGGAAAGAAAAAAGACGACGACAAAGCCAAGAAGAAGAAGGAAGAAGAAAAGAAAAAAGAGGAGAAGGACAAGAAGAAGGAGCGCGAATCGCCCGATTTTACCATGGAGTTGGTGGACAGCAACGGGACGACCGTGAGCGCACCGGTAAGCAAGTTTCTGGCGATCCCCCCGCCGTTCAAGGAAAAGTTCACCAAGCTCGCAAAACTGGACGAGGAGGGCTACAACCAGGATTGGGAGGTCGTCTTCCAGACCGTCCGCGTGCCGCTCTCCGCTCTTCAGCTCGCGGACAAATCCAAACCCTTCGACCCCGCTAAGCTCAGCGTCGTGCGCCTGAAATTCGATCGCACGCCCATGTACAAAATCTGTATCAGCAGCATCGGGTTTGCCAAAGAATGATATAAGCTGTGGCGTTCTTTGGAGGCTCCGATGCGTCTTCTGCACGCCCGCTTCGTTCGCCTGCTGCTCGCGCCCATTTTTCTTTTCGTCGCGTTTGCGGCCGACGCGCACGTCACCCGCGTCGAAATCCTTTCGCGCAGCGATCTTCAGGACGGCAAATCCTTCGGCCTCGCCGGCCCCTACGAAAAAATTGTCGGCCGCGTCTACTTTGTCGTGGATCCCGCCAATCCGTACAATCGCCAGATTGTTGATCTCGATAAAGCCGATCGCAACGCCCAGGGCCAGGTCGAATTTTCCGCCGACCTTTACATCCTCCGCCCCAAAGACATGGACAAAGGCAACAGCGCCGTTCTTTTTGAAGTCTCCAATCGCGGCGGCAGAGGCATTCATCGCATTGTGAACGGCGCAACCGCCGCTGAACCCGAAGGCGACGGCTTCCTCATGCGCCAGGGCTACACCATCGCCTGGGTCGGCTGGGAGTTCGACGTCGCCGATCAGGGCGAAAATCTCAAGCTCTACGCGCCCATCGCCCACGATCCCGGCGGCAAGGAAATTCACGGCCTCGTGCGTTCCGATTTCACGCCCGCCCAACTCGTCTACGACATGCCCCTCGGCCACTCCCTCCTTGGCCCCGCTGGCGGCAAGAGCTATCCCGTCGACGATCCCTCCAGCCCTAAGAACGTCTTGACCGTCCGCGGCACCCCCGAAGGTCCCCGCCAGACCATTCCGCGTTCCCAATGGAGCTTCGCGCGTACCGTGGACGGCAAATTGGTGAACGACCCGCATTTCATTCATCTCGACGGCGGCTTCCAGGCCGGAAAAATCTATGAGGTAGTGTACGATGCGAAAAATCCGGTGGTCGTCGGACTTGGACTCGCTTCGGTGCGCGATTTTCTTTCGTATTTGAAATATGATCCGCAGGCCGCCGCGCCGGTGAAGCGCGTCTACGCCGTGGGCATTTCGCAGAGCGGAAGATTTCTGCGGCATTTTCTCTATCAGGATTTCAACGCCGACGAGCAAGGCCGCCAGGTCATGGACGGCGTCATTGCCCACGTCGCCGGCGCCGGTCGCGGCAGCTTCAATCATCGTTTTGCCCAGCCCTCCCGTGACGCGCAACCGCTCTCCAGCATCTTCTTTCCCACCGATATTTTTCCGTTCACTGATTTGCCCGAGACCGATCCGGAGACCAACGAGACCGCGGGACTATTCGACGCCGTGAACAAAGCGCATGACGCACCCAAAGTTTTTCTGACCAACACCTCCTACGAATATTGGGGCCGCGCGGCGGCGCTGGTGACGGTTTCGCCGGATGGTAAGAGCGACGCAAGGATCGGCGAGAACGTGCGCGTATATCTGCTGGCGGGTTTGCAGCATTTCTCCGCCGGGTTTCCGCCGCAGAAATCGTCGCCGAATTCGCCGGACTCCACCGCGCAGCAGCGGTACAACCCGAACCCGGTGCAATATTTCTGGCGCGCATTGATAACCGACATGGACGATTGGGTGAAGAGCGGGACAGAGCCGCCGGCCAGCCGCTATCCAAAAATTGCGGACCACACGCTGGTGCCGCTGGACAAGTGGGACTTTCCAGAGATCCCCGGCGTCAACAAACCGCATGAAGCCAACGCCGGCTGGCATCTCGATTTCGGCCCGCAGTGGAAACAAGGAATCGTAGCCAACGAACCGCCGAAAATTGGCAGGCCGTTTCCGGTGCTTGTGCCGCAGTCGGATCCGAATGGAAATGACGAAGGGGGAGTGAGTCTGCCCGAGTTGCAAGTACCGCTGGCGACGTATACCGGATGGAATCTGCGCGATCCGAGCATCGGACTGAGCGATTTGCGCTTGAGTTTCTACGGCTCATTCATCCCTTTTCCGAAGACGGAAGCAGAGCGCGCGCAGACGGGCGATCCGCGCTTCTCGGTCGCCGGCCGGTATAAGTCGCGCGAAGAATACTTGGGCAAATTCGCCGAAGCCGCCTTGAAGCTGGTCCACGAGCGTTTTTTGCTGCGCGAGGACGTGCCCGCGCTACTCGAACGCGGCAAGCGCGAGTGGGACGAAGTCACCGCCCACTAGACTGCTTTTTCGTCTTCCCTGGCGCCGCGCTCTTCGTCGTCGCAGTTTGCGCTGCCGTCGGACTTTTCGGCCCTGGAGCTGGTGGTGGAGTCCCGCTTCCCGCCGCCGGTGGCCGGCCAATTCCTGGCATATTGCTTCCACGCCCTTCTTGCAGCGCGGCAGCGAGCCTGTCCAGGGTCGCGGACACGGTAGCGGAGGCCACATACTCTCGAGCTAGACTTTGCAAATTGGCAATATTGTCTGGCGTTACGTTGTCCATGTCTGCCTCCGCCTCCTGCAAATGCAGCACCTGCAGGCGCGTGTAGTTGGCTCCCAGAATCGCGCTCATCTCAAAGTCCACGGCCTCGGACACACTGTCCATCAACACCGAAACAATCTGCTTGGCCCAGCCAATCAGGCCCCATTCCTTCGCTGTTGCGTACGTAATCGAGTCCTGCCGGTCGCCCGTGCCCACCGAAAGAACCATAAAATCCTTGGCTTCTGGGTACAGGTATCGCGCTTCGGCGTAGGCCGCCATCGCCGGGTTATTGACGAAAACTCCGCCGTCCACCAGCGCGTAGTCTTCTTTGCCGTTTGTCAGGTGATAGGGCGGGAAGTACGTTGGCGCCGCGGACGTGCATCTCGCAATGGAAACGATCTCCCAGTCGTAGTTCGGCCGCTGGGCAATCATATGGCTCTTGAAGAAAAATGGCAGTTGGCTCTGCAGATCGTAGCTCGAAATCAACAGCGGAGTGAGTGCTGTCCGCAGGCAGGTCTTCTGGAAAAATCTTTCCAGCGTTTCTTCCAGGGAATCCGGCGAATACTTCGGAAGAACCAGCTCTCTCTCTGCCGTCAAAAACGTCTTCTTGAAAATTGCGGGACCATTGTCTACATACATCTTCACCAGGTCTTCGGGCGCATAAGGCGCGCCGTTATTGCACGCCGTACCGATGCCCAGCGCGATGATTCCGCCCGTGGAAGTTCCCGCAATCAAATCGAAAACGTCCGCCATTCTCTTCCCGATGCGCTTTTGCAGTTCGCCCAGAATGATCGCCGGAACAATTCCCCGAATTCCGCCTCCGTCAATCGATAGAATCTTGATGGTTTTGTCGGCCATGGTGGACTCCAGTGTGAGAACAAGACGAAAGGACGCCCGGCGTGCTTGGTCTTGCCGTTGGTTCGGGAGAGGTGGCTGGGAGCATACCACTTTCGTACGTCACCACGAAACTCTTGCGTTTTCGCGTCTGTGAACTGCATTCATGGCCGCCCCTATGCTTGCCGGAAAGGCTCGCCGCAGCCTCTCCGTCTGTGTTAGTTTCCTCTGCGCCATGAGCACGACATTGGAGGAGCGATGAACCACAATCGACGCGACATGTTGAAAGGCGGAAGTCTGGCGCTTCTGGGCGCTGGATTTTTCAAACGCATGGACAAGATTGACGGCATGCAATCTCCCGGCTCAGGCGGCTCCCTCGCCGGCATTGTCAACGGTCGCGCCTCCGGCAACAGCGAAAAACTCCTGCTCGGCCCCACCCCCGGCGAAGAAGGTCCGCCCGAGCCCGCCAAGGCCGACCGCCTCCCTCTCGACTGGAACAAGCAAACCCTCGCCCGCTTCCGCAGCGCGCTCGCCACGCAGGACATTCACGCCTTCCTGCTCCGCGATCAGCTCAACATCATTTACATCACCGGCTACTGGCACACCCACACCGAGCGCCCGCAATGCGTCTTCATGAACGACGACGACGCAGCGCCCTGGTATCTCTATCCCGCGCTCGATCGCGACCTCGTCAAGGGCTGGTGGTTTGGCGGCGGCTGGGAATATTTCGACACCAAACACGCCGAAGGCGGCTTCCCCGAGCAAGGCAAAGTTGTCCAGGGCAAAACCGTGGACCTCTTCGAGATGCTCCTTCAGGGCATGAAAGCCAAGGGTGTGCAAGGAAAGAAGATCGGCATTGACGGCAAGCTCTACGCCGATGAACTCGCTACGGCCAAAAAAATCCTTCCCAAAGTGCACTGGGTTGACGTCAGCGGGCCCCTGCTCGGCATGCGCGAGGTCAAAACGCCCGATGAACTCGCCCTCACTCGCCGCGCTTACACCTATTTCGACCGCGCGCACGCCTTCGCCCGCGACTACATCCTCACCTTCGGCACCGACGTCACCGACTACGAAGTCGCCATCGCCTCCACGTTCTGGATCAACAGCATTTTGTGGTCCGATCTGGATCTGGCCAATGGCGCTCCCCATCACGGCGTGCAAAGCAGCGTCGAAATTGACTGCCGCGTCGGCCGCCTCTGCGCCTACCCGCATCCCAATCAACCCCGCTTCAACCGCATTCAGCGCAATATGCCGCTTCAAGTCGATGGCGATGCCTACATCGGCGGCCACGGCGGCGAAAACTACCGCATGTACATCCTCGCCGACAACGCCGGCCAGTTCGACGCGCACATGCAGAAGCTCTGGGAAGTGAGCCAGCACACCTGCGACATGCAGGTCGAATTGCAGAAGGAAGGCGCAACCTGCTCGAGCGTGGCGTATGCGATTCACAAATACCAGGTCGAGCAGGGCGTGCAGGATTACATTTATCACCGGCCGGCGCACGGCGAAGGCTCCGAAGGCCACCAGCCGCCGTACCTGTCGCTGGGCGATTACACGGTGCTCAAGCGCGGCATGTGTTTTTCCGAAGAGCCGGGGCTATATGACCCGAAGAACGGCGTGGGGTTCAACTGGAGCGATCACGTCGTGACCGCCGTCAAATCCGGCTACCGCATGAGCCGCGTCCCCTACTCCAAGGAATGGTCCTGGATCAAACTCTAAGCCCCAGGAAAAGCGAAGGCCCTAGACATGTGCGGGCGCAGCACGCTGTAAACCTAACGATCGAGGTTTCGACGCCACTGACGCCGACACGTCCTCGCTACTGAATCGACCAGTGGTCGCACCGTAGTATCTGGCGCGGTAGTACGACTCTGACGGTATCGGGAGAGGGGTGCTTAGGTAGTTGCAAGCTGCGTTTCGTTGCATGAAATTGATTTAAACCCGGACCCGCAAAAACCGAAGGGTCCGGCACCCAAGAATCGCTCCCGGCTCGATCTCTGCTCCACCCGCCTAGTCTCACGGACGTGCGGAAGGTTGAAATCCTTCCTGTGGTTTCGGCGC
>Ga0335078_10005525_pt1 | contig 18673 bp, 15 predicted proteins | sample Lox_Sample_32_FD_206711 | JGI IMG/M metagenome (GOLD analysis project Ga0335078, IMG submission 206711) | Soil microbial communities from Loxahatchee National Wildlife Refuge, Florida, United States - Lox_Sample_3.2 | ecosystem: Environmental > Terrestrial > Soil > Wetlands | place: USA... | reverse complement strand
GTCAACGTGGTCTCGACCGCTTGAACAGGAAGTTCGGTGGCGGGGATCGCAATTTCCATAAAGTCGAAGTAGAAATATGTGCCGTTCGTGCCTGCGTGTGTGACGACGACTTGATGGCTGCCGGCTGCGAACTGGCCGAGCAGCGTTCGAGCAAGTACATCTTCTCCAGGCAAATCCAGATTCACGGACGTCAGGTTTTGTCCGTCGACAGAAATCGAGATCGAGGTTGTTCCGCTATCGGCCAGTCGGGTTCCAAGATATAAAGAGTGCTGCTGAGAAGAAGTGTATGTGCACGCGATACCCGCGCCGTTGGCGGTGGTCGAATGAATCGTACCGCCTGAAAAATTGCCGGTGCCGCTAGTCCACGCGCCAGTGTACTCGACCTCGCTGGAGTCGTCTTCAATTCTCCGGCTGCCCGGACCCGCGATCGAGTACGCGCGTCCGGTTCCCGTCACACTCCAGTTCGACACTACCACTTGAAACTCCGTGCGCTGGAACGCTCCCGGCTGAAGATCCGCCGAATAAGTCCACCGGACTTTCCTCACGGCAGTGGCCGGAACGGTCCCCAATGTAGGATCTGCCAATGACGCGAACGGCAAGGTGATTTGCCATTGTGTCGGCGACGTACCACCTGACATTTGACGCCACGGCGCATCCCATTGCTCGGTGGAACCGTAGACGAAAGTGTACACGCCGATCCGATTTCCGTTCACGCCAGTGGTGGCAGTGGTTGGCGTCTGGCCGGTTGCGCCGATGTAGTAAAGCGTTATCGAAGTAGCGTTCTGTGTGGCCTGCATGGTCGGGGAAAACGCGTTGACTCCGGCGACGATGTTCTGGATGGCCCACGCCAGGGTGTCGCCAGGATTCATCTGGTACGGATAGTGTTCGCCAAGAAACGCGAGTCCGACGATGTCGTTCGCCGTCACGGTGCCGCCGAGTTGGAAGGTCACTGACGCGCACTGATAGCTGCCCGAGACCGCCGTCGCATAGTTTTTCAACGGCACTTTATAGACCTGCTCACCATTGCCGTCGCTAGCCCAAACGCGGAGATTCGGCCAGTCCACGGTAGGATACAAATCGGAATCGAACGGGATGCAATTTTGCCTCGTCTCTTGGTACGTCAGCGTCAGACCGCTGAGGTCGCCATCGGGCAACGAGCGTATGACAGGATGTTCGAAAACGTTGTCGCGATTCCATTCGATAACTGCCCAATCGAATTGCTGACGCCAGGAGCCGGATAGCGTGAATCCGGACGCGCTCGTCGCGCTCAAGGCCGCGATGGCGGACGGCTCAAAAAAGTAACACTGCAAATCACGATTGGGCGTCAGCTTCTCCAGCGTCTCCGGCATGGCTAAAGCCGAATCGTGACGGTAAGATCGCTGCCTGGTTGAACGCCGGAGGTTTGCGTGACCGCGGTGATGTCGAGGCCTATCTGCGCCTTAACCGCCAACGGGCCGAGCGCAAACCCGTTGACGACGTTTGACATGGTTGTGTTCACGGGGATGGTGAGTTGACAATACGGCTGTCCGTTTTGCGTGATTTGCATTGAAACGGGCCCTCCAGTCGGGGCTTGGCCCACTACGGCGTAAACATCGAGCACCGAGTGCGTGCTGTCCATGAGGAGAGGAGGGGCCGCATTCGTTTGAATCGCGAGGGGGCCCTCGACTTGAATCGACAACTGCCCGCCTGACAGCGTGCGCAAGCCGAGATCGGTAGTTGAAGTTAGCGCCAGGCGTCCGACGGTGCTGTTGCCTCGGCTGTTGGTCATGAACAGCTCCGCGGCGGCGATCCGAGCGTCGGGAATTACCACGGGGTAGGCATAACTTCCACTTGCCGGACTGCCCATAAAATCCCGCGCAAACGGCATCACGAACGTCCGTTTCGCCAGAAAATAAACCGCAGTCCCTGACGCGTGCGAGCCCGCCGCCGTGGTCTCGGCTGCACGTGTCACTGATATCGTGGCGCTGTTTGCGACTGCTGCGGCGACGCTTAGAATCTCTGAATCAATCTGGACGAGGTCGCCCATTTGCGCTGAAACCGCGGTTCCCAAACTCAGCGTGATGTCCGAAATAGCAATCGCTGCGGTCAGCACGATGGTCGACGGCGCGTTCGTCTCGTCCCAATATGCCAGCGTTAACGTGCCTGCGCTGATAGTCACGGTATTCTGTAGGCTCGAGAATCCGATGCCCGCGACTTCGACCGTTCCTTGGCCAGTCGTGGAGATGCCAAACGACGGAACTCCCGGAACGTCGGTATCTACGCTATCGCCGGACGAGCCTGTAATTCTCCAGTCTGTCAGCGGCGACAATTCGTATGTGCACTCTTCATCCAGGACATTCGCCGCACGACCAGAGATCTGAACTGTCACGCCTTCGCGATTCGGCACCGAGAATGAAGCCGGCGAAGCATTGCTTGTGGCTCCAAATTGCCAACTGGAATCCGCGAGCACAAAGGTGCTCGTTGCATCCGGCGTCACTCCCCAAGTCGCCGCCGTGGTGATGGTCGTGCCGTTGTTCGAAGCGATCGTCTGCTCTTGGCCCGCGCCGGTCCCGCTCGCGATCCGCACGGTTGCTCCCGTATATTCGTTCGCCAGCATGTCGAGCGTACTGTTGCCGATTGTGGTCGCCGAGAAAATATCGACTGTTTCCGCGGGTTGGAACTCAGTGCGCCAATAGAAATTCGCATGATCGAAATTGAAATCCGGCGGCCCCTGTAGGCTGGCGGCGTAGCCCGTATCGCTGAACTGGGGTGCGATCGTGACGTTGCTGGCGATCCGCAGCAACTGCGCAGGATTCATGCCGCGATATACGTAAAAGCTTGCGGCAGCTTGCGAAAAACTGAGACTTCCCAGCGTCACTTGATTGGTGTTCGTTCCAGCGGGAACACTCGTCACCACGGTAAACGAGAGCGCACCCTCGGAGCCGTTCATATCTACGGCGCTCACAGCGTAGTACAGCGTCTGGCCGCCGGCCATAGTACCGCCTGTCGTGCCCACCTGGGGATTTAGCCCGACCAACGGGATTCCAGCGTGGCTCGCGGTTGGCTGAGCAGGTACCGAAAACGCCACGGACAACTCAACGACGATACTTCCGTCGCTGCTAGTCGTCGAGGATTCCGTTATCCCAAATTGCTCGACGCCATTCGAATCCAGAGCGCTGCCAACCAGTGGCCGTGGCAGCCCAACCTCCGCCCCGGGTTGCCGGCCGAACTGGGGCGATCCGGAGTTGGCCTCGGTATACCAGTCATCGTCGTGAATTTGCGCCGTGATCGACGCCGTCATGTAATTCAAGTTCGGCGAGATCTTCGTGATCCGAAACGGCTGCCGGGCGAACCCCTCCCGCGCGTATGTGATCGCGATTATGTCGCCGGGCCGCAGCCCAACACCTCTGACGCTGGTCTGAAAACTCGCGTAAGTATTTCCGTCCACCGATTTGTAGAGCTGCAGTGCCGCGGCACGCTGCGCTTGATCGAAGTTGGGAAGGCCCAGCGCCGCCAAACTGACGGTAACGTTTTGCCCTGTCAAAAGCGAGTCTTCGATATCCACCAGCGACAAGCTGTCCTGCTGATACTCGTTGAACTCATCCTGGAATTCCACTGTGTACTGATTCGGCGTGTCGGCAGTGCTGCGCGAACTAAGCGTCAGCGACGTCGCGCCGCTGTCCAGGCGTACGATTCCGGAAAAGCTGTCCCCGAACTCGTATGCCGGCCACCCTCCGTCCAGAGTCTCCGTGCTATTGCTGCCAGCTGGTTTGGTTGGCTGTTGCAAGGCCAGCGTGTCCTCGGAATTCAGCTGCAAGCGTCCCAAAGAATCGAAAGTTAGGTACATGGCCGACGCATTGCGAATCCCACGAACGATATCGCCCGCGCTGCGCCGATCCGTCAGGATGAGATTGCATTGATAGCGCGGAATGGACGTAGGATTTCCGTTGAGGTCCGTAGTCTGTACCAACGCTTCGCAGCTTTGCGCAACCCCGGCGAAGCTTGCCAGGTCCACCAGGCCTGTCGTCCAGCCGCTGCGCAACAATACGTCCAGTAGAACCCAGGCCGGATTGTTGGTAAAGTTGTCGCCGAGAGAATTGCCGCTCGAGTCGAACGTCGCCAGCTGCATTCCCTGAATCAGAACTTCGATTACCGGCAGCGACGTACCGTTTGCGATCCCATTCGGTATCACCACCGACATCATGCCCATGCTTCCGTATGGATCGCCAAGCGGGTTGCCGGAAGCGTCGGTGAAATCGGGGTTGAAATTACCGTTCCGCGTCCCGAGCGTGACTACGTTATACCAGCCTGTCGCAGTCATGTTCGCTCCCGCTACTCCAACTGGAATTTCGAGGTCGTTTACGACGACTTTGAGCACCGCCGTTAGAATGCCGGCTCCGAGCAGAACTTCCAGGTGCGTCAGATTTCCATCGTTTCGTGCGAAAGCGATGGGCGGCTCGTACCAGCCCGTGCCGTAGATCAGCGGAACGTAGTCGTTATAGAGCGCCTGGTTCGCAACCGGGACAGAAAGATACGTGCCCTTTTCGCCATAGCTGCGGACCTGAATCGCGGTGGGCAGAAATTCGATGCCGCCGAACCTCCGTGTCACCTGGTTCTGCGCATCGGTACTGAACATCCCGCGCTGCTGGCACTGCGTTCGCGAGTAGTCACACGTGGTGAACGGCGCGCCCGACGACAAGCTCCCCACGCCACCCGTCTGATCCGCCGAGTATCCGCAGGGATAAAACGGCGAGAATTGTCCCTGCGAACCACCGTTCAATGCTTCCTGCCGTTGCGCCGCAGTGCTCGGGAATGTCCAAGGACAGCGTTTTTGAATGGTGATGTTGGGAAGATAGACGCGCTGAAGATTCAGACGATTGGTAAAACTAAGCCGCATGGACGACTCGGTAGATTGATTCGGTGGATCGGCCACGCCTCGGAATACCACCTGCGTATCTGACGCAGTCACGCCACGAATTAAATCGAAAAAGAGGAACGTAACGACGACTTGTGAGCCCTTCCACCCGATATTGCGCTCAATCTCTGATAGGATTCCATCGGCGTTCGCAAGCGTAATCGAAATTCTAGCCCCGCCGTCAGTGGCCGCTTCCGGTGAGGAAGTCAGGTCGAAAGCATTGTGCCGAAGTACGCGCGCGGAATAGCTCTGGGAATTCACCGTGACGCTGTGCGTGCTCCAGTGCTGAACGTCCCCGGAGCTCAATGTGCAGTCGAAAATGAATAGCGGTGTGCCGGGCGTTTCTTGTTCTTTAAGCGCAATGATTGTGGACGCCATCGCGATCCTCGCCCCCCTGCATCATGCCAGTTCGCTCATCAGCTTCACGACACCCGAGTTCTGGTTGGGGGCCGTGCTTATTCTGGAGAGACTGTCTGAATCGAATCGCGCCGTCGAGTAGACCCCGGCAAGGTCGGTAGTGCTCTTATACGGACCGGCCGCCGGTTGCGCCTCCGCCTGTGCACCAAATGCGTAGACTTGAAAGCCGGCCGGAAGTTGAATCCCGAACTGCACGCCATCCTGGGCGGTCGCAAGCGCCACACTCGCGCTCATACGTGCCCATGCGGTTCCGAGATTGACCGGTGTAGTCCAATCTTGGCCCGTAGTGGAAACGGCAAAGTCGATCGTGCAAGGCGTATCCGCCCTCAGATATACGCTAAACGCGTATCGATACTGGCTGGGTCCGGCTGTAGGCTGCATCACCCTCTGTGTCGTCTGCGCGTTGTTGGTGACTTGCATCGCGTTTGTCGCCCCGAACGGATCCGTGATGCCGCCGGCCAGCGCAATCAAAGGATCCGCCACCCATGGCGATTTCGTCCAATCCTCGCTCCATAGCAGTAAATTGTTCGTGGGATCGAGAAACGTAAAGGCAGTCAACCGTCCTTCCGCAGCCTCAAACAATTGATCGATCGACGACCACTCAATATCCGTTAAGGCCTCGTACTGTAGCTGCCACTGCACCGTTTCCGCGCCGCTATCGACGGCTCGAATCGTGTCGCCCCCCAGCATCTGATTCACGATGGCGCGCAAATTCATCGCGCGCGCTACCGGATATTGCGAAACCGATCCGCTAGTGAGTTGAGGATAATAGAGCATCTCAGCTTCGGTTCTCCCGAATGACCAACGATGCCTTTCCATTCGAGACATCGAGCAGGCTGTCGTTCATAGAATCGGATTGCAGGCTGCAGGCCGGATAGTTTGTTCCAGTCCATGGGTCGGTGAAGCCGAAACTACCGAACGCGCCCTCTTGCTGCCGGAAAAACTCGCGAAGTTGATGCAGTTCGCTCTCGTCCAGAAGGCTGAGCTCAATTCTCCAACTGTGCAAGGGCGCCGGATAAAGTCGGAACCTTTGTTCCGACCCATCCATGAACCGGACGACGGTTGTCGCGAATTGGACATCTTTTCGCGCTGGATATTGCATCACGGCGCCTGTCTTCAAAATCGGGAACTGAGACATATTACAGATCCGCGATCACGTCGCCCAGGGAGTTCGAATTCAGCAGCGCAGTCTTAACGGCGTTAGCGATGTCATCGCTGTGATCCAAGAACGACTGGCTATCCATGGCACTGACCTGCACTGTCACCTGCGTAGTGGGGCCCGCCGACTGAGCTCGCGGTTGCCCGCCCTCACCGGAACTCACTGGCGCAATTCCACCCGAGCTGGTCAGCCCCGCTTGATATTGCACCGGGGTTGGAAGCATGAAGGGAGTCATCTGTGTCGACGGCGCGCTGCTACCGCCTCCAAACAGCGACAAAATCCCGCTCAGGATGGGCGAAAGACTCAACGCTCCGCCGAATAAGCTCTCCGCCGCGCTCCCCACTTCACTCGCCGCCGACGCTCCGCTGCTCTTGGACGATGTGTTCTGCGTCACCGCTTGCGTGTTGCCTTGAATCGCATTGACCGCTGATTGCTCAGTGGAGTTCAAACCCGTGATCTGCGAAACGAGCGACGACATTTGTTCGGTCATCTGATTTGTTGAGCTCTGACTCGATGCGCTGGTACTCACGGAAGCGCCGCCTCCCACTCCACCCGAGCCACCATATCCTAAGCTTGTCGACGCAGCCATCTGGATCTCCTGCGCCACATCGCTTTGCGAAATGCCCCGGATGCCACTGTGCCTGAGCAACTCCTCCCATTCACTCCTCGGCATGATCCCGCTCCATTCTCAACTCGTTCTCCAGGACGAAAATCGCTTCCACCAGTCTCGCCGGCAGCTCATAACAACCCGTGGCGCCCAGTAATTTCCACGCGTAGTATTCCTCTAACAGCGCGATGCTCTCCGAGGTAATGTGCGAAGTCGGACATCGCGCTGTGGCAACACTCCCTCGAGCCCAAACGATCGGCTGCGGTGCGGGCCCCGATTCCAGTACTATCCAGCCGCAGCGTCGCTTTGTCTCCAAGCCGCTCGCTCGGCACGAGTCGCATTTCCACGCGGCTTGATTCGCGGACTGAAAATGGAAAGCGACAATTAGTTTTTTCTTTCGTCCTCGCCGAGCCCGCACTGCAGCTTGATCGCACCGACAATCTCTCGCGTCAGCCCTTCGGGCCCTTTCTCCAACAATCGTTCCGCGGTCGCTGGCTCGCCATCTATTGTCAGTCCATCCACGTGCACTAACGCCCAACGTAGATAGATCGCTTCAATTTCCTGCTTCAGCAAACTCGCTTCGATTCTCTCGTGCAACTCGGTTCCGGCTTGTAGAAACTCTGCTCGCTGGCTGATCTCGCGCACTTGTCGCGCCAACTCCATCCGTCGTCCGAACGAAACCCGATTGATCTCGAATGTCACGCCCGCCATCGCTTGGGACTTGATCCGCACCGTGCTCCTGTAAGTCGCGAGCCGGTCTCCGGCGGGCGGTTCCGGCTCGCATTCTCCCTCCCGCCTAGCCAAACGCGAGAAAAATTTCATCGTCTATGCTCCCCTGCGCCCGGCACGACTGAAACTGCCACTGCTGCCTTTTGTCGGAATCGTCGAACTCCGGCACCTGTGGAATTACGCTCGTCATGTACATCCCGAACAACTGCCCCTGCTGCTGACCAAGCTGCAACATCACGCTAATTGGCGACTGCTGCCGCGCCGCCTGATACAAGGCCGCCGTTGCCGCATCGTCCATCTGATAAATGCTGAAGTCGATTGTGACGGTTCGCTGCCCCGGTGCAATGGCCAGCGGCAGCGCCGACCCAAACTCCTGCGCCCGCAGATCAAGATTGTTCTGAAACGAGACCTTCGCTTTGGTCAGCGTAAAAAACTGGTTCGGCGAGCTGCCGAGCCATACCTCGCCCATGTACCCCGGCACGATCGCGTAACCAATCGGAGCCACGGCTGGCTCCGCGGGAAAAGCGGTTAATCCACTTTGCCCTGCGGCGAAACTAGAACTGTCCAACAGATCCTGCGCCTGACCAGAAAAAACAAACTCCTGAAAGTCCCCGTTCACCGCGATCGTGAAGGTATCCACCGCGGCTCCAGGTAACACTCGCTGTACCGCCGATCCCGGACTCCAGTAGTCGAAAATGGTGACGCTCGAAAGATTCGCCCCCGGTTGAATCCCCGCCGTAGCGCCCGTCTGCGATCCACTCGCCGGCGCCACCGTGAACGGAGCGTTGACTTGGATCGTCTGGCTATCCACGATAGCGGAGGTAAAGCGGATTTCGCCGCCGCTTGTAAGCGCTTGCCCTGGAGCCAACCCGTGCGGGCTCGCGAACCCGATCGTCGTGGAGTTCGACACGGATGCCACCGCTCCTCCAGCCGATTGCATCGCGCCCCCGCCCAGACACGCCTGAAACAGCGGCCAGCAAGCCGGAAGTGTCGTTTGATCCGCCCAGTTTGTCATGTAGGTGCTCAGCTCGAACGTCGTGTTCTTACGGAGCCCGCTCGGATACCCCAGAAACGTCCGGGTCCCGGTTTTATCCTTTCGCTGGACTTTCTGTTGTCTCTGTTGCGTCGTCAATTTGACAGCCGAAATTCGATTAAGCGCCGTCACGGGCGCCGTGCTGCCGTAGTTTTGCTCCAACGCAACGTAAAAACGATTGTCGTTCGATGAAATGTACGCCATAGCTCGATTGGATTCTTTACTCGGCACTGATCTCCAGCGCGAATGATATCTCCGCGATTTGAAGGAAATTCACCCCGCCGTGTTTCACTTTGTTAAACTGCACTTCATATCCGCCGCCGTAAAAGAATCCATCGCCCCAATCACCGCGATTTCCATCTAGCACCGAGGTGATCGCCCCGGCGTACACATGAAGCGTCGACTCTAAGTTGTCCAGCCGGTCCTGCGACACGCGCGCTTCCACCAACATGCGCGCTTCACCGGAAAACGTCCGGAATTTCTCCTGTAAGTCGTTTACAACCTTTTCGCAGTACGCATAGACCAACGGATACTTGCTACCTAAGCTTTGTTCTGCGACATCCGGAGCCACGTTTTGCCCAACAATCTGCTGTGCAGTGATTTGCGGGAGGCTCACGCCCTGCAACGACATGAGCGCCTCCATCGCGGATGCCAATCCGTTGGGCGCCGCTAGCACACCGATCAGCTTCTGTGTCGCGGTACTGGCGATTGAAAGCATCCTAACCCCGCTCGATCACGCGGTGATCGATAAAGAAACACGTCGGCTTCTGTCCGTCGCCGGCCTCGGGCCCGGCTTGCAGGGCGCCCAGTGTGTAGGAACCCGCGATTGAAATTGCCCCGTCATTCTGTAGCCCCAGGCCATCCGGCGCTTGGCCGGCGTACGCGTTCCAACCTACCGCGTTCGCTGGCGCGTTCGTGACCCCGATGACGATCTGCTGCCCATCCAAACTCGAGATGCTTGTCGTATCGCTCGGGGTGCTTTCTTGGCCCGCGGCATTCAACCACGTCACAGCGACGTAATAAGTGGCGGCAGTCCCCGGTCCTGACACCACCGACAAGAACGGTCCAGGCGGTTTCGGAAGTGGATCCGCCACCAGGCCCACGCCAATTTGCAGGTAAATCTCCTGACTCTGCTCCGCAAGCTTCTCGTACTCGTTCCACTTGTTCAGGTACCGATCATTGAGCTGATTGTTGTACGCATCGCGGTAGACCATCGAAAGGCTCTTGTGTACATGCCACTGCTTCAGCGGCGGCGTCACAACCACGTCGCAAGTGCCCCGCATCCGGCGTAGATTCCACTGCGCGTCGCGCACCGTTACGCGTCGAAGCAGAAAAAGGATCAGATCGTTCGCGATCGCTCCTTGAGCCAGCACCATCTTGGCTGTCAGATCGATCCCTTCCGTGCTCGCCACGTTCAGAATGCCGTTCTCGGTATTCTGCAAATCCAGCGTCGAACTGAGCGGTCCATCGTTGAACAGCGCCATAGCTGTGACCGCGCCTATCGCTTCTCCACCTTCGAGGCGGACTTGATCGCGCGCAGATCGGTGTCGGTAATCACGTTCACCTGCACTCGCTCCGCCATGGCCCGCTGCTCCGCTTCCCGCAACGCCGCTTCTACGCCCGCGCGATAGTCTGCCGTTTCATCCGCCGTCGCCAGGCGCGCCCGTCCCTCTACGATCGATCGCGCCGCAACGGACCGCGATACCTCCGCCCTCTGCCCCGGGCGTCCGCCATCTGGAGTCTCATTGCTCACTACAATCACGTGAGGCTCGGCAATCTCTTGCTCGATCTTCCGAAGTTTCTGATAGAACAATCTCAAGTCCATCGTGAAATCCCTCCTAAACTGCCGCCTGGGCGCGAATGGCTCAGTGCACGCCCACTCGCGCCCGCGAAACTTCCTGGCCGGTTGCTAGCAGTTCACCTGCACGCCGAACGAATTTCGAAGTACCGCTGTGCCGTACAGCACATCCACTGTGAACTGTTGCGCCAGCGTGTTCGGTTGATAGCTCATCACGACGCGAATCCCGAAATTCCCCATCTCCGCGTATTCAGCGATCGCTCCAGTTCCCGGCAACGGCTGCGGCAGCCGGCGAATTACTAACCCGACCGCATCGCGCGAGAATGCGATGTTGTGTGTTGCAACTGGACCGCTCCCGGTTTTCTGCACCAACTGCGACCGGAATACGAAAAAGTCCTTGATCTTCCCCACCGCGCCCTCGATCAGTGCCCGCAATCCTGCATCGCCCGCCGAATAGTACTCGCTGAACCGCGGAATCTGCCTCACGACTGAGTACGTCGTCGGATCGACTACTAGGTACTTTCCTGCGCTCGGCGGCACCTTCGCCTGAAACAGCGTCGTTTCTGCCGAATCGATCGACGCTTCCGTCAGCGGCATCCCCGCCGTTCCGATCGGCCCATTTGAGGTGAATTGCGAATACAGGCTCAAAATATCCGTCTCGATTCGTTCCGCGATCGCCACCACCGCCGGCTGCATGTACAGCTTCAATAGATCCGGAACCGCCAGCACCTTCGTCACGTCCGGTATCTGAAACGTTGCTTCCGCGTGCGTGTTCAAAACGATCTGCGCGTTCCCTAGGCTCGGATTCTGCGTCTGCACCGTCCCGCCCTCGGCGATGTTATTCGCCACCAGCGTCGGCGGAATCGGCACGTTTACGGTGTCGCCTGCATGCGCCAGCGTCGGCTCGTAATCACGGTTCACCAAATTGCCCATCACGAGGTTGCTGACCAGTGCTGGCAAAGCATCCACCGCGACTAACTTCACAATCGCACTCGCGACATTTGCTGAAGTAATGATTCCCATGGAATTGTCTGTCTCCTTTTTCCAGCGCTCGCGCTGGACTCGCGCCTACTGTCCCTTTCGCGGCGTCGCTTCCTATTGCCCTCGCAGTGCCTGGCTGGCTACCCGCGAAATCTCCTGGCGAACCTTCGCCAATTCGTCCTCGCTCATGCCCGGTCGAATCTTGTCCAGGTCCACGCCAGTTGCCGCTGGCGGTGCCTTCGATCCCGATCCCATCCCCGATCCCCCAGAAATCCGCGCCGGCAGCAATTCCGGATTCTCCTGCACAAATTGCGCCAGGTAGTCGCGCAGCGGAACCTCGCCCTGTTCGCCGCGAGCTGTCAATCGCCCCTCCTCATTGCGTTGGACATCATCCCGAACGGCGCGATACGCCAGATCCACCTTGGCGACGCCCAACCGCTGCAGCTCGCTGCGAATCGACGAACTCCGCTCGGCCTCCTCAGCTACTTGCCGCGTCCGCTGGTTCTCCTTGACCAGCTCGTTCACGCGATTCTCCAGTTCCTCCCGGCGCCGGCGTTCGTCGAATAACTCCGCCTTATACGCGGGCTCCGACCTCACCTGCTCAGCCTTCACGAACTCCTCGATTACGTTCCGAACTAGCGACCGCAATTCTGGTCCCTCTTGTTTCTCGTCCTCCATAAGTCTCCTCACTCTCCTTCATCGATCTCCCGTCCGATCCGATCCTTAACCGCCTGCCTCACATCGCACAGAAACTGGAACGCTACCTTCTTGAAGACCTGCTTTTTCAGCGTCGGCGAGTCGATCCCTAGCGCCAGCAACGCCTGCGCGTCCGCGAGTTCCGTCCCGAAATCGCCGATATCGAATTCGTCCATTCCCGATACATCCACACTCAACTCGTCTTCGCGCGCTCGCTCAATCGCGCGCAACACACGCTTCAAAGCGTCCTTCACTACATCGCCGTACGCCCGCAATACCTCTTGCGTGATCGCGAAATCCCGTTGCTTGCTGGCTCCCGACTGCGCTACGCTCCCCGAAATCGCTCCGCCGGCGTGCGTCACATAGCAAACGCGATAGATCTCTTCCTGCAGCCGGCTCAGATTGTCCGCCGCGATCTGATACACATTCCCCTGCGGCTCCGTCCATCCGAACCGATCCTGTGGCCCAAGCTGGATGTAATAGGATTCGCCCATCACCTGGTTCCAGTCGCGCTCCGAATAAATCACCGGCATCGCGAAAAGCCCCATCGTGAGCGCCCAGCCCAGCGCGTTCGATTTGTTGAAGTGTTCAAGCTGGAGCGTCCCGGCCTTGTTCAACAGCCACAATCCCTCCGTTACGCGCATTTCCACCAGCGGCACCCGCCCCTGCTTCGCCAGCCCGTGCCTTCCTTCCGACGTCACCGCGACTCGCCCGCGCTCTGCCCCGCGATCCACCTGCTCGTAAACCTTAAAATTCTCTTTGTCGTAGTAAACCCAGCGAGTTTGCTTCGACCATGTTGTATCTTCGATCCTCTCTTTCCGCATGCTCTCGGTTCGAAGCACTACCCACTGATAGTGCCCGTGCTCGTCATAACTCCAGTTGATAAGTTCATCCGCCGAGTAATTGACTAAGTAGGCCCGCGATGCTCCCCGCTCATCCTCCTCAGCCCGATTTACCGCCGGCTTGCTCAGCCTCGGAAAGTCGATCAGGATGTAACTCTTTCCGCAAACCAGAGCCTCCACAAACTGCCGCCGGAAAAACTCCGTGACGCTCGCGCCCTTGAGGTCGCAATCGTCGATGAATCTGCCAAAAAACTGCTTCCCCCGCTCGTTGTTGCCTTCAAACGTCAATACCGGCTCCCGCCGGAACAACGTCGCCGTGTACCAATCCACAATCGACCCGACGTAGTTCTCGTAAAAGCACCGGCTCAACCGCTCTGCGTAAACATCCAGCGGCTCTTTCTGGCGCCGCACTAAGTAGCGGTCGGCATGCTCTTGGAACTGCTCTCCGCCCGCGTATAGGTCGCGGTATTGATTCCACACTCTGCGCCGCGCCGTGTACTCGGGATGTTCCTGGTTGATGTCGAAGCCGCCGCTCGCCGGGATCGCTTGTATGAGTTGCATCAAATCAGTCGCCTGTTCTGCTCGCCGAACATCACTCTCGTCCGGCACTCTTGCCAGATCAAGTACCCCAGCGCGTCCGACAAGTGCGTTCGCTTTGAATCCCGTTCTTTATCGATCACCGTACTGTCCGCTTTGTACATGACTTCTTCGAAATCCGCGATCAGTCCTTTGCAGCGCGGATGTACCAGCAAATGCACCTGCTCATCCGCCGAAAACAACTTCGCGTTTACTAGCGTCACCCGCTCCCGAACGCTCGGATTCGCCGACGGCACTCGAAACTTCACGCCGTCATACGCCGTTCGCCGGAAAAAGTCACGCACCATCTGGTAATCTGTTGTCCCGGCCGTCTGTAGCCGCTGCCCCGACGCATCGCCATAAATCACCAACCCACCTTGATGGTTCGGATACCGGGCGTGAAACTCCTCGCAAGCCTGAATCGTGCTCGCCCGGCTCAACACAATCTCGTCCAGCACCACCACTTCATCACTGAACTTCTGTGCCACGATCGACGACATCGGGTCCACATTGAAATCCAGCGCCCACAGCAACTCCGCGTTGTGATCCAGCGTCAACTCCTTCAAATTCCGCGACCGCTTGAAACTGCTATAGACAACCCCCGCCTGGACGCTGAGATATTCCCCCAGCACTTCCTGCTCGAAAAACTTTGCATCGTAGCTGCTCTTCAGCCGGTCGTAAAAATCCGGCACTCGATCCAGCACATACCGGTTTTCGTACGGCTTCGCGACCACAACGTCGTATCCATCAACACACTCTCGAATGAACCGTTGATAAACCCAATCGAACCCTTTCGGCGTCCACACCGCGAAACCGCACAACCGCTTCGCCATCGGATCTCGCAGCCGGCCTTCCAGCCGCAGCCACGCGTCCTCGGTCGTGTATGTCAGCTCGTCCAGGCCGAACCACGCCAGGTTCGTCCCCCTCAAGCGCTCAAAATCGTCCACGGCGCGAAAATAAATCCGTGACCGCGTGTCCTTCATCGTCAGTACTAGCTCCGACTTATTGAGTTCGTACCTCAGCCCGTTGCTGCTCAGGACTTCCAGGAAACTCGTCAACGTCGCGTCCCGCAACATCGGATACGTCGGCGCTCCGATCAACCCCTGCCGGCCCGGATTTAAGTACGTCAGCCGGATCGCTTCCTGGCACAGCGCCTGACTCTTGCCCGATCCAATCGGTCCCGAAAATCCCTTGAATCTCGCCGTCGACGCGTGAAATCTCCGCTGTGAAGGCAGCGGCACGTAATCGATTACGAGTCGGAGCGTCCCTCCGTTGGCTCTTTCCACGTGACGATGATCTCCTTCGGCTGTTCCTCCTGCTCCAGTTCACGCTCGAGCTGCGTCAGCCGGATGAAATCCGCAAGCGTCACCTTCAGCTTTTTCACATCCAGAGCTCCCTCGATCGCCGCGAGCAACTTCGTCACTCGTTCCCTGCGCGTTTTCGTGCTTCGTCGCGGCATCTCGAAGTCAAAAAAAAGGGCGCCCTTCGTCGGAGCGCCCAAATCAACTCTCTCCTGCAAGCAACTTATCAGCGGAGCGCTCGCCGCCCGTCCCGCGCCGCGTTTAATCGCTTGAAAACGCTATTCAGATTCCCGAAATGTTTTTGTCATCGCACGATTTCACGCTGTCTCAATCCGCGCCGCCGCCTCCAGCCCCCGCTCGCGTATCTCCAGCTCCCGCATCCGGAACTTCTGGATCTTCCCCGTCACCGTCATCGGGTACGCATCCACGAACCGCACGTACTGCGGAATCTTGAAATGCGCGATTTTCCCCCTGCAAAATTCGCGAATCTCTTCCTCCGTCGCCGGCGCCTTTAATCGGATCCATGCCGCCACCGCCTCGCCTAGCCGCTCGTCCGGAATCCCCACCACCTGCACGTCCGCTACGCTCGGATGCGTGTACAGGAACTCCTCCACCTCGCGCGGATAGACATTCTCCCCGCCCCGAATGATCATGTCCTTTGCGCGCCCCGTCACGCGAAAATATCCGTCTGGCCGCATGATCGCCAAGTCTCCCGTGTGCAGCCAGCCTTCTTCGTCGATCGTCCGCCTGGTCGCCTCCGGGTCTTGATCGTACCCCTTCATCACCAGATACCCGCGCGTGCACAACTCACCCTGCTCGCCCACCGGAACAGTCTCACCGCTCTCCGACACGATCTGCACTTCCGTGTTCGGACACGCCCGTCCCACCGTCGATACCCGATGCTCCAAACTGTCGTCCACGCCCGACGACGTGATCACCGGAGAACTCTCGGTCTGCCCGTACATGATCGTCATCTGCGGGCAATGCATCTCGTTCACGACGCGCTTCATAACCTCGATGGGACAAGGCGCGCCGGCCATCACTCCGGTCCGTAGCGAGCTGAAATCGAACCGCGAAAACTCCGCATGCCCCAATTCGCTGATGAACATTGTCGGCACGCCATAGTTCGCCGTGGCCCGCTCCTCCGCGATAGCCTGCATCGTCGCCAGCGGATCGAAAGTCGCAGCCGGTAAAATCAGAGTCGCGCCGGTGAGCATACTCACTAGCGTCCCGATCACGCACCCGAAGCAGTGATACAGGGGCACCGGCACGCACAAACGATCCGCTTCAGTGATCTTCATCCCATTCGCGATCACCGCCGCGTTGTTCAACAGATTCCGATGTGTCAGCAGCACGCCCTTGGGCGAGCCGGTCGTCCCAGAGGTGTATTGAATGTTCACGACGTCACGATTCGCGATCAACTGTGCGGATATTTCAGCCTCTGGCGCCCGCATGCTTCTCCATTCTGCTGTGCCAAATGGAATTACATGCTGCAGTGCCAGCTCTTGTTCAGCCGTGGCCTCCCGTAAAATCGCCGAGTAGTCCGATCGCGCGTCTTTCTCCCAAAGGAACAGCGCCTTCATCCCAGACTTCGCCAGCACATATCGCAACTCATGCGATCGATACGCCGGATTCACATTCACCAGCACCGCGCCGATCCGCGCGCAAGCCAGATGCAGCAGCACCCACTCGGCACAATTCGTGGACCACACGCCCACGCGATCCGCCGCGCGCAGTCCCAACGCGGCCAAGCCGCCCGCTGTGCGCTCCACCTCGCGCGCGAGCTCCGCAAACGTCCACCGAATATTCTGATGCCGTACCACCAGAGCCTCGCGATCGGGCACTCGCGCGACCGTTCGCCGAAACACTTCCGCGATCGTCTCTTCGATCAGCGGCGCGTCCGGTCCTTTGGAATAGCTCAACATGGATGCTAAGGCCTCCAAACTCGCGTCTCAGTGTATAACAATGAGTCATGACTCTCCGCATTCTGCCGGCATTGTTTTTCTTCGCCGCAGTAGCCTCCTCCGCTCCCGCCCAGCGCTTCACCTTGGAACAAATCATGAGCGCTCCGTTCCCGAGCGACCTCACCGCTGCTCCTAAAGGCGGCGCCGTCGCCTGGGTCCTCAACGAACGCGGCGCACGGAACATCTGGATCGCCGAAGCCCCCGCTTATCAAAGCCGGCGGCTCACTAACTACCGCGCTGACGACGGTCAGGAAATCGACCAGATCACCTGGACGCCAGACGGCCGCTCTCTCATTTTCGTTCGCGGCGGCGATTTCGAAATGCATCGCGACGACCCCAATCCCGCGAGCCTCCCACAGGGCGTCGAACAGGACATCTGGATCGTCGCGCTCTCCGGCGGCGCACCGCGCAAGCTCGCCGAAGGCAACTCGCCCGCGATGTCTCCTAACGGCGACCGCATCGCTTATCTCAAGAAAGGCGAGGTCTGGGCCGTCGCCCTCGACGAAAACGCCAAGCCTGCGCAATTGCTCCACGCTAGAGGACAAGCGGACGAGCTGCACTGGTCGCCCGACGGTTCGCGCCTCGCGTTCTCAACCACCCGAAACGATCACGCCTTCATCGCTGTCTACAACGCCGCTTCACCCGAGCTTACCTACCTGTCCCCGAGCGTTGACCGCGATTCCAACCCGGTCTGGTCTCCCGATGGCAAGCAAGTCGCGTTCCTCCGCACCGCCGCTAACACGCGCGCGTTCAGCTTCGGCCCAGTCCGTACTGCGCAGCCTTGGTCTATCCACATCGCCGACTCCGCCACCGGAAGAGGACGCGAGCTTTGGCACGCCGACGCCGGCCCGGGTAGTGCGTTCCACGCCATGGTCGCGAGCGATCAACTGCTCTGGGGCGCTGGGGATCGCATCGTCTTCCCTTGGGAAAAGACCGGCTGGCAGCACCTCTACTCCATCTCCACCCACGGCGACACTGGCACACCGCTCAACGTGAGCGGCGAATTCGAAATCGAACACGTGTCGCTCTCAGCAGACCGTCGCACGGTTCTGTTTTCCTCGAATCAGAACGACATTGACCGCCGCCACCTTTGGCGCGTTTCCCTCCAGGGCGATAATCTGACGCTGCTCACTCCGGGAGAAGGCCTCGAATGGTCCCCGGTCGAAACCAGTGATGGAAAAGCCGTCGCCATGCTGCGCTCCGACGTTCGCAATCCCGCGCATGCAGCCATTAAAATCGCCAACGACGCCGTCCGCGATCTCGCGCCCGATTCCATCCCTTCTGAATTTCCCGCCGCCTCACTCGTCGTGCCGCAACAAGTGATTTTCTCCGCCGCCGACGGAATGCGCATCCACGGCCAGCTCTTCATGCCGCCCGGCCTCGCCGCCGGTGAGAAACGCCCGGCTCTGATCTTCTTCCACGGCGGATCTCGCCGGCAAATGCTGCTCGGCTGGCATTACATGGACTACTATCACAACGCCTACGGCATGAACCAATACCTGGCGAGTCTCGGCTACATCGTCCTCGCTGTGAACTATCGCAGCGGCATCGGCTACGGCCTCGACTTCCGCGAAGCCGTCAACTACGGCGCCACCGGCGCCAGCGAGTTCAACGATGTGATGGGTGCCGGCCTCTACCTGCGCGGCCGCCCGGACGTTGACGCAAAACGCATCGGC
>Ga0335078_10005524_pt1 | contig 18674 bp, 12 predicted proteins | sample Lox_Sample_32_FD_206711 | JGI IMG/M metagenome (GOLD analysis project Ga0335078, IMG submission 206711) | Soil microbial communities from Loxahatchee National Wildlife Refuge, Florida, United States - Lox_Sample_3.2 | ecosystem: Environmental > Terrestrial > Soil > Wetlands | place: USA... | reverse complement strand
GCAAAGTTTTCTGGCCTTCCGCATAGATTGTTCTAGGCATTTCGATTCTCACGAGAACTCCGGGCTTTCCGTAGACATCAGCTAGCAGTGTGTATCCTGCAACCGTTTCTCCACTCAAAGGTCGGACAAGAGTCGAGTTCACTGACAACGAAGACTTCGCTGCTTCACAGTCGGGAGGCATAATGCTATCAGAAGGGTACACGGCAAGAGGTAATTCGATGCTCTGAGAGAGTGCTTCGATTTCGCTTGCGTCTAAGTATCGCCCCACTATCACGGCACCGCGAATTGGACCTTGATTTTCGCTGGTTAAGATAGGTTGTGACGCAACAAGCATGGCCCGCTGATCAAAAACAATGACTCCCGCCACAAAACTCGATGGATTTGCAAAGCTCCACATTAAACCATTTTCGCGAATCTGGGTTAGTAGGCTGAGAGAGACGGGTGTATCAGTTTGATTCACTAGATCGTAGCTTTTCGCGAAAACAATGTATCCGGTTGAGTTAACGAACATGAAGAGGTTCACGTTCAGACCGTAGAAGGTATCATCCATCATGTTAGCGTTAATGTAATCTTGGGATTTACTTACAATGAACTCGTAGGTATCGTTCCAAGCACTATAATCGCTTACCGCAGATTTCACGGCGGAGATCTCATTGCGTATAGCGTGGACAGCTCGTCCAAGATTGGTTTTAACAGCATCTTCTTCGAGTTTGGCGTAGCTTTCAAGCAGAATCCCTTGCGATACACTAAACAAAACGAGCATCAACAGTACCGTTGCGAAGACTACGATTGCGAGAGCCTTCCTACGAATCTTCATTCGCTTGCTCCTCCACGGCAACCAATCCATGATTTTGAAGCGACTTGGAAGCGACCGATCGCTCTGGGCGCATATAACGTCATCCTCGGATTCGAAGCGTCTACGCTTGCAAAGGATAATATGACCTGCTCGTTAGAATGTTACACTCGAGTCGCTTTCTATGCTTGCAATTTCAGTTAGCGTGTCGTCGGCTTCATGTCTGTAGTGCGAAGAATACGTGGAATCCTGTGTTTTCTGTTGTGGTATTCCAGAGTTGCGGCGGGAAGGATCAAATAGACTCCTAAACTACGAAATCCTCAAGCCTTGTTTTTGGATATTTGGAGTCACGAGTAGTTTGCTCATATCTGTAATCTAAAGCGTTCAGTCGGTTCAATTCTACATGCTAGATCAGACGACTTTCTTGTGGAAAGAGAGTACTGGGTTCATCGTAGAATACAGGGGGCCGGATTTGAACACCCGTGGTTTTCCCCGCTTGACTGGATGAACACCGGAAGTTTACCTTTCACTGAGTCTTTTTCTTCACACTGGACTCACGTCCTCCGCATCGCCTATCTTGCACTAAATGTTTAGGTCAAGGTCGGACAATATTGTCTTCAAATTCCGCGAGCCGAGTCGGCGACTGCTTTTATTTGATCAGGCCACATTGCCTTCTCAGTTTCTCGACCAGATCCAGGTATCGGGGGTCGTTCCTTGCTTTGGCGAAGAGGGGCGAGTACATTAGCGTTGAGGCAACTATTGTATGGGCTTCGGCAGTCCTGTTCATGTACTCGAAGTAGGAGTCGAGGTCTCCGAGGGCGTGGTAGACGTATCCGATGAAGTTGAAGCCAACAGGCCCCATCTTGGTGTCCTCGATCCTCCTGATTACGAGTTGCGCCCGTTCCCTGTCGCCTTCCATGGCCGCTATAACTCCGCCCATCCAGATGACCCGAGAATTCGTAGGCTCAAGCTTCTCCGCCTTCGCGTAGAACTCTTTAGCCTTCTCGAGATCTCCCTTGATCAGGTAATGCTCGGTCATGCCCCTGTAGATATATGCGGGGGCCAGTTGCTCGGTCTTCTTCCAGAGCTCCAGCGCCTCTTGTTCTCTCCCAATCCAAAGGTAGGTCACTCCGAGAACCCAGATGAACCTGGGCCTGATAGGGTCGAGTCGGTAGGCTATCTCAATCTGTCTAACCATCTCCTCGGAGTCTCCTTTGATTCCGGCTAGTTCGGACAGTACAGCATGAGTAGCGGAGAGGCTCGGGTCTAGCTCCAATGCCATTCTAGCCTCCGTCTCCGAACCTAGAACGTTGTCCTCGGTGAAGAACATGTTCGCGAGCGCCGCGTGGGCCTCCGGAAGGTTCGGGTCTAGTTCGATGGCGCGCTTCAGCGATGATTTCACAGCCGAAAGGGCGATATCAGCAGGCTCGTATCCACCGTCAGCAAGCGTTGTGTGGCAGTCTGCCGTCCCAACGTACGCCTTCGCGAAGCTAGAATCCAGCTTGATTGCCTTCTCGAAGAGGCCAATAGCCTGCTTAAGCGAAGTCTCGGTTCCTTTCCTGAATAGTTCCCTGCCCTGTAGGAAGCAGGCGTACGCTTCCGTGTTCTCGGTAGGTTTCTTCTCGAGGGTTTGCTTCTCGGAGTCAAGGAGCTGAGTCTCGAGTTCTCCTGCCACCTTCTCAGCTATCTCGCTCTGAACGACGAAGATATCATCCAGAGTTTTATCATAGTGAGAAGACCACAGGTGCTCTTCGGTTCCGGCGCTGATCAGTTGCACCGTGACTCTGATCCGGTTGCCCGCTTTCCTAACACTGCCTTCGACAAGTGTTCCCACTTCAAGCTCTCTAGCAATTTCGGAGACCTTCTTCTCCTTCTTCTTGTAACTCATCACCGACGTTCGAGCTATGACCTTCAGACTCTTCACGTGGGCAAGCCTGTCAATCAGCTCCTCCGTCATGCCGTCCGCGAAGTATTCATCTGCGGGGTCAGGACTCATGTTAGTGAAGGGTAATACGGCAATTCGTTTCTTGTCCAGACTCAACTTGGCGGTCTCGCTCTCCCAGAGGATTCGGTGCACATCAATCGCGTAGCTTATGTTCTTCAGTTGACGCGGGCCAAGGTTTTGTGTCATGTAGCTTATCTTGTTTCTCACTTGGTCGAAAACCTGTTCCGATATGCAGATTCCATCAGGTTCCGCGAGCGGCTCGATCCTTGACGCAATGTTTACAGCGTCTCCGAGAACGTCGTTCTGTCGTTGTATTACGTCCCCTAGGTGAATTCCGATCCGGATGTGAACACGTCTGTCTGCAGTTGATTGCTGATTATAGTCATGAAGGCTCCTCTGTACCTCGACGGCGCATTCTGTTGCTTCGAGAGCACTTGGAAATTCTATGAGGAACGCGTCTCCGATGGTTTTGATCTCTTGGCCGTTGTGGCGAGAAACTATTGGACGAACTATCCGTCTATGCTCCTCAAGCAGCTCAAGGGCTAACCGTTCGTTCTTCTGGGTTAGGGAGCTGTAGCCGACTATGTCTGTGAACATTACTGCCGCAAGTCTTCTCTGCTCCCCACTCATCATTAGTTCCCTCCATTCCTTTACAGGTGGTCGAATCAGCGCACTTCAAACAATGAAGGTTGTGAATCCCAGAAGGCTAGACTTCGTTAACCATATAGGATTTGAGACTGGAGATACTTCTCGGAATTCTGTAATCTCAGGAAGATGTTGCTGAAAAGTCCCGACCAGAGATATCTGATTAAGAGCGCATAAAATCTCCACCAAAAGTTGAGCAGGCCAATCGATTTCCTTGTTCTCATCGTTGTCTGGCATTCGCTAACAATTGATTACAACGTGAACGCATCATATATCCGCTCGCACACGTATGTTGTGGCGGTGAGGTGAAACATACTTGGTTAAGCCGAAGAAGTTGCAGAAACGAAAAAGCAAGTCCGTTGTACCAGTCAGTACTTGAGGTGAACCGGACACAATCACGTATCGTAGACAGTGTCTGTCGCAGGGATGGGCGGAGCCGCTCCGGACGACTAGAATGAGTGGCTCTGTCCTCAATTTCTTAATTCTCAAGGTCAACATATACCGCAGGCGACCCCGAATCTGTCTGGTTAGCAGGAGGATTTGAGAGGCAGGGCGCGGATTCTGTGTTATAGCGGACAACAGCGTGGGAATTCGACCGGACAAATATACGCTCGCTAAGCTGGATCCAGGTCAGTTTTTTTCGCGAGGAAAACCGGATCGACTAAAAACCGGTAACAATTGATAACGACGCGAACATATCATATATCCCCTCGTGCACGTATAGTGTGATATGAGGTGAGACACAGTTGGTTAAGCCGAAGAAGTTGCAGAAACGAAAAAGCAAGAGTGTCATACATCCTACGTAGGCAGGGCAGAATGGGCATCCGTTGCACGGCGGGTTATGCTATCGTTGAGCTGTGTAATGCTGGATGTCCTGAGATGTTCTGCGCAGGCGTCTAGGACAACCGGGAGGGGCGGAGCGCCACGCCTTGGCAGTTCCGGCCTCGGTTCTTTGACCAAGCCTCAAATTCCTTGTGGCCGATGAGAGATGTGGCGCGTAATGGGATGCATTTGACGAACATTCGGAGTAGCACGAAGGTTACAGGATCGTCTCCTGACCGTGTTGGATCGAGGGAGGATATTCTACAGAAATTAAAGGAAGATAGAAGCTACAGACCCGTGCGATCTGCGCATGTTGCATTGTTAGGGGGAGATCTTACTAGCGGTGTCCCGTACGTCATTAAAAGCGACCTCACCGGCGAAGAGTATAATGCCGACTTTTCTACGGTGACCATTTGGTGGCTTCTTGACGGCGAACACACACTCAGCCAGATCGTAGACGAGACCAAGGATAGGTTCGAGTCATCCTATGAGACGGTTCTCGAGACAGTGTCCTTTCTGGGCGAGGAAGGTCTCTTAGCCGGAACAGAACCTGTCATTCCTCCGTCGAAACGTTTGAGGTTCGTTTCCGCCTTCGAGTTGGATCTCACGATCACTCCGAAGAATAACCAATTCTTCCTACGCTTTAGGAGAATGGTAAGATTCTTCGCACAAGGCATTGGGCTTTGGGTTACGGTAATTCTGATCGTCGCTGGCGCGTTACTTCTCGCCCCCAACTTCCTGCATATTCTCCTCAATAGATTGAATTTCGAGATCCTAGGCTCGTCGGTTGTGGGTTTCTTCTTCTACTACTTACTTCTTTTCCCAATACTGATCGTTCATGAAATCGCGCACGGTGCAACATTAGCATACTATGGGAGCCTTTGGGACGTGATGCCGGGGGAGGTGGGAACCGGTTTGTACTATTTCGGACCCATGTTCTATGTGGATACAAGCGACTCTTGGGTTCTTCCGAGAAAGATGAGAGTCATGGTTTCACTTTCTGGACCGCTTTCAACTCTATTGTTAGGTTCCCTCTTGGTATTCGCTGACATACTTTGGCCGAGTCAAACCCTGAAGATGTCGAGCTTCTTCTGCTTCTACTGGATGCTCTGGAATTTCCTGCCTGTAATCGAGACTGATGGGTACTATGCGGTAATGGATTACGCGGATATACCGAATCTCAGAAAGGAGGCATTTGACCATCTAAAATCCAAGATCTTTGGGCGGAAGGAAGTTGATCACGAGAAGTTTGAGCCTAGGAAGAGAGCGTTCCTTACGTGGTTTGCGGTTTTATCGATCGCGTTTGTTGCGGTGCTTGCCTACCAGACTATTGTAATATTCCAGTATATGGCAACCGACACATTCGGCGCCGTGGTCAGGATCTCGCAGATGAAAAGCACCAACATTGCCGTCGATCTTGCAACCATTGCTTACTTCGCGTTGATGGCAGTAGGTTTCATCACAATGCCTTTCTCTCTTCTAAGGCGAACGCGAAAAGAAGCATCAGAGGTATGAGAATTCAATTCAGCTTCTCGACGCTGTTCCCCGGCTGAATGCAAACGTTAAAGGCTGAGGGGACGCGAGGTTTTGGTTGTTAGAAGATGAAGCTCTCCCATTCAGAAAATGATGCTATCGTGGCAATGCTTGAGAAGTGTTCGCTATGGTCAGGTCTCGACAGGCAAGACCTCAAGGCGATAATGAAAGTATCGAAACAGCAGGATTTCCAGAGCGGGGAAACTATCGTCAAGAAGGGAGACGAAGGAACCGGACTCTACCTTGTCTTAGAAGGCGCGGTAGAGGTAAAATCGAATGGAAAAACTCTTGCGAGGTTAGGGCCCGGAAATTTCTTTGGCGAAATGTCCATAATTGATACCCAGCCCAGGTCGGCAGACGTCATATCAGTCGAACCCTCGCGAGCCCTTGCTCTTTCAGCTTGGGCATTCAAATCATTACTTTCGGAGCGACCTAGAATCGCGGTGAAAATGCTACAGGAATTCGCCCGTCGATTACGCAACACCGACCGAGCGCTAAATGAATGAAACCAGCTCTACCAGTCTCCCGAACTGAGTTACAGCTACAGGGAATTATTTAACTGAAGAGCGAAAACTCGCGGAAACAATGTTCAGTTCTTGGAGACAGGCGTTCTTTTCTTCGGCTTTAATTCGAACCCCAGTAGTATCCGTGCGGGGCTCGACGAACACCCGCCCTTTCGTTCAGGGACGGATTCTCGTCGGACAAGTTGCTGGATTTACTCATAACACGTGTCTTGCACTAAACTCTTAGGTCGATTTACATCTATGAGCAGATGAGCGAGCTTGAGTGAAGAGCAGGGATCCGAAGACAGACACCTGATGCCTTGTCTCTTCATAGGCCATGGCTCTCCCATGAACGTGGTGGAAACAAACAGGTTCACGAAGAGCCTAGTAGAGTTGGGCAAGAATCTGCCGAAGCCTAATGCGATAATGGTAATTTCAGCGCACTGGTTGACTGAGGGAACCTACGTCGGATGCATGGAGAAGCCAAAAACGATTTATGATTTTTATGGATTCCCTGAAGAATTATATCAGATTAAGTATCCGAGTCCTGGCGCACCTAGCTACGCGAAATCTGTTGTTGACTCAGTGAAGACAGTGAATGTGAAGTGTGACACTGAGTGGGGGCTTGACCATGCGTCGTGGGCTATTCTGAAGCATATGTACCCGGAAGCTAGCATTCCCACATTCGAAATGAGCCTGGATTATTCATTCAACGATTGGAATCCGAAACCGCTGTCATACCACTATGATCTTGCGTCTCAACTTGGCGAGTTAAGAAGGCGTGGGGTTTTGATCATTGGGAGCGGTAACATTGTTCACAATCTTCGATTAATCGACTTTGAGCATACAGATGCGGAACCGTACGATTGGGCTGTCGAATTTGATGAAAGAGTGAAAACCTGCCTAGTTCAGAGGAACCACAAGGACTTGATGAATTGCGAGAATGTGGATAGAGCCGCATCATATGCTGTACCGACTCTCGACCACTACCTACCAATGATCTACGCAATCGCAATGCAACAGAAGAACGAACCCTTGACGTTCACTCATGAAGGATTCCAGAACGCCTCCATCTCCATGAGAAGCTTCAGAATTGGGTAACGCTAGCACTGGCCAAGATGCCCTCCAGGACGGCGGCGCACGCACGGGATTTGGCGATGGCCTAACGTGTTAGTTGTTTACATGACGCCGATTTGCCTCAGCATCCAATCAATGCTCGCGTTCCAGCTTCCAGGCCCTCTCTATCTTCCTTACTTCGTAGAATTGCCACTTGACGTGTCGCACGACGTTTGCTAGGAAAATTTCTCCTTGATGGTAGGCTCTTTCCAGAACCGCATCTCTGGAAAGAAAGGTGTTCTTTAATTCGGCTTGTTCTTTCTTCGGTGCGAAGAACACGTATATTGGAACGCCAATCGCGAATAGAGCTGCCGAGGTCAGGATCTGTTGCCAGTTGACTTGACTCATTAAGAACAACGAGAACGCTACGCCCAATATTGGGATGACTATGACCTGCCAGCTCATTCCCCGAACCTTCGCGTGGCGTCTTTCAATCAGAAATGCCGACACACACGTTGCTAAATAAGCGAACGATAGCAGAAAAACCGAGCTGTTGATCAAGGCGGACAAACTGTTCGTGACACTTGCAACGAAAGCCGACACGCACAGCACGATTACGCAAACATACGGAGTGCGATATGACTTCAGCAATCTACTAAATGCCTTGGGGAGCAATCCGTCAAGTGACATCGCAAAAGCCAACCTGGAAGTTCCAATGCTTCCGGATTCATCTGCGCCCAGGATTGATGCAAGTGCGCCAACCGTCAGAATCACCCCTCCAACAATCGATAAGGTCGGCGAGAAATCCAGCACCCTTGAAGCGGCTACGGTCAAAGGCGCTGCCGATGAGCTCAGAGCGCCCTGATCGACTACCCCGATCACAACGAAATTCGTGATGATATAAAATGCTGCAACGATCAGCATGCCTAGGAAAAGTGCCTTGGGCAACGTCTTCCTAGGCTCTTTAATTTCATCCGCCGGCAAACTCGAAAGTTCAAAACCGGCGTAGGCCCAGAAGATCAGCACCAACGCTTGACCCACGTTCGAGATGCCACTGGTAAAGAACGGTCGAAAATGAGAAGAAGCGATATCGGGATTAGACACCATGAACAGCGCTCCTAAGCAAATGAGCAGAAGCAGCGGACCGAGCTTCACTACGGTCAATACGTCATTGAATTTCCCTGCGGTTTTGACCCCGTAAATGTTCGTTAAAGCAACTATCACGACAAAGATGGCCTTCAGCAGCAACTGAAGTGTTTGGTCTAGGTTAGGATACAATTGAAGGAAGTACTGAACGAAGGCGACTGGAAACACGGCTAGAGAAAACCATTCGGCCAATAGGAGTGCCCAGCCCACCATAAACCCTGAGAATGGACCTGCGACTTCCCTCGTGTAGGCGTAGGAGCCGCCGACTTTTGGCATGTAAGTAGCACAGTAAGCAAAACACAGTGCTATCACAATAGCAATGATGGCTCCCGCGAGCCAGATCAGAAGAGATGCTGGCCCGAGAAGCCTCGCGCCAAGCGCTGGCACAACAAAAATATCCGCTCCAATGGCAGAACCAACGACAAGGCTCGTCGTATCAAACGTGTTCAGCTGCCGGCTGAGCGCAATTTTTCTGCTCAAATCGATTCACACGATCGAAGTAGAATCGTCGAGAACCTTGGGTCGCTCCCTTCCTTCAATTTCAGCTTAGCTTCGGTACACTTGATCCAGTTTGAGATCAATTCTTCGTCAAGGAACACATGGCGTCCCAGAAAGCTAACACTGACGGTTCAGTATCGAGAATATTGATGAGTTCGTGGGACAGGTACTCTTTTCTCACTACGACCTCGTAGACATATTCATCAAACCATTCATCCATCATGTACATGTACCCCTGATCACCTATGCTGGCTCCCCAGCTGTTCTCAACCCGCCATTTCTTCGGGTTGCCATGCCCATCGAGGTCAACTCCTGTAATCACCATAGCGTGGGTCATCTCACTATCTCCGTATTCCAATCTTCCGGCCTTGTCGAGTTGGAATTTCGTACCGTAGACTGCTTCGTAATCGTAGATGCTTAGATCCATCGCGCCCATCTCCGTTTCAAGCATCTTAGCCACATCGCATCCGAACCACACTGCATGGTTGCCCGTGATCATATCGATCGTGGCCTTCTTCATTGTCTTCAAATCGACATTCAAGTAGCGCGTATCTTGCCCACCAACCATATTGCCGGAATATTGGACAGTGTATAGTTTGTTGAAAGCTCTGTTGGGCGCGTTGATTAGACTCACGAAATCATCAAGCTCCAATCCGATGTACTCGTCGTAGAACTCAACCGGAGCGACGTTCCCTCTTCTGTGGAAAAGGCCGTCCTTGTCGCGCCATTCCCAGTAGCATATTTCTGGTGGAATGCCCAGATTTATGCTCAGCAACTTGTAGAACTCTTCTAGCAATCCGCCCTTCTTTTCCCTCAGATCATTAGTGGAAGCCCCCTTGCCATTCATATCTCGGAGCACCTTTGCGTATTCTCTTAGTTTCGAGGCGAGAAGGGCGTTCATGGGATCAGAATCGTTACTGTTTGCAGTTTCAGGCATGAACGTTTTCGGCATGACCCCGTATTTCTTTATGAGATTCACGAACATGTTCCATTGACCACCGTCAGGTATCGGATCCGAGAGAAGGGAACTGACCAGTCTCCCATCGAGAGCCTCTTCCTTGGTCTCGATTATGTTTTCCAAGAAGTAGTTGGCTTTCTCCAATTTGTCCCAAAACATCTGGTATGTTTCAGATAGTTCAAACGTCCTCACGTTCAACCTCTTCATGGCCTCAAGAGATAATATGCTAAGTCCGGAGAATAGCCAGCATCTACCAGATCTCTCCTGGTTGGTAGCCTCGGGAGACTCGATGAGGTTGCTAAAGGTGAAGTTTTGCCTATCGATTTCCTTTCTGCTCAACGCAACTGCGGCTATACCGTTCTCTGTGACAGCATTCAACGCAAGCGTATTCTTCGGGTCCGTGCTGAAGGATCGTGAGAAACGCCTTATGTCTTCAAAACTCAAACGTTTTTCCAAAATAGCCTTCCAGCCGAACGGCATTTCTCAATTATCTGGTTATGGAGATGACCTGTGACTATCAACGCAGGCAACAATCAAGAAGTCAACGATTACGTCCAAAGTCTCCGATCGCAAAATTCATGCCTGCTCCGATCGGCAGGCTGAAGACGGCCTTTCACCAATCGCCACCCGGAATCAGTGCCCCTGGAATGAGCATGATGATGTCCTGAACAAGAGCGGAGACCACTTTGCCGATGTAAGTGCTCATGATGAAACCTACAGCTAGTCCCAGAACTCCCCGCCTTTCCAATGAAGTCCATGAACATAGCCCAGATACCTTTCGGCGGTGGTGGCGCCGGCTTGGGTTCAATAGTTCTCGAATTTTCTTCAACTCTTCCAGCATCAGTTCATCAAGACTCATGGAAATCAAGCATCCGATTATGCTCGCTAGACATTTGACTTTTCAAGCAGGGCGAGGAAAAGAAAACGCGACCCCCATGAATATGCCCAATCGTACCTTGGCATGGTGAATCGGAGAATCATAACGTATGGAATGGAAGGGAAGGCTAGATTTCGCGTCAGCTTCGCAAAACAGATAACGAAACTCTGTGTTAACCGTCTCATTGCGAACCAGATGAATGAACGAGAGCGGGGGTGAATTGTTTATGCCAGAACCAGTATTCGAGGTCTACAAGGATCATGCGGGCAAGTTCAGGTGGAGACTGAAGGCTTCAAACGAACAAGAGATAGCTTCAGGTCAAGGATACGAATCGAAAGAAGGATGCATGAAAGGAGTGGAGTCAGTGAAGCACAACGCCGCGACCGCTAAGATCATCGACCTAACCAAGTAAAGTTCCAATATGCCGCCTGAGCTTTCTCATTTTTTCTCACCCTTCTTGATACGATCAAATCGCATGGAAAAAATGATCAGGAGAATAGACGTTTTCGCTAAAGTCTATAGGTTATGTCTGCTTGATGGCACCCTGCAGCTTTGACATTAGGTCCGGCGACATCGCAGCCATTCCATGAGTCTTGGCGTGATCCATACCCTGCTTAATCAAATCGTCCTTGTTCTCGGCGGTTAATTCAGCGCTGCATCCTTGCATCGGACACTTCAATTTAAAACCCACAACAATCACCTCTACGCAAGACTAGTCTGTCGTCTAGGGATATAACACCGCTAGTTGCACATCTGAAATCGTTTGGATTTGTATTCTTGCTATTCTGTGGTTCGACCGTCGAAGTGTTCCTCGCTCGCCATGGCTTCGCCTCTAGTGTGACGGATTACTCCGTCTTTGTGTTCAGGTGGCGAGTAAATCGTGTATAATCTAAGGTTGCCCCGTTTAGAGGTATTGATCACATTATGTCTGGCGCCCGCTGGGACGATAACTCCGCTTCCATCCTTAACCAGATGTTCAACGCCGTCAATGACCACTGTTCCCCGTCCGACTTCAAATCGAAAGAATTGATCATGATCCTCGTGCACCTCTTCACCGATCTCCTCTCCCGGTTTAAGGCTCATGAGTACTAGCTGGCTGTTCTTACCGGTGTAAAGCACATGCCGAAAATCTGCATTCTTCTTCGTGTCGCGCTCAAGATGCGCAATGTATCCCTTCATAGTCTCCACATCCAATACACATTACTCTCGACGATAAATGAATTTGTTGCGGAAGTACATGCTTTGGGCAGGCTGCTTGAGTCGTTCCTGAGTTGCAGACGGGTCAAGGACAGGGTCTTCTCACATCTTGTCATTACGTACGACCTAATGTTAGGAAGACTTCTCGCCGAATAGCTTATCCAAACTTTCACGGTACCGTGGTGATCGTCGTCTCGAATGTTGAAGAGACTTCGTTAGTCGCGCGGTACTGTAGTGTTCAAGGCTTGTACTTGTTCCAGGTATCTTTGGGCATTGAACTTTTTGCGTAGCCCATTCGCATTCATGTATCTAACCTTCCCGCGAACCCATTCAGATCACGCCCTTCAGATTCGTATTTGTTATTGAGCTGAACTGCGATTCTCTGTAGTCTCTTGATTTTGTTTCCGTAAAGTTCTCAGAGTAAGCCTCGATATTCGGTGTGATGGTTCAGGACGTGGTAAATGGTGACAAGCATCTTTCTGACGACAGCGACGAGGGCGATTTGATGACCTATTACACTTTTGGAAAATATGCTACCCAAACCTATTCAGAAATCTAGCCCGAAGTTAGCTGCCAACTCAACACTTTCTTGTCTGCGATGTTCACAATCGCTCCTCGTAGAATACCCTCTGAGTATTCACTTCCCGGGTTAATTACGAGGGTCTTTCCGATTTTGCATGTACCTCTAGATTCGTGTATATGCCCGCATAAGTCGAGCAAAGGCTGATACTTCGCAATCGTGTTACGAACCGATTCACTGCCAGCTCCAAATAATACCGGTTGCCCTCCTTCCGTGAAAGGCTTCGGAGGGTACACGGAGTCATCGAGTTTTGCAACTGTGTCTAAGCCACAGTTCACAGGCGGCACGTGGAAGTTCAGAATGCAATTGGCTGGGTCTGAGACGGAGCTCATGACTTTATCAATGCGTTCTCCCAGTTCTTTTTCGCTGATGTCCCGCGGGCACTTCCAGGGGGTTGGGTTCCCATACCCCATGCTCGCCATTTCGTGAGTCTCATCGATCTTAACCACCTTGTTATCCGGGTTCTTTACATGCTCGCCATCATGGATACCGTCTATTACTTCTTGAAGATCGTCGTTACCCCCGGTGATATAGCAAACTGTTTCTGTGTCACGCAAGAACTGCTCAGCGAATTCAACCCATCTACCTAACGTTTCTTTCATTGCTTTTACAAAGAGCTCGTTGATCTCCTCTGGGGACGGCTTGTGGTCCATTGCTGATTTGTCCACGTGATAATAGTAGTATCCGCTATCGGCGATAAGCTGCTCCAACCGCTTCGCTTGCTCGGCTGACTTGGCAATCTCTTCACGTCCGAGATAATCAGCTTTGAAAGTTCCGTCTCCGAGATCAACGATGGGAATCACAATCTTTCCGGTTATGTCTCCTCCCAGAATCAAATCATCAGCGTGGTAGAACTTTGTCGCGTTCAGGAACTTCCTGAAGCAACGTTCTGATCCGTGGATGTCAGTGGCGTAGAAAATTCTTCTGAACTTTTTTTCCTTCAAATTGACAGTACGCCTCGCGGCGATCGCGTTAAGTGCGCGCAGTTTAATTGGCGCAATGAGTTGGGTTGGAGCCGCGCTTATAAATTTAGGTTCATCCAAGCGCAGTCGTGACAGCTCAAAGCGTGGAGCTCGCACGATTTTCATCTGAATTCAGTTCGTGGCCGTGTTAGAGTAAATATACACAAACCGTTCTCACGTGAAAATTGGTTAGCGCAAAATCTTATTAACCAAACTGCCACCCACTCACAGCTTCAAGCTGTTTGACCTAGAATGTGGTAGCATGGGCGAAAGACAGTTCTATGTGCGAAAAGCATCAGGCATAGTCAGAAACATTTCGGCCTGGGATGCGCTGGCTGCTAATATCGTCTGGGACGGGCAGATGTGGGCATTTATCTATGTAATCGGTGCGTCAGTCCTGTTTCCGGGTGTGGACCTTCCCATCACACCTCTAATAGTTTTTCCACTAATCATCTTGCAAATTATCCCGTTCTATTTCTTGTCGATCAGTATGCCCCGTGCAGGCGGAGACTATATTTGGGTCAGTCGCACGCTTCACCCAATTTTAGGTTTCTCCTGGAACTTTTTGTTTGCAATGATGCAAATATCGTTCATCGGAATAATCTCGGGATGGGTTCTAGATCCGGGTCTGAGAAGCGTTCTCTTAATCTGGGGAACCTTGAATAACAACCCGGGACTTATAGCCTGGGTAGGCTCTTTTCTGAGTCCACTTAATCTGTTTATTATGTCGTCAATTCTAGCGGTGTCTGCGGGCATAATCAACTTTCTCCCAACGAAATTTACGACAAGAGCTTTAATCGCTATTTTTGTCATTAGCACTTTCACCGCTTTCGTGTATGCAGGGTTGATGCTTAGCGTGGGGCATAGTGGTTTCGTACAGAATTTCAACCGGATTTCAGGTGCCAACTATGACGCAATTATAAAGGCCGCTCAATCTGCGGGCTACAACACCGGTTTCACGATGTTTGCTACGATTCTAGGACTCATGTACGCTTTTCAGGCACTCACGGGAGGCTATACTTATTCAATCTTTCTCGCAGGAGAAATAAAGAGCCCCGGTCGGTCCCAGGCGATTTCACTATTCGGCGCCCCTGTTATTGTCACCGTGATTACCTATATGCTGTATCAAGTTACTTGGTCGGTGGTGGGGTCACAATTTGTTAAGGGTGCCTCATTTTTAGCAGCCACGGGTAATAGCGCTTGGACCCTGCCCATGCTTCCGTACCTGAATTATCTCACTGTGTTCACTACGAACAATGCTATTGTTGCGATTCTTCCAGGAATCGGACTTATGTTGGCGGCTTATGGGACCGTGATTTCTATTGTGGCGATGGTAACTAGAATGTTCTTTGCTTACTCATTTGACCGCATAATACCAAGTTCAATTTCATCGGTTGAAAATCGATTCCATGTGCCGAGGAACGCTGTTGCGTTGGTGACCGTGATTGCAATTTTCTACGCTTTCATATTTTATTACACGCCGGTGCTGACTTACTACGCGTATGGGAGCGTAGGAATGTGGTTGCCCCAAATCTTTGTTGGGATCGCGGCGATCGTCCTCCCATACCGGCGCAAGGATATCTTCGAGAAGGCACCTAAGATTGTTCAGACCAAGATTGGCGGAGTTCCTGTGATCACGATCCTAGGGTTCTATGTTATCGTTTGCAGCGCCTTCAATACGATTATTCCCATTATCCCAGTATACACAGGTGCAGCAGTTAATCCAAGCTACGTGCTCGCGATCTTCCTCACGATGCTTCCGGCCCCGATCATATATGGTATCGCCTACTGGTACAACAACCGAAGAGGGTTAGACATGGGCGTGGCCTTCCGCGAACTCCCGCCCGCATAGCATGTAACATAGAGAATCTCGAACAGCGATACTCAAGCTTTCAAGACTCTTTCAAATTGGTCCGCTATCCGTTGTAAGAAATATTCATCACGACCAGTCCTCGCCGCAGGTGCGGCGAAGAAAAAACAAAGGTAAACGCCTGAATGAGTATCGAGCTTTGGGAAGAGAAACATCTTCTTGACGAAATGGAGCGCGTTGTTAAGACAGCGACAGAACAGAGCATGATGTTGGGCTTGGGAGCGACAGCAATCCGAAAACATCCCTCTAGCCGACATTATGCTCAAAAAACGCAAATCGCCCAGATCAACTAGAAAGGTGTGAAAGACGTGATACTCTTACTGCGTGAACACCAAGTTGGCTAGGGAGACGGTAAACCTCAGCAGGATTCGCACGACCTGAACTTCCAACACATATTGCCTCACAACCAGGAGGTTTCCTGATCACTGCTTTCAGCAACGTCGTCCTTCTAATTTAAATCTCAAAACTAAGCTCGTAACGGCGACTTGATAGGAATGAACGGAAACATCGTAGCAACGAATCGCCCGTTGGAGAGATTCTGATGTCGCTACGCCGGATTAGGAAAACGAAGCAAGCTGAAATCAGTACGCTCGTTCTTGAAAATGAGAAGGTTAGAGTAGTTGTCGCACCAGAACTTGGTGCACGAATTCTAAGCCTGATCTACAAACCCACAGAGACCGACTTCGCGTGGCATTGCCCCGACGCTGCTCTGAAGAAACCGACGATGGAATTGGAGAACGTTAGTGGATTTTTTGATTGCCTACCTACTACCGACCCATGCACTTTCAAAGGCACAAAGCTGCCCGAAGGGGGCGAGGTTTCGTCCGTTCCATGGAGAATATTGAAAACTGAACAGACGCGCAACACTGCTTGGATTAGAGTGGAAACCAAGTGCAAAATCTACCCGCTCTTGATACGCAAAGAGATTTCGCTCGGAAAGAATAGCGCCGTTTTAACCTTGGAGCACGAGCTTCGCAACTTGTCAGATGAAACTCTGGAATACCACTATAGCAGCCACAACACCCTAGCAGTGACCCCGTTTCATCGAATAGTGTTGCCGCATGAAGTGTCGAGAGTCAAACTTGGATACGCAGGTCAATTCGGCAAAATGGGAGAAGAAATTCCCTGGCCCATCGCACCTGACTTAAGTGGACAGCCGATTGACATCGGCAAAATGCGAGGCCCATGCGAGAAGACAACCGAGAATCTTTACACCGGCAAATTGAAGGAATCATGGAGTGCTTTGATTAATCAGGCTAGGCAAGAGGCAATAGCATTCAGATTCGATGGAGAGGTGATCCCCTACATTCTCGTCTGCACGAATAACACAGGATGGAGGAATTACTACTTCGCTGCCATCGAGCCAGTAACTGGACGACCCGACAACCTAGACGTCGCGGTCAACCAATGGAAAGACTATGCGACTCTAAAACCAAAAACGAAAGTAAACTGGAAACAAACAATCACCCTAGCCCATAACATTAAGCATATTGAAAAAATCGAAAATGACGAAATAATCCAAAACTAAAGAATTGCAAGCCGGAAACGATATCAAGAGTCTCTAAACTGTACTAAAACAGGAAAATTCCCGAATGACGACGGCCGAACATATGGCTAAACCATAAAACGCTTGCAGAATTCTGCTTTGGAACTGTGCCATTTGTCCTGAGATAACAAAGTGGAACATCAAAATACTCTTTAATATGAGCTGTCCGCAATTTCAAGCCGAAGTTTATGACCCCTTTCAATAAGAGAGGATGTAAACTCGTTCACTATTATCGCACGAATTTCCCCCTTAATGAGTATCCGATCTCGGAAAACGGGATGTGGCTCAGTGGCCGCAACCACGGGCTAGACTGGAGTGATGTCATCACAAAGAACGGCGTATGCTACGGAGAGGTAAGCGGTTTCAGGTACGGCGGGGTCATGGAACGTCGCGTTGAACAAGTCTTTCCCGGAACCGAGAAGCTCGCCGGGGCGGAAATTCCGGCGGGTGACTACGACGATCCTGTTGCAGTGCTTGTGGGTAAGTGGGGAAAAAATCAACACGTCACGGCAAAGGTATTCAGCAGAAATCCAACGGATAAATACTTCCAGGAGATCGAGTTACGTTTGCGCCTTACGATAAGGCCACACTACGCCGCTGGGTACGAGATTTTCTTCCGGCCATTGAAAACCGAAAAGGGCTACGCAGAGATCTGTCGATGGAATGGAGATTGGAAGAACGGCTTGTTTTGGACTTCACTGGTAAGGCATGAGGGCCCGCAGTATGGGGTTAAGGATGGCGACATAATTGAGGCAACCGTTGAAGGAAACATCGTCAAGGGCTTCATCAATGGCGTGGAAGTGACCTCTGTCACGGACGATGTCCTGACCTCAGGCGCGCCAGGAATCGGGTTCAATTTCGGTGTGGGATATACGAACTCCGACTTTGGAGTGACCTACTTCGAGACGGAGTCTTACGACGACTGAGCAACGCGAGGTCGCCGTCATAACTCTTCTCTGAACCCCTAGCCGAATCCGTTCGACTTCCAAAGCCGCTGCCTATGTTAGCAAAATAGTTGAGCGCCTCCAGCGAACTCTTAAGAGCGATGTCCGGGTGATTGCACTTTCAAATCGTCGCCGTTCAACAAGTTCCAAAGAGCGGCAACTGAGCCAACGCTCAACCTCATGGATGCTTCCATATCTCTTACGGCCTCCTCCAAGTGGACGGTTTGACTCGCGAGGAAACGATATCCCTATATCGCCTAGGGCAGAAAGAAGACGCTCTCCTACGACTATCTCACCTTCAGCCGAGAATTCACTCTCTCTTACGCGCCCCAGTAACCAACGAAACAGGCAACTCCCCTGCCTACTCCTAGAAAGCGAAAGCCTCCCTTTGCCTTCAAGGTCCTCGATACGCCTGCGCAGAACATGGCGATGTTTATGACACGGAGTCGGCGTTCAGCTCGCCGCTCGGCTTGCCCGCTTAGAGGGAAGTCTCCTATTCACAACCCACCTGTGCATCGCGATTTTACGCGACTTCTCGAATCCCGCCTTCTCAAACATACCCAGTGTTCCGCTACATAAGAAAGAACTTGAGACCTTCTGGCCGGTGTAATCCTCTGGATATGCCTCGACGGTTCCGCCTCCGAGTCGCATTATCTCCTGCAGCGCCTCGCGGAGGGCGAGGCTCGCGATCCCTTCCCCTCGCCGTTCCCTATCGATGAAGAAGCACGTGATGCGCCAGTCCGGAAGCTCCCCTAGCCCCTCTTCGTAAGCTTTCTTGCTCCGAATGTTAGGAAGCTCC
>Ga0335078_10005523_pt1 | contig 18677 bp, 13 predicted proteins | sample Lox_Sample_32_FD_206711 | JGI IMG/M metagenome (GOLD analysis project Ga0335078, IMG submission 206711) | Soil microbial communities from Loxahatchee National Wildlife Refuge, Florida, United States - Lox_Sample_3.2 | ecosystem: Environmental > Terrestrial > Soil > Wetlands | place: USA... | reverse complement strand
GAAACGTTGTAATAACTGCAACGGGCCGATGGGCCGAACCGAGTATTACGCGAACCGCGGAGAACTGGCGGTAGAAGGACACCCTCTCGCGATCTGAGGGGTAGACGTCGGCCCAGGCGAATGAGTTTGTCCGGGCGGGACTTGCGGAGATACCGTCCCGACCAGGGCGCGCGAATTTGCGGATTTTGCGGCCACACTGGGAGCCCCACGATTCCGGTCGTAAGCAGGGCCGCAACTGAGGCGCGATCCCGGAGAGAGTCATTTGAGCCATAGGGTCGTAGATGCGCTCGTTCATAGGATTGGGATTGACCCCGATTTCAAGGCTCGATCATCCGGCTGCCAGGCTATGGGAGCGCAGGAGCGCTCAGTCGGCAACGTCGCCCACGAATCCGACAACGTCGTCGATACTCGCGGATCCGACAAGGCGTCGCACCACCTGTCCGTCGCTTAGAAGCAACCAAATCGGGCTTCGCGTTGTCTGCTCTTCAGTCGGGCACCATTTGTCAAATTCTGCGAAATCGTCGAAGGGCCGGATACCGACCTTCAGGTTTGTTCTCTCCCGAGCTACGGCAACCGCGGTCGTAACAGCCTCAAGGTCCGGACCGCTCCAGACCGCGAAAGCGAGCACCAGCCAAGATCCTCTTTGAAGGATCTCCTCCAATCGATCCGGTGCCATCGCGAACTGGTCGACCAATCGCGAGTCAACGCCCAGATCCATTTTCCAGCCGCCTTTGCCGTCCGGGACGAGCTCGTAGGGGGCCATGTTCACCGCGCAGCTCGTATCGTGGTCGTTAGCAGCCCGTCCTCGACAACCTGGCTAGCTTGGCCGCCCAACAAGGCGATGAGCGTCTGATGGGCCGCCGTCGTCGGCGCGAAGGCGGCTGGGTTTACGACACTGACCGTTCCGCCTGGCTTGACGAGGCGAGCGACCCCTTCAACAGCGCCTGCTTGATGAAGCGGGATGTTCTCCGCGGTTACCAGGTCGGCGAACTCATCCGGAAGCGGATTGGATTGAGCTGTTCCCGGGACGCGATTCGGAATCGGTCCATATGTTCCCTCCGACGCAGGATTTACATTGATCGCGCCTGGGTATTTGCCCTCGCCGCCGACATCGACGTGAATGAAGTCGCCGGCACTCTCTTCCGCCGCAGCGCTGAACGAGCTGCCTGTTGTGGCGGCTGCTGAGTCGTCGGCGGCGTTCAGGGAATCGGCTGCTGTCTTAGCGAGGGTGTCGTTGGCGCCGGCCCCTCCGCCTCCGCCCGCGAGCAGGTCGATGCTGCCCTTTTCTTCGGTGGCGAGCCGGTAGGCGCCGCTGCTGACTCGGTCGCCGATGTCTTTGCCGGCGTCGCGGATGGCGGCGCGGATTGCGTCGCCGCCGGCGAAGGCGAGGTCGCGGCCGAGGAGTCCGTCGACCGGCAGCGCCCACAGCGCGGTCTGGACGACGGCGCTGGCGCAGTTGTGGCCACCGGTGATGCAGCTCCAGTCGGCTTGGACGGTTTGCTTGATTGGGTCGACGATGAGCGGCTTTATGACGTGGTTGTAGGCCGCCTTGACGATCGGCTTGACGAAGCCGTTGTAGACGTCCTTCACGGTGTTGGAAGCATCAGAGACAAAGGAGCTGGCCTCGCTCGGGCAGCTGCCTGAGCCGAAGAGACCGTCGAGGCACAGGCCGCTTGGGTCGCTGTAGAGGATGGGCAGGTCGCCGGCGTAGGCGTAGGGGCTGCTGGCGAGGGTGGTGGTCTGTCCAAGCGGGTCGATGGTGAGGAAGCTGCCGGTCGTGGGGTCGTATTGGCGGGCGCGCATGTCGGAGAGCCCGACGCCGGCGTCTGTGTATTGGCCTGCGTATTGGAATGGGTTGGTGGGTGCGGCTCCGCTGACGTTGACGGCGGAGCGGACGACGCCGAAGGGGTCGTATTGGTAGGCCCATTGGGTGGCGCCGTTCGCGTCGGTTAGGTCGCTGACGTTGCCGTAGGCGTCGTAGGCGTAGTAATAAGAGCCGCTCGAGGTGATCATCGACGCCGGGGAGCTGGAGGGGCCGTACAGGTAGGTGCGGAGTGCGCCGCCGGAGCCGTTCGTCTCGGCTGCGAGCGTGGGTAGGCCGCCGGCAGCTTCGTTCCAGCTGTAGTTGATCGTGTTCGCGCCGTTGGTGGCGCTTACGCGCATGCCGGCGCCGTCGTAGGTGTAGTTGGTGGTCTGGCCGCCGACGGTGGCGCTGATCAGCTCGCCGGCGAGGTTCCAGCTGTAGCTCGAGCTTCCGGCGGCGGTTTGCTCGCCGTCCGCGTTGTAGCTGTAGTTGGTTGTGTTCTGGCCGAGCGTCGCGCTTTCGAGTTCGTTGGCGTTGTTGTACTGGTAGGTGGTGGTGCCGGGGGTGCCCCAGCCAGTGACGGTCTGGCTGGTGCGGTTGCCGGCCGCGTCGTAGGTCCAGCTGGTGCCGACCGAGCAGTCGCCCGTGTAGCAGACCGAGGCGAGCCGTCCGACCGGGTCGTAGGTGTAGCTCTCGGTCCAGCTGGAGCCGTTGTTGGTCGCGGCCAGTTGGGTCGGTTCGCCGGCTTTGTCGCGCGTGACGCTGTAGCTGGAGAGCGTCTGCCCGTTGCTGGTGTTGGTGAGGGTGGCGAGGCGGCCGGCGTTGTCGTAGGTGAGGGCGGCCGAGCCGGCGGGCAGCGTCTGTGAGGTGAGCTGGTTGTTGGCGTCGTAGCCGTAGCCGATCGTGCGGCTGCCGGAGTTGACGCTGGTCAGGTTGCCGTTTGCGTCGTAGCCGTAGCTGACCTGCGTTCCGTTCGGGTATGTCTCGGCGTTGAGCTCGCCGTAGGCGTCGTAGCCGTAGCTGAAGCCGCTCGACCCGGTCGTCGCGGCGGTCGGCTGGTTGTCGGGGTTGAGGCTGTAGTTGGTCGTCCCGCTCGCGTCGCTGCGGCTGATTAGGTTGCCCTGTACGTCGTAGCCGTAACTGGCCGTGGGTGTGCCGTCGGAGTAGCTGACCTGGGCCGGCTCGTTGAGCGCGTTGTAGGTGACGCTTGTCGTGCCGAGGGATGGGTTCTGGGCCGCGTTCGCGATCGCGTCGATCGTCTGCGTTTGGTTTCCGTTCGCGTCGTAGGCGTAGGTGGTCGTGTTGCCGAGCGGGTTGACCACCTGGGTCAGCTCGCCTTCCGCGTCCGGCGTGTAGCTGGTCGTGTGGTTGTTCCCGTCGGTCACGCTGGTCAGCTGATCGAGGGCGTTGTAGGCGTAACTGACGCTGGAGTTGTCGGCGGCGATCGTCTTGGTCAGGTTGCCGTCGGCGTCGTACTGGTACTGGGTCTGCCGCAGCATCGGGTCGGTCGTGCTGACCGGCTGCCCGTCCGCATTGAAGCTGGTCGTGGCCGTGTCGCCGAGCGGGTCGGTGACGCTCGTCTGGTTGCCGTCCGCGTCGTACCCGTAGGAGGTGGTGTACTGCGCTGCGCAGTTGCAGCCGGCGACGTTGCCGAGCGGCGAGACGCTGCTTTGGAGCAGGCCGGCGTCGTCGTAGCTGTAGCTGGTGACTCCGCTCTTTGGGTCGGTGGTCGAGGTTAGGTTGCCGTCGTTGTCGTAGACGTAGCTGGTTGTCCGGCCGACCGGCACCTGTGTGACCGCCGCGTAGTGGGCCGAGACCTGGGCAGCGGAGAGGGCGACGCTCTTATAGAAGGCGGGCTCGTCGATCGTGCCCTGGTTGGCGTCGACGAACAGGCTGCCACTCGAGGGGACGTGCTGGATGGCGCCGGTCGAGGCGCCACTGCTCGTCACGGAGGCGCTCAGGCTGCCGTCGACATAGAGCGACCAGGTGCCGCTCGTGCCCAAGCCGGAGTGGGTCAGCACGATGTAGTGCCAGGCGTTCAAGCTGACGGGTGCCTGCAGCGCGCAGTTGCTGGCGCCCGAGACGGCCAGCCCGACCATGTAGTTGCCCACGGTGGCCGAGGTGCAGCCCGACTCGGTCGTCCACGCCCACAGGCCGTAGCCGCCGGTCGATGCGTTCCCGTCGCCGTTCTCGAACAGCGCCCGGTACGAGGCCGGCTGGGCGGTGCGCTCGAACCAGCCCTCGAAGCTGACGGTGAGCGTGCCCGACGGCGAGGAAGGCAGCGCGTAGAGGGGCGCGCTGAGGGTGCCGCTCCCCAGCGCCGGGTCACTGTCCCCGGAGGAGGAGAGCGCTCCCGGCTGGCCGAGCGTCGCGCTCGAATAGCTGCCGTTTTCGCTCGAGCCGTCGGAGCCGATGTTGGTCGCGGTCGAGCCGGACCGCTCGTCGACCCGCCAGTAGGCGGAGGCGCCGTCGGCTTGGACGCTCTGGGCGTAGGCGGCCGTGCCGGCGACGGTGGAGCTGGTGAGCAGGTTGTTGGCGTCGTAGGTGGCGGTCGTGCGCCTCCCCATCGGGTCGGCGCGGAAGACGAGGTTGCCGTCCCCGTCGTAGCCGTATGTGGTGAGCTGCGGCGGGCCGGGGTTGGCGCCCTGCTGCCAGACGGCTGTCTGGGTCACCCGTCCCAGCGGGTCGTAGCTGGTGGTGGTAACCCCGCCGAGCGGGTTCGTGACCTTGACGCGGTTGCCGTCGGCGTCGTAGGCGTAGCTGGTCGTGTACTGCGCCGCACAGCCGCAACCAGAGACGTTGCCGTTTGGGCTGACCAGGCTCGTCAGCCGTCCCGCCGCGTCGTAAGCGTAGGTCGTCTTGCGGCCGAGCGGCGAGGTGGTGCTCGTAACCAGACCGCGCGAGTTATAGGTGGTGCTTGTGACGACATTCCCCGGCCGGGTGACGCTTGTCTGCTCGTTCGCCGCGTCGTAGCCGTAGCTCGTCGTGTAATCAGACGGGTTCGCGCCCGCTGCGTTGCCGCGCGGGCTCACCATGCTCGCGAGGTTGCCGGCCGGGTCGTATGTGTAGGTGGTCTCGTTGCCGACCGGGTCTGTGACGCTCAGCTTGTTGCCGGCGTTGTCGTAGCTGGTGGTGGTCGTGTACTGGCTGGCGCAGCCGCAGCCGGAAACGTTGCCGCGCGGGCTGGTCACCGTGATCCGGTCGCCGGCGGCGTTGTAGGTGTAGGAGGTCTCGTTCCCGTCCGGGTCGGTGACCGAGGTCTGTTCGCCGTAGGCGTTGTAGCTGTAGCTGGTCGTCTTGCCGCGCGCGTCCACCGTCGAGTCGACGAGGTCGGGGTTGGACGGGTCACGGTTGTAGGTGGTGGTCAAGCCGCCCGGCTTGGTGATCGAGGTCAGGTCGCCGGCCGTGTCGTAGCCGTAGCTGGTCGTCTTGTTGCGCGCGTCCGTATGGGAGAGGACGTCATTCTTCGAGTCGTACGTCCACTGCTGTGCCGGGTAGCCGAGTGAGGGGGGCGAGGCGAGCGTGAGCAGGTTGCCGTTCGCGTCGTAGGTCATCGTGGTCGTGTTCCCGTTCGGGTCGGTCGAGGTCAGCTTGTCGCCCTTTGCGTCGTAGGTGAAGCTGCTCGTGTCGCCGAGCGGGTCGCTGCGCGAGACGAGCTCGTTGTTCGCGTACGAGTCCGTCCACTGGCCGCCCGCCGCGTCGGTCATCGTCGTCGTCGCCGTGCCGTTGATCAGGCTGGCGCTGTAGGCGAAGCTGCGCGTGTTGCCGTTCGCGTCCTCCTGCGAGCTGATCTGCCCGGTCGAGGCGTTGTAGGTGTTGCGGATCGGGTAGTTCGAGTTCGGGTCCTCGATCGAAGCGAGCCGGCCAGCCGAGTCGTAGCTGTAATGCCAGGTTTCGCCGCGTACGTCGGTGAACGAGGTCAGGTAGCCGTTCGTGTAGCCGTAGGAGACCTCGCGGCCGTCGGGGAAGCTGACCTGGGAGATCGTCCCGTCCGCGTTGTACGAAAGCGTCGCGGTGCGTCCCGCCGCGTCGGTGACGCTGGTCAGCTCGCTGCTTGCGTTGTAGGAGAAGCTGAGCCCCTTGCCGTTTCGGTCGAGCTCGGAGATCGGCTGCCCGTTCGAGTTGAAGACGTAGCTGACCTGGTCGGGGCGGGCCAGCTGGTAGGTGCCGTTCTGCAGATAGGTGAGCGTCGAGAGCGCGAAGCTCGAGCTGAAGCTGCCGTCGCTGTGATGGGTGAAGCTGATCTGCTGACCGCTTTCGCTGGTAAACAGCGCATCCCCCGACTGGTCGAACTGGAGTGAGGCGCCCCAGGAGCTCTTCCAGCCGTAGCCGAGCGGCCCGTTCACACCCGAGAAGGCGCTCGAGTAGCAGCGTGTGAAGTCGAGCGGAACGCCGTAGCCGGGCAGGCTGATGTCGCTGACGCTCGCCGCGTAGCTGCCGCTGAGGGTGTTCACGTCGCCGAAGAAAGCAGCGTCGTTCGCGCCGTCAGCGGCGGCGTCGCAGCCGTTCTCCTGCGCCAACGGCACATTCCATGAGGACGTAACCGTGAACGTCTCGCTCAGCGACCACCAGTGGTAGTAGCTCAGGTCCGGGTTCAGGTAGATCAGGTAGGGGCCGGTCGAGGGAAGCGTCAGCGACGGCCCTCCGCCGCCGAGGTTGTTCGGACCCCAGACGGTGCTCGCGATCGTCCCGTCCGGGTTCAGCTTGTAGATCGAGACCTTGTCGTAGTAGTTGCCGTTGCCTGACCAGCTGACCGTCACCGGCTGGTTGGCGAAGCCGTAGAAGACGCGCCAGGCCCGCTTGCCCCCTTCCGTCTGGGCGATGGTGGCGGTCGAGCTCTGCCCGATCTGCAACGCGCCCGTGTCGTCCGAGCTCGGCGGCGCGAGGTCGGCCGCGAAACCCTTCGTCCCCGTGGTGTCGTTCGCGGGGACGTACATGTCGGGCTCGTAGTACAGCTTGTAGGTGCCGGTCTCCGGCAACGGCTGCCGGTCGAAATAGCCGCCGATCACCTGCGAGCTCTGCCACAGCGTCCCGTCCGGCAGGTACAGGGCGACCTTGCCGTAGCCGTACATGCTCCCGGTGTCCTGGAACGACACGAACAGGTACTGGCCGGTGGTGCCGCTAAACGTGTAGTAGCCGTACTGGCCGGGCGTCGTGATGTTGAACTGGTGGATCTCGCCGTCGAGCGGGATCGTGCCCTCGTTCACATCCGAGGGGCTGTCGGCCCACAGCTTGAAGGTGACCGAGCCGGTCGGCGTCTGCTGGCCGATGCCGGTGCCCGGCCATAGGTCGACCGTGTAGTTGCCCGCCTGGGAGAGGACGAACCGGTCGATCTCGGTCGCGCCCACATCCGTGTTGTCCAGGACGGTGACCCCGTCCGGGGCGATCAGCTGCAGCTGGTTGTAGTAGTAGAAGCTCGTGTTGCTGAAGTCGAGGTAGATCATCTGTCCCGGCGTCGAGTTGTCGATCGTCGCCGAGACGTAGTCGCCCGAGTTCGACACCGTGAACGTCGTCGGCGTCCCACCCCACGCGATCGTGCCGGTCACCGCGGCCGCCCGCGCAGGCACACTCGAAAGCGCGAACGCGAACAACGCCAACCCGGAGACGAGCGCGAGCCGTAACGGCCGACAAGACAGGCGCATACGCCGAGAGCGCAGGCGTCGGCAGTCGCTGACATCCACGTAGGAGTCGACCCCGTCCACGCCCACGCGAAGACTTTGCCATAAGTCAAACGTCGTGTAAATCAGCTATGAAGAGTCGCCGTGCCCGAGAACTCGTCGAGCCGCAGGTCGAGCGGCCCGCTCGAAAAGCCGAGCAGCTCGCCCAGGCGGTGCTCATGGCCGCCCGCTGCCTCGATGCTTCGCCTCCTCAGCCTGGCAACACTCCTGGCGCTACTCATGCCCTCCAACGGGACTGCCGCTGCAACGGCGAAGCCGCGTATCCGCCTGCTCGCCCCGGCGGCCGGAGCGCGCGTCCCGAAGGCTGCCCACTCGCCGCTGTTTCGCTGGCGGGTGAGCGGCGAGCCGAAGCGGACCGTCTACATCATCCAGCTCTCCAGCGACCCCCACTTCCGCGCCGCCGCCATCGCCGAGACGAAGCTCTGCACCCACGCAGGCTGCTGGACGAGCTACCGCTGGACGAGCCCTCGGTGGTGGCGAGAAAGCGACGCCTGCTACTACACCCCGCCCCACGGCCACTGCAAGCACGGGCAGAGCGCGAGCGGCCGCTTCTACTGGCGCGTCGGCGTCTCCACCGGCCGACGGATCGTCTACAGCCCGGCGCGCATGTTCCGCACCCCAATACGCAAGCAGCTACCACCCGCCGCCAAGCCGCCGCCACACACAACGACCAGCACTCCAGGTTCACCGTCCACGTTGCCGCCGGCCACGCAGCACGCCTCCCGCGACTGGCTCTGGCCGCTGGTAGCAGCCTGTGCCGCAGCGCTGCTCGTCGCAAGCGGCGCCCTGCTCCTCGCCCGAAGACGGCGACCGACAAAAAGAAAGCAGCCTCGCGACTGACACGCAGCCGACCCGCTGCCGACACTGCCGCCGCAGCAGTAAGGGTCTCGTAAGCCCTCGCGACGGCCTGTGATTTTTCGGGGTCAAAATTGGCTTATCTATATAGAGGGTCTCTTCACGGCCGCTTGCGCGTATCCGCCTGGAACGGCTGTGGCGTTGACCCTTGGCTCCTCCGCCGGCGCGTCAACAACCAATGCCAGACGAAGACGCGTCCCGCGGCGACACCACGCTGGTGCCGCTGTACTCAAAGACAATCGATGACGGCGAGATCAGGCTCGGCCCGCTTCGGGTCGAGCCGCTGACCGCTACCCAGGAAGCGCAGGCAGTCGAACTGCTGGCGGCCCTGTTCGCCGTGGCAGCCCGAAAGAAGCGCTCGACGACACGGCCGCGGAGGGCGGCATGACGTCGACCTCGTTGCTTGCCAGTCGGTCCGCTGCTGACTGGCAAGACGAGACGTGCCCGTACGCGCGCACCACTGCGGCTTTCGCGGTTCGGTCGCGCGCCCGACTGTATATGGAGGTTCAGTCCTGATCGATATTCATTCGCGCGCTGGCCGCGGTCGCGTGCGCCGGCTGAGCCGGCACGACGCGCTCGCGTCCCTGACCGATACAGATCGGCGGCTGCTCACGCTGCTCGCTGAGCAGCGCGTGCTGACGCAAACCCAGCTCGAACGCCTCCTCCATGACGTGCCTGGACGGACGCTTCGCTACCGCACTGAACGGCTGACCAAGCTGGGGCTGGTCGGTCGCAGCCGTCCCTACCGCGACAAGGGGTCTGCGCCGTTCTACTACTGGCCGACTCGTGCTTCGGATGCGTTCGTGCGTGGTGAGCCCGCTCCCCGCGGCGGGGAGCGGGTGGAGCCGAACCCACAGTTCCTCCACCACGCCGAACGCCTCTCCGAGCTGTACGTGCTGCTTCAGGTGCAGGCGCCGACCGTCGGTCTGCACCTGCACTCCCTCCAGCGTGAGGGGGATGCGCGGGAGATGTTCAAGGCGGATCGGCGCGAGCGGGCGCTCGCACCCGACGCGCTCATCCACCTGCACGACGATCGCGGCCGCGGCCTGCTCGGCTTCATTGAGCTGGACCTGGGGACGATGAGCCACGCACGCCTCAAGACCAAGGCAGCCGGCTATGCGGCCTACGCCGCCAGCGCGGCATGGACGGAGCGGCACCCGTTCTGCCCCTGCCTGCTCTTCCTCACCACCACCGAGACGAGAGCGATCGCCTTCCTGAAGATCCTCGGCGCACAGCTCGACAGGCACGGGCGTGGCACCTACTACAGCCGCCGCTACTACTTCGACTGGTTCGCCGCCGCCGCCTGCGCGCACGCCCGCGAGCCTGAGCGCGCGCTCGTCGAGGCGTGCTGGGATGATCTCGCCCTCGCCGGCGGCGGCCTCCCCCTCACCGACTGCCTCAACAAAGCGCGCACCTCATACGACACGAAGCGTGCGGAAGACGAAGCCGAGGAGCATGCCCGCGAGACCAAGCGGGAGCGGCTGCGAGCGCGGCCGGAGGCACGGCGCGCACATCTGCGGGAGAAGCCACTGCGCTTCCACGACGAGCGTCTCGCCCAGTTCGGAGAGCTGGGAGCCGCGGCGCTGCAGCTGCTTCTCGCCTCGCAGGAGGGGATGAGCGAGATCGAACGCGACGCCTTCGCTGCGCTCGTCCGCCAACTCGACGACGACCCGCTCGAAGCCCGGCCCAAACCGGCACCAGTCCCGCCGAGCACGCGCGACCTCCAGGCGGTCGAGCTGCTCGCCGACAGCTATCGGCACCGACAGCGCACCCGCATCGACGAGCTCGCCCGCCGCTACGGCCCCGGGCCACGACTTCGCCGCCACCGCCACACCCTCGACCGCGGCGAGCTCCTGAGCCCGCACGCCTGGGAGCCACTCGAAGAGTCCGCCCAGCAAGACCAGGACGCGCGCCGCGAACACGACCGGCTCCGAAACGCCTACCTCTTCAATCGGGAGCAGGAGGCGCGCGAGCGACGACACCAGCTCAGCCTCGCCACCCGGCTCGCCCGCGGCCACGAGGCCCTGTGCCCGGTGATCGACCGGGAACGGCTGCGCCTCTGCCGTCACTGCGACGAGATCGCCTACCCCGACGCGAACCCCATACGCAATCAGTACGGCCGCCCCCTCCACCCGCCAGCCGAGCACTGCCACTTCTGCGGCGGCCGCGACCTCGCCCCCTGGAACCCCGCCCACGAACCCTCGCTCGATCGCGACGCAGACACCCCGCCCGGTTCGATGCCGGAGCCAACGCTGTGAGCAGCTCTTGGACCTCGCCCACCCCGGCCTGGAAACCGCTTAACCATGCGGCGCGAATGTCGCATCCGTGCCCGGTCCAACCCGGATATCGACCAGGCCCGAAAAGCGACATCCGACGCCTCTACGCGCCTCCTATCGCCTCAAGCGGCAGCGACTTGACGTTCGCCCGGATCGCTGGCTCCATGGACGACCACGCCGACAACGACGCGGAGGTGCAAAGGCCGTGATGCGGGTATGCCTCTACCAGCGGATCTCGACCGACGAAGACCACCAGCCAACCTCGCTCAAAACACAGCGGGAGCGGCTCGAGCGCTACTGCGAAGCAATGGAGGACTGGCGCATCGTCGCCGCCTACGAAGACCAGGCCTCCGGCACCAGCCTCGGCCGGCCCGGTCTCCAAGCGGCGCTAGATCTCGCCCGCGACAAGCGCATCGACTTGCTGCTCGTCTACCGCGTCGACCGCCTCTCCCGAAAAGTGCGTCAGCTCGCTGGGCTGTGCGAGGAGCTCGACCAACTCGACGTCGTCTTGAAGTCGGCCACCGAGCCGTTCGATACCGGCTCCGCGGCCGGGCGGATGATGCTGCAGATGCTCGGCGTGTTTGCCGAGTTCGAGCACGCCACCATCGTCGACCGCGTCACCGCCGGACTCGAACGCCGCGTGCGCGAAGGCAAATGGATGAGCGGCCGCACCCCCTACGGCTACGTGCGTGACCGCGAGACGAAGCTGCTCGTGCCGGACCCGGTCAAGGCACCGATCGTGCGCCGCATCTTCCACCTCTACGCCGAGGGCAAGCTCGGCACCACCGCCATCGCCCGCACACTCGACGCCGAAGGCGCGCCGCCGCCCCGCAAGCAGGGCTGGTCGCCGAATGCGCTGCAGCTCATCCTCGCCAACCCCGCCTATCGCGGCCTCGTCCGCTGGAACGGCGAACAGCACCCCGGCCTGCACGAGCCGATCGTCGACGAGCAGACCTTCGAGGCCGCGCAGGAGATCCTCAAGCGGCGAAGCGAAGACGCATCACTCCGGCGCGGCAACCCGAGCAACTTCCTCCTCTCCGGCCTGGTGCGCTGCCACCACTGCGGCCGCGCCTACGTCGGCACCTCGGCGCACGGACGAAACGGCCGCTACACCTACTACGCCTGTTCAACTCGTTATAAGTACGGCCCCAGCACGTGCAACGGCGACCGGCTTCCCAAGGACGGACTCGAAGCAGCCGTCCTCACCCAGCTCGCCGACCTCTACCGCGACGGCCGCGTCATCCAGAAGGCCCTCGCCAACGCCGCCGAGCACGTCGAGAGCGCACGCCCGCGCATCGAGGAGCAGCTCCTCTCTACTCGTACTGAGATCGCGCGGCTGGAAGCGAAACTAGAGCGCTACTTCGAAGCCTTCGAAGACGGCACGCTCTCACCTGTCGACTGCCAAGACCGCGTCCGCGGCCACCGCGCCCGGCTGGAGGTTCTGGTCGAGCAGGAAGCCGAGCTGACCAACACGCTTGGCACACGGGCGCACACGCCGCCCGAGACGGCCGCCCTTACCGGCCTCGCCGACCAACTCGAAGACGTCCTCGCTAACGAGAGCCCCGAGCAGGCCAAGGAACTGCTGCGCCTGCTCGTCAAAGAGATCCGCGTCCACGACCGCCGCCGGATCATCCCCACCTACAGGATTCCGGCGGCGGTTCGCGCAACACCTTCTAAGGTGGAGCTAGCCGGACTCGAACCGGCGACCTCCTGGGTGCGATCCAGGCGCTCTCCCAACTGAGCTATAGCCCCGCGGGGGGGAAGTCTAGCCGCGCTTCTCCTCGAGCCGGCCCTCCCGGATCGTCCGCTCCATCTCCTTCGAGTCCTCGCGGTACCAGGTGCCGTCCTCGAACTGGATGTCCGGGTACAGGCGCTGCCCCGTGCCCTCGGCGATCGCGTCGCGCTTGCTCCGGCGGACGGGCCCGGGGACGCGCTCGTACTCGATCCCCATGTCCATCAGCGCCTTCTCGACGCGCCAGCACGGATGGCCCTTGATCTTCACCCACTGGCTCGAGCAGCGGTGCAACTTCACGGCCATGGCTCCTCCTCGTCCGGTGGGACCTACGATACGCCGGTGCGCGCGACCTACGAGATCCGTCCGCCCGCGTGGGGCGAGACGCTCGCGATCCTTCAGTCGGTCAGCCTTCCGGGCGGCCCGGCGGAGGTGCGTGCGCGCGTCGTCGACGTGCGGGGCGAGCGGGTGACGGTCGACTTCCCGGCGCTCGAAGGGGCGACGTCCGCCGAGCAGCTCCTCGCGGCGTGCGTGACTGGCGAGTGGGCCGACCGCGGCGACATGGAGTCGTGCCGGCTCGTCGAGGTCGAGTGGCCGACAGGACTGCCGGGCCCGGCGTTCCCGGCCGCGCCGGGCGTCTCGATGGGCGCGATCGTCAAGCCCGCGCTCGGGCTCGGCCCGGCCGAGGCGGCGGCGGTCGCGGCCGAGCTCGCGGCCGGCGGGGCCGTGCTCGTCAAGGACGACGAGCTGCAGCGGTCGTCGCCGGAGCGCGTGCGCGCGATCCACGCCGCGATCCCGGACGACGTCCTCTACGCCGCGAACGTGACCGGGGCCGACGCCGGCGCGATCGTCGAAGCCGGCGCGCGGGCGCTGATGGTGAACGCCTTTATCGCCGGCCTCGGCTCGATCGCGGGGCTGCGCGAGTACGGGCTGCCGATCTTCGTCCACCGCGTCGGCTCGGCGTTCCTCCGCCGCGGCGGCCCGGTCTCGGTCTCCGCGCGCGTCCTCGCCGAGCTGACCCGGCTGCTCGGCGCCGACTACGTCCAGGTCGGCTCGTTCTCGCCGCGGACGTTCGACACCGACGAGGAGGTGCGGGAGCAGATCGCGGCCGCTCGGCCCGCGACGGCGGTGATCGGGGGCGGCGTCGGAGCCGAGAACGCGCGCGAGCAGCTCGAGCGCGCGGGAACGCGGGACGGCGTCATACTCCTGCTCGGCTCCGCCGCGTACGCGCATCCGGACGGCGTGCGCACCGGCGTGGCAGCGGCCGTCGCGGCGATCGGCTAGGCGGCGAAGAGCGTCAGGTCGGGCTCGCGCTCGCCGCGGAGCACAGCGAGGTCGACGGCTACACAGCGAAGGCCGCGCGACTCGGCGAGGGCGACCGCCTGCGGCTTCAGCCGCTCGGCCGCGAGGATGCCGCGGCACTTCTCCTTCGCGGGATCGCGACGGATGAAGTCGAGGTAGCGCGTGAGCTGTTCGACGGCCTCGATCGTCCCGATGCGCTTGATCTCGACGGCGACCCAGCCGCCGTCCGCGTCCTTGCACATCAGGTCGACCGGCCCGACCTCCGTCGCCCACTCCCGCTTCACGAGCGTGAGCTGCTCGCCCAGCGCGTCGGGCGCCGCCGCGAGCGCCTCCTGCAGGTCGCGCTCGACGCCGTCCTTCTGGAGCGCGGCCGATTCGCCCATGTCGTGGACGACGTCGCTCAGCAGCTCGACGAGCCGGATCTCGAGTACGTCGTCGCTCTTCGGCTTCGTCACGCTCAGCCGGTCGCCGTCCTCCTGGACGAAGGTCGGCGCCGTCATCCAGTTGAGCGGCTTGTAGCCGCCCGCGTCGTCATGGACGAGTACCGAGCCGTCGGCCTTGAGGATCAGCAGTCGCACGGCCTCGGGCAGCACGGCGTCTACACGGCCGGCGTAGGTGACCTCGCAGCGGGCGACGATCAGGCGCACTCGGGCAACGTACTGTCCCTTCCGGACATGTCCGGGGTCTGACCCCGGACATGTCCGCTTCAGCCGCGCCCGACGCGCGAGCCGCCGACGATCGCCTCGGCGCCGTCGTCGAACCGGACGAGCGCCTTGCCGTTGCCGTCGTAGTCCGGCGACCAGACGAGGAGCGCCGCCGCCCGGCCAGCGACCGTCACCCGCTCCGTCCCCTCGGCCTCCACCCCGCTCCACGCGCGGACGAACGGATTCGACTCCCGCTCGCGGCCGATCGTCGTCTCGTCCGCGTGCCCGGGAAGCACGCGCGTCTCGTCCGGCAGCGCGAGCAGGACGTCCATCACCGAGCGCCGGACGGCCGCCACGTCCCCGCCGCCGACCGAGTCGCGGAAGAGCGTGTCGCCGGTCGCGACCGACTCCTCGCCGAGCACGAACGAGAGACCGTCGTCGGAGTGTCCGGGCGTGGCGAGCGCGCGTACGCGCAGCCCGTCCCACATCCATTCCCCGGGCCCGGCGAGCACCGGAATCCCGAACCGGCGCGCGAGCTCCTCCTCGTGCTCGACGTGGTCGTGGTGCGCGTGCGTGCGGAGCAGCGCGACCGGGGTCGCGCCCCAGTCCTCGACCGCCGCGACGAGCGACGCGACCTCCGCGCCGGAGTCGACGAAGACCGCCGCTCCGCCCTCCTTCTCGGCGACCGCGTACGCGTTGCTGAGGAAGCCCGGATGCATGCTCCTCGCCACCAGCATGGTCGCTAGGCTAGTCCCTCGGGCATTCACAGGAGGACCGATGGCGAACCTCTTCTCGCGCGCGTCGCTGATCATCAAGTCGAAGATCTCGGCCCTGCTCAACCGGGCGGAGAACCCGACCGAGACGCTGGACTACACGTACGAGCAGATGCTGGAGCAGCTCCAGAACGTCAAGCGCGGCGTCGCCGACGTCGTGACGGCGAAGAAGCGGCTCGAGCTGCAGACGCAGAAGCTCGAGCAGAACGTCGTCAAGCTCGAGACGCAGGCGCGCCAGGCGGTCGCAGCGAATCGCGAGGATCTCGCGCGGCAGGCGCTCGAGAAGAAGACCGCCGCCCAGCAGCAGCTCCAGGGGCTCGACCAGCAGGTGCAGCAGCTCCAGGCGCAGCAGGAGCAGCTGATCGAGTCGCAGCAGACACTCGAGTCGCGCATCGAGGCCTTCCGGTCGCAGAAGGAGGTCATGAAGGCGCAGTACTCGGCGGCCGAGGCGCAGGTGCGGATCGGCGAGGCGGCGACCGGCATCGGCAAGAAGATGTCCGACACGGGCCTCGCGATCCAGCGCGCACGGGACAAGACCGACGAATTGCAGGCGAGGGCGTCCGCGATCGACGAGCTGACCGCGTCGGGCGCGCTCGAGGACTTCACCGCCGGCGACCAGACACAGCTCGACCGCGAGCTCGCGCAGATCTCGTCCTCCTCGCAGGTCGAGGACGAGCTCGCGAAGCTCAAGTCGGAAGTCGGCGCCGGCGCATCGCAGAAGGAGATCGGCGCGGCGGACGACGGGGAGCCGGCCGAGGCGGAGCCGGCGCCCGAGGAAGCCAAGGACTCCTGAGCCGCGTCGGCGACATCCTCTTCGGCCGCCGCAAGCTGAAGGAGCCCGCCGGCGAGCGGCTGTTCGCGCTCTCGACGGCGGCCGTCACGCTCGACGTCGAGTGCTCCCTCAAGCCCGCCGGCGCCGGCGCGGCCATCTTCAAGCCGCTGTCGGCCGGCGAGTTCAGCCAGGTCGACAGCGACATCCAGGAGCTGCTCGCGAGCGTCGCCCAGAGCCAGGGCTCGAAGCTCGACCGGAAGACCGACTCGTTCGGCTTCGAGTGGCTGATCGTGGAGGATCCCCAGCTCGAGGACCAGGTCACCGCGGTGCACGCGGTCGCGTCGGAGCTCGAAGCGCGCGGGTTCGGGGCGCAACTGCTCGCCGCCGCGTTCCGCTTCGACGGCGGCGGCGGCCACCCGGTCTACTGGATCTACGGCTACAAGACGGGGACGTTCTGGCCGTTCGTCCCCACCGGCGGCCAGGAGCGCGACAACGCGCGCGAGCTCGAGCTGAAGGCGAAGCTCGAGCGGGAGCTGCCCATCGAGCCCGATCTCAGCAAGTGGCTCGCGCTCTTCGACGCGCCGATCTAGACCCGCGACCTCGGCCGGCCGCGGCGCGGCAGCGGCCCGGCCTTCTTCGGCATCCGGCCGGCGTCCGTGAGCGCCCGCCGCAGGAGGAGCTCGATCTGCGCGTTCACGCTCCGGAACTCGTCGGCCGCCCAGCGCGCGAGGGCGTCGTGCACCGCCGGGTCGACGCGGAGGAGGACGGGCTTGCGCTCACGGCTCACGAATAGAGCGTGCCGGTGTTCACGACCGGCGAGGGCGGCTGATCGCCGCAGAGGACGACCATCAGGTTGCTCACCATCGCCGCCGTCCGCTCCTCGTCCAGCTCGACGACGCCTCCCTCGGTCAGCCGCTGGAGCGCCATCTCGACCATGCCGACCGCGCCGTCGACGATGCGGGAGCGAGCGGCGACCACCGCGCTCGCCTGCTGACGGCGCAGCATCGCCTGCGCGATCTCGGCTGCGTACGCGAGGTGGCTGATCCGCACCTCGACGATCTCGACGCCCGCGACCGCGACCCGCTCGGCGACCTCGTGGGCGAGCTCACCGCCGACCACGTCGGTCGAGCCGCGCAGAGAGATCTCTCCGTCCTCGGGCACGTCGTAGGGATGACCGGTCGCGACGTGTCGCAGCGCCGACTCCGACTGCACCGCCACGAACTCGGGATAGTCCTCGACCGCGTAGACCGCCTTGGCGGTGTCGGCGACCTGCCAGACGACGATCGCCGCGATCTCGACGGGATTGCCCTCCGAGTCGTTGACCTTGAGGCGGTTCGTCTCGAAGTTGCGCACCCGCACGCTCACCGCGCGATGCACGGTCAACGGCAGCACGAGCCACAGCCCGGGACGCCGGACGCTGCCGACATACGAGCCGAAGAACTGCACGACCCTGCTCTGGCCCGGGGGAACGATCACGAGGCCGCTCAACGTGCCGACGAACACGAGGATCGGCGCCGCGATCCAGAAGCCGGCGTGGTCCTGCGCGGCGACGACGGTGCCGGCGATGCAGCCCAGCAGCAGCGCCACGCCGAGCCATCCGGTGACCGCCCACGCCGGACGCTCGCGAATCCCAACCTGATCAGCAGACACATCCGCCTCCTGAGAAAGTGATATCTCATAGATATCACTTTGACCGGAAGCGGTCAAGCGGAGGAGGTTCGCGACGCATCAGCCCGAGCAGCGCGCTCCTCGCTCGTATCCACCACCAGGCACACCGCGCTCTTCCGGCGCGAGCTCCTTCAGCAGCGAAGCACGAATGAAGCTCTTGCGAGCTACTGGACCGGGTGGCCCATCTCGCGCGCGACCTAACGGCAAGACCGCCCTCAGGCGTCATGGGTGAACACTGGCGCATGCTGGAAACCTCGTACCCCGGTCACCATCGCGCCGGGTTCGTCGGATCCTCACCCGCGAGCCGAATGAGGCCGGAGTCACCCTAGCTTCGCGCAAAGGCCACGTAGCTGACGGTTGGGCGGCCGTCTGCCTCGGCCGCAGCCCCAGGCAAGAACAGCGTCCGCGTCCGCTTCGGTCACGTAGTAGGAGTCTTGTTTCTAGCCTGGCGCGATGTCTCGGGCCGGATCGTCAGGGGCCATTCCGCAACGCTGACCCAGTCAAGCGCAACAGCTCATTGGCCGATAGGAGCTCAGTGAGAGGGCGCCGGGGGACAGCGCTGATCGTTGCATCCTTCGCAGTCCTCGCTGTCCTGGCAGGGGGCTGCGGATCACAAGGACATCGTGGCGGGGCCGCTACGCCGCTGCCGGAGACGCCGCCCGCGGCCACAAGCACCGTGAACCTTCCACTCGGAAGCGTCCGGCGTTTCACGCGGGCTGCCCTTCCGAACGGGACCGATCTTGCGTGCGGGAGCATGGGGCTAATCACGACGTCCACCGTATGGCGAGCTTCGGGCGCTGCGTACTCGGTGATAGGTACCTTGGATTCCTCTGAGGAGAGCACCCGCACGACAATCATCAAGACCTTGCCCCGCGCTCATCACTCCCTGCTGGTCGTGAGCTGCGACCGCTGCTCCTCCGGCCCTTCGCAGACGTCTTCCTGGCCAGTCTGGGACGCTGGTCCAAGCGAGTGCGCTTCTCGCTCCCATCTCCGCCAGGCTCGGGCCGACGGCTAAGCCTCCCGCGCAGCGGGCTTAGGCGGAGGCCGGACTGCGCGAGCGTCTCCGCCGCAGGCGAGCACGCGAGCGCACGAGGCAGCCGTCCCGTCAAGAGCATCGAAAGCAAGCGACAGCACGAGCGCCGGAAGACCGCGCTCTTCCGGCGCGAGTTCCTT
>Ga0335078_10005522_pt1 | contig 18679 bp, 15 predicted proteins | sample Lox_Sample_32_FD_206711 | JGI IMG/M metagenome (GOLD analysis project Ga0335078, IMG submission 206711) | Soil microbial communities from Loxahatchee National Wildlife Refuge, Florida, United States - Lox_Sample_3.2 | ecosystem: Environmental > Terrestrial > Soil > Wetlands | place: USA... | reverse complement strand
CGCCGGACCGGGACCCAGTACTTGGACCGCCGGTCGCCCGCCCCCGGGTAGGCTGCCTCGGTCCTGCTGTACGGGTGCTCCCAATCGTCGGCGACCAGCATCGACGCGGTGTGCGGCGCGTTCTTCAGCGGGTTGTCCTTCGGGTCGTACTCACCCGAAGCCACCTTGGCGATCTCGGCGGCGATCGACGTCATGGCGTCGCAGAACCGGTCAAGCTCGGCCAGGTTCTCGCTCTCGGTGGGCTCGAACATGAGTGTTCCTGCCACCGGGAACGACATCGTCGGCGCGTGGAAGCCGTAGTCGATCAGCCGCTTCGCGACGTCCTCGGCGGTGATGCCGGTGCGGCTCGTGATGTGCCGCAGGTCGAACACGCACTCGTGCGCGACGAGACCGCCCTGCCCTGTGTACAGGACGGGGAAATGCTCGTTCAGCCGCCGCGCGACGTAGTTGGCGTTCAGGATCGCGACCTGGGTCGCTTCGCGCAGGCCGGCGGCTCCCATCATCGCCAGGTACATCCAGGAGATCGGCAGGATCCCGGCCGAGCCGTAGGGCGCCGCGGCGACCGGGCCGGTGCGCAGCGCGGCGGGCACGTCGCCGGTGTCCGCCCCGACCACGGCGATGTCGGGCAGCACCGGGTGCCTGGGCAGGAAGGGCGCCAGGTGAGCGCGGGCGGCCACCGGCCCGACGCCAGGGCCGCCGCCGCCGTGCGGGATGCAGAACGTCTTGTGCAGGTTCAGGTGCGAGACGTCGGCGCCGAACGCGCCGGGCTGCGCCAGTCCGACCAGCGCGTTCAGGTTCGCCCCGTCCACATAGACCTGGCCGCCTGCCGCGTGCACGAGGTCGCACACGTCGCCGACGGTCGACTCGAAGACGCCGCTGGTCGACGGGTAGGTCAGCATGATCGCCGCGATCGCCCCGGCGTGGGCCTCGAGCTTGGACCGCAGGTCGGCTAGGTCGATGGCACCGTCGGAGCCGCACTTGACCACCACGACGCGCAAGCCCGCCAGGACCGCCGAGGCCGCGTTCGTGCCGTGCGCAGACTCGGGAATCAGGCAGACGTTCCGCTCCGGCTCGCTGCGCGAGCGGTGGTACTGCCTGATCGCGAGCAGCCCGGACAACTCGCCCTGGGACCCGGCGTTAGGCTGCAGCGAGACCGCGTCATACCCGGTGATCGCGGTCAGGGCGTCCTGAAGCTCGCTGATGAGCTGGTGGTAGCCGGCCGCCTGCTCCGCGGGCGCGAACGGATGCATGCCCGCGAACTCGGCCCAGCTGATCGGCTCCATCTCCGCGGTCGCGTTGAGCTTCATCGTGCATGAGCCGAGCGGGATCATCGACCGGTCGAGGCCGATGTCGAAATCGGCCAGCCGGCGCAGGTAGCGCAGCATCGCGGTCTCGCTGCGATACGCGGAGAACACCGGATGGGTGAGGAAACGGCTGGTCCGGCGCAGCTCGCCGGGGATCACCGCGGCGTCGCCCGCGGCGGCCGCCAGGGCGGTGGCCGGGTCGCCGGTGATGGCGGCGGCGACGGCCGCCAGGTGCTCGTCGGTGGTGGTCTCGTCGCAGGCCGCCTGCACCACGTCCGGGCTCGCCAGGTGCAGGTTGTAGCCGGCCGCGCGGGCGCGGTCGGCGGCGGCGGCGGCACCGCCCGGCAACCGCACCGCGACGGTGTCGAAGAACGGCCCGCTGCCGACCACCAGGCCGGCCGCCGCGAGCGTGGCCGCGAGGGTGGCCGCCTTGCCGTGCACCCGGCTGGCGATCGCGGTGAGCCCCTCCTGGCCGTGATAGGAGGCGTACATCGCGGCGATGACGGCGAGCAGCACCTGGGCGGTGCAGATGTTGCTTGTCGCCTTCTCGCGCCTGATGTGCTGCTCGCGGGTCTGCAGCGCGAGCCGGTAGGCAGGACGCCCGTCCGCGTCCACCGACACTCCGACCAGCCTGCCCGGCAGCTGCCGCTTGAGATCCTCGCGGACGCAGATGTAGCCGGCCTGCGGGCCGCCGTACCCCATCGGGACGCCGAACCGCTGGGTGCTGCCGATCGCGATATCGGCGCCCAGCTCGCCGGGCGGCGTCAGCAGGGTCAGCGCCAGCGGGTCGGCGGCGACCGCGGCGAGCGCACCGCGCGCCTTGGCCGCGGCGATGGCCGGACGCAGGTCCCGCACTTCGCCGCTTGCGCCCGGGTACTGCAGCAGGATGCCGAACAACTCGTCCTCGGGCTGTGCCTCGATCAGGTCGGGCGTGATCGCGCCGGTCACCAGTTCGATGCCGAGCGGCTCGGCCCTGGTGGCGAGGACTGCCAGCGTCTGCGGCAGGCAGTCGGCGTCGGCCAGGAACACGCTGCCGCGGCCCGCGGCGCGGTGCGCCAGCGTCATTGCCTCAGCGGCCGCGATCGCCTCGTCGAGCATCGAGGCGCCGGCCACCGGCAGCGCGGTCAGGTCCTCGATCATGGTCTGGAAGGTGAGCAGGGCTTCGAGGCGGCCCTGGGAGATCTCCGGCTGGTACGGCGTGTACGCGGTGTACCAGGCCGGGCTCTCCAGCACGTTCCTGCGGATCACCGGCGGCGTGATCGTGCCGTAGTAGCCAAGGCCGATCATCGAAGTGAATACCTGGTTCCTGGCCGCGACCCGGCGAAGCTCGGCGAGTGCCTGGTCTTCAGGAAGCGGCTCGCGCAGCGTCAGCGGCTTGCTGATGGCGAGGCCGGCGGGCAGCGCCGCCGAGGTCAGGTCGTCGAGTGAGGCGTAGCCGACGGTGCCGAGCATGTGCTGCTGCTCGGTCTCGTCCGGGCCGATGTGCCGCTGGGCGAAGGCCACGTGAGCGCTCCTGGAGTGGGGACGACGACAGAAGGTGGTGTCCCCCTCTGTCGCCGTGGCGAGCTCCAGAGCCGCCTATCCCGTCCGGTCCTTGTGCCTGAGAGGTTCCGGGGAGGTTGCCCCTTCGGCGCCGCGCGCTGGCTGCGCGCGAGCTCTCCCGGACGGTGTCATCAGCGGTATCCGAGCTTACCCCCGGTTGCGTCAGATGTCGTCCCAGCGGAACACCCGCACCGCGATCACGGTCATCACGGCGGCGAAGCCGAGCAGGATGCCGATCGCGGGCAGCGCCGAGGTCGGCCCTTCTCCCCTCGCCATCACGTTCTGCATGCCGGTCACCAGGTAGCGCAGCGGCATCGCGTAGGAGGCGCGCACCACCCAGGCCGGTGCGAAGTCGAGCGGCAGGAACGCGCCGCCGAGGAAGGCCATCGGCAAGATGATCAGGTTGGCGATCGCGGTCGCTGCCTGCTGCGTCCTGGCGATGGCGCCGACCAGCAGGCCGATCGACATGAACGCGAGAATGCCGCAGACCACCAGCGGGATCGCCATCCACCAGGCCGAAGTCAGCCGCAGCCCGAAGTACGGCAAGGTCGCGATCGCCAGGAACACGGCGAGCTGGATCAGCCCGACCGCCACCGCGATCCCGATCCTGGCGGCGACCAGCGCGGCGGTGCTGACCGGGGCGAGCCGCAGCCGGCGCAGCAGCTTGTTCTCCCGCCAGCTCACCAGCGTGATCGCGGCGCCGAAGGTGGCACCGGAAGCCAGTGCCCAGCCCAGCAGGCCGGGGGTGAAGTACTGGATCGACTTGAGCGACTTGTCCTGCACCTGGCTGGCGGCCATGGTGTACCTCGCAGGGTGGCCAGCCTGGTTCGCCGCCTGGACGATCGAGTTGAGCACCGAGGTCACGATGGCGGCCTTGGTCTGATCGGCGATCGAGTACCGCACGACAAGCGTGCTGCCGCGCTGCAGGACGGCAGCGTCGTCGGTGCCCTTGCGCACCGCGGCCAGCGCGGCGGGCAGCGACCTGGCCTCGGTCACCGACATCACCTTGGCCAGCCCGCGCGGGTCGGCGGCCTGCGCCTCGCGCAGCAGGGCGACCCGGCCGACGGCGACCAGATCGATCTTCGGCGCCGTGGTGTTCTTGTAGATGGAGCCGAAGAACAGCAGGAACAGCACGGGCAGCAGGATCGAGAAGATCAGCGCGGCCCGGTCCCTGACGAAGCCGAGAAACATCGCGCGGGACAGGCTGGCGAACCCGCCGACGGTGCTTGCCCGCTCGCCTCCGGGTCTCCCGACCGGCTCGCCGGTGCTTGCCCGCTCGCCTCCGGGTCTCCCGACCGGCTCGCTCATGCCCGGTATTCCCGCCCGGTGAGGCTGAGGAAGACGTCCTCGAGTGTCGCGCCCTGCACCCGCAGGCCGGCCAGCGCGCCAGACCCGGCCAGGGCGGCGAGCGCCCCGGCCGGGTCTCTGGTCGCTACCGTGAGCGAGACGCCGTCGTCGCCGACCTGGGCGCCGGTGCGTGCGGCCAGCTCGTCGGCGCTGGCCAGCCCGGACTGCACGCTGATCCGAAGCGGGTGGTCGAGTTCCCGCACCAGTGCCGCCGGAGGCCCGATCTTGAGTATCTTGCCGTGGTCCATGATCGCCACCCGGTCGCAGAGCGTCTCGGCCTCGTCCATGTGATGCGTTGTCAGCACGACGGTCCGGCCGGATCCGCTGATCTGCCGCAGCAGGTCCCACAGGTTGCGCCGGGCCTGCGGGTCGAGCGCCCCGGTCGGCTCGTCGAGGAACAGCAGTTCAGGATCGTGCACCAGCGCGCACGCGATCGACAGCCGCTGGGCCTGGCCGCCGGAGAGTTTCTCGGTGCGCACCCCTGCCTGCTCGGTCAGGCCGACCGTGCCGAGCATGGCGTCAGCGGCCGTGGGCGGAACGCCGTACAGCGAAGCGAAGGTGCGGATCTGCTCCCTGGCGGTGAGCCGCTCGAAGAACGACGACGCCTGCAGTTGCACGCCGATCCTCGGCAGCAGGCTCGGGTTGCGCGGCCAGGCGGGCAGTCCGAGCACGCTGACCTCGCCGGAGTCCGGCCGGCGGAGGCCCTCGATGATCTCCAGCGTGGTGGTCTTGCCCGCTCCGTTGGGACCGAGTATCCCGAAGAACTCCCCTTGGCTGACCTCGAAGCTGACCCGGTCGGCCGCCACCACGTCGCCGTAGGACTTGCACAGGTCGCGTACCGAGATGGTGGCGGGCACAGCGCGCACTGTAACACGGGTAGCACGCAAACGCGATATGACGCATGTGCCGGGTGATACGGGACGGTCAGCCGGTTTTCCGTGCCCGGCGGGGCGCGAGCTCGTCGGCGGCCGCCGACCGGGGCGACGCCTGGGCGTCCGGATCCGCTGCCTCGCCGCTGTCGGCGGGCAGCTGGGCCAGCGTGCCCTCGACTTCCTGCCAGACCCGGCCGAGCGCCAGGCCGAACACGCACTGACCGCCCTGCAGCAGGTCGACGACCTCGTCCCTGGAGGTGCAGGCGTAGACGCTCGCGCCGTCGCTCATCAGGGTCACCTGGGCGAGATCGGTGGTGCCGTGCTCGCGCAGGTAGTTCACCGCGGCCCTGACCTGCTGCAGCGAGATGCCGGTGTCCAGCAGCCGCTTGACCACCCGCAGCACGAGGATGTCGCGGAAGCCGTACAGCCGCTGGGTGCCCGACCCTCGGGCTGGCCGGACGCTGGGCTCGACCAGGCCGGTGCGGGCCCAGTAGTCGAGCTGGCGGTAGCTGATGCCCGCCGCCGCGCAGGCGGTCGGGCCGCGGTAGCCGACGTCCTCGGTGAGCGGGTCGACCGCGTCGTCGAAGAGCAGGCCCTGCTCGCCGGCGCGGGATGCTGCCGCGGTGCGCTGGCTGCGCTCGCGCTCATCGTGCCCGTCGCTGTTGATCACCGCCACGCCCACCTCCGGCCTGGGTGCACGATTCGCACGTTAGGCGCGCGGAGTGACCCCGTCAACGACCTCCCGCGGCGCGTCGCCGGGGAGGATCAGGTTGCACTGCCGAAATCCTCCGGCGTGATGTTGTCCAGGAACTCGCGGAACTTCTCGACCTCGTCCTCGTTCTCCTGCTCGTCCGGGATCGAGACGCCGGCCTCGTCGAGTATGTCGTCGTGGGCGAAGATGCTGGTCCCGGTGCGCAGCGCGAGCGCGATCGAGTCGGACGGCCGCGCGCTGACCGTGGTCCCGTTGGAGAACACCAGGTCAGCGAAGAAGATCCCGTCTCGCAGCGCGGTGATATTCACCTGGGTCAGTTCGATCTTCAGTGCCTTGAGTATGTCCCGCATCAGATCGTGGGTCAGCGGGCGCGCCGGAACCATGCCCTGTTGCGCGAATGCGATGGCGGTGGCTTCCATCGGACCGATCCAGATCGGCAGGTAGCGCTCGCCGCCGGTCTCCTTCAGCAGCACGATGGGGTTGTTCGTTGGCATCTCGACCCGGACGCCCACGACCTCCATCTCCTTCACCGCGACTCCGTCCTCACCCGCGCCTCATGTGAGCGTTGTTCCCTGCCGTACCCGGGGCACTCCTTGCCAACGTACACCCGCCCGGGCCGTGACCTGACAACTGCGGTCATGCGCCTAGTTCCTCCCCGGGCAGGCCCGCCTCGGCCAGCGCGGCCTCGATCATGGCTCGGTGCAGCCTGATCAGCAGGCCGGCGATCTCGCGCGCGGTTTGGCCCGCCGCGTCCCTGGCGCCGGCGCTGCGCTGCCGCAGGATCGGCGCGACGACCTGCTCGATCAGCGAGATGTCCCGGTCGGCGGCGGTCTTCGCCGCCCGCAGGTGCCTGGCCTGCACGCCATAGGACGCGAGAGCGGCGACGGTCGCGGCGACGTCGAGTGCGTCCTGGCCGTACAGCCTGCCGGACCTGCGGACCAGTCCGTGCGCCTCAAGCTCGGCCAGCTGATCCTCGTCGATCCCGGCGGACTCGAGCAGGTCGCGCCGGCTGATCATCTCGGCCGGCCTGGCCTTGGCGCGGGCCGTCCCGCCGCCGGCCTGCTTGTCGCCGCCAGCGCCGGCCACCAGGCGCTCCCTGATCACCCGGAGCGGCAGGTACTGGTCACGCTGCGCGGTGAGGATGAAACGGAGCTGGTCGACGTCGGCCGGGCCGAACCTGCGGTAGCCAGACGGCGACCTGGCCGGGGAGATCAAGCCCTCGGACTCAAGGAAGCGGATCTTCGAGACACTGATGTCGGGGAATTCGCCACGGAGTTCGGTGAGCACCTCGCCGATGCCGAGGTACGCCCGAGCGAACTGGCCGTTCATCCGTGCCGTGCGCCTCAGCCGCTCTCGGCGTGGGACATCCGGCCCTGGAGGAAGACCAGCCGGAACTTCCCGATCTGCACCTCGTCCCCGCCGGCGAGCGCGGCTTCCTCGATCCGCTCCCGGTTCACGTAGGTGCCATTCAGGCTGCCGACGTCACGCACGGCGAAGGATCCGCCGTGCCGGTAGAACTCGGCGTGCCGCCGGGACACCGTCACGTCGTCGAGGAAGATGTCGCTGTCCGGCCGGCGGCCGACCTGCGTGAGCTCGTTGTCGAGCAGGAACCTGCTGCCAGCGTTCGGGCCGCGCTTGACCACGAGCAGCGCGGTGTTCGGCGGCAGCGAATCGACGGCCGCGGCCTCGGCCGGCGACTCGTCGCCTGGCTCGGCCTCGGGGGTCTCGATGCCGGTGAAGATCATCGATGTGGTCTCGCCGGCCATGGCACGGTCCGGGGCCGACCTGATCAGCGGAGTGCCGCACTGCCAGCAGAAGCGCGCGTTGTCGGGATTGCCCTCACCGCACTCGGTGCAATAGACGCTGGGCATCGGGCTGCCTAGCCTCCCGTTCGTCGGCCGCGCCGCGCTGACGGAAAAGACGTCCGTGCGGGCGTCCTGCGTGGCCACGTCCGCGGGCGCATTCCACGCTACCTGGGGCGCGCGGCCCTGGTCCATCTGCCACGCAGGGTCCGTGGCGCGCTGGCCTCCTGGCGTGTCCCAGCCCCCGCTTGCGGACGGTCGTGCGGCAACCCGCCGCGCCGCACGCGGCTGTGCCGCGACCTGCTGTGCCGCGACCTGCTGTGCCGCAACTTGGCGACCCGCAACCGATCTGGCCCGATTGCGGCGCCTACGCCAGATCACGCTGTCACCTCCGACGCTAACCGCTGGTCATGCGCAATCTCCTAGTGAGGGCAATTGTCTCACGCACAGGGAGCGCCGCGTCGGCCTTCAGGCCAGCCCGGCGCGAGGGCGCAGCGCGCCGCTCCGGCCGTCATGGGGTAGTGCGGCGTTCCCGCCCCGCCTGCTCGACCACGCCGGCCCACTCGTCCAGCAGGGCCTGGGCGGCGTCCCCGTCGGCCGCCTCGGCCCACAGGTGGGTGACCGCCTGCGAGGTGTCCGGCAGCACCAGCACCCAGCCACCATCCGGCTCGATCACCCGGACGCCGTCGGTGGTGTCTATCGGCCGCGAGCCGGCTGCCTCCACGATCGTCCGCATCACGCTGCCCTTGGCGGCCCACGGCGTGGGCACCGAGCGCTTGAGCAGGTGGGCGACCGGAATCCTGGCATGGATCTGGCTGAGCGTCAGTCTCGTGCGGGCGACCAGCCCGATCAGCCTGGCGAAGGCGGCGATGCCGTCCAGCGACCTGGCGAACTCCGGCACCACGAACCCGCCGCGGCCGTCGGCGGCGAAGATGACGTCCGCCGCGGCCGTCGCCTCGTACAGGCCGTGCGGCGACGTGGGCGTCCAGCCGACCTCGACGCCGTGGAACCGGCAGACATCCTCGGCCACCCTGGTGGTGGTTACCGGCAGGGCCACCCGGCCGGACCGCCGCTCGGCGGCGACCAGGTCGAGCACGACCAGCAGCGCGCGGTCGTCGCTGACCAGCGCACCCTTGTCGTCGATCAGCGTGATCCGCTCGCCGACCGGGTCGAAGCGCACGCCGAACGCGGCCCGGGACGAGTAGACCAGTTCGGCGAGCCGGTGCAGATCCGCCCTGACCTGGGCGGGCGACTGGGTCGGCGTCGCCTCGTCCAGGCGGTTGTTGACGGTGAGCACGTCCACGCCGATCCGGCCGAGCAGGCCGGGCAGTACCAGCGCGGCGGTGCCGCCCGCGCAGTCGGCGACCACCTTCAGCCTGGCGTCCCTGACTCCCGCCATGTCGACGCAGCGGAGCAGGTCCGCGGTGTACGCCTCGATCACCCGCGGCGGGTAGGTCAGCTCGGCTATCTCGCCGGGAAACGCGCGCCGGAACTCCTGCCGGGAGAAGACCCGCTCCAGCTTGCGCGCGGCGGCCTGGGACAGGTCGGCGCCGCGCTCGTCGAAGAAGATGATGTCCACCGACTGCGGGTCGTCGGGCGTGGTCCTGATCGCGATGCCGCCGCTGCACTCGCTGCGCGCCGTCTCGAACCTGGCCACCGGGAGCGGCTGGGCCTCGAGGTCGACGACGTTGATCGCGCTGGCGTTCAGCGCGCCGTGCACGGCGCGCTTCAGCGCGCGGGCCGCACGGGACACGTCGCGCGAGGTGGTGACGGCCGACCCCTTCTTCAGCGTGGTCGCGTAGGCGCTGGCCAGGCGCACGCACAGCTCCGGCGTGATCTCGACGTTGACGAGCCCGGACACGCCGCGCGGGCCGAACAGGGTGCGCTGGCCGCGCGACTCCCAGATGACGCTGGTGTTCACCACCGCGCCGGCCTCGATGGTCTTGAACGGGTAGACCTTGACCCCGGCCGACACGTACGCCTCGGACTCGATGACGCACTCGTCGCCGACCACCGCGCCCTCCTCGATCCTGGCCGAGGCCATGACGTCGGTGTTCTTGCCGACCACGCAGCCGCGCAGGGTAGCGCCGACGCCCACGTACACGTTGTTGTGCACGACCGCGCGGTGCAGGAACGCGCCCTCCTTCACCACCACGTTGCTGCCCACTACGGTGAACTCCCGTAGCTGCGCGCCCGCCTCGATCTTGGCGTAGTCGCCGATGCACAGCGGGCCGGTCAGGATGGCGTCGGGATCGACTTCTGAGCCCTCGGCCACCCAGATCCCCGGCGACAGCTCGAAGCCGTCGATATCCGCCTTGACCTTGCCGGACAGCACGTCGGCCTGTACCCGGTGGTAGGCCTCGTGCGTGCCGACGTCCTCCCAGTACCCGTCGGCGACCCAGCCGAAGACCGGAGCGCCGCGCTTGAGCAGGCTGGGGAACACGTCGCCAGACCAGTCGACGACCTCGCGGGACGGCACCTCGGCGAGCACCTCGGGCTCCATCACGTAGATGCCCGTGTTGACGGTGTCGGAGAAGACCTGGCCCCAGGTCGGCTTCTCCAGGAATCGCTGGATCCGGCCGTCCTCGTCGGCGATGACGATGCCGAACTCGAGCGGGTCGGGCACCCGGGCGAGCGCGACCGTGACCAGCGCGCCGTTGTCCTTGTGAAAGCGCACCAGATCGGACAGGTCGATATCGGTCAGCGCGTCGCCGGAGATGACCAGGAACGGCGCGTCGCGCAGCGCGTCCTCGGCGTTCTTGACGCTGCCCGCCGTGCCGAGCGGCGTGTCCTCGGTGGCGTACTGCAGGCTCATGCCGGATTCCTCGCCGTCACCGAAGTAGTTGCGCACCATCGACGCGAGGAACTGCACGGTCACGATCGTCTCGTCGAAGCTATGCCGGCGCAGCAGGCGCAGCACGTGCTCCATGATCGGCTTGTTCACCACCGGCAGCAGCGGCTTGGGCTGGTTGGCGGTCATCGGGCGCAGCCTGGTTCCCTCGCCGCCTGCCATGACTACAGCCCTCACCGTCGCCAGCTCTCCCTTCAGGCACAGCAGAGTCCCGGCCGGGTGCCGCGCGCCGCGTCAGCCCGGTGCCCCCTCGCCATGGTGCGCGGCCGCGAGCAGGGCCCGAGCCTGCCGGAGGTAGAGCACAGCAGCCCACCAGTAGAGTCCAGTTCCCCAGAGTGCGAATGCCCAACCGAACACGCGGGCCGTGAGTGCGTACGGGGCGGTGTGCGAACCAAGAAAAAGTAGTGGAAATGCGTAGAGAAGGCTCAGTGTCGCAGCCTTGCCCACGAAGCTGACGTGCAGCGGGCCGTAGCCGCGGCCGCGCAGCGCGAGCAGCGAGACCCCGAGCACGACTTCGCGCAGCGCCAGGATGGCGACCAGCCACCAGCCGATGATTCCCCGGACGGCGAGGGCGATCACGGTCGAGACGATGTACAGCCGGTCGGCGGCCGGGTCGAGCAGCTCGCCGAGCCGACTCTGCTGGTTCAGCGCCCGGGCGATCTTGCCGTCCAGCCAGTCGGACACGCCCGCGGCGGCGAGCAGGCCGAGCGCCCACCAGTCGCCCGCGTCGCTGCGCACGCCGAGCACCAGCCACAGGAAGACCGGCACGCCGGCCAGCCGGGCGACGCTGATCAGGTTCGGGATCGTGACGATCTGCCGGCCCTCTGGTGCGCCGCCAGGCTGCGGCTCGCCGACGGTGCCCGGCCCGGACGGGCCGGCCGGATCAGGCTGCGCCGTCATCGTCCCGCATCACCGTTCCTCCCGCGGCCGACGTTACGCGGTCCGCTGCCGGCTGGCTACACCGGACCCGTGCCGGGTCGCGGGCGCGGCCCGGCCCGGCAGGGCAGACTTGGCGGATGGGCGTGAAACGGCCGGCCGCCGCGCTGCTCGCCGCGCTGCTGCTGGCGGCGGCACTGCTGGCGGCCTGCTCGGGCCGGACGGCGGGTGGCGGCAGGCGATCGGGCGGCGGCCCGCCAGGAGGGTCCGCCAGGCCGCGGCCGGCCAGGTCGCCCGTCGCGGGCCTGCCGACGCCGTGGCTGACTTACCACGCCAGCGCCTCGCGATCGGGTGATGTCGCCGGGCTGCCGCCCGCGGGCGGCCTGGCCATCGGCTGGTCGCGGCGGCTGGACGGTGCCGTGTATGGCCAGCCGCTGGTAGCCGGCGACCTGGTGATCGCGGCAACCGAGAACGACACCGTGTACGGGCTCGACTGGCGCACCGGACAGGTCGGCTGGCGGACGCACCTCGCCGCGCCGCTGCCGCTGGCCGACCAGCCGTGCGGTGACATCAACCCGCTCGGCATCACGAGCACGCCAGTGCTGTACGGCGGGCTGGTCTACGTGCTCGCACAGGTCGGCCGGTCCGGCCATGTCCTGGTCGGGCTCGACCCGGCGTCCGGGGCGATCAGGTACCGCAGGGCGGTGCCGTCACCCGACGGCAGGCCGGCCTATGACCAGCAGCGCGGCGCGCTGGCCGCGGCGAACGGCCGGATCTACGTGATCTTCGGCGGGCATGCCGGCGACTGCGGTCCGTACGCCGGGTCGGTGGTCGGCATGCCCGCGGCGGGGAGCACGGGAGCGATCGCGTCCTATCTCGTGCCGACCAGCAACCACGGCGGTGTCTGGGCGCCCGGCGGCCCGGCGGTCGGCGCGGACGGCAGCCTGTTCGTCGGCGTCGGCAACGGCGCGACGTCCGGGCCGTTCGACGACACGGACTCGGTGACCAGGCTCTCGCCCGGCCTGGCCCGCACCGGCGTATTCGCGCCGTCGACCTGGGTCGCGGACAACCGGGCCGATCTGGACCTCGGCTCGATGACCCCGGCGCTGGCTGGCGGCGGGCAGATCCTGATGGACGGCAAGCGCGGCGTGGCGTACCTGCTGGACGCGGCCGGGCTTGGCGGTGTCGGCGGTCAGCTGGCCCAGCTCGCAGTCTGCCCGGCCTTCGGCGGCGCCGCGGTGGCGGGGCCGGTGGTGTACCTGCCGTGCGCAGGCGGCGGCCCGGCCGCCGTGCTGCCGCAGGACGGGCGGCTCAGGCTGCTCTGGCGCGGCCCGCCCGCGGCGGACGGCTCGCCGGTGGTGGGCGGCGGCGCGGTCTGGGTGACGGCGAACGCGGCGGGCGTGCTCTACGAGCTGAGCCCGGCGACCGGGAAGGTCATGGCCAGCATCAGGCTGGGCTCGGCGCTGCCGCACTTCGCCTCTCCCTCCCTCTCCGGACCGCTTGTGCTGGTCGGGACCCTGCACGGAGTGGTCGCCGTGTCCGGCGCGTGACCGGCACCGCCGTGTCCGGCGCGTGACCGGCACCGCCAACTCCGGCGCGTAGCCAGCACCGCCGTGTCCGGCCCGCTTACGCCGCTTCCCACAGGCTGGTGATCCCCTGGCCCACGCCGATGCACATGCTGGCGGCCGCCCTGCCGCCGCCGCGCCGCCTGAGCTCGTGCAGCAGCGTGGTGGTGATCCGCGCCCCCGAGCAGCCGAGCGGGTGCCCGATCGCGATCGCGCCGCCGTTGACGTTGACGATGTCAGGGTCCAGCTTGAGCTGGTCGATGACCGCGACGGCCTGGGCGGCGAAGGCCTCGTTGAGCTCGACCAGCCCCAGGTCGCTCAGCTGCCAGCCGGCCCTGGCCAGCGCCCTGCCGGTGGCGGGTACCGGCCCGATCCCCATGTAGTCCGGGTGCACTCCGGCGCTGGCGGCGCCCGCGTAGCGCGCCATCGGCTCCGCGCCCGCCGCGGTCATCGCCCGCTCAGACATCAGCACAAGCCCGGCCGCGCCGTCGTTGAGCGGCGAGGAGTTGCCGCCGGTGACGGTCCCGCCCTGGCGGAACGCCGGGCGCTTGGCGGCAAGCTCGGCCTCGGTCAGATCGTCCCTGATGCCCTCGTCCGCGCTGACCGTGCCGTCCGGCGCCTGCACTGGCACGATCTCGGCGTCGAACCGCCCCGCGGAGCGTGCCGCGCTGGCCAGCTGGTGGCTGCGCAGCGCGAACCGGTCCTGCCTGGCCCGGTCGACTCCGTACTTGGCGGCGACGTTCTCGGCCGTCTCCCCGAGGCTCACCGGCGGGTACAGCTGTGCCATCTTCGGGCTGACCAGGCGCCAGCCGAGCCTGGTGTCGGCGACGCCCGCGTCCCGCGGGAAGACCTCGGCAGCCCTCGGCAGCACGAACGGCGCGCGGGTCATCGACTCGGTACCACCGGCGATGCAGATGTCCGCGTCCCCGGCCGCGATCGCCCGGGCAGCGCTGCACACGGCCTCCATGCCCGAGCCGCAGAGCCGGTTGACCGTGGCGCCGGGAATCTCGACCGGCAGGCCGGCCAGCAGCACGCCCATCCGGGCGACGTTCCTGTTGTCCTCGCCCGCCTGGTTGGCTGCGCCCCAGTAGACGTCGTCGATCCGCTCCGGCTCCAGCCACGGGTTGCGTGCCACCAGCGCGCTGATCACGTCGCCGGTGAGATGGTCGGGCCGGACCCCGGCCAGCGCGCCCTTGATCTTCCCGATCGGCGTCCTGCATGCGTCGACGACGAAGACACCGGCCATCGGCCACCCCTTTCGCACCGCGACGGTCCTATCGTCGCCGCTGTCGGGACTTTAGTCACCCGCCGGACCGGCCAACGGCCGTGGGGCGGGCCGCCGCGCTGCTGCGAGCCTTCCTGCCATGCCGCACTCCGTCGTCAGATCCGCGCCGCAACTGGCCCCCTCGCTCGCTCCTGGCCGCCGCCTCGCGGCCAGGCTCCCGGTCGTGGCCATCCCCGTCCAGCCGGGACCGGCGCCGCACGCCCAGCCGCTCGGCGACCGGTACCGACCGGTCGAGCCGGTCAGTGCGGTAGACGGCGGGACGGTCTGGCGCGGCACCGATGAGGTGCTGCACCGCGAGGTCGCGATCTGGGAACTGCGGGCCGACCGCCCGGTTCCGATCGCGGTGATCGCGGCCGTGCTCGGCGCCGCGCGGCTCACCGACCGGCGGATCGCGCGGGTCTTCGATGCTGACTGCGCCGCGCGGCGACCGTACATCATCACCGAATGGGCACGGGGAGACTCCGTCGAGCGCCTGCTCCGCAACGGGCCGCCCGACCCGCTGACGGCCGTGTCCGTCACGCTGGACGCCGTGGCGGCGCTTGCCGCCGCGCACGAGGCCGGCTGGGCGCACCTGCGTCTCACTCCCGCGTCGGTGCGGTGCGGCGAGAGCGGGCTGAAGGTCACCGGGATCGGCATCGAGGCAGCGCTGGCCGGTGCCGTCGCGGCGGACCCGGCTGCCGCCGACGCGCGAGCCCTGGCCGGGCTGCTGTACGCACTGCTGACCGGCTACTGGCCCGGTGGTGACCCGTCCAGGCTGCCACGGGCACCACGCTACCGCGGCCAGCTCTGCGTTCCCGGCGACGTGCGGGCAGGCGTGCCTGACGTGCTCGACGAGCTGATCCGCCGCGCCCTGCTGCCCGGTCATGCGCAGCCGGTCCGCTCGCCCGCCCAGTTCGGAAGGGAACTGTGCCGGTCACGGTGGCTGCTGCGGCCGCTCGGCGGCCGCCGGACCGGACGCCCGGGCTTGAACAGGCCGGAGGCACGCTCGCGTCACAGGCAGGCGTAGACCGCGTCGATCAGTGCCCGGTTGCGCGGGTTCTGCCAGCGCGGGCCCATCTGCCCGGTCACGTAGCCGAACGAGACGCCGGCCTGCTGGTCGCAGAACCCCAGCGAGCCGCCCGCGCCGAAGTGCCCGAAGGCGCGGCCCGGGCCGATCGGCCGCTCCGGCTGGCTCAGCTGGAAGCCGAGGCCGAACCTGGTGATCCGGTGCAGGATCAGGTCGGGTCCGTATACCTGCTCGGCGCTCGCCGCGGCCAGCGCGCCGGTATCCACCACGGCGGTGCCGTCCAGCGTCCCGCCGGCGGCCAGCGCGGCGTAAACCCTGGCCACTCCCCTGGCGGTGCCATGGCCGTTCGCCGACGGCACCTCGGCCTGCCGCCAGGCCGGGGTGTTGATCACCCCGGCACCGGACAGTCCGCCAGGATTGAAGTAGGCGTTATGCGCCATCAAGGCCCCGTGATCCAGGCCAGCCCCGTGATCCAGGCCAGGACCGTGATCCAGGCCAGCACCGTCCGGGCCAGCACCGCCGTCCTCGGCCGGCGGCGGCCCCGGCCAGTCGAAGTCGGCGACGCGGTGATGCTCGGCCGCGGGCAGGCCGATGTGCACGTCGGCGCCGAGCGGGCCGGCCACCTCCCTGGCCAGCAGCGCGCCGGGCCCGTGACCAGACGCACGCCGCAGCAGCTCGCCGACCAGGAATCCGAATGTGTTGACGTGGTAACCGTGCGCGGTCCCCGGCTCCCACCACGGTTCCTGCGCGGCCAGTGCGTCGGTCATCACCTGCCAGTCCAGCATCGCGCCTGGTGGCAGCCGGCGCCTGACCGCGGGCAGGCCGGCCTGGTGGGACAGCACCTGCCGCACCGTGACGTCCTGCTTGCCGGCCGCGCCGAACTCCGGCCAGTAGCCAGCCGCCGGCCGGTCGACGTCGAGCCGGCCGTCGCCGGCCAGCCGGGCGGCGAGCACCGCGAGCAGGCCCTTGCCGACCGAGAAGATGTTGACCAGCGTGTCGTGCCGCCACGGGATGGTCCGGCCCTGGTCGGCCCAGCCGCCGGCCAGGTCGGCGACCACCCGGCCGCCGGCGGTGACGCACAGCGCCGCGCCGGTGTCGCCGCGTCCGGCGAAGTTCTCCGCAAACGCCTCTTTGACCGGCAAGAACGCCGGGTCGCAGTCGCCGTCGATGGTCACCGGGGCAGCCTCGCCTGGATGAAGGAGGCCAGCGCCCCGATGCTGGCCAGGCTGTCCAGGTTCAGGTCTTCCCCGGCGACGTCCACGCCGAAGCGACGGTGTACCTCGGTCAGCAGCACGGTCCCGCCGAGCGAGTCGAGGCCGATGCCGTCGCGAAGCAGCGGCGTGTCCGCGGCCGCGCCGAGCGGCCTGTCGTCGCCGGTGATCTCGGCCAGGAGCTGCCTGACCTGGCGCGTCACGTCGGCCGGGCCGGTCATGACGCGGCCCAGCCGGGCAGCGCGGGCAGCGGGTCGTCCAGCTGCCTGGCGTACCTGGCATGCCCTGCCTGCGGCTGCTGGCCGGCCCTGAAGCCAGCCCCAGTCAGCGCGATCCGAAGCGGCACGTTGCGCGGGCTGATCAGGCAGGGAACGATGAGCTGCGGGGCGCCAGCGGCTCGCGCGGTGCGGCAGACCCAGGCGAGCAGCGCGTCGATCACGCCCCGGCCGATCGCCCGGCACGACATCATCAGCAACGGCACTTCCCACTCGGCTCCGGACGTGGCGATCACGCAGCCGCCCACGATCCCGTCGTCGCCGAATCGGTCGGACAGCCGGACCGTGACGACCTGATGGCGGGGCGAGGCGGCCAGGTCGCCGAACTCCTGCTCGCTGAGCTCGTGGCCCGCCGAGTTGAACTGGTGGGTGCGGACCGAGAGCTCGTGCAGCCGCGGCAGGTCGGCCCGCTCCGCCGGGGCGATGCGCACCCGGGTACGGCAATACCTGAGGAACTCGTCCCTGGACCCGCCGAACGCGCGCGCCTCCTCCTGCCGCTGGCGGCGCTGCAGGTACAGCTCCCCGCGCCTGCGCCCTTCCTCGGTCAGCACCGCCGGGCTGAACGCGGGCCAGGTCACCGCGTCGGCCAGCTCGTCCGGCGCGAGAACGAGCACGTCGGGCAGCGCGTAGGCCACCTCGGCACGTTCCAGCGCGTCATCGTCGACGAACGCGACGGCGTCGGTCGCTATCGCGAGCTCGGCGGCGATCTGCCGGACCGCGGCGGACTTGGCGCCCCAGTCGCAGCGCACCGCCGCGAACGAGTGACCGGTGGCCCGCTCGGCGTAGCCTGCCGCCTCCGGCGGGTTCCGGCTGGCGATCGCCTGCAGGATGCCGCGCCCGGCGAGCTCGCCGAGTATCCCGGTGAGCGCGGGATCGGGGGCCGGCGGCTGGTCAGGAGATTCGAGGAAGACCCCGTCGAGCAGCGTGTTGTCCAGGTCCCAGACGACGCACTTGATCACCGCTGGTGATCCTCGCCGCCGGTGCGCTTTTCCATCGTGAGGTGCGTGGCGGTGAAGCCGAACGCGCGGTACAGCGCGCGCATCGGCAGGTTCGCCGCGTTCACCTTGCCGGACAGGTGCGTGAACCTGGCATGCTCGGCCGCGTCGAGCACCGCGGACATCAGCAGCTCGCCGACCATCCCGCGCTCGGCCACGTCGGCGACGGCCAGCGACCGGAAGTTCCCGTACCGCTCTCCGGTCAGCGAGTTCGTGCGGGCCGACAGCCAGGCCCAGCCAACCGGTTCGGCGGGAGTTGCCGCGTCGGCCGCGATCAGGGTGATCTCCCCTGGTTTGCCGAGCGCTGCGGCGACCCTGCGGCGATGGAATGCCAGGTCGGTGATCGCCTCGGTGCCGAACGAGACCCGCGCGATGCCGACCTCGAACGCGGCGATGGCGTCAAGATCGCCGTCACCGGCCGGCCTGACCAGGAAGCGGTCATGCGCCGCGATCACGCCCTGCATCCTGCCATACCCGCTCAGCGCTGCCGCCTTGGCATCGGGCGGAACACCGAACCGCCGCAGGCCGGGCAGCCCGCGGCCTTCAGGTCGCCGATCTGCGCCCAGTGCGGTGCCTCGCCGCGGTCCGCACGGCCCACCAGGTGCACCGCTCCGCAGCCCGCGCACTGATACGGCCGGACCTGCTCGGTCCGCTCGTCGGCGGTGTACAGCGGTCCCGCGTACTCCTCCAGCGGTGGCACAGCGGCTCCGCTGGTGCGCAGGTGGTACAGGTGGCTGCTGCCCGCCAGGATGCCGGCGCCCGCGTAGCTGTTGAAGTTCGGCGTGAGCGACCTGATCACGAGCCCGAGGTCGCCGATCAGCCGCTGGGCGGCCAGCGTCTCAGCCGGCCGCCTGGCGCCGAACGACAAGTACACGTGGCGCCCCGGGTGCGGCCCGAGCGCGGCGACGGCGCGGGACAGGAACAGCGCGGCACCGGCCACGGTGTAGGGCGGGTCGGTGCAGGCCACCTCGATGGCGCCGGCCAGCCCGGCGGGCAGCGGCCGGCGCAGGTCGTGCTCGACCAGTTGCACGCCGAC
>Ga0335078_10005521_pt1 | contig 18680 bp, 18 predicted proteins | sample Lox_Sample_32_FD_206711 | JGI IMG/M metagenome (GOLD analysis project Ga0335078, IMG submission 206711) | Soil microbial communities from Loxahatchee National Wildlife Refuge, Florida, United States - Lox_Sample_3.2 | ecosystem: Environmental > Terrestrial > Soil > Wetlands | place: USA... | reverse complement strand
GGGCGCTGCGCGCCGGCACGGTCCCGGCCGAGGTCACCACGGACCGCGCGCCCGTCTACCCCAGGGTGCTCGATGAGCTGGTCCCCTCGGCGCTGCACATCGTGGAGCAGTACGCGAAGACCCCGGTCGAGGCTGACCACGGGCGGCTGAAGGCCTGGCTGCGGCCGATGCGGGGACTGAAGCGTCACCGCTCCGCGCGGATCCTCGCCGCCGGTCATGCCTTCGTGCAGGATCTCCGCCGCGGCCACTACGACATCGCTACCGAAGTCCCCGTCGCCACCGGCTCCGCGTGGCATTCGACGCCCTCGCGCTCGCCATCTGAACGCAGCGGAGCATCCGGATCATGCTCCCACCCTGTTCAGGGAAGGCACAACGCAACAGTGCCGTCGGACCCATCAGGCAGGGTGAGGGAATCAGCGCCGCCTGAGGCGGCAGCAGCGTGATCTTGGTGCATAGGTCGGGCGCGAATGGAACGGGACCCGGGAGGTCGCCGGGCTTCACACGACCTGCAGCAGGGGGATCGAACCGATCGTGACAAGGGCGCGAAGGAGGATCGTCATGGCGAGGACCCGCCAGGTCCTGTTCATTCAGGGCGGCGGTGCAGGCGTGCACGACGATTGGGACGACAAGCTGTTCGGCAGCCTGAGGCGGGAACTCGGGGACGGGTGCGAGGTCCGCTACCCGCGCATGCCCGACGAGGACGACCCGAGCTACGGCAGGTGGAGCGCGGCCATCCGGCGTGAGATAACGGCCTTGGGCGACGGCGCGGTCGTGGCTGGCCATTCGGTGGGCGGGACGATCCTCATCAACGTGCTCGCTGAGCGGTCACCGGAGCGTGAGCTCAGGGCGATCGTGCTGATCGGCGCTCCGTTCGTAGGTGCGGACGGCTGGCCTGGCGCCGAGCTCGAGCTGCCGCACGACCTCGGCGCGAGCCTTCCGCAGGGCGTGCCGGTGCATGTGTTCCATGGACTCGCGGACGAAACTTCCCCACCGTGGCACGCTGACCTGTACGCCCGCGCCATCCCGCAGGCACAGCTGCATCGGCTGCCCGAACGCGATCACCAGCTGAGCAATAACCTGAGCGAGGTGGCAAAGGCGGTTAGTCCAGACGATCCCGGAAGCCTCACCCGGAGGGTATCGACGAGCCCAGATCCCTCCTGAATCGACAGCCACGGCCTCGGCGCTCGGGCGGTCCGTGATCGCCGGGCGGGTGTCCGACAAGCTGCACTCGACTCTTGGGCTAGAAGGGATGGAGGCCTTCGAGTTCTACCCCAGGGACGGTCAGAAATTCCTGACAGTCCCATCAAAGCGGCTCGGTGCCCGTTTCTGGTGAGGAGCTCGTGGCGTCGAGATTGCGGAGTCTGTCGCGGACCTGGCTGGCGTCGGGGTGGTCGAGATCGTGGAGGATCGCGAGGGCCTCTCGCCAGCTGTCGTGGGCGCCACGCAGGTCTCTTGCTACGCAGTGGGTGTCACCTATGTGAGTGAGGATCTCGGCCTGGTGGTAGCGGTCGCCGAGGTCGCGGAACAGCTCGAGCGCCTGCCGGTAGCAGGAGGTGGCCTTGTCATGCTGGCCGATGTGGTGCCGGGCGTAGCCGAGGCTGTCCCAGGCGGCGGCCTCACCGAGGCGGTTGCCGAGCTCGCGGTGCAGGTTGAGGGCCTTCCCGCAGTTGTCGAGGGCCCGCCGGTGGTCCCCCAGTTGGGCCTGCAGCCAGCCGATCGCGTTGAGGGCGGTTGCCTGCCCTTTGCGGTGACCCGTGTCCTCATACAGGCGCAGGGCCACCTGGTCGTGGGCTAGTGCCTGCTCGGGCCGACCCTGCCGATCGAGCAGCCATGACAGGGCTTGATGGGCGCGGGCCTCGCCGATGTGGTCACCGACTTCGTGGAACAGGCCGAGAGCCTGCGCCAGGTCAGTATGCGCCTCATCGAAGCAGCCAAGCCGACTGCAGGCATCGCCCAGGCTGCGGTAGGCCCGAGCCTGCGCGGCGCGGTCTCCCAGGCGTTGCGCGGCGGCCACCGCGGTCCGCTGAACGGTGATCCAGTCGCGCCAGTGCCCTTGCCAGTCGAGGAAGTCGGTAAGTGTCCAGGGAAGCTGCCAGGCGTGCGTGTCGAATCGGTGCTCCGCGGCTAGGGCGATCATGGCGAGCAACACAGCGTGTTCTGTCTCAAACCAGGATCGCGCCTCCGCGGGGTCCCCGAATTCCTGCGACCGGGCGCCGGGCTGGGGTGAGGCAAGGTCGATCGGGTCCCGGGCCGGATTCAGCAGCCTGTTCGCAGCCGCGGCGGTGTACAAGTAGAAGTCGAGGACCCGGTGGATAGCGGCGCAATGCGCGGGGTCGCCAGCTGCTACGCGGACTTGTTCAGCAGCGTAAGCACGCAGGAGGTCGTGGAAGGCATACCGGCCTGGCGCGTGCTCGGCGACCAGGTTGGCCATGGTCAGCTCGTTGAGCGCCTGGCGTGTCTGCCGCGCCGAGACACCGGCCAGGCTCGCAGCTGCGGGAGCGCTGATATCTGGACCTGGGTGGACGCCAAGCAACCGGAACATCCGCGCAGCAGCCGGGCTGAGCTGCTGGTTCGACCAGGAGAACACAGTCCGGACATTGCTGGCCAGGTCTGTGGTGGCCAGGGCGTCCAGGCGGCTTCGAATGTCGCGGAGTTCGTCGGCGAGAGCGGCGAGGGTGAACTGGGGCCGACCGGCGGCGCGCGCGGCGGCGATCGCGAGGGCGAGCGGCAGGTGCGCGCACAGCCCGGCGATCTCGGCGACCGCGGCCGGCTCGGCGGCGGCCCGCTCCTCACCGATACGGATGGCCAGCATGTGGCGGGCCTCAGCGCCGGTAAGCACGTCGAGGCTGAGCAGCCCTGCGCCATCGGAGGCGGCCAGGCCGGCCAGTTGGTGGCGGCTAGTGACGATCACCAGGCAGCCGGGACTGGCGGGCAGCAACGGACGGACCTGCTGCTCGTCGCGGGCGTTGTCCAGCACGATTAGCACCTGCTTGCCCGCCAGCATGCTGCGATACAGGCCGGCCTGCGCGTCCAGGCTCCGGGGAATCCGCTCTGCGGGCACGCCTAAGGCGTCAAGAAACCCGCGGATCGCCTCGGCCGGCGTGGCGGGGGTGCCGGAGAGGTCGTACCCGCGCAGGTTCATATACAGCTGGCCGTGGGGGAACCGGCTTGCCGCCTGGTGGGCCCAGTACACAGCCAAAGCGGTCTTGCCGACACCAGCGGTCCCGCTGATCGCGCTAATAGCCACCGCGCCATCCACCTCACGGTCCCGCTCAGGGAGCCTGGTGAGTGACTCCAGCTCGGCTTGCCGCCCGACGAAGTTCCCGACCGCGTGGGGCAGCTGCCGCGGCACCAGCGCCGGGGCGCCGGTTACCAGTCCGCGTTTCCGGCCTGGCGATCCCGACCGCGGCTCGGCGGCGCTGCCGACATCGGGAAGCCGTGGGCTGCGTAACCCGGCGTCCCAGCTTGCCCGGTAACAGGCGAGCAGCTCGTCACCTGCCGCCTCGGTGAGGCCCAAGGCTCCTGCCATCATGCGAACCGACCTCGGGTGCGGGTTGCGGGTCCGGTCTCGCTCCAGGTTGCTGATCGCCCGCACACTCAGCCCAGACCGCCGCGCGAGCTCCTCCTGCGTTAGCCTCGCAGCCCTGCGCTGCCTTTGCAGCCACGAGCCTGGCGGCTCTCCCTCGCCGGGCCCCTCCGTCACGGCCACCGGCTCCAGGCGAGGCAGCGCGTCTCCATTCCAGCGCTCAAGGTGGCCCTCCCCTGCGCGTGAGGTGCACCGCAGGCCCTGTGTGACCGGTCGCCGTTCAGCTGCCGTGCAACAGGTGCCGGCCTGGCGGTCAGGTACTGCTCCGAGCTTAAACCGCCAAACTTGCAAAGGGGACGTAATGGTTACCTAATCTTGCATGCCATGAAACGTGCCTCGTGCGGCTTGCGTCGGGCATCCGGCGAGATGTTGCCCGCCACAGCCGCCAGCCTGGCAGTCTGGCCGGAACCTCAGTGGGTCACGATGTCTCACTATCACGTCAGGGTCCGAGTACTCCCGGGGAACAGCTCTGGTGTCCCTGGGCGGCTCCGTGAAGGGCGGGGCGCTTGCTTGACCGGGATGCCTGACCGGGATGATTGCTGGGCCAGCCACAGAAAGCTGGGCGGCAGCCTGGCGTTCGACGTGATTATGGTAGCCGCGGCGATGACCACCTGGCCCTGGCCGTCGAAGCCCAGCACCGTCACTGCGGCATAGTTGAGCTTCTGGCTCTGCTCGGTCCAGGCGGCCCACCATTCGACAACCGCCCGGCCGCCCGGCGACGATCGGCTGGCCAAGAAGGTCGGGCCGTGTGCGGGGGGCTGGGTGAACGGGCCCGCATGGCGGCGAACTGCAGCCGGCGTCGCCGCCGTACCAGGGGAAATTGCCGGTCAAACTGCCGGTCAAGCTTCCTGTTCAGCGACTGTACGCGGCGTTAGCCTCCGATTGTCCGCGCGTGAGGACTGTGGCTATGAGCAACCATGGGCGGTGAACCGCCAAACATCATCGTCGGTCCGATTAGCTAAGAAGAGCCGTTTCGTGGCACCAGGTAATTCGCCAGGAGGAGTCAGATGAGAAGGTTCGCAATACGTGGCGGTCTAGCGTTGACGGGGACCGTCATGGTGGCGGTCATGCTGAGTGTCATGCCGGGTCTTACGAGTGCTGCAAATGCGGCAAGTGGCTACGGCCCGATCCGCAACTTTGGTGCTGCGAAGTGCGTGGACGACCCCGGGTTCAGCCACACCTCCGGCACCCAGATGGATATTTGGGGCTGCAACGGGGGCACCAATCAGCAGTGGCGTGTATTCGCTTCAAGAGTAGTAAGTAACCAGTTCCAGGAGTACGAGTTCCAAAACCAGGCGAGCGGTCTATGCCTAGATATGAAAAGCGGTAGCTCTGCCAACGGTACTCCAGTAATTCAGTGGCCGTGTAATACGAGAGACAATGCTCAATGGTGGTCGATGGGCAACCCTAACTCGAACTACTCTCCCCCGTGGTTCGTATTTCTCAATGACGCCTCTAGTTCATGGATGGTGATAAGTTCAGACAGTCATGCGAATGGGGCGAAGCTTGAAGGCTGGCGCCCGTCTAATCTATTCTCCGATACGAACCATTGGTGGGATCCGACGGGCTGCGCATGCCATACCTGATGACACCGTCTTAACAACGGCGGCTGCATCGGCTACCGAGAAACGTCAATCAACTGTTGATGATCATTGCGGCCTGGAGTAGCGTAAGTGTGGAATTTACGCAAGGAGGGCTTGATGAGAAGGCTAGCTTTGTGGGCGGCGGCAGTTTCTCTGGCCTGTGCGACTGTCATGATGGCAGCTCCAGCCGCGCAGGCGGCCTTCTACCCTAACATATGCGGTAATGGGGGCTCGGGATATTGCCTGAATGCCTGGAATGGGGGTCCCTACGTCAAGATGTACTATGGCGGCAGTATCGGTAATGATGAATTCTACCTTACTAACGAGTCAGCATGCCAGGGGCGTGACTACGTTACGGCCAAGGCGTACGGTGACCCCATTAACTGTCCATTCACCAATGTCAGCCTCGACAACAATTATCATGGTGACCCGATAGAGGCTATCGTCTACGGCGGCTCTCCCTCTGGTAAGCCTTCCTGCGTGGGTACGGGCAATCTGAACGGCGTGCCAGATGTCGGCTACCTGGGTAGCTGTGGCGACGGGTACGGGAACGGCATAATTCAGGGCGGCCTCTTCGTCGTCGCGATTAGTCTCTCTTCCTGTACTGGCGTGCACCAGGCGGTACTGATAAATCGGTACTGGACGAACCAAGACCTCCAGCTGGCCTACGCGTATTCCGGTGGCAATCCCGGTCGGCCGCTTTACGTGGGCGCGAACGGCAGCGGTACCTGCTGGGGTGGCTCAGGCGTCGGGTAGCGAGAAGCATCGCCCAAGGTGGCGACCAGAGAAGCTGGCCTGCCGTTCACGCACTGGAGTGTGCGCAAGCACAGCCGGTGACCGTCGGGCGGGAACGGCTACGGCAGATCCTGCGCTCGCGCGGCATTAGCTTTCAGCGGACCCGGGTCTGGAAGGAGCCCACCGATCCCGGCCGGGGCGCCAAGCTGGACCGGACCGAGCACGTGACCACGCACTACGCGGACCGCTGCTTCGCCTTGACCAGTTCGGGCCGCTGTCCATCCGGCCGGGCCCACGGCAGCGCGTGGGCCCGGCGCAGGCGGCCCGTCCGGCTGCGCGCGACCTATCACCGCACCCACGGCATCCGTTACTTCCACGGCTGCTGCGCCCTGGCCGATGATCAGCTGTGGGGGCGTGATGCGCGAGCGCAAGGGCGGCGATCACACCCCTGGCCGCGCTCAAGTCGATCCGCGCCCGCAGGCCAGACGGCTACCGGCTGTTGTCATCTTGGACAACCTGTCGGCGAACAAGACCCCCGCCATCCGCCGCTGGGCCAAGAACGCCAACGTCGAGCTGTGCCTTACCCCGACAAACGCCTCGTGGGCCAACCCGATCGAGGCGCAGTTCGGGCCGATCCGCACCTTTGTCATGGGCCGCTCGGACCATCCCAGCCACACCGTGCTGGCCCGCAAGCCCCAGGCCTCCCTGCGCTGGCGCAACGCCAACGCCCGCCACCCCGACGTCCTGGCCGCCCAGCGCCGCGAACGCGCCCGCATCCGCAGCGAGCGCCAGCAACGCTGGGGCCGACCCAAGATCAAAGCCGCGTGACCCGGTGAAGGCTCGTGGTCAGCGCACTAGCCCCGCGGCCGACTTTCACACCCGCAGCGTCATCACCGTGGGGAGTGCACACGGCCATTCCAGCGGTCGTCCTGGCGCTCTATGCCGCCGTGGCCGTTCACAACGCGGCATTATGTGGATCCATGGCCGGGCTTTCGGCCTTTGCGCGTGGTTACGTTGTGTTGCCGACGTAGCCGTGCGGGCACGCGCTGCTGGTCGCTGGCTGACGGCGGGTAGCGTCCTCGGCGACCACGGGTGAGTGCGCTGGGAACGGCAGTGGCCTGCCTATCGAGGTCGTGTCCCTCGCGGCGCCGGATGACCGGCGCAGGACTCGGCAGGAGCGGTGAGCCGGTTGTCAGGAGATACGGGCACCGGCATGTTCGGGACGGCAAGGCGCGTGCGCGGTGGCCGCGCTGGCACGCGGGCGCCGCGCTGAGCTCGGGCCGTGGCGTTCGTAGTCGCGTCGGGTGGGTGGCGGATACCGTCACGTCCGCGATAGCAAGCGGTGCGCCAGACCGCTTGCTGTGCCCAGATCCTGTCCGCTATATGTCCGTGACCGCGGCATCTGCCGAACACGCGACCGCGCACGGTGGCTGCTTGCGCGGCTGGCCCGAACGTGTGGCCGATACCGGCTGGTGGCTTCTTCTCGCAGGTCAGGGAGCATAAACGAACGTGGCGCCGACCGACGTGGAGGGCCCCGGACGGCGAGCGGGAACCCGGCTCGCGCATGTTCCCCCTGCTGGAGCGAGCGGTTTGCGGACCGTTTGCTCCGGCTGGCAGTTCTGGTCGGGACAAGATTCCGAATCACAACGCTGACCTACTGATACTACGGATAGTCACTGGTGGCAGGTGTTGGGTTCGAACCAACGTAGGCTGAGCCGACGGTTTTACAGGGCACTCCCAGACAAGATCGCATTCCTATTGCGACCTGCACAGATGACGCTTTCGCCGTTTTGAGCTATCACGCTCAACCACCACTCCTCAGCCAATCCACCGGTTTGGTGCTATTGCCAAAGGCCCGGCAGGGTTGAGATCGTGCGGGTTTCAGCGGATGGTCATGCGCGCCAGATCGGGCAGCGGGGTGCCGGCGTGTTGCGACCAGGCTTGGAGAGCGGCAGCGAGGGCAATGGCGCTGCCGTAGAGCACGTGCTGGCCGCCCTGCCTGACTATCAGCGCATCCAGGGAGTCGAAGGCGCGGCCCTTGCGGGCAAGGGTCACGATGTCGGCAGCGGCGCGCCCGCCGGTCCAGTGCCCGGCGGGCAGCCGGGTCAGCTTCCCCAGATCAGCGGGGGCGCTGTGATCGTGTCCCGTCAGCCACTGGTCAAGCAAGCCCAGGGCCACACCGATGCAGCCGGCGACGGTGGCGGCGGAACCGTCGGCGGACTCCGGCTGGGCCTGGTCCAAGATTGCGGCGGCCAGCCGGGTGCCACCGTCAGTAATTGCCTCGGCCGCTAGCCGCAGGGTGACGGCGGCGAGTTCACGTGCTTGCCCGACCGGGGTGAACCGGACCATGTTCTGCCGCTCGATGGCGCGGTTCATGGCCTGCTGCAGGGTATCCAGGTCGGGAACGTCGTTGTTGTCAACGTCGATGCCTTCCTCGGCGAGCAACGGCGCCAGTTCTCGGAGCGACTCGCTGGCCAAGCCCGGCCTCATCTGGACCTCGGGTGGTCCCGGGGCTGGCTCTGGGGTCCGGCGTCGCATGTCCGCCACGCCCGCCATCTTCTCAGTAGCCCAGGCCCCTGATGCACGGTCCCATGATTCAGGCGCCCAGGCTTCGGAGAGAAGCGACGGGATGAGGGCAGAGATCCATGACCGCCCGCCGCCCGGCCAGCAGCTGGGCAGCCGCGTGAGAGTCAACGGATAATGGCTGACGGCCATGACCAGAACTGCTGGCACCTGATCGCCGGGTGGCTAATCGGCAGCACGGTCCGTCCAGCGCCAGTTTCTCGTGTCCGCCGTCAGAGCGGGCGTGTCCGTTGGCTCAACCACTCTCAGCCGACTGCGACCCCGAAGTTAAGGCACGTGGACGAGAGGCCATCTCGGCGCCCTCCATCCGACCTCGAAGCTTTGTAGCGCATAGGTTACAATGCAATACATGACCACACCTCTTTCTATCCGCTTCGACCCAGCCCTGCTTGCGCGATTGCGGCGCCGCGCGGGCGCCACGGCCGGCTCGACGACCTCCGCGCTAGCACAGCGGCTCATCGACGAAGGGCTGCGGATGGCTGACCATCCAGGGGTGATCTTCAAAGACGGGCCGTCCGGCCGCCGGGCTGCCCTCGCCTACGGGCCAGACATCTGGGAAATCATCAAGTTCCTGCGTGAAGTCGACGAGCGCGGCCCAGCCGCGCTCGACGCCGCCGCCGAGATATTCGCCGTCGACGCCAGCCGCATCGCCACAGCCGTCAGCTACTACGGGGACTACCAGGACGAGATCGATACCGAGATCAGCGACGCTGATGAGGCATCGGCCCGCGCCGAGGAAGCATGGCGGGTACAACGCCAGCTCATCGCATGAACCACCCAGCCAGCGCCCGCCTGGTGCTTGACGAGATGTTCTCCCCCGCCATCGCTGCCGCACTGCGCGACCTGGGCCAGGACGTGATCGCTGTGGCTGAGCGCGGCGAACTGCGGGCAATGAGCGACGACGACCTCTTCACCTGGGCAACCTCTCAGAGACGCTGGCTGCTCACCGAGAACGTCAAAGACTTCCGGCCCATCCTGCTACGTGCACTACAAGCCGACACCGCCACCACGGGAATCCTCTACACCAGCAGCCGCGCTTTCCCGCGCTCAAGGAAAAACCCTGGGCTCCTGATTCAGGCAATCCATTACTGGATGCTAAATGGACCACCCGAGGCACCACTCACCGAGGACTGGCTCCTCAACCCGGCAAGCCGCTGATTCTCTGGCACTGGGAAGTAACCGGGGTAACCGCCGGGAACGGCCGCCGAGCTGCGGGCCAACGCGGATCACCTCGACCTGAACCCGGAACTGTACCGGCAGCTCACCCAGTGGACCGACTCGGCCGCCGTGGCCCCTGGACGTGCCCCGGGTGTCCCTGGCTGACGCGGTGCGGGCGATGATCCGGGTCACCGCTGAGAACCCCGGCGAAGTCCTCGGCCGCCTTCGCCGCGACCGGGAGCGCTCACGCGGCGCCGGGCCCGGCCAGGCGTATGGGTCGGTCCTGAGAGCCTGGCGCCTGCGGCCGGGAGCCGAGGGGCTACGCGTCCTCGCGGCGCATCCGCACCGCGGCGAGGCCCACCACGACGGCGGCGTACAGGCAGAACACGCCCAAGCCGGTCCACGGTGCCAGCGACACCGCCGGGTCCGGGTGGACGGTGGTCACGGCCTGCCCGGCCGTGGCGGGCAGGAACTTGCCGACCTCGCCGGACCAGTTCCCTGGCAGGAAGCCGGCCGCGATCTGAACCGCGAACAACAGCCCGAACAGCGCCGAGATCCCGCCCGCGGTGCTGCGCAGCAGGGCGCCGAGGCCCAGCCCGAGCAGCCCCGCCACGGCCAGGTACAGGGCGCTGCCGAGCACCGCCCGGGTCACGCCGGGCTGGCTTAGCGACACCGCGAGGTGCTGCCGGCCGAGGATCGATTGGCCGGCCAGGAACGCCGCCACCGCGGCCGGCAGGCTTACCGCGACCGTGGCCGCGGCCAGCAGCGCAGCCTTTCCCCACAGGACCGGCAAGCGCCGGGGCACGGCGGCGAAACTCGCCCGGATCAGCCCGCTGGCGTATTCGCTGGTGATCAGCAGCACGCCGAGCACCCCGGCCGCGATCTGCGCGAGTTGGACGCCGGCCAGGCTCACGGCCGCTGGATCGAACGCGCCGGCCGCCGCGGCCCCGTGCGGTGGCCGGGCCTCCCGCAGCAGGCTGTAGAGGATGCCGAACCCGATGATCAGGACGGCCGCAGACAGCAGCGCCCAGCCGGCTGATGGCTGAGTGCGCAGTTTCGTCCACTCCGACCGCAGCACCCGGGCCTGGGTGACCCGCTGCGGTTGTGCGTAGGCCGGCACGGTCGCTGGGACCCGTCCTTGATCCTCCGTCCAGGTTGTCATTTCGTCTCCTTAAGGCTGGGCTCGGCCGGCGGCCGGGGGGTGGCGCGGAACTCGACCGCGTCCTGGGTCAGATCGACGAAGGCGTCTTCCAGCGACGCCTGCTCGGTGGCTAGTTCGAGCACGGTGATCCCGGCCGCGCCGGCCGCCGCGCCGACGTGGCCGGCGGGCAGGCCGGACACGAGCAGCGCGCCGTCATCGGCGGCCTCGACTGTCACCTCTGGTGAGCGGAGCAGCCCGGCCAGGGCGTCCGGGTCTGAGCTGCGGACCCGGACCCGGGCGGCCGCGGGGGCGGCCGACGCGATGAACTCCGCGACGCTGGTGTCGGCGATCAGCCGACCACGGCCGATCACGATCAGGTGCGTGGCGGTTTGTGCGATCTCGCTCATCAGATGAGAGGAGACGAAGACCGTTTTCCCGCGCGCGGCGAGGTCGGCTAGCAGCCCCCGGATCCAGCGGATGCCCTCGACGTCCAGGCCGTTCACCGGCTCATCCAGCACCACGGTGGCCGGGTCGCCGAGCAGCGCTGCGGCGATGCCCAGCCGCTGGCTCATGCCAAGCGAGAACTTGCCCGCGCCGCGGCCCGCCACCTCGCGCAGCCCGACGGCGTCGATCACCTCATCCACCCGGGACCGGCGGATGCCGCTGGTCTGCGCCAGCGCGAGCAGGTGGTGGTAGGCGCTGCGCGAGGGGTGGACCGCCCGCGGGTCCAGCATCCCGCCGATCTCGCGCAGCGGGGCGGTGTGGGTCCGGGGCGGACGGCCGTTGACCGTGACCGAGCCGCTGGTCGGCTCGTGCAGGCCGAGGATCATCCGCATCGTGGTGGTCTTCCCGGCGCCGTTCGGGCCGAGGAAACCGGTCACCACGCCCGGCCGGACGGTGAACGTCAGGTCCGAGACGGCGGTGGTGGCGCCATAGCGTTTCGTCAGTGCATTGATTTCAATCATGGGATCGGCGGTGCCAGCGGCGGCGCGCGCTGTGCTGTGCGACGGCCGGGGAGTCACGCTCCCTCCACGACGGGATAGATCTCGTCGGCGACGAGCCCGCGTGCCTCGCGGTGCACCGTAGCCGCCGTGTCGGCGTCGGGGGCATCGACCAGGCAGAAGATCTTGCCGTGTTCCTGGTCGACCCAGTAGCGAAGGTAATGCACGTAGTATGCGCCCTGGGCCTGCAGGTCGGCGGCGTGTGCCTTGGCCACGTCGTCGATGGTGACTGGGCCGCCGATCCTGTGTGTGTCCATGAAGAGCGTCATGGGTTGAGCCTTTCCCGGAAATGTGTGCGGGCTTGTGCCCGCAGGTTCAGGAAACCCCCGCCGGGCCGGGTGGAACATCGGGAGTGTTCCCTATCTTGGCGGGATGGCTCCCAGCCGCAGGGCCGCGGCGACCGCCCTGGCACGAGTGGGCTCACCGAGCTTGCGCAGGATGGCGGAGACATGGTGGCCGACCGTCTTTTCCGACAGAATGAGCCGCCCGGCGACCTCGGCGTAGGACAGCCCGTCGGCGAAGAGCTGAAGCACCTCCGCCTCGCGCGCCGTGAGCCCTGCTGGATTGCCGCGGCTCGCTGGCCGGGGACCGCGTGGGACCGCCAGGCGCCGCGCGTGGCGGTCGCGCAGCACGGCATGGCGGACGGCCGGGGCGCCGAGCCCGTCAAGGATCTCCAGGCACTCCTGGGCGGCCGCACGATGGTCGTCTGCAAGCATGCGGGCGAAAGGCGGCGCCACGGGGCGGGGATCTGCCGGGAGTCCCCGGTGACGTGCAGCCACCAGCTCAGCTCGCCAAGGTTCCAGGGCGCAAGTGTGCCATGGCGGCGGGCCACGCGCGGTCAATCTCCGCGGCGACATCCGGGGTGCCCCCGGCGATCCTGTGCCGCTTAGAAACTCGATCGCGTCGCTGACCTGGCCGTTGAGCCTGCGCGGGTGGTGCGGTGATGGTTGGCTGGCCAGGTGCTGCTCAAGATCGTCTTTCTGCTGATGCGCTGGTTATTCAGCCTGGCTGTTCTGGTGGTCCACCGTGACGGGGAGAAGAACGCGGAGTTGCTGGTGCTCCGGCATGAGAACGCGGTGCTGCGCCGGAACGCCGGCCGGGTGCGGTATGACCCCGGTGACCGGGCCTGGTTCGCCGCACTCACGCGGTTCATCCCGCGGCGGCGTTGGGCGGAGGTCTTCCCGGTCACGCCTGCGGCACTGCTGGCCTGACACCGCAGGCTCACCGCCAGGAAATACGACACCAGCAAATGGCGGAGACCGGGCCGCCCGGCGACGGTCCGGAGCATCGCCCGGCTCACCATCCGCCTGGCACACGAAAACCCGCTCTGGGGTTACCGCCGTATCCACGGCGAGCTGACCAAGCTGGGCCTGACCATCGCGGCATCGACCATCTACGAGATCCTGCGCTCCGCAGGCATCGACCCCGCGCCACGCCGGGACGGCCCAACCTGGCGGCATTTCCTGCACGCGCAAGCCGCGGGCATTCTCGCCGCCGACTTCCTCCACGTCGATACTGTCTGGCTGACCAGGCTGTACGTGCTGGTATTCATCGAGCACGGTACCCGCCGGATGCACATCGGCGGCATCACCGCGCACCCGACGGGCGAGTGGACGGTGCAGCAGGCCCGTAACCTGGCGCTGAACCTCGGTGAGCGGTTCGGGGACTTCCGGTTCCTGATCCGCGATCACGGGTCGAACTTCACCACATCCTTCGATGCCGTCTTCCAGGCCACCGGCACGACGATCCTTCAGACCGCCGTACAAGCGCCGCGGATGAACGCGATCTGCGAGCGCCTCGTCGGCACCTTGCGCCGTGAGGTCCTCGACCGGATCCTGATCCTGAACCAGGCGCACCTGCGAGCGGTCCTGGCCGAGTACCAGGAGCATTACAACACCGGCCGGCCCCACCAGGGCATCGCCCAGCGCGTCCTGGACCCTGGCCCCGGTCCCTGCGTCAACGCAGCCGACCCTGGCACGTGTCAGATCCGCCGAAAACCGGTCCTGAGCGGCCTGATCAACGAATACGAGCGAGCCGCCTGAAACCGAGACGGCCCAGGTCACATGCCGGAATCCCATTTTCGAGCGGCACAGTGTTGGGTTCGAACCAACGTAGGCTGAGCCGACGGTTTTACAGACGGTTCCAGTAGCCACTGCTGCGGCGTACCTGACCAGCATCGATGCCACCATTCGGCGTCGGCGCCGGGCTGCTATCCCACGCATATCCCATACCTGGGCTCGCTCTGCCGTCCCCTGGCTACCAGCCGCGCTGGCTTCCGGACTGCCCCCCGACCGCGAATTCGAGGGCGAAGCCCCGCTGGTGGCCCGTGCTCGGGAACAGCCGATTAGTGTCGGCGGGAGATTGTCTGCCAGTTGCTTTGCCGTTCCACGCAACTCACTCCTCTCCCAGCGGACGACGGCGCGGCGTCACTCTCCTGTGCTCGATGCGCCAGCCGGACTCGGTCAGCCGAAGTGTGTCGTCGTAGGTGACGCTGCCGATCGTTCCGTCCTGGTTGACACCGAGCGCCTTCGAGCGTGCGCGAACGACTCGCCCTCCGAGCGGTACGAGGACGATATTTGAGACGTGATGTGCGACAGGATTGCGGTCGCCCAGCGCAAGCGCGGCGTCGCGGACGGCGTCGATGCCCAACAGTTGTCCCCCACCGAGGCCTTCGAGATCGTAAACCACGTCCTCGGTGAAGAGGCGGTCCAGTTCGTCAAGAGCGCCGTCATCCATCAGGTGGCCGTGGAGGTTCAACACGTCGATGATGGCATCTCGGTCGTGCGCACTCACTGCCATGAATACCTCCGGTGGATCAGGTTCACGGGTCGTTTCTCGTATACGTCCAGAACCAACAGGTACGCAATCAAGCAGTTCACCGAGCAGCCCATCCAGAAACGGATCTGGCTGCGTCAATCGCGGCGGGGCCAGCAGCGTTCGACGATCACGGCCACAACTGTTGCGATAGGGACGCTGAGCACAGCCGAGGATGTTCCTGCCAGTTCAACGCGATGCGCGAGGGGCCACATGAAGATCACCAGAACCAGTTCCAGCAATCCGGCTGACAATGACGCCAGCATCCAGTATCGAAGACGTAGAACCGCGGTTGTGATAATTAGCACCGTCGCACTGACCACCACCGTCGCCAGTGTGTACTCGACCGCCTTGCCGATGCCGGCCAGCCCAGGCGCCATAGCAGCCGCCCGCATTCCGGATAGGACCAGTCTCCACTGAACCTTTTTCATCCTGATCTTGGGTGGATGACGCAAGAGGGCTGATCAGGGCGGGCGTGTCGGCTTCGGGTACGGCGAAGCCCCTGGTAGGTGAGTCGATCACCACAATCCCTCATCCGCCCAGGGGCCTCGATGCTGTTCTACCGTGCTGCGCTGCCGTTGTCGCGCTCAACCCTCACCTACGTGGCAGGCGTGATCCGCCGTCACCGCAGGCAGATCGGCTCGTGCTGGCGCAAGTGCAACCCTGGGCGGCAGGCCCTGCTGGTCCTGGCGTATTTGCGTAAGGGGGAGACGTTCGCGGAGCTGGCCGCCGGATTCGGCATCAGCACGGCCACGGCCTGGCGCTACGCCGGTGAGACGGTGGCGCTGCTGGCGGCGCGGGCTCCCAGGCTGCGCGGGGCGCTGCGGGAGGCCCGCAAGCACGCGTACGTGGTGCTCGATGGCACGCTCATCCCCATCGACCGGGTGGCGGCGGACCGGCCGTTCTACTCCGGTAAGCACCGCCGCCACGGCATGAACCTGCAGGTCATCGCCTCCCCCGGCGGGGAGATCTTGTGGGTGTCTGGGGCACTGCCCGGCGCCGTGCACGACCTGACCGCCGCCCGGATCTGGGGCATCCTGCGCGAGCTGGCCGCCGCCGGGTTAATCACCCTGGCAGACAAGGGCTACATCGGCGCTGGTGATCCGGTGCGCGTCCCCTACCGGGGCCGCGGCAAGCCCGCCTCGCAGAAAGAGGCCAACCGTGCCCACGCCCGGCTGCGTGCGCCCGGGGAACGGGCCAACGCCCAGCTCAAGAGCTGGGCGATCCTGCGCAAACTCCGCTGCTGCCCCTGGCGCGCCGGGCAGCTCGCCAAAGCTATCCACATCCTCCAAACCCGTGAGAACCGAGGATGAAAAAGGCTCAGTGTGACCGTTTCGCTAAGTGATTTCGTTTATCTGGCGCATCCGGCCGACGTAATCAATTGGAAAGCTCGCTGATCATCCGGCTTGTCCATAATGCACATAAGCTCGATGTGAGTTACGGCGAGCGACCAAGGGAACGGGAAGCGCGCCATGGCATTAGACGTCTTTGACGTGCGCGAAATCGTCCAGCAAGTCTGCGTCCGGGCCGATGTGATCGATGCCTGCCGACGACGCGACCTTGGAACAGTCATCACGATTCTGGGCAAGCATGGCGTGACCCAGGGCCGGATCTCCGAACTGACCGGGATCGCTCAGGGACGGCTGAGCGAGTACAAGACAGGCAAGCGAACGCCACGTGCCTCAACTACATTTGAGGACTTTGCCGAGGGCGTGGGCATGCCTCCGACAGCACGTGAGGCCCTTGGCCTGGTCCGAGGGCAGATGGCCGCTACCGCTGCGGGCCGTCGCGTGGCCGGTGAAGGTGGCGCTGATGTTGGCTTGCGGTTCCTTGGTGATCATGCGGAGGTGGCTGGGAACCTAACCCGGCTCTGGTGCTCTGATCTCAATGACGACCCATCCGCCCGGGGACAGGCGGTTGTCTCAGGCGCATGGGGCGACGCTTCGTTAGCTTGGCTGGTCAGCCGGGAACGCCAGCTCGCCACTCACAGGCAAACCACCGGTGTCCGCATCGGCCTGGCCGATGTGGCCAGATTCCGCACGACCCTAGATACGTTCGCCAGGCTCGATGACAAATTCGGGGGCGGGCACGTACGGACCGCGCTTATCCAGTACCTCAGTGATGACGCCAGTCGGCTGCTGCGAGGCTGCTACACGGAAGCGGTCGCCCGTGATCTGTTCTCGGCGGTGGCCGAGGGCACCCTCCTCGCCGCGTGGATGACCTACGACAGCATGCCCGAGAGCGCACTGGCTCAGCGCTACTTCGTTCAGGCGCTCGCCCTTTCGCAGGCCGGGAACGACCGGATGTTGGGCGCCAGTGTGCTCGACGCGATGAGCCACCAAGCCACCTATACGGGGCGTTACGCGGAGGCAGCCAATCTGGCCCGCGCGGCCGCGGCCGGAACCCGCGGGATCGCCACCGCGACGCTCACGTCCCACTTTCACGTCATGGAAGCCCGGGCCCTGGCCCGGCTCGGCGACGCCAAAGCATGTGATCATGCACTAGCCGAAGCCGTACGGGAGTTCGAGCGCCGCAAGCCGGAAGGCGATCCGAACTGGATCCAGTACTTTGATGACTCCGAGTTGGCCGCCGAGTTCGGCCACTGCCTGCGTGATCTGGGCCGTCCCCTTGATGCCGCTCAGTACGCTCGCCGGAGCTTTCCCTCCGCCGCCGCAGGTGTGACCCTGCTACGCAGTGATTTCTTCGCCATGATGGTCCTGGCCGACGTGCATATGGACGCGGGCAATCCTGAAGAGGCATGCTCTGTAGCGCTGAACGCGCTGAGCGCAGGAGAACAGATCCGGTCGGCCCGGTGCGTGAACTACCTGCGGGATTTCCGCCAGCGTCTTGCCCGCCTTGAGAAGAGTCGCCTAGCAGTTGATTTCAATGAGCAGGCTGCGACCTCGCGCTTGTGGCGCATAGCATCTCAGCCACCCAGAGGCGCTGCTTGATCACACTTGTAAGTGACCCCATATATGCCGAGAGTAGCCCGGATGTTCTTCGAACCATTTGACCCGCGCGTCAGCCTTGTATCCAGGGTTGCTGGCCTCGCCAGATCGCGAGGCATGTGCCAGGGTGACGACCTCGGGCACGCAAAGGGCACGGCTGTTCCTGGTCGATGACCCTCGCTTGTAGCGACATATCCGAATTTTAAGTCGTCATGGTCAAGCTTGATGGTCAGGCGCGATCCGTCCCTCGTTAGGCCGAACTTCTGTCGAGCTATAGCTTGTGTTACTAGCCTAGTTTCTGGTGGCCCTGTTCGAGCTGGGCGCCAAATAGCTTCGCGATCATCGGGTAGGCTTGCCGCGAAAGTATCCACAAGTGACTGTTCAGGGCGGGCGGCCAGTGACGGTTTGGCAATATGCACAGCTAACAATCGATGCGAGCTGCGTTACGTCGCCCTCAGGTAATGAAATAATCTACATATGGTGCGCTAGTGACGGTTCGCATGACCGATGGTCTGTTCTGGATGACACGGACGCGCTCAATCGCGCCGGAAAGGAAGGCTGGGAACTCGTTACGTCAGACCGCATTGCAGGTCGGATGCGCGGTTGGACAGATATCACTACTTATACTTTCAAACGTGAGGTTCCGGCACTGGATGCCCAACGCGAAGCACGGCTCGCCTAGAGCGCTGGCCAGACCGAGGACCGTCCTTTGTAGGCTTGACCCATGATGACCTGCTCCGACTGCGGTGAGTCGCTTGACGCGACTCCAGTCGGCCGACCATGTCCTCGGTGCGGCGGTCTGCGCCGTGATGCCACCGCGCCAGGCCAGGCCGCGGAATGTTATGTCACAGGTCCTTCACCGACTATAACGATCGGTTACTCCAGCCCGCGACCTTGGCGACAAAAGTGGCAAGATGTGCTTGATGCTCTAAAATCAGTCGAACGCGCTTACGAAAGTCAAGAAGATCTAAGTATAGAAGACGTTCGACGGGACGTCGAGGACTTCTTCCAAGCCTGCAGGGAGCTGGCTGATTGGCTCTGGCAGAGTACTGCAGTTAGTAAATCGACTGTTATGAAGCGGGTCCATGGAAGCCATTATCTTCGATTGGCTGACGCTCTAGCCCAGACCGC
>Ga0335078_10005518_pt1 | contig 18686 bp, 18 predicted proteins | sample Lox_Sample_32_FD_206711 | JGI IMG/M metagenome (GOLD analysis project Ga0335078, IMG submission 206711) | Soil microbial communities from Loxahatchee National Wildlife Refuge, Florida, United States - Lox_Sample_3.2 | ecosystem: Environmental > Terrestrial > Soil > Wetlands | place: USA... | reverse complement strand
CGGACAGCGCACGCGGGTTTCGCTGGCCACTGCGTTAGTGGGATGGTCGGCGGCGTCTGACGGCGGCGCCTCAGTCGGATGGTCGGCGGCGTCTGACGGCGGCGCCTCGGTGGGGCGCCCGCGACTGCTGCTGCTCGACGAACCGACGGTCGGGCTCGATCCGCTGCTGCGGCGCGACCTCTGGCACCTGTTCGGCGAGCTCGCCGCCGAGGGGTCCGCGCTCTTGGTCTCGAGTCATGTGCTCGACGAGGCACGCCATTGCGACGAGGTCATCCTGCTGCGCGAGGGACGGATCGTCGCGCAGCTGAGCCCGGCCGAGTTGTGCGCGCGTACCGGTACCGACGACCTGGACGAGGCGTTCATTCGACTGATCGAGCCGCGATGACCGCGGCGCGCACGCTCGCCACGGCCCGGCGCGTGCTCCTCCAGCTCCGCCACGACCCGCGGACGATCGCGCTGATGCTGCTCGTCCCGTGCGTGCTCGAGACGCTGCTGCGATTGGTCTATGCCCATCACCGTGCCGTGTTCGATCAAGCCGGCGCGCCCCTGCTTGCGTTCTTTCCGCTTACCACGGTATTCCTGGTGACCTCGATTGCGCTGTTGCGCGAGCGGGTCACCGGCACCCTCGAACGCCTGCTCGCGAGCCCGCTCGGGAGGCTCGAGCTCCTCGGCGGCTACGCGCTGTCGTTCGGGCTGGTCGCGACCGCGCAGGCGATCGTCGTGTGCGCGCTGACGCTCGGCCCGCTCGGGTTGCGGGTGCAGGGGCCGGTCGCGCTGCTGGTCGTCCTCGCGGTGTGCGTGGCGCTGCTCGGCACCGGGCTCGGCCTGCTCGCCAGCGCCTTCGCGCGGACCGAGTTCCAGGTCGTGCAGTTCTTCCCGCTGATCATCCTCCCCCAGCTCCTGCTGTGCGGTCTGCTCGTCGCCCGTGACCGGATGCCGTCCGTCCTTCACGCGATCTCCGACGTGCTGCCCCTGTCCTACGCGGTCGACGGGATGCACCACCTCTCGCGCCAGGCCGGCGCCGGCGGCGCCGTGAGCGCCGACATAGCGATCGTGCTCGCGTTCGCCGCGGGCGCGCTCGTGCTCGGCGCGGCGACGCTGCGCCGGCAGACCGACTGAACTTGTATGGCTGACTGTCAGTAGTTAGCCCGGCGCATCTGAGGGAAGGACGCGATGTGCCATGAGACGCCGTGCGTCAGCCTGGGTGCTGAACTCACAGAAGCGTCAGAGGAGGTCGCGATGAATGCGATCGTTGTGTACGAGTCTGTGTTCGGGAACACGCGAGCGATCGCGGAGGTGATTGCGCAGGGGCTGGGCTCGGTGCCGGTGGTGCCGGTGCACGAAGCCGACGAGCAGTACGAGACCGTCGATCTGTTAGTCGTCGGGGGGCCGACCCACATGCACGGCCTGTCCAGCGCCCGCAGCCGGCGTCTCGGTGCCGAAGGCGTCCACGAACACGGTGGGGGCCACGTCGAGCCCGACGCTACCGAGGAGCCGGGACTGAGGTCATGGCTCCGCGACCTTCCACCCGATGCAGCGGGCCGCGCCGCCGCATTCGACACGCGACTCGACAAGTCACCCTGGGTGACAGGCGCCGCCGCCCGGGGCATCGCGCGGCGACTGCGCAACCACGGTTTCGAAGTGGTCGCGACCGAGAGCTTCCTCGTCGAGGATTCGGAGGGCCCGCTCGTCGAGGGCGAGCTCGACCGGGCGCGCGCGTGGGGGGCGGAGCTGGCGCGATCCTTCGCGTCACCGGTTGCGCACCCCGTGGGGCGATAGGCCGTGACGCCCGAGGGTGCGCTCGCGCTGCGCCAGCCGGCTTCCCCGGCGAGGACACGCCCGCTGATCGAGCTCGCCGGGGTCGAGAAGGTGTACCGAAACGGGAAGTTGGAGTACGCCGCCCTGCGCGGCGTGTACCTGTCGATACCGGCCGGCGAGATGGTGGCGGTCGTCGGCCCGTCGGGAAGCGGGAAGACGACGATCATCAACATGATCACCGGCATCGATCGCCCGACGGCGGGCACGATCACGGTGGGCGGCCAGCGTATCGACGCGCTGGGCGAGGAGCAGCTGGCCTCGTGGCGAGGGGAGAACGTCGGGATCGTGTTTCAGTTCTTCCAACTTCTGCCGACGTTGACCGCGCTGGAGAACGCGGCCCTGCCGCTGGATTTCGCGCGACGTGGCTCCAAGCGAGAGCGCTTCGAGCGAGCGGCCCACAACCTCGAGCTGGTCGGCCTGGCCACCAAGCTGGACCACCTTCCCGCCGAGCTCTCGGGCGGTGAGCAGCAGCGGGTCGCGATCGCTCGCGCGCTTGCCTGTGATCCGGAGCTGATCGTCGGCGACGAGCCGACCGGGAACCTGGACACGCACACCGCGGCGGACATGTTCGAGCTTCTGGCCCGGCTGAACGCGGAGGGTAAGACCGTGCTCTACGTCACCCATGACATGTCGCTCGCGGAACGGGCGCACCGCCGGGTGACGATTCGAGACGGCGTCGTCGCGGGAGCGTGACGATGACTCTCTCACCGGTTGCACGCAAGTCGATCAGCGATTTGACCCGGCGCCGGGGGCGCGCGTTGTTCGCGGTCGCGGCGCTGGCGCTCGCGGTCGCGAGCCTCGGGCTGTTCGCGCTGCCGACGCTGATGAGTCGCGCGATGAACGGCGAGATCGCCGCCAGCAAGCTCGCCGACGTGACGATCACCGTCAGGCCGCTGCCGCTCACCGCGGCTCAGGTTCGGGCGCTGCGGGCGCTGCCGAACGTCGCCGCATTCGACCCCCGGGCCACGTTCTCCACCCGGGTGTATATCGGCGCGCGCCGAACGAAGGCGTTCCTGATCGGCAAGACGTCATTTTCCACGCAGACGGTCGATGTGGTAACGATCACCGCTGGATCGACTCCAGGGTCCGGAGCGGTGCTGAGCGACGTCCAGAACGCCGCCTACGGTCGCGGCGTCGGCGGGGCCGGAGGCTCCGTGCGCCTGATCGCCGGCGATGGCAAGGTGGTGTCGGTGCCGATCAGCGGCACCGGGCGGAACCTGACCGGTGGGCAGGTCGTGGCCCAGGACGGGTTCGTGACGCTGTATGGGACCGCGCAGACGGTCTCGACGCTGAGCGGCACGCCGGGTTACACCAGGCTGGCCTTCCGCCTGCGCGACGATTCGACCGCCGCCGCGCATCAGACCGTGACGGCGGTCCGTCGGTATCTCCGGACGGTCCCGGGCTTTACCGGCTTCAGCGATCTGCCGGAGATCCGCGCCCCCGGTGACTGGCCCGGCAAGAGCATGTTCGACAACATCGCAACCCTCTTCACCGTCGTGACGCTGCTCGCCCTGCTGGGCGCGCTGGTGCTGCTGTCGACCACGATCAGCACCCTGATCGGCGAGCAGTCCCAGGAGATCGCAGCGATGAAGGCGATCGGCGCCGGCCGCCGGCAGATCCGGGGCGTGTACCTGCGGACGACCGTCCTGCTCGGCGCGCTTGGCGCGGTCGTGGGCGCGCTGCTCGGGATCGCGCTCGCCTGGGCGCTCACCTCGTTCTTCGCCTCGTCGTTCTTTGCCATCAGCGCGCCCTTCAGCGTCGACGTGCCGATTCTCATGGCGAGCGTGGCGCTGGGCGTGATCGGGCCGCCGCTGGCGGCGCTGCCCGCGATCCGCCGAGCCGCACGGCTGCCGCTGGCCGAGACCCTGCAGGCAAGCGGAAGCGCGACCGCCGGCCAGAGACGTGTCGACCGGTTGCTCCGGCGCGCACGCTTCCTCCCCCGCACCGCTCAAATCGGGCTGCGCGGCGTGAGCCGCCGCGGGCGGCGCAGCGCGGCAACCGCCCTTCAGATCGGCGTCGCCGTGGCAACGATGCTCGCGCTCATGTCGCTCGGCACCAGCGTCAACGACACCACGCAGGCATCCTGGAACTCCTATCGCTGGAACATCGCCGCGGGTTCGCTGCTGAGCGGGGCGCTCCCACCGAACACGCAGTCGCTGATCGCCTCGGTCCCGGGTGTCGCCCGCGTCCAGCCGCAACTGCGCAACTACGCGAAGCTCGACGGCAGGGACAGCCAGGTGTGGGCGCTGCCGGACAAGCCGTTCTACAGCTTCCATCTCGTCTCGGGCCGCCTCCTGACCGCCGCCGACCAACGCTCCGAAGCCCGCGTCGTCGTCGTCGAGCAGAACATCGCCCGCGTCACCTCCACTCACCTCGGTCAGCGCATCCAGCTCTCGACCGCCGCCGGCCCGGCGCAGTTCACCGTCGTCGGGATCGTCTCCGACCAGCAGGACAACGGCACCGACGTGTTCATCCCGCTCACCACCATGCAATCGGTGCTGCACACCCCTGGCGCGGTCAACACGTACTGGATCCAGACCACCTCGGGCGACCACAACCTGATCGACGCGACGAACACACGGCTCGAGGACGCATTCGCCGCCCGCGGACTTCAGATGAACACTCAGATCGAGTACGTGGGGGCGGCCGACAACGTCGCCAGCAACCGCGCGATCACCACGCTGATCACGGTGCTCGGCCTCCTGATCGTCGCGATCAGCCTGGTCGGCCTGATCAACACGGTCACGATGACCGTGCTCGAACGCACCCGCGAGATCGGCATCTTGCGCTGCATCGGCAGTCATGCCCGCGACGTGCGGCGGATCTTCGCCACCGAGGGCCTCGTCGTCGCGCTCGGCGGCTGGCTGATTGGCATCCCGCTCGGGCTGGGGCTCGCCCATGCCCTGACGACGGCCACCGAGAACGTGATCAACGTCCACATCTTGTTCGCGTTCCCGCTCCTCAACATCCCGATCGCCCTGATCGGCACGCTCGTCCTCGCCCTGCTCGTGATGCAGATCCCGCTTCGCCGGGCGGTCGGGTTCACGCCGGGCGAAGCGCTCCGATATGCGTAACTGAGGTCGCGAGGAGGCTCAACGCGGTTCGGGTGCCGGTAGGCGGCCCGGTCCATCGGCACCGAACGTGCCTGCCGGCGCTTCGCCCCGCCCGCGCGCGCCTACCGGTCACCGGCGCCGTACAGCGCCCCGTGCGTCATCGGATGATGAGCGGCGCCGCCGATGGGCGGGGCGAGGTGCGTCAGAATGACCCATGCGAGGACTGCCGCCACCATCCACATGAGCACGCAGAACCGGCTGTTCAGAACCCGCCAGTTGACGAATCCGAGCGGGCCCATCAGGTCTGCTCTGTGGTCTCGCCGACCGGTTCGAGCCTCGCGCCCTGGATGAGAGCCCGTCCGTTCTGGAGGTTCGCCGGAAGGCTGTCTAGGATCTCGATCGGGATCGGGAGCACGAGCGTGGAGTTGTGCTCGCTCGCGACCTCGGCCAGCGTCTGGAGCGTGCGCAGCGTCAGCGCACCCCGCTCGCGCGAGATGACGCCGGCCGCCTGCGACAGCCGCTCCGCGGCCTGAAACTCGCCCTCGGCGGCGATCACCTTGGCGCGGCGCTCGCGCTCGGCCTCGGCCTGCCGGGCCGTCGCCCGCTTCATCGCGTCCGGCAGATCAACATCCTTGGTCTCGACCTTGACCACGTTGATTCCCCACGGCTCGGTGCCCGTATCGATGAGCTGCTTGAGCAGCTGGTTGATCGCCGCCTGGTTGGCGAGCAGGTCATCCAGGTCGTGCTGTCCGAGCGTGGTACGGAGCGTCGTCTGGGCGATCCGCAGGACCCCATGCTGGTAGTCGCGAATCTGGACCACGGCCTTCACCGGGTCGACCACGCGGAAGAACACCGCGGCCTCGACCCTGACCGTCACGTTGTCCTTGGTGATCAGATCCTGGGGCGGGATGTCGGCCGTGTCGACCTGGAGGTTGACCCGGCGTGTCCGCTCGATCAGCGGGATGATCAGGACCAGGCCAGGGCCGCGGGCTCCGCGTAGATGGCCCAGGCGAAACACGACGACGCGCTCGTACTCGCGCACGATCCGGACCGCGGCTGCGAGCACGACCACCGCGACGACGGCAAGGCAATCAGAGCGAGAACGGGAGCCGGCATCTGGAGCGGACGCTCTCACGTCTGGAATCCCGGGACATCGGCAATCGCGCGCCGCGCAAAGTGGGCAACTACGCACCGTTTCGAACGGCCGCCACGACCGGCGCACGTTATCTCGAGGCCTGGGCGCCGCTACTCGTCGTCCGCCATTCCCGCGGCCACGAGCGCGCGCCAGACCAGTCCAGATGCTCGAGGAGGCGCACGAGGAGAAGGACCGCGGCCGAGACGTGGTGATCGGCTATCTCGAGCCGCACGGCCCCGCCGAGACGCTGTCACGGTCCGAGGGACTGGAGACGGTTCCGCGCCGGCGACTGGAGCACCGGGGGCGACGCTCGAGGAGATGGACCTCCCGGCGATCCTGCGCCGGAGCCCGGAGGTGTGCCTGATCGATGAGCTCGCCCACACCAACGTCTCCGGTTGCGAGAACGCCAAGCGCTGTCAGGACGTCGACCAGGTGCTGGACGCGGGATCGACGTGTACTCGACGGTCGACGTGCAGCACGTCGCGTCGCTGGCCGGGCAGATCAGCACGTACACCGGGGTCCCGGTGACGGAGACACTGCCCGATCGAGTCCTGCACGCGGCGGACGACGTCGTCCCCGGCGACGGACGCAGCGCCACTGTTCGCTCGCCAGGTTCATCACAGCGCTCAGCGCCGGCGGACGCTCGAGCGGTTGGCGGGCGGTGATCGGCGCTCGCCGGTACAGGGGGATCGCCCGGCTCCTGCACGCCACCAAGTCTCGCCGGCCAGCACGCCCACCGTGGATTCCCCCTCGTGGTTGTGCCGCAGCTCGCGTGAGCCGGACGGGCGCGAGCGCCTCGCGGTCCCTGGTCGCTCCGGCGCGAGCCGGTCAGCGGGCCCCGGCTTGGGCTGGCTCGGCCGGGTTCCAGGGTGGCGGCGCGGGTACGTCGATCCCCTCGCGGTCGAGCTCGGCCTTGATCCGCTCGCGCATCACGCGTGTGATCCGCCACTGCTCGAGCGGCTTGGTCTTTGCGACCAGACGGATCGTGATCCCCGCGGGCCCAAGGCTCTGCACGCCCCACACCTCGGGCTCCTCGATGATCGCGCGGTCCTGGTGCCAGATCTCGTCCGCCACCCGCTTGATCGCGTCGCGGGCACGCTCGATGTCCGAATCGAGCGCGATCTGAATGTCGAGCAGGGCGCGCGACCAGTGTTGTGACATGTTTCCTGCCCGCTGGATCTGCCCGTTGGGTACGTGCCACACCGTGCCGTCGACCGAGCGGATCCGCGTCGCCCGCAGAGTGACGGCCTCGACCGAGCCCGTGACTTCGCCCAGGTCTACCCAGTCGCCGACGCCGAACTGATCTTCGACGAGGATGAACACGCCGGCGAGGAAGTCCCTGATCAGCGACTGTGCCCCGAAGCCGAGTGCCACGCCGATGAGCCCTGCGCCGGTGAGGAGCGGCTCGATCTTGACCCCGAGCACGCGCACGATCGCGATGATCGCGACGAGCCATACGACGAACGTGGCCGCTCCGGCGAGCGCCACCGCCAGTGCCTCGATACGCTGGACGGCACGAGTGCTCACCATCTCGCCGGTGTCGAGCAGCGACGGAGGAGTGTGCCGGCGCAGGATGCCCGGGCCGTGACTGGCACGGCGCCGGCCGAGTCGCCGGACCAGCAGCTTCACCACCCGGCGCGAAATCTTGCCGAGGATCACCGCACTGACGATGATGCCGACGATCGCCAGCGGCTTGTCAACCATGAACCTGAGCGTTGAGTTCAGCACCGCGTCCAAACGCCTTCGGCAGCAATCGCGTGGATCCGAGCTCCCGCGAGGTGTGTGTAACGACCCACGTGGGGTGCGGAATCAGTTAGTCCTGGCAGATGTGAGCGGTGCTCGCGCCGGTGATCCGCACCACGTCCCGGGGATCGACCAGCACCGAGTGCCGGTGATCGCCGGCGGGGCACAGAATCCACGGCTGGTCGAGCAGCTTGCGGTCGATTACCTCGGCCGCGGGCACCATCGGCCCGAACGGCGGCACTGCGCCGACCTCCAAGGCCGGAAAGTCACGGGCGATCTCATCCTCACCCGCGAGCCGCAGCCCGCGCGTGGCGCCGAGCAGTTCGCGCAGCTTGTGCAGGTCGAGCCGCTCTGAGGCCGGAATCGCGGCGATCACGTACGCGCTGCCGTCGTGGAGGATGAGCGTCTTGGCGACCTGCTCCGGCGGCTGATGCAGCGTACGGACCTCGTCTGCGCCGCTCATCGTGGGCTCGTGCTCGATCAGTTCGTACTTCACGCCCTCGCCCTCGAGGAACTCGACGACCGCCCCAGCGCGGGTGGTCGTCGGGGTCCTCGAGCCATCCTCAGTTCTCATCGCATACTTCCTTTCCTTCTGAGTCGCTCACCCACCACCCTAGTTCGGAAACACGCACGTGCCATCGGCGAAAACTGGACGCGTGCATCAGTAGGAGCCACTGACGCCCGGGGCTGGCGCCCAGACCAGGTCCGAGCCTCTCCGGGTACGTGGTTTGCCGCGCCCGGAGCCGCTCGAAATCACCGATGCGGCGGGCGCATCGAGGTGACAGCGTGATGGTATGCCAGGTCGCAGCGTCCGTATCGCTCGGATCGCGGGCATCCCGGTTGGCATCAGCCCCCTGTGGCTGATCGTCGTCGCCTTGATCACCTGGTCGCTCGGCGCCGGTTACTACCCCGGCGAGGTTCACGGGATCACGACCGCCGCTTCCTACGCGCTCGGTCTCGCGAGCGCGCTGCTGCTGTTCGCGAGCATCCTCGCCCACGAGTTCGGCCACGCGCTCGTGGCGCGGCGGCGCGGAGTGCACATCGAGGAGGTCGATCTGTGGCTCCTCGGCGGTGTGGCGCGCATGAGCGGCGAGCCGAAGACCGCCGAGGACGAGCTGCGCTTCGCGCTCGCGGGTCCCGCGGTGACGGCGGCGGTCGCGGCGCTGTTCGGCGCGCTCGCGGTGGCTCTGCCGGGCTCGGCGTCGGCGGCGCTGCGCGCGTTGGTCAGCTATCAGGTGCAGATCAACCTCCTGATCCTCGTCTTCAACCTCGTCCCGGCGTTTCCGCTCGACGGTGGACGGGTGGCCCGGGCGCTGATCTGGCGCCGGACGGGTGACCTGGCGGCGGCGACGAACACCGCCGCCGGGTTCGGGCGGGTGTTCGGCTACCTGCTGATCGCGTTTGGCGTCCTGCTCGCGTTCGAAGGGGCACCCGGAGGTCTGTGGTTCGCGGTGATCGGCGTGTTCCTGGTGTCGGCGGCGACCGCGGAGCGCATGCACGAGCAGGTGATAAGCGCGTTCACCGGCGTCCCGGCCGAAGAGCTGATGTCCCAGCCGGTGATCAGTATCCCCGCCGAGTTGACGCTCGAGGAGGCGCATGAATGCTTCGTGCGCCACCATTACACGGCGTTCCCGGTGACCGACGGCGCGGGCAGAGCCGTCGGGATGCTGAGCGTCGACGACGTGAGCGCCACGTCCCGGTCGCACTGGTCGGATACGCGCGCCGGCGAGCGGGCCGATCGGGATCCGGCCCTGCTGATCAGCGGGCAGGAGAAGATCGCCCACTTGCTCGACCAGCCCGCGTTCGCCCGGATTGGACGCGCGGCGGTGATCGATCAGGAGGGGCGACCCGTCGGCATCGTTTCGCTCACGGACATCGAGCGAACGCTGCGCGCGTCCCATCACGGCAACGGCGCGGGTAACTGCGGATGGCGCACCCCCCGCTCGGACGTATGTTCCGGAGCGAGAAATGTCTGCAATGCCGGACACGACAACCGGCAGGTTCGCCGACCGTCGCGCGGCGGGACGTGAGCTGGCCGCGCGCCTGCGCTCGCTCGCCATCGAGGACCCGATCGTGTTCGGTCTGGCGCGCGGAGGCGTCCCCGTCGCATACGAAGTCGCGCAGGCACTGGGCGCGCCCCTCGACGTCCTCGTGGTTCGCAAGATCGGTGCCCCCGGCAACCCCGAGCTAGGCATCGGCGCGATCGCGGAAGGCGGCGTTCGAGTGCTGGACGAGGACGCCGTCCGCCGCATGCTCGTGAGCGTCGAGGAGTTGGACGCCGCGATCGCGCGGGCGCGTGCGGAGGTCGCGGCGCGCGTGGAGCGCTACCGCGGCGGACGTCCGCCACTCGAAGCTCGCGGGCGCACCGCGATCGTCGTCGACGACGGACTGGCCACCGGCGGCACGGCTCGCGCGGCGCTCCGGGCGGTCCGTGCGCAAGGCCCGCGCCGGCTGGTGCTGGCTGTCCCGGTGGGAGCCCCGGAGACCGTGCACGCCCTCCGCGACGAGGCCGATCAGGTGGTGTGCGTGCTCGAGCCCGAGCGGATGTGGGCGGTCGGTCTGTGGTACGAGCACTTCGACCAGACGAGCGACGCCGAGATCGCCCAGCTACTGGCCGGTGATGTCGGTGACCCCCGGCCGGCGAGATCCTTCGAGGCGCGGGAGGTCCGGATTCCGGTCGCCGAGATCGTCGGTGACCTGGTGGTTCCGACGGCGGCAGCGGGACTCGTCGTGTTCGCGCACGGCAGCGGCTCGAGCCGGTTCAGCTCGCGCAACCGGCAGGTCGCGCGCGCGCTCCACGAGCGTGGTCTCGCCACACTGCTGCTCGACCTGCTGCGACACGAGGAGGAACGCGACCGCACTCACGTATTCGACATCGGTCTTCTGTCCCAGCGACTTGTGGCGGCGACACGGTGGGCTCGAGATGACCCCGGCCTAGCTCATCTGCCGATTGGCTACTTCGGTGCGAGCACGGGAGCGGCCGCCGCGCTTCAGGCGGCCGCCGAGTTGCCGGAGCAGGTTCGAGCGGTTGTGTCGCGCGGCGGGCGCCCGGACCTCGCCGCCGGTTGGCTTCGCGACGTCCGCGCGCCGGTGCTGCTGATCGTGGGCGAGCGCGACACGCTCGTCCTCGAGCTCAACCGCGAGGCGCACCAGATGCTCGGGCCGTCATGCGCGCTGGCGGTTGTCCCCGCGGCCACGCACCTGTTCGAGGAGCCCGGAGCGCTCGAGCAGGTCTCGCTGCTGGCGGGTGACTGGTTTGAGCGACACCTCGTCCCGGCGATCGTGCAGGAAGGCATCTGACTGGCCGGTTGCGGGCTCGATTTCGTCAGGATCGGCGAACAGGCCGGCGGGCCGGCGTCATCGGCTCACAGGCCGAGGGACCGCGAGCACCGCGCATGCCGAATCGTGCATGAGCGCCTCGCCGGTGCTGCCGAGCAGGAGCCGCGCAGTGGGGCCCCATTCGCGTGACCCGATCACGAGGAGATCGACGTTCTCTGACAGCTTCAGCAGTACATCCGCGGGCCGGCCACGTGCAACCTCGACGTCGAACGGAGTGTTCGTGCGCTCAGCCGCGGCGACCGCACGTGCGCGGATCTCGCCCATCTCGGCGGTGATCGCTTCGTTCCACTCGTTCTCCACCAGACCACTCAGGACAGACCGGGCGAACACGGGGACCCGATCGTCGACGACTGCGTGCACGTGCAGATCGACCCCGGCGCCGGTGGCGATCGAGGCGGCGAGGCGGAGCGCGGCGTCTGACTCGGCGCTGCCGTCGTAGCCGACGCCGATCCGGCGGACGCCTCGCTGGGGGTTGGCGTGCAGGCCGCGAGGCGCGACTGCGAGCGCGCATTCGAAATGACACAGCAGTTGACGAGTGCGTTTCCCGATCCGCACGTGTCCCTCCGCGCCCTGGCGGCTCGAGCCGACGACCAACAGGTCGCGATGATGGCGGTGGACGACCCGGTGGAGCGCGCGCGGCACCGAATAGTCGGTGGCCGTGAGCGTCCTTGCTCCGGGTGCGAGCGAGTCGCGAACGTCCCGCAATACGAGCTGCGACTGCTTGCGCAGGTTGCTGTAGCTGAGCGCAGGAGGCACCGGCAGCGGCGCGCTGGAGTGGACCGCGACCAGCATCAGCTCGGCCCCGGTGGCCTTGGCCAGCGACTGCCCGAGTGCGGCTGCGTCTCGTCCCTCCGGGAAGCCGTCGATGCCGGCGGCGATGCGCGCGATCACTGGCCGGCGAGAGCCGGAGCGGCGTCGGCTTGCTGGCGCTGAGGCGGTCATACGATTTCCTCTGGCACTCAAAGGGGAACTCCACTCTCGCAAGCGCGCCGGCCCGAGCCATCCGGGGCCGGCCACTCTCTGCGCTGCGGAAGACTACGGATGGGCTCCCGCTCGTGGTCGGCGCCGCGGGCTCCGCCTCGGCCTACCGCCGGTGCGCGGCGCGCTTGGCGCCGATCTCCGGCGAGGGCACGACGATCACCGGCCGGTCCGCATGCTGGAGCACGTTGTGCGAGACGCTGCCGAGCAGGAGCGACCTGAAGCCGGTCAGGCCTCGTGACCCCATCACGATCGCGCTCGCCCCCACGTCGTCGGCCTGGGACAGGATCGTGGCCGCGATCGTGTTCTCGCGGACGCTCGTTCGCGCCGTCGCCTTGAGGCCGGCGCGCAGTGCGCGTTCGGCGCCTTCCCGCGCCCGCTCGCGCGCCTGGTCCAGCGAGGACCGATCGAGCCTGTCGTAGTCGACCTCGCCGATCGGCATGCCGGCGCCGGTCCGGGCGACGACGTCGGTGAGCCGCTCCCATACGGTGAGAACCGTCACCGGCTGGCCCTTGAGCAGTTCGCCGGCGCAATCGATCGCCGCCTGCGCGTCAACCGAGCCGTCGTACGCGATCAAGATCATTCTTCCGAGGACAATGTCACCGGACGCCCCGGCCTCCAGCATCCGCAGTGTTCCGCCACAGACTGCGCAAACTACGTAGGTGGTTGGCAGCATCACGACGCCCGCGACGCATACGCGGTTTCTACGGACCGGGTCGACCGGCTAGCCCGGATGCCGCGACCCGCGCGGCTCCCTACGCTCGCGACCATGACCGCTACTGCGGAATCCGAGGCTCCCGGTCAGAGCGCCACGTTGCCTGAGCGGCCGACGCGATCCAAGCGCCGCCCTCCTCCACGGCGGCGATCGACGTATGCACGAAGCCGTCCGCAAGCGATCGCCGATCCCGGACGCGCGCCCCATGAGCCGCGTGGGCACGGCACCAAACCGCGGTATGCGTGGCAGGCGCTCGGCGCGAGGTACGATCACCTCGCTGGCGACGCGGACGAACGCACCGCCGCGGTAACCGACTTGACCCGCTCTCAACGCTAGGACCGCACCGCTCGCTGACGGCGCGGTCCGTCAGCACTCGGCATGGCGATCGGCGCCTGAGGTGCCCGCCCAATCCGCCCACCTGTTGTCCGTCAGGACGAGTCGCGGGCATCGCCGCGCCTGCCCCGCCCCGCGCGTGGCGGCCGGGGTGCAGCTTGGTTCCGCGGTCCGTAGGCTTGTCGCGATGCCCGAGCCGACCGATCAACGCGCGCTCCTCGTCGTGGGTGGTGGGCGGATGGGGGAGGCGCTGCTGGGCGGTCTGCTCACGGCCGGGCGTCCCGCGGGCGAGCTTGTCGTCGCGGAGGTATCGCCGTCGCGCCGCGAGGAGCTCGCTGCGGCTCATCCGGGCGTGGCGGTGGTCGAGGAGGTCGTTCCTGCGGGCGCCGCGGTGCTGGCGGTCAAGCCGGGCGACATTGCGGGGGCTGCGCGCGCAGTCGCCGATGCGGGCGTGCGCCGTGTGCTTTCGGTGGCCGCGGGCGTGCCGACGCAAACGATCGAGAGGGCGGCGGGGCGACCGTTGGCGGTGGTGCGCGCGATGCCGAACACGCCCGCGCTGATCGGCGCGGGCGCCGCTGCGATCAGTCGAGGCTCGGCGGCCGGCGAGGAGGACCTCGCGTGGGCCGAGGATGTGCTTGGGGCGGTCGGCGTGGTGGTGCGGGTACCGGAGACGGCGCTTGATGCGGTCACCGGCTTGTCGGGATCGGGTCCGGCGTACGTGTTCCTCGTCGCGGAGGCGATGGTCGAGGCCGGCGTTCTGGCGGGGTTGTCGCGTGAGGTCGCCGAGACGCTCGCGTTCCAGACGCTGCTCGGATCGGCACGGTTGCTGGTCGATGGCAGTATCGGTCCGGCCGCCCTGCGTGCCGCGGTCACCTCACCCGGGGGGACTACCGCCGTCGGCCTGCGCGAACTCGAACGGCGCGGCGTGCGAGCGGCGTTTCTTGACGCCGTGACCGCGGCCGCCGCGCGTTCGCGCGAGCTCGGTCAGTGATCACGGGCTGGCGCCGAGGCGTCGCCGCGCGGTGAGTGATCTTCGGATCGATCACGTCGTCTATGCGGTCGGCGATCTCGAAATCGCGGCCGCGCGCTTCCATGACGAGTTTGGATTGGGGTCGATCGAGGGTGGCCGTCACCCCGGCTGGGGCACCGCGAATCGGATCGTGCCGCTCGGGTCTCAGTACGTCGAGCTGGTGGCGGTCGCCGATCGCACGGAGGCGGGTGCGTCGGAGTTCGGTCGCGCGGTGATCGGTGCTGTGGCCGGCGCGCGGCCCCTCCTGGGATGGGCGGTCGCGACCGATGATCTCCCCGGCGTCGCAAGCCGCCTGGATCTCGAAGTGACAAATGGGTCGCGCACGAGGCCGGACGGCGTCGCCCTGCGCTGGCAACTCGCGGGCGTCGGGCACGCGCTGTCCACCGGCGCGCTGCCGTTCTTCATCCGGTGGGACGGTCCGTCCGAGCTTCACCCCGGCACAGCCGTGGCGGAGCACGACGTCAGACCGCGGGGGATCACGCGGATCGAGATCGCCGCCGAGGAGACGGCGGTGGGCGACTGGCTGGGCCAGTCTGACCTTCCGTTACGGATCACCGAGGGTCCGCCGGCGCTGTCAGCCATCGCGATCAGCACGGCCACCGGCGAGGTGGTGCTGTGCTGACGCCAAACAACGCCACCACTTGCGGCCGGTCGCTGCTGATGGCGTGCAGTGTGGTCGAATAGACGGAATGTCCGACTCGACGCTGCAGCTTCGCGATGTGCTCGATGCCCGGCGCGCGATCGCTCCCTACCTCGATCCGACGCCCGTGCGTCGCTACCCGTCACTGGACGAGGCGGTCCGGACTGATGTGTTCGTCAAGCACGAGAATCACCAGCCGACCGGCGCCTTCAAGGTGCGGGGCGGAATCAACCTTGTGGCCCGTCTCGAATCAGAGCGGCTGGCCGGTGGGGTATATGCGGCATCGACCGGTAACCACGGGCAGTCAGTTGCGTATGCCGCAAGCCTGTTCGGCGTCGCCGCGACGATCTTTGTTCCACGGGGCGCCAATCCCGTGAAGGTGTCGTCGATGCGATCGCTGGGGGCGACCGTCATCGAGCACGGCGTGGACTTCGATGAGGCGCGCGTGTGCTGCGAAAAGGCGGCCGCGGAGTGTGGCGCACGGTACATCCACTCGGGCAATGAGCCGTTGCTGATCGCGGGCGTCGCGACGGCGACGCTCGAGTTGCTCGAGCGCGAGCCCTCGATCGATGTGGTCGTGGTGCCCGTCGGCGGCGGTAGCGGGGCGGCCGGTGCCTGCATCGTCGCGAAGTCGATCGACCCGCGGATCCAAGTGATCGGGGTGCAGTCCGACGCGGCGCCCGCCGCCTACCGCGCGTGGCGGGAGCGTGGGCCGGTGGCGGATGAAATGCACACGTTTGCCGAAGGCCTGCAGACCCGCGTTTCATTCGACCTGCCGCAACGTGTGCTCGTTGAGCATCTCGACGATTTTGTCCTGGTCACCGATGACCAGCTTCGCGCTGCCACGTTGCAGCTGATCGAGCAGACCCGCAACCTGGTCGAGCCCGCGGGTGCCGCGCCGCTGGCCGCCGCCCTAAAGCTCGGCGAGCGCCTCGTCGGCCGGTGCGTCGCGCTTATCTGCACCGGTGGCAACATCAGCTCGGCGCAACTTCGGGAGCTACTCGAGTGGAGCCGTACACGGCAGGCCGCCGAGAAGCCGTCCCGGGCTAGCTGCTAGCGGAGTTCGGCCCCGAGCCAGTGGGCCCATTTGCCCGGCTGCGGGTTCTCCTTGGCCCAGCGGTCGAGCGCGCTGGCCAGGCTCATGGTCAGCGACGCCGGCCACCACGCTTTCCGGACGAGCAGCACCGGGCACGCGCTGACCGAACCGAAGTCGCTCGCGTTCTCCGTGACGATCACCCGGTCCTCAGCCGCTGCAAGCTGGACGAGGACGTCATCGGGCAGGTTGTGCGCGCCCATCCCGGCCGGAGTGGTCACGTCGTGCCCGAGGGCGGACAGTCGGTCAGCGGCGCCGGGTGGGAGCATCGAGTCGATCAGGAACTTCACGCCAGCAAGCGCTGGCGCTCTGACGCGAGCACTTCAGCACGTGCGAGCGTCTGGTCGTTGGCCGCCACTCGCTCCTCGATCTCGGCGCGGTGCGCGGCGGCGTACTCGAGCGCGATCAGCACCTGACGCTCGTGCAAGGCGAGTTGCTCAGCGACAGAAGCCACGCGCTCGGACTCTGCGCCGGTCGTGTCTCGCAGCGCCGCGATGACCTCCCAGACGTCGGGACCACCCGCGAGCGCGGCGCGCCGCCCCGCCGGCCCAGGCTTGAACATGATCCCCGGATGCGCAGCGCTCGCGAGTCCCTCCCGTACGAAGCGCTCGATCAGCTCGGTCACCGTCGTTCCCTCTGCCGCAGCCCGCGCGCCGAGCCGGCGGCGCAGATCGTCGTCGAGGCGGATGCTGGTTGTCGATCTTCCCATCGGTTGTCCCTCGTCGCAATGAGCTGCAATCCATCGTAGTACAGGCGTCCTGCAAGTTCTCCCGCCCGCGGCGATGTTCGTCGCCGCGGGCCTGCTTCTAACTGTTAGAACTAGTGCTGACATCGCTTGCGGCGATGAATCGATGAGGGTGGGCCAGGCCGTTCTTAGAGGTCCTTCTCGAAGTGATGCTCCCGGTTGATGTCGACGATCAGTCCCGCGTGGGTCGGCGCCGGAGCATCACGTCGACCGGAATGGGTCGTCCCCGCATGGGTCACGTGATCGACCAGATCGTTCGAGATCGCCGGTTGGCAGACGGCGGATCTCGAGCAGCTCCAGGCCGAGCGCCTCAAGCTCGTGGATCACCCCGTACAAGGCGCACTGGTCGGGGAGCGAGCCGACAAGCAGCCTGTCCCGTCCGCTGCTGGCCGCGGCGAGCAGCGGGAATGCTTGCATGATCGTCGGGCCGATCGGCCCGCGGACGTCTGAGGGCGACGGCGCTGATCGACCTCGGGGGCGCCGAGATGTGGGCGGGTCGACTCGAGACGGCCGAGCGCCACCTCGAGCAGGGGCGAGAGGAGGCCCGGCGGATCGGCCGGCCGATGCTCGAGCTCCAAGCGCTCTCGGACTCCGCGCTCCTGCGCCTCGTTGACTCTGAGACGATCGGGGCGGCGGAAGCGCGGGCCACCGAGGCGATCGAGCTGGCGCGGCCGCACGGCTGGGAGGAGTCCGCATCGCCAACCGCGAGCGCCTACGTCGCGCTCGGCGGCATGGCCCTGTGGCGCGGGCAGCTCGCCGAGGCGGAGGGGCAACTGGACCGCGCCGAACTCGTCCTGCGGCGCTTCGCCGAACCGACGACGGCGATGACGATCTACGCGGCACGGACGATGCTGGAGTCCGCGCGTGGGCGGGACGAGGAGGCCATGGCCGCGCAGCGCGCCCTTGAGAACATCCAGCGCGGGTTCGCGACGCGACACATGCTTGCGACCAGAGCGCGAGCGCGCACGCTGGAGGTCCTGGTGCACATGAGCGAGACCGAACTGGTGCAGCGAGCCCTCGACGACATGGACGAGGACATCCGCGAAACGACCGCGATGCGCGTCGTGCAAGCCACGCTGCGACTCGCCCACGAGGATCCGGAGAGCGCGGCGGCAGCGCTGGCGCCGATCTTCACCGGCGCTTCGCCCGTCGAGAATCCACGTTGGGAGATACAAGCGCTGCTGGTGAAGGCGAGCGTCGATGACGCCCTCGGCGACACCGGCGCCAGCTCGCGGGCACTGGAACGCGCGCTCGGCCTCGCCGAGCCTGACGGCCTGCTGCTTCCGTTTCTGCTGCACGCGACACCGGATCTGCTCGAGCGACACGCGTGGCTTCGGAGCACCCACGCCGCGCTGATCTCCGAGATCCGGAACCTGCTCTCCGGACACACTACGACGGCCCGGCCCGAACAGGGTGAACCGCTCCAGGAGCCGCTGTCAGATCAGAGAGCGAGCTTCGCGTGCTGCGCTACCTGCCGACCAACCTCCGAGCTCCCGAGATCGCGGCCGCTGGCTGGCGTGAGACACCACCGCTCGTAGGTGTCGGCGACCGCGTGCGTGGCCTCGCGCCACTCCACGTATGTGGCCAGCACGCGGTCGATCAGTGCTGGGATGGGCCAGGCGGCCGTGTCCCGCTGGATGTGTCTCGCTGGTCTGTGTGAAGCTCGCACGGGCACATGGTTGGTGAGGGTCGGGTGAGCGGGCCCTCGCCCCACCGGCCCCGGATATCCGGAAGATCATCCGCTCGCGCTATGACGCTTGTCCGCTCGTCGCGCCTGGGCATGGACTACCTCCGCGGGGGTAGCGGTGGGAGAGAGCCCGCGGGGTCGCGCGGCGGCGATGGCGCGGGCGGGATGGGGTGGTTTGAGCGGATGATGTTGTCGGGGTCGACGGCGGTCTTGATGCGCCGCAGGCGGTGGTAGGCCTGTTCGGTCCAGAAGCTCGCCGCATCGCGCTTGGTCTCGGCGAAGTTCAGGTACATGCGCCTGGCGGCCCAGGGCGCGAGGGCGTCCTTGACGGCCTGGAGCTGTGTCCGCACGGGCGTCTCGAGCTCGGGCGCGGCGAC